>Ga0182021_10000825_pt1 | contig 34799 bp, 29 predicted proteins | sample 612E3MmetaG_FD_120493 | JGI IMG/M metagenome (GOLD analysis project Ga0182021, IMG submission 120493) | Permafrost microbial communities from Stordalen Mire, Sweden - 612E3M metaG (Illumina Assembly) | ecosystem: Environmental > Terrestrial > Soil > Wetlands > Permafrost | place: Sweden... | reverse complement strand
TTCGCCATCAAAGTCCCGATGTTCCCGTTCCACACCTGGCTGCCGGATGCCCACACCGAGGCCCCGACCGCCGGTTCGGTGATCCTGGCCGGGGTCCTCCTCAAGCTCGGCGCCTATGGCCTAATCCGCTTCGCCGTCCCGCTCTATCCGTACGCGGCCCACAGTTTCGCCTGGCCGATCATCGTGATGAGCATCATCGCCATCGTCTACGGCGCGATCGTCTCGATCGTGCAGCCGGACCTCAAGCGCCTGATCGCATACAGCTCGGTCAGCCACATGGGCTTCGTGACGCTGGGCATCTTCGTGTTCACGCCCGCCGCCCTGCAGGGCGCGATCCTCCAGATGCTCAACCACGGCCTGATCACCGGCGGGCTCTTCCTCCTGGTCGGCGTTGTGTACGAGCGCACCCACGACCGATCGATAGCGAAGATGGGCGGCCTGGCGGCGACGATGCCGCTGTGGTCCACGGTCTTCGGCTTCTTCATGCTGGCATCCATCGGCCTGCCCGGACTCTCCGGCTTCGTGGGCGAGTTCCTGGTCTTCGTCGGCTCCTTCACCTACGCACCCTCGATCGCCGTCGCCTCGATCATCGTCATGGTCCTGGCGGCCACGTACCTGATGTGGATGTTCCAGCGCGTCGCCTTCGGCGCAGTGTCGGATTTCCTCACGGGGCTGGGCGACCACCTCACCGACATGAGCCGAGTCGAGGTCGTGACTCTCGCCCCGTTGGCCGCCTTGATCGTCCTGTTCGGGCTCTTCCCGAGCCTGATCCTCGATTTCCTGAACGGCCCGATCCAGCACTTCCTCCTGGCCGCTGGCTCAGCGGTCGGCGGCTGAGAGGAGCACTCGATGAACTGGTCAGACCTGGGCACCCTGGCTCCCGTCGTCGCTGCGGTCCTGACGGCCGCGGCCGTCCTACTCGTAGATCTGGCTATGCCCGGGCGGCGCGCCCCTGCCATCGCCACCGCTCTCGTGGGGCTGGCCCTGGTGGCGGCCGTCGTCGTGTCGCTCTCCGGGCACACGGAGAGGGCCTTCGGAGGCGCCTACGCGCTGGACAACCTGACCACGTTCCTCGATCTGCTCTTCGTGGCGATCGCGGTCCTGACGATCCTCTTCGCCAACGATTACCTCGAGCCGCGGAGCCTGCCGATCGCCGAGTTCGCCGCGGTCCTGATCTTCGCCGTCACGGGAGCCATGTTGATTGCCGGCTCGGCGGACCTGGTCCTGCTCTTCGTCGCCCTGGAGCTGATGGTTCTGCCGGGCTATCTGCTGGCCGGCTTCGCGCGCAACGACCCCTACTCGACCGAAGGCGCGATCAAGTATTTCCTCCTCGGCTCCTTCTCGAGCGCAATCCTGCTCTTCGGCCTGGCGTATGTCTGGGGCATGACCGGCAGCACGCGCGTCGATGACGTGGCCGCCGCGCTGGCCACAGCCGTGGCGAAAGGTTCGATCGCGCCCGGCCTGGCCATGGGTTTGGCCTTCATGACCGCGGGCGTGGCCTTCAAGATGGCCGCGGTGCCGTTCCACTACTGGACGCCGGACGCGTACCAGGGGTCGCCGACGCCCGTCACGGCGTACCTCTCGGTCGGGCCCAAGATCGGCGCCTTCGCCATCGCCCTGCGGCTCTTCGCCGGCGCCCTGGGCCCGCTCAAGGCCGACTGGCTGCCGGTCATCATCGTTCTGGCAGCCCTGACCATGACCCTGGGCAACCTGGTGGCGATCACCCAGGACAACGTCAAGCGGATGCTGGCCTACTCCTCGATCGCCCACACCGGCTACATGCTCGTGGGTCTGGCGGCCTTCGCCGGCGGTCAGCAGAGCGGCCTCGCGGCGATCCTCTTCTACGGCGCCGCCTACACGTTCATGAACATGGGCGCCTTCGCGGTCGTCACGGCACTGCAGCGGCGTCCGGGGGTCTCGAGCCAGATCTCCACGTTCGCCGGTCTGGGGCGTCGGGAGCCGTGGCTTGGGGCGTTGATGTTCCTGTTCCTGCTTTCCCTGACCGGCATCCCGCCACTCGCGGGTTTCTGGGCCAAGGCCTACGTCATCGTCGCGGCGGTCCAGGCCGGCGGCTGGCTTACGGTTCTGGCGGTCCTGGCGATGATCAACGCGGCCGCTGCGGCGTTCTACTACCTGCGCGTGGTGGTTTACATGTACATGCGAGAACCAGCCGAGGGGGCCGCGCCCGTGACGCCGGGTCTGCTCTTCCGCGCCGGCCTGGCCGTAACCGGAATCGCAACTATCGTCTTCGGGCTGCTGCCTGCGATCCAGACCCTCGCGAGCAACGCCGCCGACGTCCTGAAGGGCTAGCCGGGCCGCGAAGAGGGGCGAGGGAGGGCCGCTCCGCCGCACGGGAGGGCGCGAGGGAGAGGAGCGGCTCGAGCGGCGCGAGGGAGAGCCGGGCCGCCGCACGGGAGGGCCGCGAGGGGTGCACCGCGGTGGTGAGCCGCGGGCGCGGGGCGCACGGCGCTGGTGAGCCGCGGGCGCGGGGCGCACGGCGGTGGTGAGCCGCGGGTGCGGAGGCACGTGGGCGGCACGCGAGGGCGCACGAAGGCACGCGGGAGGCACGGTGGCGGCGCGCGAGGGCGCGCGGCACCCGGGAGCGCTCCCTGGGTCGGGCTCTGGGCGGCACAGCCACGTTGCCACCGCGCACGATTTCGGCGGCACCGAAAGGAATCTGGCCATCCAGCGCGATCGCGGGCGGATTGCCGCGCTTTGGTCGCGGAATCAGAGCCGAACCTGGCTCCCGGGCGGAGCCTGAGTTGCTCCGAGGCCCATACGGCGCCTGGCGTGGCCTGGCGAGCCATCGCGGCGACCCGGTCGGCTTACGAACGTGCGGCACGCGCCGTTTGGTTTCGGTGTCACCGAAAAGCCGCAAGATCGGCCGCGGCGTCGGGCCGCAAGATCGGCCGCGGCGTCGGGCCGCAAGATCGGCCGCGGACCACGCTGCTGGATCGGCCGCGGCGTTGGGCCGCAAGATCGGCCGCGGCGTCGGGCCGCAAGATCGGCCGCGGACCTCGCTGCTGGATCGCCGCGGCGTTGGGCCGCAAGATCGGCCGCGGCGTTGGGCCGCAAGATCGGCCGCGGACCACGCTGCTGGATCGGGGCGGAGCCAGCTCCGCGGTCTGAGGCCCAGCACAGATGAGGCTGAAGCCATCACAAGTGCGAGCGGCCGCCTCCCTCTCTCGTCGACTCCCGCAGCTCAGCAGTCAACGGCCTGGGGCACCGGCCGAGCTTCGGCCGTCGAATCTATCCGAACTTGGCCCGAAAACCCAGGCTCAGCCGTCGCCGAAGGGTGCGATCGTCGCGGCCGGGTTGTCGCCGGCCGGGCCGGGCGTGGGCGTCGGCGTCACGATCGGAAGAGGCGTCGCCGTGGGCGTCGGCAGGACCACGAAAGTGGGCTTTTCCGGCAGTGTGGTTTGCTGGGCAGGTGTAGCTGCCACCACGCCTGCGAGGAGCGCGAAGGCCGTGATCACCCCGAGAAGAGCCGCGAAAACGAAGCTGAAACGTCGTGCCATGTCCACGAGGTTACCAGGAATCGGCTTCCACCGCGACTCCAGATGCAGCGGCAGCGCTAACCGGCCTCTGCCCCCGCCACACTTGCCGGTCTCACCCGAGGCGAACCGACAGTTCGCCTGCTAGGATGCCGGCCAATGCTTCGACTTCGCTCACTCGGTCGCACGGTCCGCCGTCTCCTAGCGCGGCCGTCGCGCGCGGTCGCCTCGATTCTCCGCCCGGTCGTGGCGGCCGTTGGGGCGTTTGCCGGAGCGGTCGCGCGAATCCTTGGGCCAATCGCAGGCCCGGCGCGAGCAGTCGGCCGACCGCTGAAGGGGTTGTTTGGCGATCTGGCGGGCTTGATACCTGCGCTTATTGCCGGCGCCGGGGTCTTTCTGGTCGTGGCCGGTCTCTTCAACTACTTTGCGCCGGCGGCTGTTCAACCCAGCCCGTCACCCAGCGAGATTGCGGCGTACGACACGCCGCCGCCCTACAGCCTTCCACCGCGGGCGACCCCAGCTTCATCAGGCTCGGGCCTCCTGTCGGCCGGCCCGTCCGGGACGGCATCCCTCGCCGTTGCGACGCGGGTCGTCATCCGGGCCCTCACCATCGACAACGCGATCGTCCGATCCCCCCAAAACGAGCAGTACCCGCTCTGCAATGTTGCCGAGTACTTGAGCCTGGGCAGCACCGACTACGCGTATCCGGGAGCCCCTCAGGCGGTCTACTTGTACGCACATGCCCGGGTCGGCATGTTCTGGAACCTGCTCGTCAACTCTAAAGTGAAAAGCGGCGCCGCCATGCTCGGAGACCTGGTGGAGATCTACACCGACGACAACCAGGACCACATCTACGAGATCACGAAGGTGATCCCTCACGTCCCCAACGACAGTAATTTCGCGGACCAGGCGTTGGCCGCGACCACGGACGAGCTCTGGCTCCAGACCTCCGAAGGACACCTCAACTCGTCGACTAAGCTCCAGGTGGTCGCGACGCCGGTCGGCGTGGTTGCTGCCACTCAGGCCGACGCCCACCCGACGGCACGAGGCAACGTCTGCCCGGACGCGCCGCGTTGCACGGCGGCGGGCCAGGGCGGCTGCCGACGCTAACCGCCCGAGCCGCTAGATCCAGTCGATCTTGTGCAGGATCGCGGCCGCCATCGCCGCGAGGACTATGCACCCGGCGGTGACTATCCAGAATCCCGGCCCCTCGTCCAAGCGGAAAGCGTTCTGGGCTTCGCTCATCCCGAATATGCCGCCGATGGCGCCGATCCCTGCCACAACCACGGTTACGCCGGTAAGCCGCTTCATGATCAGCGACAGGTTGTTGTTCACCGTAGACAGATATGCCTCCAGGGCGGCAGAGGCGAGTTCTCGGTAGGTGTCCAGTTCATCGGTCAGCCGGATCAGGTGGTCGTAGGCGTCGCGGAAGTAGAGCCGGTTGTCGGTGGAGATTGGCGTCTCCTCGCGACTCGAGAGGACGTTGAACATCTCGCGCTCGGGGGCCGTTATGCGGCGGATCAGGATCAGAGAGCGTTTGAGCTCGAATAGCCGCTCGAGGAGGCCACGGTCGGCCCGGGCGACGACCTCGTCCTCGAGTGCGTCGATCTCGTCTCCGAGCTGGTCCAGGATCGGGAAGTAGGCGTCTATGGTGTCGTCGCACAGCGCCCAGAGCACGAAGTCAACGCCGCGTCGCATCGCGGCCTCGATCCCGACCCGCATGTGATGCGTCGCCCGCGGATTCCACCACTGGCTGTGGCTGCTCAGGAGGACCCGATCGCCCAGGACGAAATCGAGCTCTCGGTCGTAGAACGTTCCATCGTCGAATCCGAGCGAGAAGACGACCAGATGGAGGAGCTCGCCGATCTGGTCGAGCTTGGCGCGCTGGTCGCGTTCGGTCAGATCTTCGGCCAGCAGAGGATGCAACTCGAGGATCTGGCACACCTCCGCCAGAAGACTCGGCGTCGTCTCGCACAGGTCGACCCATACGCGAGCCTGCTCAGAGCCGATGGCTCGCTTGAGCTCGGCCAGCGCGGCATCTCCTTCGAGGTCGCGCAGGACGCCTGCTTCGAGCGAGACGACACGGACGACATTGACCGGCTGCGCCGGCGGTTTGGCCTGCGCCGGCGGTTTTGCTTGCGCCGGCTGACCGGCCGGGGTCGAGGCCACCGAAGCGGCCGACGAGGCGGACAGCTCGCCGGTGAGCTTGTGTGCCTGCGAGACCGCCCCGGGCCTTCCTTCCGAGGCCGAGGCCGACTCGACCGAGGGCCCACCGGCGAGCGCAATCGTCTGCGTGATCGGCGGTGAGATCCGGGGCGAGATCGGCCCGTCGGGTCCCTCAGAAGGCGATCGTTTCGTCATGCGTCGTCTCCTCATCTGGGCCGTCGCCCTCGGTTGCCGGATCGCGTCTCCTCACTCGAAGCACCATGGCCGGTATGACCGCGACCACGGTCACCGCCGCGGCCACGAGGAAGATGCCGACCATGATCGACGCCGCCTTGCTTGCGGCCCAGATTTCGAGCGCCTGCGCCACGAGCCCGTCGTGCAGTGGTCGATCGCGCAGATATGCCGGAATGTACTGCTTGTAGCTATCGCCCGAGCCGTAGATCTCGTTGGAGATGCGCGTGATCGTGGTGGAGCCGTACGCCGTCAGCGCGGCCATCCCGACGGCCATGCCGATCATGCGTGCCACCGTCACGGTTGCGGATGCCGCGCCGAACGCACGTCTGCCTGCGGCCTCCACGGCGGCCGTGGATCGAGGAGTGACCGTGAGCCCGAAGCCAAAGCCGAAGACCGCGGCAGACGCAGCGAAGGCATTGGTCGGCACGTCCGGGCTCCAGGTAGACATCCAGACGAGGCCGCCGGTGCTGAAGGCCAAACCCACGAGCGTTATCAGGCGGAGGGAAAGCTGGCGGGTCAGGAAGCCCGAGAGCAGCGCGCCCAGGGCCATCGCCCCGGCCAGCGCTCCGAGCACCACCCGCTGCTCGGCGGGGCCGCCGTACAGGACCCGGTCGACGAAGACGGCTCCGCCCACGATTGCCGTGGCCATGCCGTAGCCGGTCAGCAGCGAGATCAGCGCCGCCGAGCTGAACACGCGGTCGGCGAACAAGCGCGGATCGAGGAACGGGTCCGGCCGGCGCAGGCCGTGGACGATCGCGCCAAGGCCGCTTGCGACGCCGACTGTCAGCAGTGCGCCGATCGCCAGGGCGATCGGCACCCCGAAGACCTCGTCGCCGCTGCCGATGAGGGTGATCCCGAAGAGAGTGGCGCCCAGTCCCAGGGTGAATAGCACGGCCCCGAGCAGGTCCAACCGGGCCGGCACTCGGCGAGTGTCCCAGCCGGCACTGGCGGCCCAGGCGATGGCGAGGCCGCAGATGCCGATAGGGACGTTGACGTAGAAGACCCAGCGCCACGACGGCGACACGGTCCCGACCAGCGGCCCGCCGCTTATCCCCAGCTGCGCAAGAGCGGTCTCGGGATGGACCGTCTCCAGCACCGCGGCTCCGACGAACGGCCCGGCCGCCATCCCCAGGAAGGTCAGTGCGCCGATGATGCCCAGAGCCCTTGGCCTGGCCGGACCTTCGAACAGGTGCGAGGCGGCGGCGGTGGCGACGGGGATGATCGCGCCACCGCCGATCGCCTGGACGAGGCGAGCCGCGATCAGCTGGTCGAGATTCTGGGCGATCCCCGCCAGAAACGAGCCGATGGTGAATACGGTGAGGGCCGTCAGGAAGAGGCGGCGAGCGCCCCACGTGTCGGTCAGCCGGCCCGCCAGCGGCATCGTGACGACGTAGACGAGCAAGTATCCGTTGATGATCCACGATGCCTTGCGCAGGTCGGTCCAGTCGGCGACGGACGCCAGGATCTGGGGCAACGCCACGGCCGTGACCATCAGCTCCAGCCCGGCCAGGAAGACGCCGACGCCGAGCACCGCCAGGAGCAGGTAGGAGTTGCGCCGCTGCATGGAGGTGAGTGTAGGGGAGGCCGCGCCGAATCACGGCTTCTCCACCGATCCACGTGCCGGAAGATGCGGCGCTCTTGCCGCGCGAACATTGAACGGTTCGGCGGCGCGGGACCGTCAATCGAGTGGGAACCGGGTGCGACGCAGAGCGGACGCGGTCACAGAACCTTCCGGACCACCCGTCCACTCGCGGGCGCCGGCCGGGACGGTCCTGCGGCCGGCGCGATGTCGGCATGGGCCGCCGACCGTAGGAATCGGCGTTCGGCGGCCTTACAGGTCGCCCTGCCGTGATGCCCCTACAACTCCTGCCTTCGGAACGTCAGCCACGTGGCGCCGAAGAGCGCCGGCACCAGGGCGATGTTGAAGAGCAGCGGGCCCAGGAAGTTGCCGGGGTCCTTGCCGAGCACGAGTTCGGAGGCGGGCAGAGACGCGGGCATGTACGGCCCGATAACGGGCAGGGCGCCGATGATCCCGACAACGAGCAGCGACACCAGGCCGATGCCGGCGGCGGCTATTGCCGAACGAGTCACGGTGCTGCCCAGCATCGTGATCGCGGCGAAGATGACGAGGGTCCACCAGAGCAGGAGCGACATCGCCACGTAGCCCCCGATCGGGAAGGTTTCCGGGTAAAGCAAAGTGGTGTAGATGTAGGCCAGGCCGCAGCCGAGGATCACTGCAACGCCCAGGTTGATCGAGATCGCGACGAGCTTGGCGGCCAGGAATGCGGCCCGGGACGCCGGCTTCGTCATGATCATGCCGGCGGTGCCGCGCTCTTTCTCCCATGCCACAGAGCCCATCGCCAGGAGCAGGGCGCAGATGATGCCGAACTGCGTGAGGTTCTTGAGGATCTGAGCCGAGGCGCCGGCCAGAGAAGGCTCTGGAACCAGGAACGACATGCCACCGCTCTCGCTGCCGATCGCGTCGAACAGTTCCTTCATGTAGCGATCCGTGAGCGGGCCCAGGATCCCGAAAAGGACGAAGACCGCCGCAACCGCGACCATCCGGCTGGTGCGGAACTGCTCGCGCAGTTCCTTCAGAAGCAGAACCCGGAAGCCCATCATCGTCGACCCCTCCCATCAAGACCAGTGACCGGGATCACGACGGGAGGCGCGATCGGCGGGCCGCTTTCGGAGACCAGACGCAGGAAGACGTCTTCGAGGCTCGGTCGTGCCCGCTCGTAACGGACCAGGTTGATCCCGCTCGAGATCACGAGCGGTAGGATGGCCGGGCCGGCCACTTTCGGATCGGTGACGAAGATCCGCACCGTGTCCGGCGTCGTCCGGACTTCGCCGGCCCAGGGCTGGCCGCGCATCGCGCCCGCCAGGCGTTCGATCGAGCCAGGCTGCTGAGGTTCCGGTTCGAGCTCGTAGATCGGCTGGGCGTAGCGATCGAGCAGTTCGTCGATCGGACCCTCGACGACCAGGTGGCCGAAGTTGAGGATCGCGACGCGGTCGCAGACCCGCTCGACGTCGTTGAGGATGTGTGTGCTCATGAATACCGTAGCCGTGCCGCGAAGGCGCGAGATGATCTCCAGCACATCGCGCCGGCCTTCCGGATCGAGCGAGCTGACGGGCTCGTCGAGGAAGAGGACGCGTGGCTGGTTGATGAGCGCCTGCCCGATGCCAAGGCGCTGCCGCATGCCGCCTGAGTAGCCGCCGATGCGCCGATTCGCGGCATCGGTGAGGCCCACGATCTCGAGAACCTCGCCGACCCGCAGCCGCAGCGCCGCCCCGTGTAGACCGTGCAGCTGCCCGACCATGTCGAGCAGCTCGCGGCCGCGCATCCAGCCGTAGAAGCGCGGGTCCTGGTCCAGGTAGCCGATGTTGCGAGCCAGCTCACCGCTGGTGCCGCCGATCCTCACGCCGGCTACCCTGCCCGTGCCCTCGGTCGCGGTTGCGAGCCCGGTCAGAAGACGCAGGGTCGTCGTCTTGCCCGCGCCGTTGGGGCCGAGGAAGCCGAATACGCTGCCGCTCGGGACGGTCAGGTTCAGGTTGTCGAGGGCGACGACGCCGCCGCTGTAGCGCTTGGACAGGCCCACCGTGGTTATTGCCGCGTCGGTCGTTTCGGAGAGCGTCGGCCACGTGGCAAGGATGCGGGCGATCGACTCCGTGGGCGCCGAGCTGCTGCCGCCGCCGGTCTCGGTTCCGCGCGATTCGTCACGGCCCACGAAGAAGTAGATCAGCGGCCCGGCCACGTTGACGAAGCCGATCACGAGGGCCCAGATGATCTTGTTATCCCCGCGAACGCGGCGGTCCTCCTGGAACAAGTCGAACAGGGCGTAGGCCATCAGGCCGACCTGGAGGATCAGGAACGGCAACACAATCAGGGCGATCGTCGCTGCATTCATGGCGGCAAGTTTCGCACGGCGCGGACGCTTCGGCGTCCTACTCTGGACTGACTCGCGGACGCCGCCGCTGGGTCCTACGATGGATTGACGCCGACTCGTCCAGCCGCCCCGCGGCGATGCCGCCGCCGGCTGCCCCGCCGAGCCGCCGATCGCCGCGCTCGCCCTGCCTCGGTATCCGGAAGCGGCGGAGGAGGGCGATCCTGCCGGTCCCGCCAACACCGGTGAGGCGATCCTCTGATCGACTCGCGCGTTCTTTACCCGCCGAAGGGGCGACGGAATGTGGAGAGATCGGGCAGCGGCAGGTCCGGGCGGACTCGCGCGACCCAATCGCGAAGAGCGCTGACGCTGGTTTCGAAGGCGATCTCTGACCACGGGATTGCATCCGGAGCGAAGGGTCGAGTCTCCAGCGCCTCGCGCGTGGCTTCCGTCGCGCCACCGACGATGCGGGCTTCGAACGCGACGACGACCACTGCCGCCTGGACGCGCGAGTAGAGGCCGACGATGGCTCCGGGTTCGACGCGAAGGCCGGTTTCCTCGAGCGTCTCGCGAATGGCCGCGTCGCGGACCGTCTCATCGATCTCGAGAAAGCCGCCCGGCTGCGCCCACAGCCCCTGGCCCGGTTGGATCCCCCTGCGAATCAGCATCACTTCCCCAAGGTCCGTGATGGGCAGGGTGGTCACGACCAGGCGCGGGTTGACGTACGAGACGAAGCCGCAGTTTGGGCAGGCGAGGCGGTCGCGCTCCTCGTCCGCCACCGGGCCGAAGGCGAGCTGGCCGCCGCAGCGCGAGCAGAACCGGATCATCGGCTCGAGCCAGTCGGGGACGCCGCCGGGGCCGAATCGCACCTCGCTCATCGGTCGGGCTCGGTCGCGCGACGACGGCTGCCCGACTTGCGCCGCGGGAAGCTAGCGCTCGCCACGCAGGTCGGCGTTCGTTTCGTCATCTTCGATCGAGCGTGTCTGGGCGTCGCGGTAGGCCTGCAGCCGCCCGCGCAGCTCAGGGTCGGAGAGGGCCAGAATCTCGGCCGCGAGCAGGGCTGCGTTCTCGGCCCCGCCGACCGCGACGGTGGCCACGGGGATGCCCTTCGGCATCTGCACGATCGACAGGAGCGAGTCCAGGCCGCCCGCCACCTGCGTCTGGATCGGCACTCCGATGACCGGGAGAATCGTCTTCGCTGCCACCACGCCCGGCAGGTGCGCCGCCCCGCCTGCCGCGGCGATGAAGACGCGGATGCCTCGAGCCTCGGCGCCGCCGACGAACCGGAACAGCAGGTCCGGTGCTCGATGCGCCGAGATGGCGTGCAGCTCGCACGGAATCTCGAGCTTGCCGAGCAGTTCTACCGCCTTCTCCATGACGGGAAAGTCAGAACGGCTGCCGCATACGATCCCGACCCGCGCGGCAATCCCGTGTTCGGCCATGCTCGTCCTTTCCATCGTGTGGATAGGCAGATTATGGCGCCCGGCGCAGACGAGCCACCTCGCCCGTGGCGCCGAGGCGACCGACCCGCTCTAGCGGCCGCCCAGCCGGATCATGATGATCGAGACTTCGTAGAGGCCGTACATCGTGACCGCCATGACGATGGGGCTGACGAGGTCCGCCCCCGGAGTGATGAGGGCCGAGAAGATCACTATCCCCAGCACGGCCATGCGTCGCGACCTGCGCAGGAGCGCGGAGCTCACAATCCCGATCTTGGAAAGAAGGACGAGCACGATCGGGAACTCCATCACCAGCCCGAAGGCAAGAAACAGGATGGTGATGAAGCCGAAGTAGTTCTCTGCCGTTAGAAGCAGGTGGATGTCCTTGGTCTGGAACCCATAGAGGAAGCCCGTTGCGTAGGGCAGGATGAAGTAGGCGACGCCTACGCCCAGGGCGAAGAACAGAAGAGCCAACGGAACCCACGGCCGCGCGGCGGATCGCTCCTGAGGGCTCAGGCCCGGCGATATGAACCGCCAGAACTGGTACAGGATCACCGGCATCCCCAGAATGACCCCGACCGTTATCGCGACCTGCAAATGGATCATGAAGGGCCCGGTCAGGTTCAGGGTCTGGAGCGCGTCCTTGGTCGGCAGGGGGGCCTTCAGGATCTCGATCAACCTGTCAGAGAAGATGTAACCGAGAACTGTGCCCGGCAGGAGCGAGAAAACCGAGATGAAGATCCGGTTGCGCAGCTCTATCAGATGGCCGGATAGAGTCATATCTTCGACGGGCGGCGGAGGAACATCGCGCCTGCCTCGGAATGGCACGTGGAGCCAGCGCGGGCGAAGGCGTCGAGACGCCGCGCTCGCTGCCGGCGTCGCGACAGTCGGTGTTGCGGCGCTTTGAAGTTGGGCTTCGGGATCCATGATCAGCCCCAAGCTAGGCCGCGCTGCGACGCAATTCTGTCCGGACGCTCTCGCGTCCACCGCGCCGGCGCGTGACAAGTATGCCTGGCCCGGCGCCGTCGCAGGTGGCGGCCATCCGCCCGGTGCAGCCCCAGAGTCCGATCTCGATGGGCGAGCGACCCGTCATGCGTCGAGTTCGACCTCGCCCGCTCCGTCGACGGTGGCGACGATGAAGACGCGCGGGGTCAGCCCGGTCCGCTTCTCGTACTGCGCCATGACGGCGTCCTGCAACGCAACTTCCGCGCCGAGCTTGACCAGGTTGACGGTGCAACCGCCGAAGCCGGCGCCGGTCATGCGGCTGGCGACGACGCCGGGGACCGAAACGGCAATCTCAACCATGGCGTCGAGCTCGGCCGAGCTGACCTCGTACAGATCGCGCAGCGACGCGTGCGAGGCGGCAAAAAGCCGACCGAGCGCATCGAGGTCTCCATCGCGAAGGGCGGCGACGGTAGCCATGACGCGCCCGTCCTCCTGTACGACGTGCTCGCAACGTCGGGCGACGACCTCGGGCAGGCGGTCGCGGTTGCGCGCCAGCATTGCCTCGTCGACATCCCGCAGGGCCTTGACGCCCGGCTCACGCTCCGCAATCAGTTCCACGCCAAGCTCACATTCGGAGCGCCGCGTGTTGTAAGCGGAGGCGTCGAGACGGTGCGGTGAGCCGGTGTCGCATACCACCAACGAGAGATCCGATGGCATCGGCGTTGCCTTGAACTTGTTGATCCGGCAATCGATGAGAAGGGCATGTCCTGCCTGTCCGGCAGCGCTGGCGAACTGGTCCATGATTCCGCAGTTGACGCCGACGTAGCGGTTTTCGGCCCGCTGGGCGATGGCGGCCATGGCAGCTGGATCGGGCCGCGGAGCTCCGGGAACCGCGAGCGCCCAGCTGGATGCCATCTCCAAAGCTGCCGACGAGCTCAGCCCCGAGCCGATGGGGACCGTAGAGCCCATTGCCCCACGGAACCCTTGGATCGGCAGACCGGCTTCGCGCATAGCCCAGGCGGTCGCGGCGACATAGTCGATCCAGGATTTGGAGCGGGTCTCCGGCGACAGACCCTCGAATGAGAAGGACCTGGTCTCGTCCATGTCGGCTGAGGTCATCACGACCTCCGGGCGGTCCCAGGGTTCGAAAAGGATCCAGAACTCGCGGTCGATCGCGGCCGGCAGGACCAACCCCTCGTTGTAATCCGTGTGTTCGCCGATGAGATTGACGCGGCCCGGAGCACGGACAAGCCTAGCCGGCCCGGATGTCTGCGGCCCGGTTCCCGACTGCGCGTCGAGCCGGGCGCGCAGGGCGGCAACCCGCGTCCCGCTCGAAGGGCTGGCCGTCTGTCCGTCACTCATCGAATTCACTCCTTCGCGCTACGAGCGCGATTCCGGCATCGAAAGGACCGGCTTGCCACGGCAGCCATCCCAGTGTGGGAGCCGTGGCACAAGGCCGGACTGAGGCTACGTCAGACCCCGAGGAGGCGGTTCTCAGCCGACACTCGGGGGCAAAGGCGGTTCCTGGACGATCGGGTCGGGCTGCGGATGGCCGGCCGGCGGCTGGGCAGGCGCGGTCGGCTCGAGGGTTGCCGGGGCGGGCTCGACGGCGGTCATGACGGGGTACTGCACGGGTGCGGCGAATCCTGGCACGGCCTGCATTGGCGCGGGGTATACCGGCGCGGACTGCATGGGCGCGGGGTATGCCGGCGCGGACTGCATGGGCGCGGGGTATGCCGGCGAGGGGTATGCCGGCGCGGGGTATGCCGGCGCGGGGTATGCCGGCGCGGGGTATGCCGGCGCGGCCTGCATTGGCGCGGGGTATGCCGGCGGGGCCGCCTGGGCTGCGTAATACGACTGGGCCGGCGGCTGGGGTTGCGTCGGCTGATACTGCGCAGGCTGATACTGAGCCGGCTGGGCCTGTATCGGCTGGGGGGCCTGCGCGGGCGGCGCCGGCTGCGTCACGCTCCCGGTGAGAATGTCCGTGATCCCGCCGGAGGCCTTCTGGAACTCACGAATACTCTTGCCGATTGCGGCGCCCACTTCGGGCAGTTTTCCCGGCCCGATCACGATCAGCGCCACGACCAGGATGATCAACAGGTGTGCGGGTGTCAGGCCAGCCATTGGTCCCTTCGCTTTCGTCGTCGTTCTTCTGCGTTCTTAGCTGCGCCGTTTGATCCTCAGCCGCCCTGTAGGGTCGTCCTGGGACTGGCACCGTCGATCGCCGCGCGGAGTCTCTCTGCGGCATCTTCGGCAGTGATGTCGCGCTGCGGCTCGGAGAGGAGTTCGTAACCCACCATGAACTTCCGGACCGTCGCCCGCAGAAGCGGCGGGTAGAAGTGGGCATGGAGCTGCCAGTGTAGCCTTTCAACGCCATCGAACGGCGCCTGATGCCATCCCATCGAGTACGGGAACGGCTCTTCGAACAGTCCGTCGTAGCCGCGCAGCAACCCGATCAGACGATCGGACAACGAGCTGCGCTGGCGATCGTCAAGGTCCGGCAGTCGGGAAACGGGCCGCCGAGGAATTACCAGTGCCTCGAAGGGCCAGGCCGCCCAGAAAGGGACGACGACCAACCATTCATCGTCGCCACCGAGCTCCCGTGGCCCGCCCGTTTCCTGTTCAGCGTAGTCGAGAAGAAGCCTGTGCCCCGTTGCCTCGAAGTGGCGACGCTGGGACGCGTCCTCTTTTTCGGCCTCGCGCGGAATGGCGTTGCCGGCCCATATCTGGCCGTGCGGGTGAGGGTTCGAGGCTCCCATTGCCGCGCCGCGGTTTTCGAAGACCTGGACCCATTCGAACCGCTCGCCCAGAGCTGCCGTCTGGTTCGCCCACAGGTCGACGACCGTCCGGGCCTGGGCCGTGCTCATGCGCGACATACTCAGGTCGTGACGTGGAGAGAAGCAGATGACCTGGCAGGTGCCGAGTTCGCTGTGTGCCCGCAGGAGGCCTTCCTCGAACGATGCCTCCGGTCCATCCGGTCTCAGCGCGGCGAAGTCGTTGGTGAAGACGAATGTGGAATCGTACGTCGGATTCTGCTCGCCGTTGGCCCGAACGTTGCCCGGGCACAGATAACAGGACGGGTCATACGCTGGCAGATCCTGAGGAGGCGGGGCCTCAACGCGGCCGAGCCACGGTCGACTCGTCCGATCGGCCGAAACCAGCAGCCATTCGTCGGTCAGCGCGTTGTAACGGCGGTGCGGCTGCGACGGGATCACGGCCGAGGACGTGTCTTTGCTCACGCATCCACCCTGGGCTCGAGCGGACTGGCGGAGCTGCTGTCCCCGCGTTGGATCGTTCGTACATCGTCGGTGGCGACGTCCACCAGGAGCACCCTTCGAACCGCCGAGGCCAGTTGGCTGCAGGCTGCCGCGTCGAGGCCGCTGTCGCTGATGATCGTGTCTGCGTCCTCCAGGCGTGCCACCGAGCTGATGCCGATTACGCCCCACTTGGTGTGGTCGGCCAGCACGATGAGGCGTCGCCCGGCCTCGATCAGGGCTCGGTTCGTCTCTGCCTCGAGGATGTTCGGCGTCGTGAAGCCCGACCGCGGATCCATCCCGTGAGTGCCCATGAAGACACTGTCCACATGAAGCGATCGGATGACCTCGACGGCAAACGGTCCAACCAGCGCGTCGGAAGGGGTGCGGACGCCGCCACTCAGGATGACCGTCTGGTCCGCGCGACCGTCTCTGTAGAGAACGTCGGCAACGGGCACCGAATTGGTCAGCACGGTCAGTCCGGGGATGTCGGTCAACCGCCTGGCCAGAGCAAAGGTGGTCGTTCCGGCCGAGATCGCGATGGCCGTCCCGGGCGTGACCAGGGCAGCCGCGCTCGCCGCGATGAGCGTCTTCTCGGTCTGCATCAATGTCGACTTGGCTGTGAATCCCGGTTCGAACAGCGAGCTGCCCTCAATGGATGCGGCTCCGCCATGGACTTTCTCGATCAGGCCGCGTTCGTGGAGGAGCTCCAGATCGCGCCGGATGGTCATATCCGAGACGCCGAGCGCACGCACCAGATCGGCTACCCGTACGGCACCCTCCTCGCGCACGCGCTCAAGTATCAGAGTCTGCCGCTGGCGGGCCAGAGCCGGTCGCTTGGCCCCCACGTCCAGAGCCTGCGTCTCGTCCGTCACTCGTTCCACTGGGCTCGTAACCTATCTCTCCGGTAATTGGCATGACAAGTCGGCCCCCGGCCGCTCCTCAATCGTGCCGCAGCCCACCGCTTAAGTCAACGTATTCCACCATAATCCCACGCTTTCTGTTGTTACCCCTTGACACGGGAGCCGACTGGGCCGGACAATCGCTGCGGCCTGATGGTTCCTCTAGAACCACTTGTGCCGTCTTTTCGGCCGGGAAAGGGAGGATCAACCGTTCATGGATGAGCAAGAGAAGCGCGTTGGCATGCTCTCAGGTGGGCAAGTCACTCGGCGCGAAGTCCTCAAGAAGGGCTTGATCGGGGCAGCTGGCCTGACGGTCCTGCCGGCGGTCATCGCAGCCTGCAGCAGCTCGGCGACGCCCTCGCCGGTTGCGACCATTACGCCGACGACCCCGCCGGCGGCGACGCCCACGCCCGCTGGTCCCGCCGTCACGCCGGCGCCCACCACGCCTGGCGCACCCACGTTCATCGGTCCGCTCACCGGCCAGCTCACGGTCGGCAGCAACCACTCCGATGCCAGCGAAGTGGCCGGCATGGCCTCCATCGACGCTGCCTTCAAGACCGCGACAGGGCTCGATCCCAAGGTCAACAAGGTCGACCACAACACATTCCAGACCCAGATCAACAGCTACCTCGGGGCCACCCCGGACGACGTGTTCACCTGGTTCTCCGGCTTCCGGATGCGGTTCTTCGCGTCCAAGGGCCTGGCCACGGCGATCGACGACGTTTGGGCCAATGTCTCCAGCAACTACACGGCCGGTTTCGCAAACGCCGTTGTCGGCGACGACAAGAAGGTCTACGGCATCCCGGTCGACTACTACCCGTGGTGCGTCTTCTACCGCAAGAGCTTCTTCACTGCGAAGGGCTACACGGTTCCGGCGACCTGGACAGACTTCCTCGCCCTCTGCACCAAGATGCAGAGCGACGGCATCACGCCGGTCGCCTTCGGCGATGACGGCGGCTGGCCGGCCATGGGCTGGTTCGACATCCTCAACCTTCGCCAGAACGGCTACGACTTCCACGTCGGCCTCATGACCGGCGCGAACAAGTGGACAGACTCGAAGGTCACCGACGTCCTGAACCTGTGGGCCAAGGTCGTTCCGTTCTACCTCCACGGCTATGCCGGTTTGACCTGGCAGAAGGCGTGCGACTCCCTCATCCAGCAGAAGTCCGGAATGTTCATTCTGGGCCTCTTCATGACGGGCGAGGTCGCCACCGTCGACGCGGCGAACAAGACGACCGTGCTCGCCGACATCGACTTCTTCCCGTTCCCGTTCATGGGCAACAGCTTCGATGCCGAGAAGGCGCTCGACGCCCCGATCGACATCTGGATGGCGAGCTCGAAGTCGACTACGCTGCAGGCCGACCTGACCAACGCCAAGGCCTACCTCGAGTTCTGGTCCAAGGGCTCCACTCAGGTGCTCATGTACAAGAGCCAGCCGGGCTTCATCCCGACGGCCACCGACGCCGACAAGAGCAGCTACGACGTTCTCACGGCGAAGGCAGTCTCGATCGTCAGCCAGGCCCAGAAGATCACGCAGTTCCTCGACCGCGACACGCGGCCGGACTTCGCGGGCACCAACGGCGTGGGGAGCTTCTTCCTCACCTTCCTCAACAACCCGAGCCAGGACCTGGCGAAGTTCCAGAAGTCCGTCCAGGACTTCTGGGACAAGCTGCCGGTGTACACCGGCGCGTAGCCCCACCCACGAACTAGCTTCGCAGGGCTTTCGATGTCCGAACTAGAGCCTCAGGCTCTTGCTCCCGCCCCGGCTTCGGCCGGGGCGGGAGCCTCTGTATCCACCAAGCGGCCCAGGCACTACAGCCTGCTGAACCGTCGCGACAAAACGCTGCTCGCGATCATGGTGGGCGTGCCACTAGCCATTTTCGTCACGCTGATCTGGGCGATGACGCTCGTCTCAATCGTGTGGTCGTTCACCGATTGGAACGGCACCGACCCAATGCACTTCGTAGGCCTCGACAACTACACACAGTTGTTCACGACTTACCCGTTCTTCTGGCCCGCTGTCGCCCACAACGTGATGTGGCTGCTCTTCTTCATCTGCATCGCCACGCCGATAGGCATACTGCTCGCCGTTCTGCTGGACCGGCCGTTGAGGGGGTCCTGGATCTACCAGAGCATCTTCTTTACGCCGGTGGTCCTGTCGCTGGCCGTCGTCGGCTTCATCTGGGAACTCCAGTACAACGCGCAAGACGGCTTCATCAACAGCGTCCTGATGGCGTTCAATGTCGTGAAACCCAACAGCACGATCGACTTCATCGGCGACCCGAGCCTCAACATCTGGGCTGTTCTGGTCGCCGCCAGCTGGCGCCACATCGGGTACATCATGGTCCTGTATCTGGCTGGATTGAAGAGCGTCGATCCGTCGCTGCGCGAGGCCGCGGCCATCGATGGCGCAAACGAGCGCCAGACCTTCATCCACGTCGTGTTCCCGGTGATGGCCCCAATCAATGTCGTCATCGTCGTCGTGACTGTGATCGAATCCCTCCGGGCTTTCGACATCGCGTACATCCTCAACCAGGGGATCAACGGCCTGGAGCTGCTGTCCACTCTGATCGTCAACACCATGCTCAGTGAGGCGAGCCTGATCGGCTTCGGGTCTGCCATCGCAGTCGTACTGCTGGTGGTTTCGCTCGTGCCCATCGTGCTGTACCTGACTCGAGTCTTGCGGTCGGAGGACATATGAGCAGCTTCGCAATGGCGGGTCAGCGGACGACAGGCAACCGCAACCGGCGCCGTCTGTCACGCGTCGGATTGCATATCTTCCTGATCGTGCTGGCCTTTATCTTCGCTTGGCCGATGCTGTATGCGATCTACACTTCGTTGCGCCCCTACGGCGAGATCGCCCTCAACCCGAACGGTTTCTTCTCGACGCCGGCGACGCTCAACCTGAACAACTACTTCAACGTCTGGACCGCCGGGCCTTTGCCGATGTTCTATTGGAACACGGCAGTCGTCACAATTCCCGCGGTTCTTCTGACGCTGTGGATTTCCTCGATGGTGGCGTTCACCATCTCGCGCTTCAGCTGGCGGTTCAACCTGCTGGTCTTGATGATCTTCACCGCCGGCAATCTCCTGCCCCCGCAGGTCATCATCCTGCCGCTGTACAAGCTGTACAACATAATTCCCGTGCCAGCTCCGCTTAGCGACAACGGGAGATTGTACGATCAGTTCGTCGGGCTGATCCTGATACATACGACGTTCCAGACCGGCTTCTGCACCTTCGTGTTGAGTAACTACATGAAGACGCTGTCCAAGGAGTTGGTCGAAGCTGCCATGATCGATGGCGCCGGGGTCATGACGATTTATCGTCAAGTCGTTATGCCCCTCGTTACGCCAGCCCTCGCGGCGCTTGCTACCCTCCTGTTTACGTGGATCTACAACGACTTCTTCTGGGCTCTGTTGTTGTTCAAGACGGGTGATAAACGACCGATCACGGCGGCCTTGAACAACCTCGGGAGCGAGTTCGGGAGCGACCCGACACAGATAGCGGCGATGTCGGTGCTTGCAGCGATACCGACCGTAGTGCTCTACATGATCCTGCAGCGCTGGTTCGTCCGCGGTCTGACGCTCGGTTCGGCCAAGGGCTGACGCGCCATCAACCCAGACGCTGCCAGCGGGGAACCAATGGCAATTGAATGGTCTGCGGAGGTGGGAGAGTTCCACCTCCGCAACCACTTGGTCAGTTACGTCGTGCGTGTGCTCGAAAGTGGCTGGCTGGGTCACGTATATTTCGGGCCGGCACTAGCCGGCGGCAAGTCGTACGGACATCTGGTACCCGGTGAGTTCTACGGCTTCTCCAATCGGTTAGGTCATCCGGTGCCGCTCGAGTACCCCACTGGGGGCGGCGGCGACTACCGAATTCCGGCTTTGGCGATCGAGCTCTCCGATGGCTCCGGGGTGCTGGATCTGCGCCACATCGGCCACCGCATCATCCACGGCAAGCCCGCACTTCCGGGGCTGCCGTCGACATACGTTGAGGTCGGAGGCGAGGCCGAGACGTTGGAAATCGTCGCCGCCGATCACATCGCGGAGATCGAGGTTCGTCTCCTCTACACGATCTATCGCGATCGCCCGCTCGTAGTCCGTGGCGCTCGGATCGTCAATACGGGCAAGGCTCCCGTGATCTTGCGCAGCGCGATGAGCGCCTCGATCGATCTCCCGGATTCGGATTGGCAACTCCTGACGCTGAGCGGCGACTGGGCGCGCGAGTGCCATGTTGAAAGGCACGATCTGCGACCCGGCAGGCAGTCGGTGTCGAGTTCCCGCGGTGCCTCCGGCCACCAGCACAATCCCTTCGTGGCTCTGGCACGGCCGGCAACGACCGAGGCCGACGGAGAGGCCTACGGCTTCTCGCTGGTCTACTCAGGCAATTTCGTGGCCGAGGCGGAGGTCGAACCGTTCGGGACCACGCGAGTCCGCGCCGGCATCAACCCCGAAGGGTTTTCGTGGTTGCTCGAGCCCGGTGTGGAGTTCGTTGCCCCAGAGGCCGTCATCACCTTCTCGGCCGCCGGCCTCGGCGGGTTGAGCGACGCGAACCACTCCCTGTTCCGCGAGCGCCTGGCCCGCGGGTCCTGGCGTGACCGAGCTCGGCCCATCGTCATCAACAACTGGGAAGCGACGTATTTCGACTTCGATGAGCCGAAGCTGCTTGCCATCGCTTCGGCGGCAAGCGAGCTCGGGATTGAGTTGTTCGCCCTCGACGACGGCTGGTTTGGTCAGCGCAACGATGACTCGACCTCGCTCGGCGACTGGCAGGTCAACCTTTCCAAGCTGCCCGGCGGTCTGGAGTCGCTCGCCCGGAAGGTCGAGGCGCTGGGCATGCGTTTCGGCATCTGGATCGAGCCGGAGATGGTGAGCCCGCGGAGTAATCTGTTCGCCGAACATCCCGAATGGGCCATCGGCATCCCATCGCGCCCTCCGACCGCAGGCCGCAACCAGTACGTGCTCGACATGTCGCGGCCCGAGGTCGTGGACCATCTCTTCGAGGTCCTGTCGTCGCTTCTGGGCAGCGCGCCGATCTCATACGTGAAATGGGACATGAACCGGAACATCACCGAGCCGCACAGCACTACTCTCCCGGCCTGGCGCCAGGGCGAGTTCATGCACCGCTACATCCTCGGTGTGTACTCTCTTTACGACCGCCTGACGAAGGCCTTCCCAGGAATCCTCTTTGAGTCGTGCGCGGGCGGTGGCGGGCGGTTCGATCCGGGAATGCTCGCGTTCGCCCCGCAGGGCTGGACCAGCGATGACACCGACGCGATCGAGCGCCTCAGGATCCAGTGGGGGACCTCGCTGGCCTACCCGCTCAGCTCGATGGCCGCTCACGTCTCCGCGGTGCCCAATCACCAGGTCGGGCGGGTTACGCCGTTGGCGACCAGGGCGGCCGTGGCCTTCTTCGGCGTCTTCGGCTATGAACTCGATCCGACCGTGCTCTCTATTTCGGAGCGCGATGAGATCGCGGACCAGGTCGCCTTCTACAAGCGATGGCGGGATCTGTTCCAGCGCGGTCGGTTCCTGCGCCTCCGCAGCCCGTTCGAGGGTGATCGAAATGAGACCGCCTGGATGACCGTGGCGGAAGATCGCCGCTCGGCGATCGTCGGCCATTACCTGATCCTGAGCCGCCCGAACCCCGGGCCGCAACGGCTGCGCCTGCGCGGGCTCGATGCGGCGGTCACATATCGTGTCTCGTTGTGGCCGCCCGCCGGCGAGGCCGAGGGCCGTGTCGCGGGATCGGTCATCCTTGCAGGAGACGAACTAATGTCCGCCGGTCTCGTGCTGGAGTCGAACCGCCAGTCAGCCGAGAAGGGCGACTTCCGTGCCCGCGTCTACGTCCTCGAAGCAATCTAAGAAGAGACCCCATCCCGAGGTCGCGTCCATGCTCTCCCGACCCTGGGTCTCGCCGGAACTGACCTCCGTCGGCCGTCTGCCGATGCACGGCGTACCCCATTTGGACCGTATCGCGCTGGATGGCCGGTGGCGCTTCCAGTTGCTTCATACGCCGGAGGCGGACCCAGCCTCGATCTGGAGCGAAGTCGACGTGCCCGGCTGCTGGACGATGCAAGGCTTCTTTGATCTGCCGCACTACACGAACGTCCAGATGCCATTTTCGGGCACTCCGCCGCACCTTCCGGACGTGAACCCGACAGGCGTCTACGAGCGCGAGTTCGACGTCCCCGCGGAGTGGGTTGCCGGGCGGCGGGTCGTCCTTCACGTCGGGGCGGCGGAGAGTGTACTGATCGCCGCGATCAACGGCCGGGAGATCGGCATCAGCAAGGATTCGCATCTGGCGGCCGAGTTCGACGTGACGAGCATCGTCAGATCCGGGGCCAACGACATTTCTCTGCGTGTCGTGAAATGGTCAGATGCCACCTACGTCGAGGACCAGGACGAGTGGTGGCACGGCGGCATCACCCGGTCTGTCTACCTCTACGCGACGCCGCGCGTCCATCTCGCCGAGGTGCGGGTCAACGCCGGCCTCACCGATGACCTTCGCACGGGCACCTTCGAACTGCTGGCCGACGTCGATTTCGGCGGGGTGGAGGTGGCGGACGGCTGGACCGTCGAGGCGAAGCTCGGCGATCTGGATCCGCTGACCGCGGTCGTGCACTTTGCATACACAGGGCCCGGCGCGACCGTGAGTCGGGCCGACTCGGCGCCCCTGACCCGTCATCGCTTCGACCTGGTAGCGAAGATGGTGTCGGTCGGTCTGGCTAGCGCCGATCAGGCCGCGTGGGACGCCCTGGCGCCGCAGCTGCATCCTCCTCTCGACGGACGCGGTTCTCTCAGAGTCGAGATTCCCGACGTCAAGCAGTGGTCGGCGGAGCAGCCGCACCTGTACCCGCTTCACCTGGTGCTCAGGGAGCCCTCGGGCGAGGCGATCGAAGAAGCGGACCTGCAGGTCGGCTTCCGGCGGGTCGAAATCGATGGCGTGCACTTGCTGATCAACGGCGCCGCGGTGCTGATTCGTGGCGTCAACCGCCATGACTTCGACCAGCACACGGGACGCGTGATTTCGGCCGCGTCGATGCGGGCCGACCTGGTGGCCATGAAGCAGTTCGGCTTCAACGCGGTCCGGACGTCTCACTATCCCAACGATCCGGTCTTCCTCGATCTCACCGACGAGCTGGGCTTGTACGTCGTCGCCGAAGCCGACATCGAGTCACACGCCTTCATCGACTCGATTTGTGATGACCCGAGATACCTGAACGCGTGGGTTGACCGCGTGGCGCGGATGGTGCGGCGCGACAAGAACCACGCCTCGGTGATCATGTGGTCGCTCGGAAACGAGTCCGGCCACGGCGCCAACCACGATGCGGCGGCGGGCTATGTCCGCCGCTACGACCCGTCGAGGCCCCTCCACTACGAAGGCTGCATCCGCTGGGACTGGTTCGCCGATCAGAAGATCAGCGACGTTCTCGCGCCGATGTACCCGCCCATTTCGGCCATCGTCGCCCATGCCCGGTCAGGCCGGCAGAGGCTACCTCTGATCATGTGCGAGTACTCCCACGCCATGGGCAACAGCAACGGGACACTGGCCGAATACTGGGAGGCGATCGAGTCCACCGACGGTCTGCAAGGCGGCTTCATCTGGGAGTGGTGGGACCACGGCCTGGTCCAGCGGCTTCCCGACGGCACGACTCGCTGGGCTTACGGCGGCGATTTTGGCGATGAACCGAACGACGGCAACTTCTGCCTGGACGGCCTGAACTGGCCGGACCGGCGGCCGAAGCCGGCGCTCTTCGAGCATCGCCAGCTCGCGGCTCCCGTGCGCGTGTCCGCCAGCCCTGAGGCGTTGCGCCGGGGCTCGATCGACCTCGAGAACCGCCAGTACTTCACGGATCTGGGCTGGCTGAGGGCCTCGTGGGAGCTTGCCGCCGATGGCGTGGTCGTCGCCGCGGGCGAGCTGCCCCTGCCCGACATCGCGCACGGCGAGAGCGCCACGCTCCGGCTGCCGGGCTGGACGGTGCCGGCTCCCGATGACCGCGAACTGTGGCTTACGCTCCGATTTCGGACGGCGGCGGCTCAGCCGTGGGCTCCGGCCGGATTCGAGGTCTGCTGGGCGCAGCTGCGCCTCGAGCCCGGGAAGCCTGAGCTGGAACGGCCCTCCGTTCGCCGCGCGGCCGGTGCCGAGGTCAAGCTGGACGGCGAAGGGTTGCTGGTTCACGAGCTTCTGGCCGCCGCCCCGCGTCTGAGCCTGTGGCGCGCTCCGACCGACAACGACCGCATGCTCGGCCTCACGAAGCTGTGGCGGGAGTGGGGAGTGGATCGACTCTCGCGCACCTTGAGAAGCATCAAACATGAGGCGGGGGCGGTCGTCGTGACGGCCGACGCGTCGACCGAGTCGGGCATTGTAATCGTCCACGAGGAGAGGTTCGAACCGCTCGACGACGGCGGCGTCCTGGTCCACGAGATGGCCGTCATCCCCGAGGAACTGGCCGACCTTGCCCGCGTCGGGGTCGTGTTGGAGGCCACTCCCGGTCTGGAGCAGACCGAGTGGTTCGGTCGCGGGCCCGTGGAAGCCTACCCGGACCGCTGGCACGGGAGCCCCGTTGCGCGCTGGCGTTCGACCGTGGCGGACGAGTACGTGCCCTATGTCAAACCGCAGGAGAACGGCGGTCACGCCGACATCCGCTGGCTCGAGCTATCGGACGGCGCCGGCCGGGGCTTCCGCATCGTCGCGGACGAGCCACGCAACATGTCGGCGACGCATTTCCGCGCGTCGGACCTGGCCGCGGCAAAGCATGACGTGGAACTGACCCCACGGCCCGAGACTGTGATCCATCTCGATGTCGCGCACCGCGGCCTCGGGACCGCAAGCTGCGGGCCGGATACGCTGGCGAAATACCTGGTCATACCGGGGACGTATCGTTGGTCGTGGGCGATCGTACCGCTTGGATCGGACCCGAGCGCCTAGCCGCCGCGCGGCAATGACCGGCGCGAGATTGGTTCTGGCGTCGGGCCGCAATCCGGCGCTCTCACGGATGCTCTCACGGAGGCTGGCATGAACGATTTCAAGGTCGGCATCAACCTGTGGAGCCAGGGGGGGTCGTGGGCCCAGTTGCTCGACGCCGCTCAGACGGTCGATCGACTCGGCTATGAGCACCTCTGGACGTGGGATCACGTGAAGGCGATCTTCGGCGATCCGGATCAGCCCATCCACGAAGGCTGGACGGCGATCACGGCCTGGGCAATGGCCACCCCCAGGGTGAAGGTCGGTCTGATGGTCGGGGCGAACACGTTCCGAAACCCCGCTCTCGTGGCCAAGATCGTGACGACCCTCGATCACGTGTCGGGAGGGCGGGCGATCCTCGGTATCGGCGGCGCCTGGTTCGAGCTCGAGCACCGCGAGTTCGGGATCGAATTTGGGCGAAGTCCGGGCCAGCGGCTGGACTGGCTCGACGAGTCGGTCGGCGCTATCAGAGCGCTGGTGTCGGGCCAGAAAGTGATATCGCCCGCGGGCGGCCACTACGCCTTCGACGGCGTGGCCATCAATCCTCTGCCGGTTCAAGAGCGACTCCCGATACTGATCGGCGGCAACGGCCGGACCAAGACTCTGCGGACCGTTGCCCGATACGGCGATATCTGGAATGCCTTTGGCCTGCCGGCCGAGGTCCGCGAGTTGGACGGCGTTCTCCGGCGCCACTGCGAGGACGTAGGGCGCGATGAACGCGAGATCGAGCGGTCGATCAACCTCTGGATGGTCATCCGCGACTCGGAGGCGGAGGCGCGGCGGGAGTGGGCCTCCTCGATGGAACTGAACCGGACCCCGCTCGAACGGGCAACCGAGCCCTCCCGGCCACTCTTCGGAACGCCGGAGACGATTGCCGATCGCTTGCTCGAGTACTGCGCTGCCGGCTTCACGACGGCTATCGTCGAGATGCCGGCGCCTTACGACCGGGAGACCCTGGAGCGGCTGGCAGGCGAGGTCCGGTCGATGGTGTCGAAGAAGTCGAGCTGACGCGGACTTCGCGCTTGGGGCGGGTGCTGGGGCCGGGCTGGAGGGCCCGCGGCCTGAGTTGGGCCGGACCGAAGGCGTGGCACGGGCTGCGGTTGCCGCGGCGGGCTGCGAGCGCGGTCTAGCGAGGCGTGGTTTCGATGTGGGGGCCTAGTGCGGCCCGACCAGCGTGCCTACGACCAGGCCCAGAACCACGACGCATACCACAAGGACGAGGAAGAGCGGCAGGGCGACCGGGGTGAGGACTCGCGTGAGCTTCGAGGTCGGCGGGGCCGCGGCTGCTCGAGCTTCCCCCGCTCGCTGCCGGGGATCTCGAGTGGCGAGGATCAACCAGCGGACCGCGACCCCAATCGGCACGAAAGCGATCGCCACTAGCGGAACGGAGAAGATCCCGAGCCAATGGGCCGCGTACACAGCAGCGGCCAGGCCCAGCGCCGTCAGCACGGCCAGGGCGAGCTGGCTCAGCGTCGACCTCGGACTTCGCCCGCCGCGGCGCTCCCAAATGAGTATCTGGAGCGCGAGCGCGGCGGCGCCAAGTGCGCCCAGAACGATCAGCCATTTCATGTCGGAGCCAGTCTAAGGCCCCGGGCGACGTGGTCGTGCTCCGGCAAATGCGTACGGCGCGGACCCGAGCACGCTCTCTCTCGAGTGCCCAGAAGCGGCTGGGGATGTGACTCGGCTCCTTTCAAGGAGTATTGTTGACACGGCGGTGCCCGAACCTCGACCGCCTAGTAACACGTGGCCTTCGTTTCAGTCGGCCCGCAAGGAGTAAACGTTATGCCGTGGGGCCTCACTCCCGCCCATTTGGTCATCATCCTCGTGATCGTCCTGATCGTCGTCGGGCCTGGCAAGCTTCCCGACACCGGGGCGGCCATCGGCAAGGCTCTCCGCGGCTTCAAGGACGCCGTGGACACCGGCGAAGTGACTCAGCCCGCGACCCAGCAGCAGGCGGCCGTGCCCGTCCAGGCAGACCAGCCCGTCCCGGTCGTCCAGCCCGTCCAGCCCCAGGTTCCGCAGTACCCGCCGCAATATCCGCCGCAATATCCGCCGCAGCAGCCATACCCGGTACAGCAGCCGCAGTATCCGGCGCAGCAGCCATACCCGGCGCAGCCTCAATACCCAGTTCAGCCGCAATACCCGGTCCAGCAGCCATACCCCGTTGCGCAGCCGCCGTATCCGCCGTATCCGGCGCAGCCGCAGTACGGTCAGGCGCCCTACGCCCCGCCGGTTGTTCAGCCGGCGCCGCTCGCGCCGATCGACAATCCCGTGGTAGCACCGCAGGGCGAGCCGCCCCGCCAGGGGTAAGTCGCTCCAGCGGACACCATGGCTGCGTCGCTGGACGGCGCAGCACCAGACTGCGAGATGTGACGGGCCGGCCCGACTGCCCAACTACCCGCTGTATGGGACCGCTGGCCCGTGGGGCTGTCGTGCCACCGGTGCCGGACGATGCCTGTAGCCACCCTGCGCTATGGAGGGCCGCGCTGGTCGGTGCGGCGCGCTCGCCTCGCTGCCGTCCGCCTCGTTGGCGCACCCTCAGGCGCGCTTCCGTTGCGACCGTCGCCGACTCCTGGCCACGCTGTTCGGGCGCGGCCGTCCGCCGGCGCTCGACCGATCGGTTCGGGCTACGGCTGGTACAACTCGCCGGAGTCGTAAACCATGTCGAGGTCCGCCCCGCCTGCGATCAGGACGTGACCGTCCGCTAGCGTGGTCGCTGTGTGGTTGCCTCGCTGGTCGTGAAGCGAACCCGTCGCCGTGAACGACCCATCGGACGGATCGAACAGCTCGGCCGAGGCCAGGCCATTGCCGTTGGCGTCCACGCCGCCAGCTATCAGGACCAGTCCATTGGCCAGCAGATTCGCCGTATGCGCAACCCGTATCGAGGTCATCGACCCGGTGGCCGTGAACGAGCCCGCTCCAGGGTCGTAGAGTTCCGCGCTCTGGGGCGGATTGTTGTCGGCGTCCTGGCCGCCCGCGACGAGGGCCCGTCCGTCGGGAAGAAGCGTGGCCGTCTGGCCCCACCGAGGGGTCCCCATCGAGCCGGTGGCGGTGAAGGTGCCCGAGGTAGGATCGTATGTCTCGGCTGAGGCGAAGACATCGGATGCATCCTGGCCGCCGGTGATCAGGACTCGGCCGTCGTTCAGAATCGTGGCGGCATGGCCCCATCGACTTGCGGTCATCTTGCCGGTCGCCGCGAAGGCATTGGCGCCCGGATCGAAAAGCTCCGCCGAATCGATGCCGCCGAGGTTCTCGTCGGCGCCTCCGGCGATGAGCACCTTGCCGTTCTGGAGGAGCGTGGCCGTGTGGTTGACCCGGATGGTCCCCATCTTGGGACCCGTGGCGAACGTCCCTTTGGCGGGGTCGTAGATCTCCGAGGAGTCGAGCGGCACGGCGTCATCGTTTTCGCCGCCGGCGATCAACACCCGGCCGTCCTTGAGCAAAGTCGCCGTCTGGCCCCAGCGCGGGATCTTCATCGAGCCGGTGGCGGCGAACTTCCCCGTCTTTGGGTCGTAGAGTTCGGCTGAGGCCAGCGTGCTGCCGTTCGAGTCCTGGCCTCCCACGAACAGAACACGGCCGTCCTGCAACAGGGTGTCGGTGTGGGATCGTCGGGCGGTCGTCATCGACCCCGTGGTCGTGAACTTGCCGATCGGGATCGCCGAAGCCTGGGTGCCGGAGCCCGGTGTGGCAGTCGAGCCGGGCTCGGTGGATTGTCCGGAAGGGGCGCTGGAGGAGACCGAAGGAGTCGGGATACCGAGGTTTGGCGTCGCCGTTCCGGTACCGCAGCCGGCCATGGCCGACACCGCGAGAACTCCAACCGCGATTCGCAACAACCCGCGCACGGCGATGTCTCCCTTTTCGATTCCACGATCCCCGGCGCAGGACCCTCCGGCGCAACATATCCAGTCTAGCCAGTCCGCGTGCAGACGAGGTTTGGTTGCGGGCTCGGGGACGCGCGCCGCTCCTGTCTGTTGCTCGCGCATGGCATACGATCCGACTATGAACAAGCCCGCCGCCGAGGGCGGCACACTGCGGACTCCGGTGATCGTCGACTGCGACACCGGCATCGACGACAGCCTTGCGCTGCTGTACGCCGTCGCTTCCTCCGACTGCGAGGTCGTCGCGGTCACTTGCACGGCCGGGAATGTCGACGTCCGCCAGGTCGCCGAGAACACCCGCTGCGTGCTGGAGTTGGCCGGCCGCCCGGACATCGAGGTGGCGATCGGCCGAGAGACGCCTCTCGCCCGCAAGCTCGTCACGACGCCCGAAACCCACGGCCATGGAGGCATCGGCTACGCGGAACTGCCGCCGGCCCGCATGCCGCTCTCGCCGCGTTTCGGGCCGGACCTGATTGTCGAGGAAGCACGCCGCCACCCCGGGGAACTCACGCTGGTGACGCTGGCGCCTCTCACCAACGTCGCCCTCGCCGTGCTGCGCGAACCCGAGCTGCCGCGCCTCCTCCGCCGCGTGGTGATCATGGGCGGCTCGTATCGATCGCCGGGCAATACGGCGCCCACGACCGAATGGAACGTCAACGTCGACCCTGAGGCCGCCAGGATCGTCTTCGAAGCGTTCGGGGGCGAAGGGTCGAATGCGCGGTGGAGCGAACGCCCGGCTCGACCCATCGCTCTGGGGCTCGACGTGACCGAGCGGGCCAAGCTTCTGCCCGAACACCTGGCGCGGCTGGCCGCGCTGGCCGGCTGCGAGCCGGACGGTTCGATCAGGAGCGGCGGCTCGAGCGCCGGTTCGGCCGTCAACCCGATCGTCCGCTATCTCGCGGACGCGTTGCGCTTCTACATGGAGTTCCACAGCCGCTACGACCACTTCTACGGTGCGTTCGTGCACGACCCGCTGGCTCTCGCGACCGCACTGGATCCGACGCTGGTGCGCACCGAAGCGGTCACAGTGGAGGTGGAGCTGGGCGGGCGCCTGACCACCGGCGAAACGGTGACGGACTGGCGACGCGTCTGGGGCAGGCCGCCGAACCTGGACGTCGCTGTCGAGGCGGACGTCGACCGCTTCTTCGACCGCTTCATCGAGCGGGTAGGGAAGCTGGCCGCGGAGCGAAGTTAGCGGCGCGCGACGCGGCGCGCCGAGTGACGCGCGCTGGGCGGCATGGGCGGCGCGCGGCATAGGCGGCGCGCCGGCGGAGCAGGCCTTCCCGGGCATGCCCAACCCGACCCGATGCGCCAGCCACTCCGCAATGGCGCCGCCGCCGCGAACCTGCCAAGCTCTATAAGCGCGGCACCCGTTCATCCGACCTGGCCGCGTTCCGCTAGGAGACCAGGAGAGATGGATCAGCTCACGCGGTGGGTCAGACGCCAGTTCACCACCCGAGTCGTCGTCCTGATGCCGGTCGCAATCGCGATCAACATCGTTCTGGGGGCGACCGTCCAGCAGGGGCTCAAGCTGCCCATCTATCTCGATTCGATCGGGACGATCCTGGTGGGAGTTCTCGCCGGTCCTCTGGCCGGGGCCCTGACCGGAATCCTCAGCAACCTGATCTGGGGCTACCTGCTGCCATCCCCAATCGGTACGACGACCATCGGTCCGTTCGCCATCACGGCCGGCGTCATCGGCCTGCTCGCCGGCCTGTGGGGCCAGCTCGGACTCTTCCGGCCGCGCCGCGGCCGACGAGGCAGCCTCCTGGCAGCGGCGATCGCAGTCGTACTGGTCGGAGCGCTGGCGCTCTACACGTACGCTAGGGCATACGCCAGCCCCGACCAGTTCGCCAACATAACTGGCTACAAGACGAGCGACTTCGACCAGTCGCGGGTCTTCTTCCTCGGGGTGATGGTCGCCTATGTCGTGCTGGTCGGCGTGGCACTCTACCTCCGTCGAGACGTAGGGGCGGTTCTGGCGATCGGGGCCGGGCTCGCGACCGGGATCGTGGCCGCGATCGTGTCGGCCCCGATCGCGGCTGTTGTCTTTGGCGGGGTGACCGGCAGCGGAACCGACGCGCTGGTCGCGGCCTTCCGGGCCGGCGGCGACTCGCTCTACCAGGCAACGCTCAAGCAGGGCCTGCTGTCCGACCCGATGGACAAGATGATCACCTCGTTTGTCGTGTTCTTCATCGTCGGCAGCCTGTCTCGGCGGTTCGTCTCCCGCTTCCCGAACGGCGAAAAGGCCATCGGCGAATCGCCCGGGACGGCGCCCCAAGACTCGCCGCAGAGCTAACCCTCAGCCGCCTTGGCAAGCGCCTCCCCCATTACCGCCGCAGATGCAGGGCTGCCCGACTACGTCACGCGCCAGCCGAGCGGCTTCTACAGGTCGGCGAATCCCGGAACCAAGCTGGCGGTGGCCGCCCTCGAGGTAGTCGCCGCTTTCGTGCTGCCCGGCTGGGTTGGCCCGCTTCTCGTACTGGCCGTCGTTCTGGCCACGGCTGCCATGGCGCGACGGATGCGTGGGCTCGCGGCGATCGCTCTGGCGACCTCGCCGATCGTCGGCTCGATCCTCGTGATCAACCTCTTCCTGTTGCCGGGAGCCAGCGACCCGATCGCCCGGCTCGGTCCGCTGGCGCCGACCTGGAGCGGGCTGTCGTTCGGGCTGCAGACGGTCGCGCGTCTGCTCGCCTTCTCGCTTGCCATCGGCCTGGTCTACTTGACCACGGCCGTTGACGATCTGCTTGCCGATCTGGCGCGAAGGGGTCTTGGCCGGCGGGTGATCTTCGTCGTGGGTGCCGCGGTCCAGATGGTCCCGGCGACGATAGAGCGCGCGGGCGAGATCGTCGATGCCCAGCGGTCGCGTGGGATGGACACCGAAGGCCGGATTTGGCGGCGGGCGCGCGGTGTTCTGCCTCTGGCTGCCCCGGTCGTCTTCGGCGCCCTGACCGAGGTAGAGGAGCGGACGATGGCCCTGGAGGCTCGAGCCTTCACTGCCCCGGGTCGCCAGACGCTCTTGCGCGTCCCGGCCGACCGCCCGAAGCACCGGGTCGTCCGGTGGGCCGCGATCATCGCGCTCATTGCGATGGTCGTGCTGCGAGCTACCGGAAGACTGGTGTGAGCGTGGGAATCCGGCTGGACGGCGTGAGCTATCGGTACGCCGGCGCAGCCGCGACGTCGCTGCGGAACGTGGGCCTCGAACTCGAGCCCGGTCGGGTTGTCGGCGTCGTCGGGGCCAACGAGTCGGGCAAGTCGACGCTGTGCCTGGTCGTCGCGGGGCTCGCGCCGGCCGTGATCGGCGGGCGGCTCGAAGGATCGGTCCGCATCGACGGCATCGAGACGGCGGCGATGCGGCCGCACGATCTGGCCCAGCGCTGCGGGCTGCTGTCTCAGAACGCGGCCACGCAGCTGTCCGGCACGACGGCCACGGTCTTCGAGGAGGTCGGCTTTGGGCCGTGCAACCTGGGGCTGCCGGTCGCGGATGTGGTGCAGCGGGTCTGGGCGGCGCTCGGCGCCGTGGGCATCGAATCGCTCGCGCCGCGGGATCCGGCGCGGCTCTCCGGCGGCCAGGGCCAGCTGGTCGCTATCGCCTCGATCCTCGCGCTCCGGCCGCGCTACCTGGTCCTCGACGAGCCCACGAGCGAGCTCGATCCGGCCGGGACGAAGCTGGTGGCGGAGGCGCTGGCGCGCATCGCCCGGGACACCGGCGCAGGCATCCTGCTCGTCGAGCACAAGACCGACGTGCTGGCGCAGATCGCAGACGAGGTCGTCGTTCTGGAGCGTGGGGCCGTGGCGTTCTCGGGTCCGGCGGCCGCGGTTCTGGCCGATCCGCGGCTGGTGGAGCTGGGAGTCGAGTCTCCGGCGGCAGTGCGGCTGGAAAGGGCCGTCCGCACATCGGGGCTCGAGTGGTCGGCCGCGCTGGCGAAGGCCCTGTCGTGAGCGGCTTCGGCCCCGGGGTCGACCGCTCGGCTCCGGCGGCTTCCGCCGGAGCATTCGCCGATTCCCGCCCACCCGCCTCCGACCGTTCGGGCGTCGGTTCGACCGGTCCGGGCTCGGCTCCGGCCGTCCCTTCGATCGAATTCGAGGCCGTCTCGTTCGCCTATCCAGACGGCACTCGAGCGCTGAGCCAGATCGGCCTGCGGATCGGGTCCGGCGAGTCCGTCGCGATCGTCGGCCAGAACGGCTCCGGCAAATCGACGCTGGTGCGGCACCTCAACGGCCTGCTTCGACCGACAACCGGACGCGTCCTGCTGGACGGGAACGACGTCCGGCCGATCCATGTCGCCCGGCTGGCGAGCTCGGTAGGGCTTGCCTTCCAGAACCCCGATTGCCAGCTCTTCTCCGGTCGCGTCTCAACCGAGGTGGCGTTTGGGCCGCGCAACCTGGGGATTCACGGCGGCGAGCTGGAAGAACGCGTCCGGGCCGCACTCGAGGAGGTGGGCCTCGACGCGGAGGCCTCCACCAATCCGTACGACCTGGGCTACTCGCGCCGCAAGCTGCTGGCGCTGGCCTCGGTGCTGGCGATGCGGACGCCGATCCTGGCCCTCGACGAGCCGACGACGGGGCAGGATGCGCGGGGAGTGGCACGAGTGCGCGACGTGGTGGCGCGGGCGTTCGGTGAGGGGCGGACGGTGATCGCAATCAGCCACGACATGCGCTTCGTGGCGGAGTCGTTCCGGCGCGTGGTGGTGATGCGTGAGGGGTGCATCGTCCTGGACGGGGCCCCTGATGTAGTGTTCGGCGAGGCCGCGTGGGGCGAGTTGCGGGCCTCGTATCTCGAGCCGCCGCTGCCGTCGGTCGCGGGAGCGCGGCTGGGTCTCGGCGCCACGGTCACGGAGGCGGCCTTCGTGGCTGCGCTGGAGCGGCGAGCCGGGACCATCTCGCGGTAACGGCGTCGGACTCGCTCGCCCCGCGCAGGTCGCGGCGGGACGGTCGCGGCCACAGTTGCGGCAGCACCGTTCGCGGCGCAGTCGCAGCGGCACGGAGGCGGCATTCGTGGCGGGGCAGATCGCAGCGGCACGGAGGCGGCATTCGTGGCGGGGCAGTCGGCACGGTCGCGGCGGCCACAGTTGCGGCAGCACAGGTCGCGGCACAGTCGCGGAACGGGTAGCCTACTGGCCATGCGCGTGCTCGTTCTCAACCCCGGCTCCAGCTCACTCAAGTCGAGCGTGATCGAGACGGCCTCGATCCCGGTGGCCGGGGTTGACGGGATCGTGCCGGCTGCGTCGGAAGAGTCGCTGGCGCCGTTGCGGGAGCTCGACGTGGACTGGGGCGCGGACGCGACCACGGGCGGCGATCCCGGGCACGACATCCGCTCGCTCGTCGCCAAATACGAAGCTGCGGGCATCTCACCCGCCTCGCTGGCGGGTGTCGGGTATCGCGTCGTCCAGGGCGGATCCATATTCCGACAGCCCGTGTTGGTGACGCCCGAGGTGATCGGGCAGGTGAAGGCTCTGGCGGACCTTGCTCCATTGCACAACGGCGTCGCGGCGGCGGCCATGACCAGGGGGCTGGCGGTTCTCCTGAATCTCCCGCATGTGGCCGTCTTTGACACCGCGTTCCACGCGACGCTGCCGGAGGATGCCTACCGCTACGCCGTCCCGGATCGGTGGTATCGGGAATGGGGCATCCG
>Ga0182021_10000824_pt1 | contig 34820 bp, 29 predicted proteins | sample 612E3MmetaG_FD_120493 | JGI IMG/M metagenome (GOLD analysis project Ga0182021, IMG submission 120493) | Permafrost microbial communities from Stordalen Mire, Sweden - 612E3M metaG (Illumina Assembly) | ecosystem: Environmental > Terrestrial > Soil > Wetlands > Permafrost | place: Sweden... | reverse complement strand
GGTCTTGAACGTGAGATCTGGGAAGTGGCTTCTCGTCTCTTCCTCTACCTGCCGGGCCAGTGTCATCCGGGGGTCCACCATGGTCAGGACGATCCCGGCCACCCGAAGAGAGGGGTTCAGCCGCTCTTGGACCGCCGAAATGCTGGAGAGCTGCTGGGTGAGCCCCTCGAGCGCGTAGTACTCGGCCTGCACCGGGATCAGGACCGACTGAGCCGCCACCAGACTGTTGACGGTAAACAACCCGAGCGACGGCGGGCAATCGATGAAGACGAAGGAATAGCGTTCGGGATCGAGTGACCCGAGGGCCTCTTTGAGCCGGGATTCACGGCGGGGCAGGTCGTCCAGCAAGGTCTCGGCGCCGACCATGTCGGAGGAGGAGGGCGCCACGTCGAGCCCTTTCACCGAAGACGGCCGGATCACCGCCGCCAACTCCTTCTCGCCTAGAAGGACGTCCAGCACCGCCGGGGCCCCGTGAGGCACCCGCGCCCCCAGGCCCTGGGATGCATTGGCCTGCGGATCGACGTCGACCAGTAGCACGCGCTCGCCCGCCAGAGCGATGTCGGCCGCAAGGTTCATCGCCGTCGTCGTCTTGCCGACGCCGCCTTTTTGGTTCGCGATAGCGTATACGGTCATACCGCCGGCCGGCTTGCGTACGGCCGATCTGATCGCCGCCAGCTTGGGCTGCAGAGCCACGAGCGCCGCTGCTTCGGGCCCGGGCTCGCCGCTGTCTAGAGGCGTGGGCTCGGACTCGCCGGGCTCCAAGGCCTGCGGTTCCGGCGCCCGCGGTCCCACGGTACCCGCCTTCTCCCGCTTCTTCCCGAAGCGCAGATACAGCGGCGGCACCACGAACAGGTTTACGAGCGTAGAGGTCACCAGGCCGCCGAGGATGACCAGGGCCATCGGGAACTCGATCTCCTGCCCAGGGATGTCCCCGAGGATCACGAGCGGCACCAGCGCCAGGCCGGTGGCCAGAGCCGTCATCAGGATGGGGGAGAGCCTCTCGCCCGCGCCTCGCAGCACAAGGGCCGAACCGAACGCCTCGCCTTCCTGCGTTTCCAGATGCTGGAAATGGGTGACCATCATGATCCCGTTGCGCGACACGATGCCCAGCACCGTGAAGAAGCCGACCAGGGTCCCCATGGTCACGATGCCTCCGCCGGCCAGCGCGGCCAGGATGCCACCCACCAGCGCCACAGGCAGGGTCAGGAACGAGAGGAGGGCCGGCCGCCATCTGCCGATGGAGGTGACCAGCAGCAGCAACACGATGATCCCGGCCAGCGCCGAGAAGATGAGGAGACGGCTCTGGGCCGACTGCCGCTCGGCAAACTCTCCCTGCACCTCCGCGTGATAACCCACCGGGAAACTGATGGTCTGGAGCTGCTGCTTCAGGTCGCCGACCACCGATCCCAGGTCACGCCCCCGCACGTTCGCGGAGACGTCGATGTAGCGGGAAGCGTTCTCGCGGGAGATCACGTTGGGGGTGGGCTTGATGCTCACCGCAGCCACGTCGCCCAGGCGGACGTGCCCGCCATCCGGCGTGTCGAGCAGGAGATCGGCGATCAGCGTGGGGTTGTTCCTCGCCTCCGGGATCCCCCAGACGTCCACATCGTAGGTCTTGCCGCCTCTGAAGATGGCGCCCACTTCTTCCCCCGCCACAACCGTCGACGCGGCTCTGCGCACGTCTCCGGGTTTGATCCCGTACTTCTGTGCGGCGGCCAGATCGACCTGCACGTCGATCTGCGGCTCGTTCTCCTGCAGGTCGGTGTGCTCGTCCACCACTCCGTCGACGGCGCCCATGACCTTCCGTACTTCAGCGGCCTTCGCCCACAGGGTGTCGAGGTCCTGCCCGTAGATGCGGATCACCAGGGCGTTGCTGGCTCCCGTGAGCGTTTCCTCGATGCGTTCGTTGAGGTAGGTCTCCACGTCGCGGAAGAGACCTGGGTAGCCGTCCACGACATTCTGGACCTTCGCCATGGTCGCGTCGTAGTCCGCCTTGGGGTCGATGCTGATCCAGGCTTCCCCCATGTTGACCCCGGCGATCTCGTCGCCGGACACGCCCTGGCCGATGTGGGCCCCGAAGTTGCGTACCCCGGGGATGGCCTCCAGCTCGTCGCTGAGGCGGCTCATCATCCGGTCCTCCTCGGCCAGCGAGGTACCCGGTGTGGTCACGAAGTGGATAAGCAGGTCGCGCTCTTTGAAGGTCGGGAAGAGCGATTCCCCCATGAACGGCAGCGCGACGGCGCCCGCTATCACGACGAGGGCGACGACGGCATACACGTAGCGAGGCCGCCGGATGATGCGGCCGAGCGCCCGCCCGTACCCGCGCTTGAGGACGCGCACCAGCGGTGACTCTCCGCGTGCCAGCTTGGCGTGGCGTAGAAGGATGAGGCTGAGGGCCGGCGTGACCACCAACGCTACGGCCAGCGAGACAAGCACCGCCAGGGCGTAGGAGTAGGCCAGGGGCCTGAAGAACGAGCCCGAGAGGCCGCCGAGGAAGAACACCGGCAGAAGGGCGAAGACCTCGATGAAGGAGGCGTAGACCACTGCTCCCCGCACCTCGATGGACGCCTCAAGGACGATCGACGCGGTCGAGCGCTTCACGCCCTGCTCCCGGTAGAGGCGCAGGCGCCGGGTGATGTTCTCCATATCCACGATGGCATCGTCCACCACCGCCCCCAGGGCGATCACCAGACCGGCAAGGATCATCGTGTTGAGCGTGGTCCCTCGCAGGTAGAGGACCACGATGGCCGAGGTCAGCGAGAGGGGGATGGTTATCGCGCTGATGAGCGCGCTGCGCCATTCGAACAAGAAGACTGCCAGCACTATCAATACGAGCACTATCCCTATCAGCAGCGACCGTTCGAGATCGCCGAACGCGGTGTCGACGAAGGTGGCGGCGCGGAATATCGTGGTGTCGATCTTGAGACCGGGAAGTCCCGGCCGCATGTCGTCGATGGCCTTCTCGACCCCGCTGGTGACGTCGAGCGTGTTCCCCCAAGGCGACTTCTCAACTATGAGCATCATCCCGGGCTTGCCGTTGATGATGGCGTCGCCCACGAGGAGCGGGTTACCGTCGACCACGGTGGCCACATCGGACATGGGCACCTGGGTGCCGCTCGTGGTGGTGACTGGCACCTTGGCCAGGTCGGCTGCGGTGACGATCGCCAGCGTGTGGTTCACCAGCAGCCGCTGGGTGGTGGTCTCGATGAAACCGCCGGTGCCGACCACCGTCCCCTCGGAAAACTTGAGCATACCCGCATCGGCGCTATCGCCCGCCACCTCCATCACCTGGTCGAGGGTGACGCCCTTCTGCTGCAGGCGTGTAGGGTCCACTAGGACCTGGAGGGTGTCGGCCCGCATGCCCCAGACGGCCACGTTGGCCACGCCCGGTACCCGCAAGAGGCGCGGGCGGATGGTGTAGAAGGACGTCATGGAGACGTCGGTGAGCGACATGCTGTCCGAAGAGATCCCGATCTTCATCACCCGGGCGGTCGCCGAAACCTCGGGCATGAGTTGGGGGGAGGTCGACCAGCTGGGCAGCGTGGGAGTGATGGCGGCCAGCCGCTCTTGCACCATCTGCCGGGCCTTGAGTACATCGGTCCCGTTCTTGAAGAGCACGTCGATGTACGAGGGCTGCGGGACCGAGCTGGGACGGATCACATCGCGTCCCGAGACGCCGCTCAAGGCGTTCTCGATCGGCACCGTGACCAGCTGCTCCACTTCGGCCGCGGAGAGTCCGAGGCAGTTCGTCTGGATCTCCACCCTCGGCTGGGCGAACTCGGGGAACACGTCCACGGGCATATGACTCACCCGCTCGGCCCCGAAGACCATGAGGCCCGCCGCTATGGCGACAACGAGAAAGGGGATCCTGAGACTGGACCGGACGATCCAGCGGAGCATCGTCTAGCCGTCCCTACTCGTGGCCCACACCATATTCGGTGCCGAGGAGTTCCTCGGCACCCACGGTGACCACGAGGGTGCCCACCGGAGGGCCGGCCGACAGCACCACTTTGTCTCCCGTGATCCGGTTTATCGTGACCGGCGCTCGCACGAAGACGAGTGGCTTGGGATTGGTGAAGACCCAGGTCTTGCCGTTCGCGTCGTAGAGCAGGGCGGCGTAGGGCACCACGAGTTTGTCTTGGAGAGCCACCGCCGACGCGCCTGACGATGCCGCAGCGGCGACCGCGACGGTCTGGACGTCCAGGCGCTTGGCTGCCTGGCTGGTGAGGGTGATGGTGCTCGGTCCGCCGTCCGCCGCCTTGGTGATGGATGCTGGGGGCTGAGTCGTGGTTTCGTCTGTGTCCGAGGCGGAGCACGCGGCAAGCCCCGCAGCCGCCAGGACCACTGTCGCGAGGAGGAGCGTCCCTAATACCAGCACTCTCTTAGATGGTCGCATCGTTCCTCCTCCGGGCGAAAGACCTGCAAAGCGCTGGCATAACAAAGAGCATGACGAATGCGAGGCTCACCAGCCCACCGAGAGTGGCCATCACGGGCACCCGGAGGACCTCTAGTCCGGCGGTGTCTCGGAGCAGCGCCAGAGGCGCCATCAGGAAACCCACCCCGAACACGGTGAGGAGCGTCGGTCCCAGCCGGCGGCCGGCGGCAGCGGCCACAGCCTGCACGCTGAACCGCGTGGTACTGCCCGCCTCTTCCTCAGAGCCGGGCTCGCCCTCAGGTTCCCTGCAATCACGGACCAGGAAGATCGCGTACCGAGCGGCGATCCCGAAGATGACAAGGAGCGCCAGGAGGACGGCCGGTGAGATCGTCCCATCCATGAAGAACGCGACGACCACTCCTCCGGCCACCGCCGCGATGGAGCCCAACACCACCATGAGAGAGAGGAGCCATCCGTCCAGGGCCGACTGGAGCAAGAGCAGGATGGCGATGAAAGCGGCCACCCCGAGGACGATGATCCAGAGTTCCATGCTCTCCGTCCGCTCGCTGGAGCTCAGCAGCTCCGCGTGATATTCGAGTGGCAGCGAGATCTTGCTGAGGCCGCCCTCGATATCGTCCGCGACATCGCCGGCCGAGCGTCCGCTCACGTTCACGTGTATGTCGATCATTCGCGAGGCTTGGTCGTGTAGCACCACCGCCGGGTTAGGTCCGATGCTGACACTGGCCACATCGGAAAGCTTCACCGTGCGCCCGCTTGGGGTGTCGAGGAGCAGGTTGCGCACGGTGTCCAGGTCGGTGCGCACCGCAGCCGTCCCCCAGACCACCACGTCGAACACCTTGTCCTGTTCATAGAGGCTCCCTACGGTGAGCCCGGAGAGCAGCGCGGCGGCTTCCCGGCGAACGTCTCCGGGCTTAATGCCGTAGCGCTCCGCAGCCGCGAGGTTGACCTCTATGTCGACGCCCGGTTCGTCCTCCACCGTTTGCACGTCCGCCGCCGTCACACCCTTGACGGTCTTGGCCATCGCGCCGATGGCTGCGGCCTTGGAGCGAAGCACGTCGAAGTCCTCGCCGTAGAGGCGCACGGTCAGTTCGTTCTTCTCTCCGGGTGCGGCCGCCGAAAGCTGGGCGCCGGGATACGTGACGACATCCGCGTCGATGCCCGGGTAGCCGGAGACCACGTTCTGGATGGCGTCCATAGTCGTCTGATAGTTCTTGGTACCGTCGAGGTTGAGCCACAGGGTGCTCGAATCGACGTTCACGATCTGGTCTCCGAGCACGGCTCTGCCGATCTCGCCTCCCACCCCTTTGACTCCCGGGATGGCCTTGAGCTCGTTCTCAGCCCGGTCCACCACTCGACTCATCTCGGTGAGCGAGGTACCTGCCTGGGCGTTGAACTCCACCATCGCTCCGGTGTCTTTGAGGGTGGGCACCAGGTCCGTGCCGAGGAAAGGTAACAACCCTATCGCGGCGACCACGAAGATGCCTGCGAACACGTAGGCCGGCGCCGGCACTCGCATCATCCAGGCGACGGCACGCTCGTACGGCCGTTTGAGCCAGCGTACGAACGGGGCTTCGCGCGCCGGTCTCTTCGCCGTCAGCATGAGGGCCAGTGCGGGCGTCACCACCAAGGAGGCGGCCGTGGCCGCTGCGATCGTAAGGGCGAAAGGAAGCGCCAACGCGCGCACGATCGGTCCGGCCGACCCGGTGATCGAGAAGACCGGCAGCAACGCCGCCAAGGCCACCAGCACACTGTAGATCGCGTCCGTCCGGATGGCGCGTGCCGTGCCGATGATCTGTGCCGCCCGCCCTTCGGGCGCCGGAGTGGCCGCCCCGTCCGCCCCGTCCGCCCCGTCGTCACCGGTGGCTCTGTTCTGGATACTGCCGATGGCCGAGGCCACGACGTCCACCGAAGCGGCCAGACCAAGCACGGTCCCCGCGATCGTCAACCAGTTGAAGGTATAGCCCATGGCGCGCAGGAGCAATTCCGTCACGACGAGGGCCAGTGCCAGGGTCATGGCTCCGGTGAGGACCTGCCGCCAACTGAACAGGAACGCCGCCAACATGATCAGCAGGAGCACACCGCCGATGGCCAGACCGGCTTCCACGTTGCCCAGGCCGCTGTCGATGTAGGTCTCCGGCCGGAAGACGTTGTAGTCCACAGTCACGCCGGTCATCCCCGGCTGCAGCGCCCGCATCGCGTCCTCGATGCCCTTGGTGACCTGGCGGACGTCGGCCCCAGGAGACTTGTCGATGACGAGCAGCAGCCCGGGACCGCTGCTGAGGGCTGCGTCCCCGATGAGCGGCTGGGAATCTTGGACCACCGTGGCCACGTCGCCCAGACGCAGAGGGGCGACGGTCGTGGATGTCGTGGAGGACGTCGTCGAAGACTCGGTCGACGACGTGGAGGACGACGTGGTGGAGGACTTCGTCGAGGTCTTCGAGGACGATGTGGACTTCGTGGTGGCTGCGACCGTCGCCAGGTTGCCCGCCGCCAGCACCGGCGTGTTCAACTCGCCGACTCCATCTGCGGGGACGCTCGTGCCCGTAGTAGTGGTCCCACCCGTCCCTGCGGTGGTCCCACCGCTGCTCGAGCCGGCGGGCGCGGTCGTGGTGGTGGTCGTCCCGCTGGGGCTGACGTCGAGCACTACCTGGGCAAGCTGCTCCGGTGTGGAGATGGGGAAGAGGTGCATCACGGTGAGCCGCTGGTTGGAGGTGTCCATGAAGCCGCCGGCTCCAGGAGTGGAGGCCTCGAGGTAGGTCAGCGGGGAGTACCACAGCGCGTTGCCGGTCGACGTGATGATGTCGTCCAGCGTGACGTTCTTGTCCTTGAGGGTTTGTGGATCCACGAGGACCTGGAGTTGCTGGTCGCGCTGCCCCCACGTGGCCACGTTCGCCACGCCGGGCACCCCCGTTAACTTGGGCACGATCGTCCAGCGAGCCAGGACCGACATCTGCATCAGCGACATCGTCTTGGACGAGAGCCCTATCATCATCACCCGTCCGCTGGACGAGGTCGGCTGCAGGATCTGCGGCGCGCGAGAAACGGTGGTGAGGTCCGCGGCTTGGACCTGCTCCTGGACCAGCTGCCTGGCCACGAACAGATCGGTGCCGCGTTTGAACGTCAGGTGGATGGAGGAAAGCCCGGGGACTGACTGCGATTGCATGGTGTCGAGCCAGGCGACGCCTTTGAGCAGACTCTGCTCAAGAGGAACGGTGATGAGCTGCTCTGTTTCCTCGGCGGATAAGCCGAGGGCCTCGGTCTGAACGTCGACCGAGGGCGCTTGGAACTCAGGAAGGACGTCGACAGGAGCACTGCGAAGCAAATAGATGCCGATGAGCACGGCTATTGCAGCGAACGCAACGATCAGCCGGCGCGATCTGATCATCTGGCTCCCAGCGGTTCTTTTTGCCCTGTCCCTGCTGCCCCGAAGCGAAACCAAGGGTTCACGTATAAGCTCAGTGTAAACGTATCATTAAGTGCGGATGAATGTTCAACCACGTCGCCGGCCGCCAGGCTCAGGCTGCGGGGGGGTCGGACGGAGTGACCACCGACGCGGCGCCGGCGCTTAAGTGCCCGGAGCGGTAGTACCGCGTCCTCTTGTCGCCCTCGGGCGGTCCGCCATCGGGCCCGACCGGCGCGACCTCCGGGGCGCCTCCCTGCCAGCCGACGTCCCACATATCGCGGGGGGCGCCGCTATTCCCGGGGCGGATCCCCGATGAACTCCCCGGCAGGGTCGAGGAAGATGGCACCCGCCGGCCCCGGCAGTTGCGGGAACCAGTCCGGACAGCTGTTCGGGAAGAGCATCCGGGCGTTCCATTGCACCCCGAAGTCCATGCCCTTCACCCCCGGATAGGCTTTGTTCATGCCCTCCCAGAGCTCGAGGCCGGTCTTGGCGCCTGCGAGCACTTCCTCATACGTGTCGATGTACCGGAGCGACCATTCGACGCAGGAGGCGTCGCGAAGGGCCAGCTTCTGGGCGCTTACGTGTCCGGGGATGATGACGTCCGCACCCAGTGCCTGCAACTGTCTCAGGGAGGCGCGCCATTCTTCCCGGCGCGCGGCGTTGCTCTCCACCATCCAGATGTGGCAGTCGAGGTAGGCCACGTCGGTGGCGCAGGCCAGGTTCAGCGACGGCACGTAGACCACGCTGTTGTTGGCGCTGTCGCCTTCCCAGTCGTCGGAGAACTGGAGTGTGTGGCCTTCCACCTCGAGGCGCGGCTCGGTGAGCGGCATGGGGAAGAGCACCGTCTCCGGCTCGTTGGCCCCGAAGAAGTCGCCCCACATATCCACCTTGTCGTTGGTGGTGAAGACGATGTCCTGGACCACGCTCGGCAACGCCACCACGCGGGCTCGCGGGAAGGCGCTCTTCAGCACTCCGCAGCCGAAGTGGTGATCGGGATGAAAATGCGACACGTAGATATGCGTGAGCCGCTTGCCCATCTCGATGAGTTCGGCGGCCAGCCGGTGGGCGTCGCTGAGAAGCTGGGTGGCGTCGATGAGGATGGCGTCACGCTCGCCATAGAAGAGCGTGGAGGTGCTGTTGAAGCCGGGATAGCTGTGCATGAAGACCCGGTGATCGAGCGATGTGGTGGCCATGCTGCGGTGGCTCCTTGTGCGTGTGTCGATCGGTGATCGAGGGGCAGGCGGGGAAGGATCAACCTCTAGTTATGCCTTAGGCCGCCGTCGACCAGGATGGTCTGTCCGGTCATGAAGTCGCTGTCGGCCGACGCTAGGTAGAACGCCGGGCCGGCGATGTCGTCTGCCACCTCATGGCGCTGGGTGAGGCACTGCCCCTTCAGCACTTCGTCCCAGTGGTCCTTGGCCCCCGCGGCCTGCTCCATGTTGGCCTCCGTAAGCGTGAACCCCGGTGCTATCGCGTTCACCCGGATGCCCTCGGGCCCCAGTTCGCGGGCCAGCGCCCTAGTGAAGCCGATGATGCCGCCCTTGCTCGACACGTAGTGGATGAAGCCCGGAACGCCTTCCCAGAAGGTGGTGGAGGTCATGTTGATGATCTTGCCGTAGCCGAAGGGCTGCATGTACGGGTAGACAGCCTGGGCGCAGAACCACATGCCGCGGAGGTTGACCTCCATGAGGTAGTCCCAGTCGTTCACGGTCCACTCGTTGAACTTGCGAAAGCCCTGCTTGGAGAGCACGCCTCGGAAGGCGGCCGCATTGTTCACGAGGATGTCGATGCGGCCTCCGTAGGTGTCGGCCAGCAGCTTGGCCGCCGCGTGGCACGTGTCCAAATCGGTGATGTCGCAGGTGATGGGGATGGCTTCGCCGCCCGCCGAGTTGATCTCGTCCGCCACCAAAACGGCGCCTTCGGCGTCGATGTCAAGGACGCCTACCTGAGCGCCTTCCAGGGCGAAGCGAAGCGCGATGGATCGCCCGATGCTGTTGGTGCCCCCGCCTCCGGTGATGAGCGCCACCTTGCCTTTGAGACGGTGCGCTTCGGGTCTGAAGTCCACGGCTGCTCCTTCGCGTACGATGCATGATCCGGTGCAACCAGCCTACACCAAAGGTGCGGCGAGGTAGCCGGGCGCCGCCGGCTGCCGGCGCGGCCGAGGGATTGACCCATCGATGGCCACACCGTAAGGTGAGCGCGAACGCCGCGTGTAGCGGTAGGAGGGAGCGGGTCATGAGGCTCACAAAGTCCGTCCTGGTGACGGCGTCGATGCTTGCTGTTCTCATGGTCGGGTCGGCCTTGGCGGGATGCGGCAAGGGAACCACGGCCACGACGACCGGCGAGCAAACGACCACCACCGCGGAAGAGACCGTCACGACCGTGGGCGACACCACGACTTTGGTCGAAGACACCACCACCACGGCCGCCGGCGACGCCCTCGAGCAGATCACGGCCGCGCTGGCCGCCTCCGACCAGATCGCCAAGGGCTTCCAGATCACCGACTACAAGATCTCCGGCATCAAGTGGGCGGGGGTCATCGTCCAGGCGTCCGGGGCGGATGACGTGCGGGTGGTGCTGGAGCGCACCAACGGCACGTGGGCCATCGTGTCGGTCGGCTCCGACCTTTCCAGCAGCGACATCACGGCGCTCGGAGCCCCGCAGGTCATCGTCGATTTCCTGGGGAGGAGTTCCGCCGCCGGCACCACCAGCACCGGGTACAGCGCTCTCGGAGCCATTACGGCCGTTCTCAAGGCTTCCACCCAGATCGCGGACAACTTCACCATCACGGGCAGCAAGATCGTCGGGGACAAATGGGCGGGGGTCGTCATCCACTCGTCCGGCACCGACGACGCCCAGGCGCTCCTCAAGAAGAGCAACGGCACGTGGAGCATCGTCACTCTCGGCAGCGACTTATCGCGCGGTGGGCTCATCGCGCTCGCGGCGCCGCAGTCGATCGCGGACTTCATCGGTTACGCAGAGGACCTATCGGATAAGGCTCTGCTCTATGCCAAGAAGATCGGCGGCGTGTCCCACGATGGGGACAAGCTCTACCTCGTCGTTGGAGCGAGTGCCGACACCGAAGCGGAGGCCCAGTCGTTGTTGGACACTGCCACCCCGTCGTTCGGTGACATGCAGTCGTACTTCATCATCCAGCTGGCCGACGACTTCGACGGCATCACCGGGACGTACAAGAAGTACGTCATCGTCGAGGCCTACAAGAACTCGCCCAGTTCCGACAACCAGGACTTCGACCGCAAGGGCTTCCCCGACCTCACCATCGAGCAGGCCACGATGATCGGCGACGATCCCATCCCCGTCTATGAGGACCAGGTAAGCTAGAGCTTGAACTCCGGCAGCCGCTTCGGCGCCGCGACGTTCTTCAAAGTCACGTAGGCCGGCAGCCCGTTCGCGTACGGCGGGTAGTCCTCGCCCTGGATGAGCGGCGTCAGGTACTCGCGGCAAGCCTCGGTGATGCCGAAGCCGTCCTCGGTGATGTAGCCGCGGGGCATGAACTTCTCCTGATTGGCGACCTCGGACAGCGGAGCCGAGCCGACTTCCCAGACGTAGGGACTGCTGGACGTCCGTACGATGGTGGACATCAGCGAGGTCTCGCCGGCCAGGGCCAGTTCCACCGCCGCCTTGCCCATGGCATAGGCCTGATCCACGTCGGTCTTGGAGGCGACGTGCCGCGCCGCGCGCTGCAGGTAGTCCGCCACGCCCCAGTGATACTTCAGGCCCAGCTCTTGGCGCACGATGCCGGCCACCACCGGTGCGACGCCGCCCAACTGCGCGTGGCCGAACGCGTCCTTGAGGCCTTGGTCGGCAAGGAAGGTGCCGTCGGCGTTCTTGACCCCCTCGGAGACCACCACCGTGCAGTAGCCGAACTTCTCGACGAGGCCTTTGACCTTTGCGAGGAAACGCTCCCGATCGAAGGCGATCTCGGGGAACAGGATGACGATGGGGATCTCCACTGTGGCATCGGACGCCAGTCCGCCGGCCGCCGCGATCCAGCCGGCGTGGCGGCCCATCACCTCGAGCACGAACACCTTGGTGCTGGTCGCCGCCATGGAGCGCACGTCGAAGCTGGCCTCCCGCGTCGACACGGCGATGTACTTGGCCACCGACCCGAAACCCGGGCAGTTGTCGGTGATGGGCAGGTCGTTGTCCACGGTCTTGGGCACGTGGATGGCCTGGATGGGCAGGCCGCGCTGCTCGGCGAGTTGCGCCACCTTGAGACAGGTGTCGGCCGAGTCGCCGCCGCCGTTGTAGAAGAAATAGCCGATGTCGTGCGCTTTGAAGACCTCGATGAGACGTTCGTATTCGCGCGGGTCCTTGTCCACCGGCTTGAGCTTATACCGGCAGGAGCCGAAGGCGCCCGACGGGGTGTAGCGAAGGGCCGCCACTTCGGCGTCCGCTTCCTGGCCGGTGTCGATGAGGTCCTCGGTCAGCGCCCCGATGATGCCGTTCCGGCCGGCGAACACAGTTCCGATGGCGTCCGCGTGCTCACGCGCCGTCTGGATGACCCCGCAGGCGGAAGCATTGATGACAGCGGTGACCCCGCCCGATTGCGCGTAGAAAGCATTCCTCTTGGCCATGGCCACCCTCGACTCCTGTTTCCGTGGTTTGCTGGACGTCGCCGCTGATTGTCCGACGGCCGCGGGCCACCGTCAACAGCCCACCTGTATCCTACGCAAACCGGTCGCCGGATGACCAAGCCGGCGTTCGCCCGCCGGGCGCCTCAGTCGAACCGAGTTCAGTGCAGTGAAGAGGCGAGCGACGAGACGGTGTTGACCAGCGTGGGGGTGGCCGCGGAAGCGCTGCCATGCGCCGACACGATGACGATCGACGCGATCACGACGAGTGCACAGAGGAGCAGCAGACCGGCGATCTCAGCGAGCTTCCGTTTCATCGAGAGCGTCCTTTCGCTTCTGCGCGGGCTCGGTGATGGGGAGGAGCGGACGCGCATCATCTCGATGGCAATGCTACCCGGAGGGCCGTAAGCGTGCGGTAAAGCTGTCAGTCCGGTCTCCCGAACAGAACGCGGTCCGCGTATTTGAGGTCTTCGGGGTCGTAGTAAGGCTTCATCCAGCCGTCTCCCACCGAGAGGAACCACTCGTGCTGCTTCGCAGCCGCCGTGATGTTCGCCACCGGTTTCGGGGGAGCGCCGGTCGCCTTCGCGGTTTCGCCCTTGCCTTGGGTGGTCATGCCGTCGAGGAAGTTGAAGTGGTCGATGAGCCCCATGGCTTCCAGCGCGAAGGCGGTGGCGACGTCCTCATCGTCGATCCTCAGGAGGTTGTCGCCGTTGTCCTTCTCGCCGCCGAGGGACAGGTTCGACGACCCGCAGAAGACCGTGGCATCCGGCCGGTTTAATCCGCACACCACGAACTTGTGGTGCACCTGATGACCCATGTCCACACCCGGCACCTGGGAGAACGGAGGCGGCAGAACGGTGGAGGCCGGAGTGCCGCTGACGTGCATCCCATCTTTGTGGCCGGGCTTGTAGAGGTAGATTCCGTCCGGGTTGTCGCTGATGCCGGCGCTGAATATCGACTGATCCTCGTGCAGTGCGGCGAGAGTCGAGTAGACCTGGCCGGTGCCCTCCAGCGCCATGACGGCGAACAGCACGCTCCCGCCATCACCCAGAGCCTTCTCTGCGTCGATCCGATCGACGATGTTCGCGAGGACGGCCTTCGCGGGGTCTTCCTCATGAGGCGAGAAGGTGACCTTAGTGGTCGGAGAAAAACCATCGCCGCAGACGAAGCCGAGCGTGGAAGAGTCGGAATGCGCGAACTTGGCCCGGCTCACGTGGTTGTCCCACGTGTTATCGAACACCCTCCCGTAGGCGGCGGCGATGTCCCGGTTCTCGAATACCAAGACGTGGTTGGAGTTGACGTACAGGCCGGTGAGGGAGAAGTTGGTGGAGCCGGCCAGCACCGTGCATGGCCCGTCCCCATCGTGGATGACGAATACCTTGCTGTGGGCGTATCTGCCGAAATGACCGCGGATCAGGGCTGCTTTGCCGGTGGCCTTCGCGGCGAACTCGGTGGCGAAGGTGTCCTCCGGCTGCACTTTCTTGTCGCTATGGTGCAGGGGAGCGTCGTCGAGGATCACACGCACTCGGCCCTTCTGCGCCAGGTCGAGAAGCTTCTCTACGATCCCCGTCTCGTCGAGGTCGTACGCGAAGACGTCCAGGGCCAGGCCGTCCTCCTCCTGCACCCTCTCCAGCAGGCCGTACAGCTTTTCCCGGGCGGTGAATCCCGACCAGCGATACTCGTCCTCGAAGGTGAAGGTCCGGCCCTGGACGCTCCCTGCCACCTGGTCAGTGGCGTAGGTGAGGCCGGGAACGTCAGGCCGCAGGGGCGCCTTCTCGCCGAAGTGGCGGACGAAGGCCTGCGACTGGGTGAAGCCCCTGGTGAACCCTACCTGGACGCACCCCTTGTCGAACGCCTGCACGTCCACCTGCAACGAGACGCTCTGCGTGGCGTCGAGAGCAAGTAGGTGCTTGCTCGAGTCGAAGTACCGGGGTGTCACGGTACAGGTGTACGGGCCGTTGAAGGGAGTCAGGCCTTGATGGTTCTGTCCGAGCACGTGGAGCCAGCGGAATCGGTGGAACGGGGCGTTGACGCTCGACTCGGCCGGTTCCCCTTGAACCTGAGCATGTACGCTGGGGTCCTCAAAGGCCAGGTTGTTCAGCAGATAATAGGCCTGTCGGTCTCCCGGCCTGCACTCGATACTGAACCCTGCAAGGTCCTTGGTGGCCGCCTCCACCATGTCGAAGGCCAGAAGAGTCTTCGCATCCCCCGGATAGGCGGTCACCGACAGCACGTCATTGTGATTGCACGGTCTGGCCATGATCGGACCTCCTGCTCTGACTGGAGATTCCCTTATCTAGCATATGTCCGGCAGGGGTCGTATTGTGACGGCTGGCCGGGCTTCCGGTGCAAAAAGGTCACTTGGTCTATCGTCAACACACCTGGGTAATCCATTGTCATGAACACGATCACCAACTTCCTGGAGAGCTACGGGCTCATAGCCGTCGGGCTTCTCGTCTTCTTGGAGGACTTCGGCGTGCCCCTGCCCGGTGAGACCATCCTCATCACGGCGTCGGTAACCGCGAGCCAGCACCGACTGAACATCCTGTTGGTGGCGCTGGTGGCTGTCGTGGCGGCGGTCGCCGGGGACAATGTCGGCTGGGTCATCGGGCGCTACGGCGGCCGACGGCTGCTCTATTTCGTGGCCTGCCGCCTGCGTGTTCGCGGCCACTTCGTCCTCGCACCCTCCAAGCTGCAGCGCACCGAGCGGTTCGTGCAGCACCGGGGGCCCTGGATCATCACCGTGGCCCGGTTCATCGACGTGCTGCGCCAAGTCAACGGCATCCTTGCCGGGGCGATGAAGGTCCGCTGGCTGGAGTTCCTGGTGTTCAACGTGCTCGGGGCGGTCCTGTGGGTAGGAGTCTGGGCGAGTGTGGGCTACTTTGCCGGAGGCGCGGCGGGCCAGAGTAACATCGACCGGGTGATCCTCTATGTGCTTGCCGGGGTCACCGGGCTGGCCATCGCGGTCTACCTCGTGAGGTTCCTCATACGGAAGGTCCGCCACAAGCCAGGTGATAAGACACCGCTATCCGTGCAGGAAGAGATCTGCAGGGAGGAGCGGGGGGATTGAGTCAGCCCTCGGCCTCGTTCTCAGCCTGCTCTAGCTCCAGCCGGGACGGGGTGAAGGTGAAGAAGGCCACGATACCGGAGGCCAGGATGACGCCTCCGGCAACGATGAGGGCCAAGCTGACCCCACTGTGCACGGCGGCGTACGCGGCCCCCACCACCTTGGTGACGATGTCCCCGAACTGGGCTTCTGCTTGCTTGGCGGCGTCGCCGCTGAACTGGCCGGTGAGCACAGCGTTTATGACGAGTTGCCGGTACTCAGGCGGGACGTTCAACTGGATCAGCCGTGTGGTGAGAAAATCCAGGAGCTTGGTGTTGAACAGGGACCCGAGTGCGGCCACCCCGATGACGGTGCCCACTTCCCGGGCCGTGGTGGTGGCCGACGCGGCCATGCCCGAGTGCCTCGCGGGCAGGGCCGACAGAGCCACCGAGGTGATGGGCACCACAGCGATGCCGAACCCTACCCCGGCCAGCAGCAGCGAGAACATCATGGGTAGATAGGTCACCTTGTCGGCGCTGAGGGAAAGGTCCGTGAAGAGCACCCCGGCGCCGGCGCAGAAGCAACCCACAGTTACCGGTACCCGCGGCCCCGACTCCGCCACCCAGCGCCCGGCGATGGCCGAGGCGACGATCATTCCAAGGGCCATGGGCACGAACAGCGCGGCCGTGCGGTAGGCCGTGTAGCCCAGCACAACTTGCAGATACAGAGCGGTCAAGAAGAAGATAGAGAATACGCCGAAGTAGGTGGCAAAGGCGACGGCCAGAGAGCCGCCGAACGCAGGTTTGCCCATGTACTGCATGCGCACCATGGGCGCCTTCACCCGGGTCTCGACGAAGATGAAGAGGGCCAAGGTCACCGCACCGATGGCGAACAGCGCCAGCACGTGCGGAGCAGTGTAACCGGCGTGCCCCTCGCCTACGATGATGGCGAAGACGATGGTGCCCAACGCTATCGGGCCCAGGATGAAGCCGGCCCAGTCGAAACGGCCGACCTCGGGGTCGGCGCTCTCAGGGATGAAGCGGATGGCAGCCGCGAAGGCCAGGGCACCGGCGGCCACGTTGAACCACAGGATGGCAGGCCAGCCGCCGAGTCCTACCAGGATGCCTCCGATGACCGGCCCCATAGCCAGCGCCAGCCCTGCCACCGCAGCCCAGATGCCCAGGGCGCGAGCGCGGTCGCGGCGCTCCGGGTAGACGTGCCGCAGTATGGAGAGCGTCCCCGGCTCACATGCTGCGGCGCCGACACCCATGACGCAGCGTCCGGCGATGAGCAAAGGGGTATTGGGAGCGAGCGCGCCGATGATCGATCCCACTACAAAGACGGCCAATCCGGCCACCATGACTTTGCGGCGTCCGAGCCGGTCGCCCAGGGTGCCGAAGGCCAGCATGAGCGCGGCGAACAGCAGGGCGTAGCCGTTGATGATCCACTGGAGCTGGGCGATGGTGGTATGGAGCGTCTGCTGCAGGTCGTACAGCGCGACGCTCATGATGGTCGTGTCGAGGAAGGTCAGGAAGAGGATGCTGCTGAGAACGGCGAGCGAGACGCGAGACGCCCTCGTGCCCCGTGGCAGTACCGCATCGGCCAGGCCCACCTAAGCTCCTCTGCTCGAACTATCTCGCACCCGCTACCGGCCACAATACCAGTCGCCGTCACGCAGCCGCAACCAGCCCGCGACAGGTAGAATACGAACCGCATGACGCTCTCTGAGGCATATCGCATCCTCGGTCTTTCAAACGAGGCGAATCTGGCGGAGGTCAAGGCGGCCTACCGCCGCAAAGTGGCCGACGCTCACCCCGACCGGGGGGGCACGGCGGCCGAGTTCATCACGGTGCGGGCCGCCTACGAGATCCTGGCCGGCTTTGTCGGCCGCCAGCTTCCCGGCGGCGCGGCCGCTGCCAGCGGGGGGGATATCCGCACTCCCGCGGACGAAGAGGTTCCCATCCCGGACGATCTACGGGCCATCATCGATCAGATCGTCGCGGAGTTCCGAGTGCACCAGCGCTGGGCCGAGGGGGAGACGGTCCGTCAACTCGCAGCCCTCCAGTCTCACATGCTCGGATACCTCCAGACAGCCACCCGCGCCGAGTTGCGCCGGTTCAGCGAGGAGTTCCGGGAATCATGGGATGCAATGATTGGTGCATTGTTCGACAAATGCAACGAGCGCAGCGACGAGATCCTCCAACAGTACGAGAGTTGGTATACACAGAGCACCCAGTCCGTCTTTGACGATCTGTACCGCAAGGACGTGCTCTCTTTCGTGCGAAGCCGCCGCTTCTGGGAGGTGTTCGTGTTCGTGGGCGCCGTCGCCGGTGCGCTGACGGTGGTGATCGGCTGGGGCGGCGGGCGCCGCTGGGCGTCGATCGCGGTGATGCTGGTGGCCTTGTGTATCGCGTTCGCTGTCTACTGGCGGGGGGCACGGAAGCGCCGGCAGGTCCGGGAGAAGATGGAGGCCCTCGCAGTTGTCCCGTTCGAGATCCCCGAGAACGAACTCTTCCCTACAGAGCACACCATGCGCCGGGGACGGCGGACGACGGCCGCGTTCGGAGTGGCCGGGCTGTTCCTGGGGACGGCGGCGGCCTCCGGACTGGCCGTACCGGCCCTTGCGGGAGTGGTCGGCACGGCGCTGGGCGGCGCGTTCGACCGGTTCGTCAACCCCACGGGCAGGATGCGCGAGCGCATGCAGGCCGACCTACTGCGCTTCATGGAGGTGGCGAGACCCCAGCTGGTCTGGTACGTGCTCGAGGCACACCAGGTCTTACTGAGCGAGGTGCGTGCGCGGATCGCGGAGAGCTACCAGGAACGGGTCAAGTCCACGGTCAAGCTACTTACCGACGGGAGGTAGCGGGGCCGGAGTGCGCGTGCACGCAGGGAGTGGGCCTGGCGGGGCGCCGGCGCCGCTGAGGCGTGCTTCCGCTAAGCGTCGACCGTCGCGGCCGGCGCTTCCTGGAACGGGTGCATCCGCACCACCAGGGAGAACAGGTACGGGTAGTTCAGCTTGAGGTGCTCCACGTACAGGATCCACTCGGCCATGAGGGCGCAGAAGGCGCGGCGCACGTCCATTTGCAGATGAGCTTCGTCGGACGCCACCAGGTCGGTGAGCACCGGGCGGGCTTCCAGTTCGTCTACCACGTGCATCACGGCCCAGAGCAGGTCGGTGAAGCGGTCGTGCTCGATGAGGTTGGGGTTCTCCAGCAGCCGCAGGATGAAATCCCGCTTCACGAGCATGTAGGTCCGCAGATCGTACAGGTCCACCGGGCCGAGATCCACTTCACCGGAGAAGGCGCGCGCGAACTGGAAGGCCCGGGAGAAATCCTCCTTCTTCCACGACGCCTTTAGATGCAACTGCTCACGGACCTCCGCGGCCCCGCGCATAGCGGGCAGCAGGCGAGACAGGAGCGGGGTGCCGAGTTCGCTGAAGAAGGCGCCGATGACCATGTTGAGCTTCTGAGCGATGGCTCCTTTCGCCCGCCGGGCGATCAGCCGATCGACGATCACGCCGACGATGAGCACCTCGAGGGGGATGAACGCCAGGTCGATCCAGAGGTAGTAGAGGGTGTCGCGGGCCGTGTGAAAGACCAGGATACTGCCGGCGTAGGCTATGGCGGAGATGGCCACCAAGGCGATGCCGATGAGCAGGAGGTAGCGGAACTCCTTGCGCGCCCGGGGGTCGCCGGAGGTACGGCTCATCGGCGCGGCTCCCGCATCATCTGCGCTCCTTTTGGCCTGAACGAGTACTGGCACGGTCACTATAACAGCGGGGTATACTTCGCCGCATGGACGAGAAGAATGAGCTCTACGGCACAGCGGCCATCCGGGGGAACAAGCTGGAGCCGTGGCCGAATCCCAACCCCGAGCGCCCGTACCTGGTGTCGTTCGACATCCCGGAGTTCACCTGCCTGTGCCCGCGGTCGGGCTTCCCCGATTTCGCGCTCATCAAGGTGCGGTATCAGCCGCGCGACCTCATCGTGGAGCTGCGCTCGCTGAAGCTGTACATCAATGGCTTTCGCGACAAGCCCATCTCGCATGAGGCGGCGGCGAACGAGATCCTGAACGACCTGGTGGCGTTGCTCAGTCCCCGCTGGATGCGCGTGACCGCCGATTTCACCGTGCGCGGCAACATCAAGACCGTGGTGGCCGTGGAGCATGGCTGTAGGGAGCGGGTCTGCGGGGAGCCGGCATGAGCGGCGGCCCGGTTGAGAGCGGCGGCACGCCTGGGGGCGGCGACTCAATCGGAGCCGGCGCCGCGGCAGGAGCGGGCGCTGCGGCAGGAGCCGATGCCCCGGCCGGCGCTTCGGCTGTGGCCCACTGCCTGCTGCTGAGCGGCGGGCTCGACTCCACCACGCTGGCCGCATGGGTCAAGGACCAGCATCCGGGGGAGACGATCAAGGCCTACACTTTCCTGTACGGGCAGAAGCACGCGGTGGAGTTGGAGGCGGCGCGCAACGTAGCCGCGCACTACCGCATGGAGCACTACCTGGTGGAGCTGCCGCCCATCAAGGGCTCGGCTCTCACCGATGCCGGCACCGCGCTGCCTGAGGGGCGGGACCTGGAGACGGTCACGGGCGTAGCGCCCTCGTACGTGCCGGCGCGGAACCTCCTGTTCCTCGCTCAGATGGCCAGCCTGCAGGATGCCTTCGGCCCGGCCGTTCTGTGGCTGGGCGTCCATCACGACGATTACACCGGCTATCCCGACTGCCGCCCGGAGTTCGTGGCGGCGGCCGACGAGGCGGTTCGGCTCGGCACCCAGTACGGGCTGCGGGTGCGGGCGCCGTTCGTGGACTGGAGCAAAGCCCAGATCGTCCGCTGGGGCCTGGAGCACAGGGTGCCCTACGAGCTCACCCATTCCTGCTACCAGGGGCTCAGCCCGGCGTGCGGTGTATGCGACACCTGCCAGGGCCGGCTGGCCGCTTTCGCGGCGGCCGGCGCCACCGACCCCATCCCGTATCGCTGAGACCCGACGGACGCCGCGGCGATGAAGGCTCACCCATGAGGACCACCATCACAGTGACGGCCACCTTTGCGGCGGCCCATCGGCTACCTGATCACGAAGGCAAATGCTTCCGGCTGCACGGACACACCTACGGCCTCGAGGTCACGGTGGAGGGCACGCCGCAGACCTCCGGGCCGGCGGCCGGCATGGTGATGGACTTCGCCGACCTGCGGGCGCGGGTAAGCGAACTGGTCGTCGAGCGGCTGGATCATCAACTCTTGAACGACCTGTTCGATTTCGTTCCGACCTCTGAAGCCGTGGCGACATGGGCGTTCGAGACTCTGACGGCCGCGGGGCTGCCGGTGGCTCGGGTCCGCTTGGCGGAAGGACCGAACTCGTACGTGGAAGTGACGCCCTAGGGCCGACCGGCTGTGAGCCGGCGCGGCGCCCGGGCGGCCGCGCCCCTGCCCGCCGGACACCCGACCGGGCGCCGGGACAACGGATCAGGAGGCCTGATGACCGACCTGCGAGTTTTGGAGATCTTCGACTCGCTCCAGGGCGAAGGCTACTGGACCGGCACCCCGATGACCTTCGTCCGCCTGGCGGGCTGCAATGCCCCGGAACTGGGCCTCGACTGCATGCGCTGGTGCGACACGGCCGGGAGCTGGGATGCCGCTGGGGGCGATCTTCGGATGGCGGCTACCATTGTGGCCGCGGCCCACTTCTCTCGGATCTGCCTCACCGGCGGAGAGCCGCTGCTGCAGAACGCGGGAGTGGCCAAGCTGGTCGCGGAAGCCCACCGATGCGGCGTCCGCGTCCACCTAGAGACCAACGGCACCGTCGCCCCGCCGCCCCACAGCGAGGAGGAGTTCTTCGATTGGGTGGTGGTAAGCCCCAAACCGCCCGGCTATTTCGTCGCAGAGGAGTGGGAGGGGCTCATCGACGAGTTGAAGCTGGTGGTGGACGAACGCATGGACGCGGCCATCGCGGAGCGGCTGGCCGCGGCGCACCCCGAGGCCATCGTTTCCGTACAGCCGGTCTGGGGCGAGGCGGCCTCCGAGCCCGCGACGAGCGGGGCGGGGCCCGGTGGTGCTTCGGCGTCGACCCGCGCCGCAGCGCCCAATGATCCGGCTTCAGCCGAAGCCCGCGCCGTCCGGCTGGTTATGGAGCATCCTGACTGGCGGCTTTCCCTGCAGATGCACAAGTTTCTCGGCATACGGTAGGGCGCACGAGTACAATCGGGGTGGTGCAGACCGTTCCCGTGGATGGGGAGGGCGAGATGGCAGACGACCAGGGCCCGCAGAATCAGAGCCAGCAGCAGCCGCCATATTCCCCGGGCCAGCAATACCCGCCTCAAGGCCAGTATCCGCCTTCCGGTCAGCACTACCCCCCGCAAGGTCCGCGCCGCAACGAGAAGCAGGACGAGAAAGAGCAGGAAAAGCACCAGGAGAAGGGGCGCGGGATGGACGAGAAGTACCACCGCAACCCACTGGGCTTCGTTTCGTTCGCGCTGCTCATCATTTGGTTGGGGGTGACACTCCTTCTTCAGAACTCGGGTGTGATCGACGGCAACGACCGGGGCTGGGGTCTCTTCTTCTGGGGTGGCGGCGTGCTCATCATCCTGGTGGCGGTCGTCCGCGCGGCCGTTCCGCGTTTCCGGCGGCCGGTCATCGGTGGGTTCGTGTGGGGGGCCATCTGGTTGGGCGTGGGCTTCGGCCTCTGGTTCGACCGCTGGGAAGTCATCGGTCCTATCGTGATCATCGCGATCGGCGTGGCGGTGCTCGTCGGCAGGCTCGTTCCCCGGCGGTAGCTAGACCCCCTTCTCCGCCTGTTTCCGGCGCGTACCCCGTCCACTTTCTTGCCGCCGGCTCCGCTCTCCCGGTATTGACAAGCATCCGGGTAAGTGAGACATTGGTCCCGTAATTGATACGGCTGTCTCACTAGATGATATGTCAACGGGGGGCAGGTAGTGTTCGTCTACCTCAGCAAGAGGATTCTGCAGGCCATCGCGGTGGTGATCCTCTCCTCGTTCCTGGTGTTCGGCGTCATGCACTGGCTGCCTGGCGACCCTATTCTCATGTACATCAGCTCGGACACGTACAAGACGCACACCCAGGCTGAGATCGATCAGCTTCGCCATCAGTACGGGCTGGACCGGCCCGTGGTGGTCCAATACGTGGACTGGCTGGGGCACGCGGTCACCGGCGATTTCGGCAAGTCCATCATCCGCGGGACGAGCGTGTCCTCCGAGCTGAAACAGGCCCTGCCCAAGACGCTTTACGTGGGCCTGACCGCCTTCATCTTTGCGCACCTCATAGGCATCCCTCTGGGCATCATCTGCGCCATCCGACGAGGCAGATGGATGGACAACGTCATCACCGCCCTGGCCAACCTCGGGATGACGGTGCCGGTCTTCTGGTTGGGCATCATCCTCATGTACCTGTTCAGTCTCAAGCTGCACTGGCTCCCGGTGGGCGGCTATACCTCGCCGTTCGAGCACCTGGGTATGAGCCTCAAACAGTTAGTGTTGCCCGCCTTCTGCCTGGCGCTCGCCCCGTTGGCCGGCATCACTCGGCAGACCCGCTCGGCCATGCTCGATGTGATCCATCAGGACTACATCCGCACCGCATGGGCGAAGGGGGTCGCGGAGCGGAAGGTCGTGATGCGGCACATCATCAAGAACGGCATCCTGCCGGTGGTCACCCTTTCCGGCATGGCCGTCCCCATGGTCATCGGCGGCGCCGTGCTGGTTGAAAACGTCTTCAACTACATGGGCATGGGCAAGTACGCGACTGTGGGGTTGTTCACCAAGGACTATGCGCCCGTGCAGGGTGTCGTGCTGGTCGTGGCCGTGATCGTGGTGGTCTGCAACCTCATCGTCGACATCTCGTACGGCTATCTCGACCCGAGGGTGAGGGTTTCGTGAGACTTGCCGCCCGCAGGGACCCGTTGGTGCTGGCCGCTCCACGCCATATGAGCACCCGCCGGGTTGCGGTGCACCTGCTTCTGCGGAAGGGCCTGTTCATGTTCGGGGCGGTGGTGATCGTCCTGATGATCCTCATGGCCGTTTTCGCCCCGCTGCTGGCGCCGTTCGCTCCGAACGCGACCGACATGCAGCACTCGCTGGCCAGGCCTTCTGCGCAGCACCTGCTCGGAACCGACAATCTGGGCCGCGACACGCTCAGCCGCCTCATCTACGGTGCCCGCACTTCGCTGATAGTTGGGCTGGCGGCCGTGGCAGCGGCCGTGATCCTGGGCGGCATCCTGGGAACGGTGGCCGGCTTCATCGGGGGCATCGTGCAGGCGGTGATCATGCGGATAGTCGACATGCTCATGTCCATCCCCATGCTTCTACTGGCCCTCACCCTGGCGGCCGTCCTCGGAGGCGGCCTCAAGAACGTGGTGATCGCCATCTCGATAAGCATGGTGCCGCCGTTCGCCCGCCTCATGGCGGCCCAGACACTCACCATCAAGGAGAGGGACTTCGTCTCCGCCCAGCGCAGCATGGGAGCGCCTCGGTGGCGGACCATGCTGGGGACGGTCATGCCCAACGCCTACCCGGCGGTGCTCGTCTTCGGTACCATGCAGATCGGCGCGGCTATCCTGGGCGAAGCGGGCCTGAGCTACCTCGGCATCGGCATCCAGCCGCCCACAGCCGCGTGGGGGGCCATGGTCTCCCTTGGCTTCCCGTACCTGGTCACCCACCCGTGGCTGTCCATCGTCCCCGGTGTGGCGGTGATGCTGGTGGTGTTCGCGTTCAACATGGTCGGCGACGGGCTCCGCGACGTCCTGGACCCGCGGCTGAGGGGGACCCAGTGAGCGACCCCGTGGCCGCCGCCACCGCCGGCTCCGGCGACACCGCCGCCCGCGGGCCCATCCTGGAGGTGCGCGACCTCCGGGTGCAGTTCAGGACTCCACTAGGCACGGTCAATGCCGTCGACGGCGTCTCCTATGAGCTCTATGAGGACGAGATCGTCGCGGTGGTGGGCGAGTCCGGCTGTGGGAAATCGGCCACCCAACTGGCGGTGATGCAGCTCCTGCAGAGCCCTCCCGGCCGCATAGCCGGGGGCGAGGTCATCTTCGAGGGCAACGACCTGCTGAAGTACAAGAAGAACGGCCCGGAGATGCGCAAGGTGCGCGGCGGCCAGATCGCCATGATCTTCCAGGAGCCTATCAACTCGCTCAACCCCGTGCTGACCATCGGCGACCAACTGGTGGAGGCGTACCAACTGCATTGCGGACTCAAGGGCCAGACCAGCACGCAGGTGGCCGTGGACCTGCTCAAGATGGTCGGTATCCCGGCGGCCGAGAAGCGGGTGAGGGACTATCCGCACCAGTTCTCCGGCGGCATGTGTCAGCGGGTGATGATCGCCATGGGGCTGTCCTGCAGCCCACGCATCCTCATCGCCGACGAGCCTACCACGGCTCTGGACGTCACTACCCAGGCGCAGATGCTCGAGCTCATGCGAAAGCTCGTGCGACAGATGCGCGCTTCGCTCGTCATCGTCACGCACAACTTGGGCGTGGTCGCCCGTTATGTGGAGCGCATCTACGTGATGTACGCCGGGCGGGTGGTGGAATCAGGGTCGACCAAGGACATCTTCGGGAACCCGCGCCATCCTTACACCCTGGGCCTGCTCAAGTCGGTGCCCCGGCTGGACGAGGCCCAGGGCTGCCGGCTGGTCCCCATCGAGGGTATGCCGCCCAACCTCATCGACATGCCCGGCACGTGTGCCTTTCTGCCCCGTTGCTCCTATGCGGTGGAACGATGCAGGACCGACTCCTGGCCCGAGCTCACCTCGGTCGGAGACGGTCACCGGGCACGATGCTACGTGAACGTGGAGGAGGTGGGCCGTGGGCCAGCCGCCTGCTGACGAGCACGAGGTCCTGCGCCTCACCGACCTGGCGGTGCATTTCCCCATCCGGCGCGGCGTCTGGCAGCGCAAGATGGGCATCGTCAAGGCCGTGGACGGGGTGAACCTTACCGTCGAGCGAGGAGAGACCCTCGGCCTGGTGGGGGAGTCCGGCTGCGGAAAGACCACCATCGGACGCACCGCCATCCGGCTGTACAAGCCGACCGCGGGCTCGGTATGGTTCGAGGGCAGGGACATCTCGAATCTGAGCGAGCGGGAACTGCGGCCGGTCCGCCGGCGAATGAGCTTGATCTTCCAGGACCCCAGCGGCTCGCTGGATCCGCGGAAGAGCGCGGGCAACATCGTGGGGGCACCGCTCCGCATCCACCACCTAGTGAACGGAAGACGGGAGTACAACGAGCGGGTGGAGCAACTCTTCGGGCTCGTCGGCCTCGACCCCAGCATGGTGGACCGGGTGCCGCACGAGTTCTCCGGGGGCCAGCGCCAGCGCATCGGTATCGCCAGAGCCTTGGCCTGCGACCCGTCGCTTATCATCTGCGACGAGCCGGTGTCGGCGCTGGATGTCTCCATGCAGGCCCAGATCATGAATCTGCTGCAGGACCTCCAAGAGGGCCTGGGTGGGCTCGCCTATGTCTTTATCGCCCACGACCTGTCGGTGGTACGGCATGTGAGCGACCGGGTGGCCGTGATGTACCTGGGCCGCATCGTGGAGTTGACCGCGTCGGAGAAGCTCTATGTGTCGCCCAAGCACCCCTACACCCAGGCGCTGCTGGCTGCCGTGCCCATTCCCGATCCTTTCGTGGAAGAGGCGAGAGAGCGCTCGATCCTCGAAGGAGAGATCCCCAGCCCGCTCGACCCGCCGTCGGGGTGTACGTTCCATCCCCGGTGCCCGCAATGCACCGCCGCTTGTAAGACCCAGGTGCCCCAACTCCGCGAGGTGGCCGACGGGCACTACGTGTCGTGTCTACTCGCCCGGTGAGCGGCGAAAGGAGGGGGACGAGAGCGCACTGACCAACGCGTGTCGATCGTATACGGACCGTGGGGGCGTCCCGCTGCTCACGGCATGGGAAAGGGCCCACATCGAGGAGGGATAGATGGAAGAAAGCAGCAAACAGTACAGCCGGCGCGAGTTCTTCAAGCTGGCCGGCCTCGCCGGGGCGGCTGTCGCCGGCGCCGGCGCGTTTGGTGGTCTGATCGCGGCCTGCGGCGGCGCCACCACCACTACCACCGCGGCCAGCACCGTCACCACCGCCGGTGGCACGGCCACCACGGCCGGTATTCCCACCACGGCGACCTCGGCAGGCGCCGCAGGCAAGCCGGTGGTGGGTGGAGTCGCGAAGATCGCGGTCATGTCGAGCCCCGCCAAGTTCGGGGTTCCGGCGGACGTCATCGGCCCCGACCAGTGGTTCGAGGGCCTGTTCCTTGAATCATTGATCAACCCGACCACCAAACCCGACGAATACATCCCCACTCTGGCTGACAGCTGGGAGCTGTCGGCGGACAAACTGTCGTACACGTTCAAACTCCACAAAGGCGTCAAGTTCCACGACGGCACCGACTTCAATGCTGCCGCCTGCAAGTTCTGCTGGGACCTCATGATGCCCGCCGCCACTCCGGCCGCTGGTGGCACCGCCACCACGGCGGCCGCCGTCACGCCGACCACCACCGCCGCGGCCGGACCGCCGGCCGGCGGTCCGCCCGCCGGTCCGCCGCCGGACTTCGCCTGGGTCAAGTCCGTCGAGGTGATCGACGACTACACCGTCAAAGTCACCGCCAACGCCTGGAGCAACCAGATCCTGCCGTTCATATCCCGGAAGTCCTGGTCCGTCTTCTCCCCGACTGCCTACCAGTCGATGGGCAAAGACAAGATGGACACCAACCCGGTGGGCACGGGGGCCTTCAAGCTGAAATCCTTCACCGCCAACCAATCCCTGGTACTCGAGAAGTTCGCGGACTACTACATGAAGGACGCGGACGGCAATCAGTTGCCGTACCTCGACGGCATCGAGATCCAGATCTTCCAGGATCCCACCACCATGGTCATGGCCGTGCAGTCCGGCCAGGTGGACGGGGCCGACCACATCCCGCCGACCGGCGCCCAGCAGCTTTCGGCCGACAAGAACTTCTCGCTCGAGCACTTCGGCGGCCCGGTCGACATGCTCACGATGAACATGACCGATGCAGCCTCAGTGTGGAGCAAAGTCCAGATGAGGCAGGCCCTGGAATACGCCATCGACAAGGAAGGTATCTCCAAGTCGGTGGGCCTGGGCATGGCGCCCGCCGTCTACACCATCATCCACAGCATCGCCGACGCAGCCGACCCTGGCACGACCCCGCGCAAGTACGATCCGGAGAAGGCGAAGGCGCTCATGCAAGAGGCCGGCGTCTCTACCGTCGACGCGACGCTGACCTTCAACTCCACCGAGAGCGACCCCGCGCTCTCCACGGCCGTCCAGGCCAACCTGGCCGCCGTCGGTATCAACGTCAAGCTGAATCCGATGCCGGCTGCCTCGTTTGCCCCGTTGAGCGTCAAGCCGCCCACAGGTAACGACCTGATCTTCAACGGCGAGCGTGGCGGCGCTCCCAACGTGTTGCAGGGCGCAGTGGAGATGTTCGGCAAAGGCACCATCTACTTCCCGGCCGCCAAATTCCCGGATGAGTTCTATGCCGCTCTCGACAAGGCTGGGAGCGCAGACACCGTCGCCGGTACGTATCCGGACTGCGTCGCGGCCGAGAAGGCCGGCTATGAAGCCGCCACCGTGGTGCCCGTGATGATGGAGGACTTCATCTCGGTCTCCGGAGCGAAGCTGAAGAACCTCAAATGGAACTTCGCCAACCTTCCGGGCCCGCGGTTACAGGACGCCTGGCTGGAGAAGTAAGCCACAGAAGACGAATGACGCAGGGAAGCCGGCGGCGGAGCCGCCGCCGGCTTCCCTGTCTCGACGGTAGACGAGCGGAGGCAAAGCAGTATATGAATCTGTTGGACCTTACAGGAAGGAAGGCGCTGGTCATCGGGGCCGGGGGCATCGGCGCCGCATTGGCCGCCGGGCTGGCGCAGCACGGGGCCGACGTGGCCGTGGCCGATCGGGATGTCGCATCTGCCGACATGGCTGCGGCCGGGGTCCGGGCCTTCGGCTGCCGGACCCTCTCTCGCATCGTCGACGTGACCGACGAGGCGTCCGTGGAAGCCTTGTCCGCCGAACTGGCCGGCTCTTGGGGCGGGATCGACATCCTGGTCAACGCCATGGGCGTGGCCGCCCGGACCCCGTCCATGTCGGTATCCGTGGACAAGTTCCGTGAGACGATCGAGGTGAACAGCCTCGGAACCTTCATCTGCTGCCGGGCCTTCGCCAAGGAGATGATGCAGCGAGGCGGGGGTAAGATCGTGAACATCTCCTCCGTGCGCGCCCGGTACGGCACCCCCGGCGGCATGGCCGACTACTGCGCCAGCAAGGGCGCCGTCGATGCGCTCACCCGGCACTTGGCCGTGGAGTGGGCGCCGCACAAGATCTATGTCAATGCCATCGCTCCGACTGTGGTCGAGACAGGCTTTACCACGTCGATCCTGGAGGATCCCCAGGCGGCGGCGAGCCTGATGGAGCGTATCCCACTTGGCCGCTGGGCGCAGCCGCAAGACCTGGTGGGGCCGGTGCTGTTCTTCGCCTCACCCGCCTCCGACTATGTGACCGGCCAGATCATGTTCGTAGACGGCGGCTTGACCGCCGCGGTTTGAGGGCGCGATGACCAGCAAGAGCGCGAGGTAAGAGGTGACCGTCTTGATCAAGTGTGACGTCCTCGTGATCGGCGGAGGAATGGCCGGCTGGTTCGCGGCCGCCAAGGCGCGGGAGCAGGGGCTCGACATCCTCCTGGTAGACAAGGGATACGTGAGCAAGTCCGGGGAGACGCCCTACGCCGGCGACACGGCCGTGTTCGACCCTGAGTGGGGCCATGACTTGGCGCGGTGGATGGAGCAGGTGAGCGTGGTCGGCGAGTACATGAACAACCGGCACTGGAACGAGCTGGTGTTCCGCGACTCCAGGGAGCGCTTCGCCGATTTGCGCTCCTACGGGGTGCAGTTCCTGGAGAAGGACGGCCGCGTGGTGCGGTTGCCTCACCCCCACGCCAACATCGAACTGCCTGACACCCACAAGTTCCCGCCCACTGCGAGCGAAGTGGTGCACTGGCTGCCCGGTTTCCCGGAGAAGGTGCGCAGGCATCTGATCAAGATCGGGGTAAAGCTCAAGGACAGGTTTATGGTCACCGAGCTCCTCAAGCAGGAGGGGCGGGTGGTTGGCGCCATCGGGTTCTCCATCGAAGGCAATCACGCGGAGGTGATCAAGGCCAAGGCGGTGGTGGTGAGCGCTGGGGGCGGGGGGTTCCGGCCCGTAGGCTATCCCACGCACGAACTCACGGCCGACGGGCATGCCATGGCCTACCGGGTGGGGGCGGTCATGACCAGCAAGGAGTTCGTGTCTCCGCATGCCACCAACCCCGACGACCCGGCTTGGCCGCCGATGTACCTGTTCTTCTCGGCGGGTCATTCGGCCGCCGAGCCCGGAGCCTTCCAGGCGCCTCATCTCTTCAACGCGGAAGGCCACGAGGTACCGGCGCGCGGTGTTGCCTGGCACGGCTGGATCGACGCCGAGTACGAGGCCCACGAGGGCCGGGCGCCCCTCATGGTCGACCTGGGGCGGAGGGGGGTTCTCAAGGTGAGCGGCCCAGGCGGCCACGGTTCCATGTTCGGCCATGCGACGGGCGGCATCGTTCCGGTGAACGACGACTGCGCCACTGATGTGCCCGGTCTGTACGCCGCCGGCGACAGCTGCGGCACTTGCTTCATCGGTGCGAACTACTCGGGCTTCGGCTTTGCGACGGCGCACGCGGCAGCCACGGGCGCCCGCGCCGGGCTGGGCGCGGCGGCGGATGCCAAGACCTTGGGAGCGGCCGGCGGCCTGGATGAGCGGGTAGTGGCGGCGGCGACGGCGCGCCTGTTGGAGCCCCTCGAACGGAAGGGCGGTTTCACGCCCAACTGGGCCACTCAGGTGCTGCAGAACACCCTGGCGCCGTACTTCGTGCTCTACATCAAGCACGGCGACCGCCTGCAGACCGCTCTGAGCACCGTGGAGTTCCTGCGCGACCACATCGCGCCCAAGCTGTATGCGCGCAACGACCACGAGCTCCGGCTGGCGCACGAGACCAAGAACATGATCCTGAACGCGGAGATGAAGCTGCGGTCGTCCCTGGCCCGCACCGAGAGCCGGGGCACTCATTACCGCGAGGACTTCCCCGGCCGCAACGACGCGGAGTGGTTGGCCTGGGTGCGGCTCAAGGAGGACGACGGCCGGATGGTCGCCTTCAAGAAGCCTATCCCCGCCGAATGGCATCCGGACGCGGCCAAGACCTACGAGGAGCGCTACCCGATGCGGTTGCCGAACGAGGTGGCGGGCGGCGGCTGCGCAGCCCCCCCGGGCGCCTCGCTGGAGGGCGCCGCAGCCGAGTCTGGGGCGGCGCCGTCAAGCAGCAGCTCTGCCGGACCCGGCGCGGCAGACCGGGAAGGGAGGAGGTAGTCGTGGCCATCGAAGTCATCGATCCCGCGCTCTGCAACGGCTGCGGCATCTGTGTGCGCAACTGCCCGATGGACGTCATCAGGATGAACCGGGAACACCGCAAGGCCGAGATCCGCTACCAGGCGGATTGCATGCTGTGCGGGCAGTGCCTGGAGTGCCCCGAGAAAGCCATCTATTTGAAACCCGGCTGGCCGAAGCCATACCTGCTGGGCTGGGGTTGAGCGGCCTGGACACGAGCGACAGGGACGGTAGTCACATGGACGACATGACGAAGAAGCCGGCATACCCCATCGTTGGGACGAACATGAAGCGTTTCTTCGGCCCGCGGGGCGAGATCGCCCAGCCCGAGCCGGGCGAGCCCTTTTACGGGCAGGACGCCCAGTATCCCAAGCTGGCGCCCGCGTACAAGGACAACGCCGACGGCACCGTCTCCGACCTCAACACCGGGCTCATCTGGCAGAAGACTACGGATGCCAAGGAGGACTCGCTGGAGGGCCGCGTCACCTGGTACGAGGCCGCGGACTATGCCGCGAGGCTGCGCCTCGGCGGCTACGACGACTGGCGGGTGCCGAGCATCAAGGAACTCATCTCCCTGGTGGACGCGAACGGGACCATGCGTCCTCGCCGCGCATACTTCGACGAGCGCTACTTCGACCTCACGTACGGTCCGGCCAACGTCGACGGGTACCGGTTCATCGACTCGCAGTTGATCACGACCACGTCCTACATCTCGAAGTCGGTGCTGTTTTCCGACTGGTGGCAGGACTTCGGTGAGAAGAAGATCGAGCCGGGCGTGATGCACATCGCTCCCACGTTCTTCGGCTACAACTTCACCGACGGCCGGATCAAGAGCTATCCCAAGGAGAACCATCCCTACAACAGGTTGCAGACCTGGTGCATCCGCTGCGTACGCGGGCCGGTCTACGGGATCAACGACTTCGTGGACAACGGGGACGGGACCATCAGCGACCGAGCCACCGGGCTGATGTGGCAGAAGACGGATGACGGGAAAGGCCGCAACTGGCAAGAGGCGCTCGAGTACGCGGAGAACCTGGAATTGGCCGGCTACGACGACTGGCGCCTTCCCGACCAGAAGGAGCTGCACAGCATCGTCGACTACGACTTCATCCCCGCCATCAACCCGATCTTCCACCTGAACGATCCGAAAGGCTGGTTCTGGAGCAGCACGCCGTTCATCGACATGCCCGGGCAGGCTGTGTACCTGGCCTTTGGCAAGGCCACCGGCAAGACCTCGGCGCGGCCCGAGGACGAGTACGACGTGCACGGCGCCGGTGCCATGCGCTCCGACCCGATGGCAGGCGACCCGGCCTGCTTTCGGGAAGGTGGCGGCCCCCAGAGGGACACCATCCGCATCTACAACTACGTCCGCGCGGTGCGGACCCTCGGGGCGCCGCGGCCGCCGCGGCACCACCTATAGACAGTGGCGGCCGACAGGATGGAGACACCGGCGTGAGGCCCGCTGTCCCGGCATGGTCGCTACTCGCCGGCGTCCTCGCCTTAGCGGCCGCGCTCTCTTTGATGACGAGTTCTTGCGGAGGTGACGAAGTGAAGGATCAAGCGACCGGCAAGCTGGCCTATCCCATCGTGGACTCAGGCCAGACCGCCTGCTACGACGCGAGTGGGGAGATCGCCGCACCGGCGAAAGGGGCGGCTTTTTACGGCCAAGACGCGCAGTACGCGGGCAACCAGCCGAGCTACACCGCCAGCGCCGACGGCCTCGTGGTCACCGACAACGTGACCGGCCTCATGTGGCAGCGATCGCCCGATACCAATGGCGATGGAGTCATCAACAAGGCCGACAAGATGGCTATGGAGGAGGCGCAGGCCTACCCGGCCAAACTCAATGCCAAGAAGTTCGCCGGCTACGACGACTGGCGTCTGCCGACCATCAAAGAGATGTACTCACTGATCCTGTTCGTGGGCACCGACCCGAACCCGATGGCCGCCAACGCCGATGGCGAGGTCCCGTTCCTCGACACCAAGTACTTCGCCTTCGCCTACGGCGACCCAGCCGAAGGGGAGCGCATCATCGACTCGCAGTACGCTTCGAGCACGATGTACGTCTCCAAGACCATGGGCGGCTCCGACACGCTGTTCGGGGTGAACTTCGCTGACGGGCGCATCAAGGGATACGGCCTGCGCATGCCCGACGGGAGCGTCAAGAAGTTCGTGGTGCAGTGCGTCAGGGGCAACCCCACATACGGCACGAACGACTTCGTAGACGACAAGGACGGCACAGTCACCGACAAGGCGACGGGCTTGATGTGGGCCAAAGCCGACAGCGGCAAAGGCCTCGACTGGAAGCAGGCGCTGGCCTGGGCGCAAGAGATGAACGCCCAGGACTACCTGGGCCATAACGACTGGCGGGTACCGGGCGTCAAGGAACTGCAGAGCATCATCGACTACAGCCGGTCGCCCGACACCACGCACTCGGCGGCCCTCGATCCTTTGTTCTCCTCGACGGGCATCACCAACGAGGCCGGGCAGCCCGATTTCCCCTGCTATTGGACCAGCACCACGCATCTAGGCTCGGGCGGGCACGCGGACACCGCCGACTATCTGGCCTTTGGCCGAGCTATGGGCTACATGAACCCGCAGGTGATGCCGGCGCTGGGCGAAGCGCCCGCCGGTCTGGGTGGGGCGGAGGCCTCTGCCGGCGGGCCGCCGGCGATAGTTGCGATCGAGGGCGGCACGTGGATGGATGTCCACGGCGCCGGGGCGCAGCGCTCCGATCTCAAGGTGGGTGACCCCGCGCAGTTCCCGTATGGGCGGGGACCGCAGGGTGACGCCATCCGGATCTACAACTACGTGCGGCTCGTACGCGATGCCGGGCAAGACTGAGTGACGTTCCCACGTGCGGATATGGAGGGCGCGAGATGCAGACGAGACGTCTAGGCACGGCCGGCCCCGAGGTGTCCACTGTCGGGATCGGCTGTAACAATTTCGGCAGCCGCATAGATGGGGCGCGGGCCGCGGAGGTCGTGCGCGCGGCGCTGGAGATCGGCATCACCCACTTCGACACGGCAGAGAGCTACGGCGCCGGTGAGTCGGAGCGGATCCTCGGGAAGGCGCTGGCCTCCCGGCGCGACGAGGCGGTGATCGCCACCAAGTTCGCGCCGCGGCCGGCCGGCGAGCCGTACCGTCCGGGCGCGCTGCGACGCCGCATCCTGGAGGGGTGCGACGGCAGCCTCGAGCGGCTCGGCACCGATCACATCGATCTCTACTACCAACACCGCCCAGATCCCGAGGCTCCAGTCGAGGAGGCTCTCGAAGCCTTGGCCGAGCTGGTTGTTGCGGGCAAGGTGGCGCACATCGCCTGTTCGAACTTCAGCGCCACGCAGATCGAGGAAGCCGCCCGCGTAGCGGCCGGCCGGGGGTTTCCCGCCTTCACCGCCTCGCAGATCCACTGGAATCTGCTCTTCAGGGACGAAGAAGACGCTCACATCCCGGCCGTTCGCCGGCAGGGGATGGGGATCGTCCCCTACTTCCCGCTGGAGTCGGGTCTGCTCACCGGCAAATACCGGCCGGATGACTATCCCGCCGGCTCGCGGTTGACGAAGGCTCCGCACTTCGCCGATCTGGCCACCGAGGACAACTTCACGTACATCGAGGCGCTGAGGCTCTTCGCGGAAGAGCGGGGCCATTCGCTCCTGGATCTAGCTTTCGGCTGGTTGCTGGCCCAAAGGGGGGTGGGCTCCGTGATCGCCGGGGCCACGTCCGCCCAGCAGGTGGTCCAGAACGCGCAGGCCGGGCAGGTGTGGGCGCTGTCCGAGGCCGATCTGAACGACCTTCCGCGGAAGTGAAGGCCGGTGGCTTGGTTGACAAGAGCACGGCGACTTGCGAGAGTGGTGGCATGATTTTTGATACAGGCGTCTCATAGAATGAGACAGCGGGGGACTAGGATGACGGTGGGGGGAGACGAGCCAGGCGTGACACAGACCGGTGCGAGAGGAACAGGCTCGATGCG
>Ga0182021_10000823_pt1 | contig 34836 bp, 31 predicted proteins | sample 612E3MmetaG_FD_120493 | JGI IMG/M metagenome (GOLD analysis project Ga0182021, IMG submission 120493) | Permafrost microbial communities from Stordalen Mire, Sweden - 612E3M metaG (Illumina Assembly) | ecosystem: Environmental > Terrestrial > Soil > Wetlands > Permafrost | place: Sweden... | reverse complement strand
CCAGGGGCCGGGGGCCGGGGGCCAGGGGCCAGGGGCCAGGGGCCGGGGGCCGGGGGCCGGGGGCCGGGGGCCAGGGGCCGGGGGCCAGGGGCCGGGGGGCGGGGGGCGGACGCGCGTTGAGGGTTGCGAGTGATGTCTAAGGTCAGCCATTTTCGAGAGCTGCATGTATGGCAGCGAGGGATGGACATTGTCGAGGCTGTCTATCGGGTTTCGGCGGCGTTCCCGAAATCGGAATTGTATGGACTGACCGGGCAGGTCAGGCGCGCGGCGGTTTCCGTGCCTTCAAATGTTGCGGAAGGACATACCCGGGCTTCCACTAAGGAATATTTGAATCATTTGTCCATGGCGCAGGCTTCTCTTGCGGAAGTCGAAACTCAGCTCGAGATTGCATTTCGGTTGGGATACCTCGCCTCCGCGGAATTGAGCGCGGTTTTGGAGCAGACCGCGGTGCTGGGCAAGCAGTTGTACGCGCTTCGCAATGCGCTGGGCAAGAGAATATGAGCGAGCGAAGCGAGTTTCCTATCCCTGACCCCCGGCCCCTGGCCCCCGGCCCCCGCCATGGCCCCCGCCCCGGCCCCTTTCTGATGGCCGGTGGTGGCACCGGCGGGCACGTCATTCCGGCGCTGGCGGTGGCGCGGGAGTTGCGGCTGCGGGGGCACGGGGTGTTCTTTGTGGGGACCGAGCGGGGACTGGAGGCCAGGCTGGTGCCGGCTGAAGGGTTTGAGCTGAAAAGAATCGATATCGGCGGATTGAACCGGGTGGGACTCCGGCGGAAAGTGGCCACCTTGATTCAGTTACCCTTCACTACACTCGGCTGCGCCAGGCTGGTGCGCGGCGTCTCGGCGGTTTTCAGCATGGGTGGGTATGTGGCCGGGCCGGCGGTGATGGCGGCGCTGCTGCGAGGGGTTCCGGTGGTGGTGATGGAGCCGAACGCGGTTCCCGGGTTTACCAATCGCGCGATCGGGCGGTTCGTGTCGCGAGCGCTGGTCTCGTTCCCACAGACGGCCAGTTATTTCCCCAAGGGGCGTACGGAAATTACCGGGTTGCCAGTCCGCGAGGAGTTCTTTCGCATCGTTCCCAAGGCCCGGGGCGGCACGCTCGACCTTCTCATTACGGGCGGCAGCCAGGGGTCGCGCACCCTCAACCGGGCGGGGAAGGAGAGCTGGCCCCTCTTTCGCAAAGCCGGGCTGGCGGTGAGGATTGTGCACCAGAGCGGGCCGGGCGAGGTGGCACAACTGCGGGAGGAGTTCGCGAAGTCGGGGCTGGAAGGCGAGGTGGTGCCATTCATCGCCGACATGCCCGCGGCATTTGCGGCCGCCGATGTGGTGGTGTGCCGGTCGGGAGCGGGGGCGGTATCGGAATTGGCGGCGGCGGGAAAGGCCTCCATCCTGACGCCGTTTCCCTTCGCGGCGGACGATCACCAGACGCGCAATGCGGAAGCGCTGGAGCGCGCCGGAGCGGCCCGGCTGGTCCCCGACGCCCAGATGAATGGCGGGAAGCTGGTGGCTCTGGTCGCGGAGCTGGCCGGTTCTTCGGGGGCGCTGGAGCGGATGGGAGCGGCGGCGCGGGGGTTCGCCCGGCCGGGGGCGGCGCGGCGGGCGGCGGAAATTCTGGAAGAGGTGGCCGGCGCGGGCTGAGATTTCAATTGACAGTTGCGCCGTAAGCCGAAACAATATTATAAGAAAATGTTCTTTCGTCCACAGCACCTTCATTTCACGGGAATCGGCGGCATCGGGATGAGCGGCATCGCCGAGGTGCTGCTCAATCTGGGTTACCAGATCAGCGGGTCCGACGTGAAGCTCTCGGCCACCACCGACCGCCTGGCCGGGATGGGGGCCCGCATCTACGAAGGGCACCAGGCCTCGAACGTGGCGGGGGCGCGCGCGCTGGTGGTGAGCTCGGCGGTGGATGAAAAGAACCCCGAGGTGCAGGAGGCGCGGCGGGTGCAGATCCCGGTGATCCCGCGCGGCGAAATGCTGGCGGAGCTGATGCGGCTGAAGTACGGAATCGCGGTGGCGGGAAGCCACGGCAAGACCACCACCACTTCCATGGCCGCGACGGTGTTGAACCACGCGGGGCTGGACCCCACGGTGGTGGTGGGCGGGCGCGTGGGGACCATGGGCGGATCGAACGCGCGCGTGGGGAAAAGCGATTTTCTGGTGGCGGAAGCGGACGAAAGCGACGGCTCGTTTCTGAAGCTGGCGCCGATTGTCGCGGTGGTCACCAATATCGATCGGGAACATCTGGACCACTACCCGTCGCTGGAGGCCATTCAGGCGGCGTTCATCGAGTTCGTGAACAAGGTTCCCTTCTATGGCGCCGCCATCGTGTGCCTGGACGATGCCAACGTGCAGGGCATTCTGCCTTCCATCAAGCGGCGGACGGTGACCTACGGGGCCACGGCCCAGGCGGATATGGAGGCCAGCGAGATCGCCTGCGGGCCGTTCGCCAGCGATTTCCGCCTGCGCTACCGGACGGCGGACCTGGGCCGGTTCCACCTGGGCGTGCCGGGCCGGCACAACGTATGGAACGCCATGGCGGCGGTGGCCGTGGCGATGGAGTTGGAAGTTCCCCCGGACGCGATTCGGGAGGGGCTGGCCGCGTTCAGCGGCGTCGAGCGGCGGTTTCAGGTGCGCGGCAAAGAGCGCGGGGTCACGGTCATCGACGACTACGGCCACCACCCGACGGAGATCCGCGCCACGCTCGAGAGCGCGCGGCTGTGCGGCTTCCGGCGCATCCACGTGCTGTTCCAACCCCATCGATTTACGCGGACGTTTCACCTGATGGAAGAGTTCGCGGGCGCGTTCCACCAGGCCGATAGCGTTTTCGTGATGGATATCTACGCGGCTTCCGAGAAACCCATCGCGGGGATCACGGCGGAAGCGCTGGTGGAGCGCATCCGGCAGTTCGGGCACCGTGGGGCTGAGTACGTAGGCACGCTGGACCGCGGTGTGGAAGCGCTGCTCAACGTGGCCGGTGAAGGCGACGCGGTGCTGACGCTAGGTGCCGGCAGCGTGTGGCAGGCCGGCGAAAAGCTGCTGGCGCGGCTGAAGACGGAAGGCCAGGGGCAGGAAGACAGGGGCCGGGGGCCGGGGGCCGGGGGCCGGGGGGGCGCGGACTGATATGGCTAGGGAGGCGAAGAAGGTACGTCGGTTCAACTGGCGCCTGTGGCTGTTGGTGGTGGCGCTGGGCGGGGTCGGGGTCTCCACCGCGGTGGCGGGGTTCAAGGTGCGCCAGTTCGCCCTGACGGACCAGCAGTTCCTGTTCTCGAGCAACCGGCCGGGTGCACTCACCATCCAGGGGCTGAATTATACGCCGGAAACCAAGGTGCTGCGGGTTTTCATCTGGGATTTCGATCACAGCGTCTTTTCGGTTTCATTGGCGGAGAGGCGGCGGCGGCTGCTGGCCATCGATTGGGTGGAAGACGCCTCGGTCTCGCGCGTCTGGCCGGACCGGCTGTTGGTGCGGATTCGCGAGCGGACACCGGTGGCGTTCGTGCTGCTTCGCGCGGGTGTGATGCTGATCGACGCTCACGGGGTTCTGCTGGAGCAGCCACCGCAGGCGCACTTCGCGTTCCCCGTGCTCAGCGGCGTCCGGGAAGACGAGACGGAAGACCAGCGCCGCGTGCGCGTGCGGGCGCTGTTGCGGCTGCAGGAAGACATGGGATACATGGCGAAGGACATTTCCGAGGTGAATGCCGCCGATCCCGGCAATATCCGCATTGTCGCGCAGGTGGAGAACCGCGCGGTGGAGTTGATGATGGGCGACGGCAATTTCGGCCGGCGCTACCAGAATTTCCTGGCGCACTATCCCGAGATCGGGAAGCGGTCGCCGAACGTGAAAACGTTCGACTTGAGGATGGACGGCCAGGTCACGGCCAAGGACTAAGGGCACTATGGCGGAGAAACCGATTTACGCAGCGGGACTCGACGCGGGCAGCCGCACAACGCGATTGGTGGTCTGCGTTTTGGAGAAGGGCCGCGTGCGCCTGGTGGGATGCGCCGCCGTCGAGTCGCGAGGCTGGCTGAAAGGGAAGATCGCCGACCAGAGAGCGGTGGCGGATACCGTTCGGACGGCGCTGCACGAGGTGGAGGCCAGCACCGGAGTTTCGGTGGATTCCGTGGTGGTGGGGATGGGCGGCTCGACGGTGCGCGGCGCCAGCGGCCGCGGCGTGGTGGAGCTGGGACACCTGCGGGAAATCGATCAGCGCGACGTGAACCGGGCAGTGGACCGCGCCTGCCGCGTGCAGGCCCAGCCGGACCGCATGATTCTGCAACTGTTCCCGCAGGATTTCGTGGTGGATGGCCACCCCGGCCACTACGACCCGAGGAAGATGCTGGCATCGCAGCTCGAAGTCAACGTCCACCTGGTGATGACTTCGGTGCAGGAACACAACTCCCTGGTGGGCGCGGTGAACCAGGCCCACATGGTGGTGGAGGAAACGGTTTTCGAGGCGCTGGCCGCGTCCTATGCGGCGGTTCTGCCGGAGGACCGGCGGGAGGGCGTGGCGGTGGTGGACATCGGCGCGGAATCGACCGAACTGGTGGTGTACTACGGCGACGCCATGCACCTGGCCTCGACGGTGCGGGTTTGCGGCGACCATTTTACGCGCGACCTGGCCAAGGGCTTGCGCCTGAGTTTCGAAGAAGCCGAGCAGGTGAAATTGGAGTACGGCTGCTGCGCGCTGTCGGGGGGCTCGCTGGGGAACGTGCTGGTGGAGCTTCCCGCGCCCGACGACCGCGAGCCTCGCGAAGAACAGTGGACGCTGGTCAGCCGGATACTGGAGGCGCGCGCGGTGGAGCTATTCCGATTTGTGCGCGCCGAGCTGGCCCGCGTGGGGATGGACCGCGCGTTGGGCGGCGGCGTGTTTCTGGCCGGGGGCGCGGCCAGGCTGCCGGACCTCTGCGACGTGGCGGCGCGCGTGCTGGACTGCCAGACGCGCTACGGCCTGACGGTGGGGATTTTGGATTGGCCCAGGGAGATGGACGATCCGGAGTGGACCACGGCCGCGGGGCTGGCCATGTATTCGGCCAAGTTGAAGGCCAAGGTAGAGCATCAGCGGGAAACCGCCGGATGGCTGGGAAGGATTCTGAAGTAGGGGAGTAGCGCATGGACGATCTGAAGTACGCAATAGAAGAAGAGGCGCGCACCGGCACGCGAATCAAGGTGATCGGCGTGGGCGGTGGCGGCTGCAATGCCGTGGCCCGCATGATGCAGGAGGGGCTGGAAGGCGTCGAATTCTATGCCATGAACACCGACATCCAGGCGCTGGACGCGTGTCAGGTTCCCAACAAACTGCAACTGGGCGTGAAGATCACGCGCGGGTTGGGGGCGGGGTCGAACCCCGAAGTGGGGCGGCAGGCGGCGCTGGAAAACACGGATGACATCGTCGAAGTGCTGCAAGGCGCGGACATGGCCTTTGTGACGGCGGGGCTGGGCGGCGGCACGGGAACGGGCGCGGCGCCGGTGATCGCGTCGCTGGCCAAGGAACTGGACGCGCTGACGGTGGCGGTAGTCACCAAGCCGTTCAGCTTCGAAGGGTCGCGGCGCATGAAGCAGGCGGAAGAGGGGCTGGGCCGGCTGGCCTCGATTGTGGACACGGTGATTGCGATTCCCAACGACCGGCTGCTGGCGCTGGTGCCGCGCGGCACCAGTTTCTTCGAGGCGTTCAAGACGGCCGACGACCTGCTGCGCCAGGCGGTGCAGGGCATCAGCGACATCATCGTGACGCCGGGGCTGATCAACCGCGATTTCTCCGACATCCGGGCCACCATGATCGGGATGGGCTACGCGATGATGGGGACGGCCGTGGGACGGGGCGAAAAGGCGGCCGTGGAAGCGGCCCGCCAGGCCATCAGTTGTCCGCTGCTGGAGGACACTCGCATTGCCGGCTCGCGCGGCATTCTGATCAACATCACGGGATCGAGCCGGCTGGGGCTGCACGAAGTGAACGAAGCGTGCTCGATCATCCGGGAGGCGGCCGATTGCGACGACGTGCAGATCAACTTCGGCGTCATTCTGAACGAGTCGATGGCGGACGCGGTGAAGATTACGGTGATCGCCACCGGGTTTCAGCCGGAGCACGCGCCGGTGGCGGAGCGGCGGAGTCAGCCGGAGATCCGCATACAAGCGCGTCCGCCGCAGCCGGCGCCAGCGGCCCCTGCGGAACCCGTACGAGTGGTGGCGCCGGAACCGGAGCCCGAGCCGGAACCCGAGCCTGAGCCGGAGCCGGAGCCGATTGCGGACGCGGAACCGTTGGACGATGCGGACGATCTCGACACGCCGGCGTACCTGCGACAAGGGCGGTTGCTGAACTAGGGCGGATCTGCCGGCAACCGCTCTCTAACGTTCGCGGCTCGGATCGGAGCCGCGAACGTTAGAGAGCGGTTTTCAGTGGCGTAAGTGGCCTGCTTTTTCGACCCCGTCAACGGGGTCGGCAGGCGGTCCCGCCTGCGCTGTGCGATTCATTCACGCTCCCGCCAGGGAGCGGTTGCGTGCGATAATCGGGGTTCCAACATGAAAGCTCGCGTCTTCGTTTCCTTGAAATTAACGGTCCTCGATCCCCAGGGTAAGACCGTCCGCGCCGCCCTGAATGGGCTGGGTTACCAGAGCATTTCGGATGTGCGCCAGGGCAAATATTTCGACATCGCCATCGCCGACGGCGTCACCCGCGAACAGGCGCGGAAGGATGTCGAGACCATCGCCCACGAAGTCCTCGCCAATCCCGTGATCGAGGAGTATAGGGTCGAGATACTCGACTGAGCGCACGCCTATAATCGAAGTATGTGCGGAATCGTCGGTTACATCGGGACCCAGAAGGCCGTTCCGATCATTCTCGAAGGATTGAGACGCCTGGAGTATCGCGGATACGATTCCGCGGGCCTGGCCGTTTACGGCGACGACAACCAACTGGCCGTGCGCCGCGCCAAAGGCAAGCTGCGCAACCTCGAAGACGCCATCCGCATGAACCCGGTGGATGGGACGTACGGCATTGGGCACACGCGCTGGGCCACGCACGGGCGGCCCACCGAAGAGAACGCGCACCCGCACCGCGATTGCCACGGCGACGTGGTGGTGGTGCACAACGGGATCGTCGAAAACTACCTGCCCCTCAAGCAGCTTTTGCAGTCGGAGGGCCACGTTTTCAAAACCGAGACCGACACGGAAGTGATCGCCCACCTGGTGGAGAAACACTTCCACGGCAACCTCGAAGAAGCCGTGCGCGCGGCCGTCAAGGAGCTCACGGGGGTGTTCGCGCTGGCGGTGATTTCACGGTCCGATCCGTATAAGATCGTGGCGGCGCGCTCGGGGCCGCCGGTGGTGATCGGGATCGGCGACAACGAGTACTTCGTGGCGTCGGACGTGCCCGCCATTCTCAGCCACACGCGCGACATGTTCTTCCTGGCCGACGGCGACATGGCCATCCTCACGCCCGCAGGCGTGCGGCTCAGCGATTTCGACGGGCGCCCGGTGAACCGCCAGGTCACCCACATCCTGTGGGACCCCATCATGGCGGAAAAGGGCGGCTACAAGCATTTCATGCTCAAGGAAATCTATGAGCAGCCGCGCGCGGTGCGCGACACCACCTTGGGGCGCGTGGGGCAGGAAACCGGCCGTGTGTTTTTGGATGAGATGGACATCGCGCCAGCCGAATTCGCGCGCTTCCGCCAGGTCAAGATTATCGCCTGCGGCACAAGCTGGCACGCGGCCCTGGCGGGCAAGTTCATGATCGAGAAACTGGCGCGGCTTCCGGTGGAGGTGGATTACGGCAGCGAGTTCCGCTACCGCGACCCGATTGTGAGCGAAGACACGCTCACGGTGGTGATTTCGCAATCGGGCGAGACCGCCGACACCCTGGCGGCGCAGCGCGAGGCCAAGCAAAAAGGCTCGAAGACGCTGGCCATCTGCAACGTGGTGGGCTCGATGGTGACGCGCGAGGCGGCGGGCACCATCTACACGCACGCGGGGCCGGAGATCGGCGTCGCTTCCACCAAGGCTTTCACGTGCCAGTTGACGGCGCTGTTCATCCTGGCGATGCACCTGGGCCAGGCCAACCATCGCCTGGATGAGAGCACGTCGCGCGCACTGGTGCAGGAGCTGGTGCGGATTCCGGGCAAGCTCGAGACGGTGCTTTCGCACGACGCGGTTTACGAGGCGCTGGGCCGCGAACTCCACCGCTCCACGGATTTTCTATTTCTGGGACGCGGCGTGCATTTCCCGATCGCCCTCGAAGGGGCGCTCAAACTGAAGGAGATCTCCTATATCCACGCCGAAGGTTATCCGGCCGGCGAGATGAAGCATGGGCCCAACGCGCTGATCGACGAAAAGCTTCCGGTGGTGGTGCTGGCGACCCACGACCCGACCAGCGCGGAGAGCTGCCTGCTGTACGAGAAGACGCTGTCGAACATCCAGGAGGTCAAGGCGCGCGAGGGGATCGTGGTGGTGGTGGCGACGGAGGGCGACACGGCCGTACCGAAGACCGGCGCCGATCACATCATCGAGGTTCCCGCGTCGGCGGATTTGCTGGCGCCCATTCTGGAGATCGTCCCGCTGCAATTGCTGGCCTATCACATCGCGGTGCGACGGGGCTGCGACGTGGATCAACCGCGCAATCTGGCCAAGAGCGTGACGGTGGAGTAGGTGGGACAGGCGCTTTCGCCTGTCAACCCGGCGGTCGGTGGCTCACGCGCGAGTCGGCGTTGACCAGCTTGCGGTAGGGGATGTCGTCGTAGGCGTCGAAGCTTAGCCATTCGCCTTCGCGCCAACTGGAGTAGCACCAGCGCGCCAGCAGCGCCAGATACTCCTGCCGCTCGCGGAGCCCGAGCTTTCGGGGTGTGACCTGGGCGAACGTCTCACGCAGGCTGTGGTCGAGCGAGACCGGCTTGCCTTCGCGCACTTCGAAACCGAAGCGCTGCGGGTGCTGCCAGTTGCCTTCGCGGAGGAACCACATTTCGACGGCGAAGGGCGCCAGGGACGGGGTGATGGCGACGCCGTTCAGACGGTCCACATCGCGCGCCAGCTCGTCGCGCAGTTTCAGCACGTCCTCCACCTTTTCCAGACGCTTGTGCTGGCGGGCGGCCTCCTCGAAGAGCATCTCTTCGCTGAGGCGGTCGCGGGAATGGGCGATGGCGTCCGCCAGCGAGCGGCCATCGGTGCGCAGAAACTCCACCAGGCGCGCGACTTCGTGGGCATACTCCGCGGGGCCCACCACCAACTGGCAGGGGCGCAGGCACATGCCCATTTCGCCGTAGATGCAGCCGGGGTGTTCGGGCGAAGGCGCCAGGTCTTCCTGGCAGCGGCGCATCTGGAACAGGTCGAGGAATTGGCCTTCGAACTTCTCGGCGGACGCGCGCGAACGGAACGGGCCGAAATACAGGCCGCCGGTACGGGTGAGGTGAGTCGTGATGTGGCTGCGCGGAAACTGGTTGCCGAGGACAATCTTGAGGTACGGCGGCATGCGCAGTCTGAGCAGGTCGAGATACGAATTGGGGAAGTAGCGCCGCGCCTGCTCATAGAGCGTCACGCTCGATTCGAACGCGGAGCCGGTGAGCCAGTACTCGATGCGCGCGACGGTGTGCCGCAGGTTCAGCAGGCGCGAGGGCTTCTCGCGTTCCTTGAGCAGGCGCAGCAGGCGGCGCCGCAGCAGGGCGGTCTTGGAGAGATACGGCTCGCCTTCCTTGGGCCAGAGGGCGAAGACCGCCGGGCTGTTGGGCAGGGCTTCAACGGCGGCGTCCAACGACGCGAGGTCGCCGGTGACTTCGATCACCGCTACTCCGAGGCCGCTTTGTCGTCGATCAGCTTGCGAACGGCGGCGATCAGATCGGCGAGCGGCTGGGCGCCCTGGTCTCCGAGCTTGCGGTTGCGCACGGCGACCATCCCGTTCTGCTGTTCGCGGTCGCCCACCACCAGCATGTAGGGAATCTTCTGCAATTGCGCGTCGCGAATTTTGAGGTTGACCTTCTCGCTGCGCTCGTCCACGGTGGCGCGTATGCCGGCGGCGTCGAGCTGCTGGCGCACATTGCGAGCGTATTCGGTCTGGCGGTCGGTGATGGGCAGCACGATGGCCTGCACCGGCGCCAGCCATAGCGGGAACGCGCCGGCGTAGTGCTCGATCAGGATGCCGAAGAAGCGCTCGATGGAGCCGTAGAGCGCGCGGTGCACCATCAGGGGCTGGTGGGCCTTGCCGTCTTCGCCGATGTACTCCAGCTCGAAGCGGCGCGGCAGCGTGAAATCGAATTGCACGGTGGAAAGCTGCCAGGGGCGGCCGATGGCGTCCACCAGCTTGACGTCGATCTTGGGTCCGTAGAAGGCCGCTTCGTCGGGCACCACCTTGACCTTCATGCCCACGCGTTCGGTGGCATGGCGGAGGGCGTTCTCGCCGAGCAGCCACTGGTCGGGGGAGCCATCGTACTTGCCGCTCTTGCCGCCGTCCCAGGTGGAAAGCTCGGCCTCGTACTGGGTGAAGCCGTAAGTGGTGAGGGTATCGACCGCGAATTGCAGGCAGGCGACGATTTCGTTTTCGATCTGCTCCGGCGTGCAGAAGATGTGGGCGTCGTCCTGCGTGAAGCCGCGCACCCGGAACAGCCCGTTGAGCACGCCCGAGCGCTCATAGCGGTAGACCGTGCCCAGTTCGCCGAGGCGGACCGGAAGGTCGCGGTAGCTGTGCTGCTTGTCCTTGTAGATCAGGATGTGGAAGGGGCAGTTCATGGGCTTGAGCTGGTACTCGGCGTCGTCCAGCTCCATGCGGGAGAACATGTTCTGCGCGTAGAAACCGGCGTGCCCCGAAGTCTTCCACAGCTCGAAGCGCGCCACGTGCGGAGTGTAGACCAGCGAGTAGCCGCGCTTCAGATACTGGTCGCGCATCCAGTCTTCCAGTTGTTTGCGGATGATGCCGCCCTTGGGGTGGAAGAAGATGAGGCCGGGGCCGGCCAGCTCCTGAATGCTGAAGAGGTCGAGCTCTTTGCCCAGCTTGCGGTGGTCGCGTTTCTTGGCCTCTTCGACCTGCTTCAAATACGCGTCCAGATCCTTCTGCGTGAAGAAGGCGGTGCCGTAGATGCGCTGCAACTGCTTGTTGTGCTCATCGCCCTTCCAATAAGCGCCGGCGATGGAGAGCAGTTTGAAGGCCTTGATCTTGGAGGTGCTGGGCACGTGCGGGCCGCGGCAGAAATCGACGAAGTGGGGGCCTAGCGTGTATTCGGAGAACACTTCGCCGGCGCGCTCGTCGATCAGCTCGCACTTCATCCAGGCGTCGGAATACTTCTTGAGGCCTTCGTCTTTGCGGGTATAGATGCGCTCGTAGGGGAGGTCGCGCGATTGCAGCTCCCACATTTTCTTCTCGATCTTCTCGAGGTCTTCGGGAGTGAAGGGCGCGGGACGGTCGAAGTCGTAGTAGAAGCCGTTGTCGATGGCCGGCCCGATGCCCAGCTTGGTCTCGGGATAGAGTTCGAGCACCGCCGCCGCCAGAAGATGGGCCGACGAATGGCGGTAGACAGTGAGGGTCTCGGGGTCCCGGGCGGTGAGGATCTGAAGGCTGGCGTCCTGTTCGAGGGGGCGGGTGAGGTCGTACAGCTCTCCGTCGACTTTGGCGACGATGGCCGCGTCGGCGAGGCGGGGGCTGATGGACTTGGCGATGTCGATGGGGCGGGTCCCCGCCTCGACGGGCCGTTTGCTGCCATCGGGCAGAGTAATCTCGATGTTGCTCATAGGGAAATTTCAGCGTAGCACGCGCGGCGGGAGGGGTGGCGTTCGGTGGCGTCGACCCGTAATCCGTCCATAAGAAATTACCGCAGAGACGCAGAGACGCAGAGGAAAACCAGGACAAGGGTAAGAAAGTGTATGGGTACGTGCGACGGGCGCTTCTTCCCCGGGCTTTGGAGAGCGCAGAGGTGGCAGAGAGCGCAGAGAAAATCTTTCCTGAATTCTCTGCGTCTCCGCGTCTCCGCGGTGGAAGGTTTTTGCTTGCGGAGGGGCTGCGGAAACGCCGGAGTCGGCGGGTCACGGGGTGCGGCGAAGAGAAATTACCGCAGAGACGCAGAGACGCAGAGACGCAGAGGAAAACCAAGACAAGGGTAAGAAGGCGTACGGGTACGTGGGACGGGCGCGTCTTCCCCGGGCTTTAGAGAGCGCAGAGATGGCACAGAGCGCAGAGAAGATCTTTTTGAATTCTCTGCGTCTCCGCGTCTCTGCGGTGGTAAGTTTTTGCTTACGGAGGGGCTGCGGAAACGCCGGAAACCGGGCTGCGCTATCATAGACATAGGTTTATGATCGTCTCCACTCAAGCCGGGATCGATGAAAGCCCGCTGGTTGCGCGGGCCCGCGACGGCGATGCCCGGGCCTTCGGGGAGTTGGTGAAGCAGTACGAAGGCAAGATCTTCCGGCTGGCCCAGCACGTGACGCAGAACCGCGAGGATGCGGAAGACGTGCTGCAAGAGACCTTCATGAAGGCCTACGAGCACCTGGACCAGTTTCAGGGCAACTCGAAGTTTTACACCTGGATTGTCCGCATCGCGGTCAACCAGGCGCTCATGAAGCTGCGCCGCCGGAAGACCGACCGGTCGGTTTCGCTGGATGAGGCCATCGATACGGGCGAAGACACCCTGGTACGGGAAATCGCGGCCTGGGGCGAGAACCCGGAGCAGCGCTTCTCGCGGGAGGAGCTGGGCGGCATTCTGGACCTGGCGATTCAGGGCCTGGAGCCCTCGTACCGCTCGGTTTTCGTGCTGCGCGACATCGACGAGCTCTCGACCGAGGAGACGGCGGACATTCTGGGCCTCTCCGTGCCGGCCGTGAAAAGCAGGCTCTTGCGGGCCCGCCTGCAGTTGCGCGAGAAACTGACGCGTTTCTTCAAACGCAAGGGGGATGACGCCTTTGCTTACATGTAAAGACTTTCTGCACGAGTTGAGCGAGTACCTGGACGAATCTATCGATCCCGAGACCCGTGTCAAGCTGGATCGGCACATCTCGGAGTGCCCGAATTGCTGGGTAATTGCCGACACCACCAAGAAGACCATCCAGATCTATAGAGGCATGGACCCGTATCCTATCCCGCCGGATGTAGAGGGACGTCTGATGGCGGCGCTCGAAAAGAAGATGGCGGAGAAGCGCGCGTAGCGCTCGCCGCGGCGCCGTCTGGGTTAACCTGTAAGACGGCACATGGCATCGCCCGCGGTCTTCATCAGCTACAGCCACGATTCGCCCGAGCACGAGGGGAAAGTACTGGCGCTGGCGGACAGGCTGCGCGCGGGCGGCGTCGACGCCGCGCTGGATCAGTACGAGAGCTTTCCCGCCGAGGGCTGGGAATTGTGGCAGCAGCGGCAGATCCAGGACGCCGGCTTTGTGCTGGTGGTCTGCACGGCAACCTACCAGCGGCGGTTCGACGGCGAGGAAGAGGCAGGGAAGGGCCTGGGAGCCACCTCGGAAGCGGGGTTCATTCGCCAGACCCTGTATGATGCTGGCGGGGTCAACAAGAAGTTCCTTCCCGTTCTGCTCACGGATGCCGACAGCGCGCGCATTCCGCTCGCGCTCCGGCGATACCAACATTTCTCGCTCTGCACTGCGCAGGGCTACGAGAATCTGCGCCTTCACCTGACGGGCCAGTCACGTGTACGAAAGCCCGCGCTGCCTCCGAAGCAGAGCAAGTCCGATTATCTGTACTGGAACCTTCCGCTGCGCAATTCGTTCTTCACCGGCCGGGACCCGTATCTCAAGAACCTGGAAGACGGCCTTGCCCGCGGTGGCGCCCAAGCCATCAGCGGACTAGGCGGAATCGGCAAGACGCAGACCGCCATCGAGTACGCCTACCGCCATCGGGACCAATACCGGGCCGTGTTCTGGAGCGGGGCCGATTCTCGCGACGCGCTGGTTTCCGGCTTCGGCGCGATAGCGAGCCTGCTGGACCTGCCCGAGAAAGACGAAAAGGACGCCAACGTGGTGGCGGAGGCGGTCCGCCGCTGGCTCGAACGGCAGACCGGCTGGCTGCTCATTCTGGACAACGTCGAAGACTTGGTTAACGTGGTCAAACCCTTTCTGCCGGCGAGCGGAGTGGGCCACGTTTTGATGACGACCCGCTTGCAGGCCACCGGCGCCATCGCGCAAAACGTGGAACTGGAAAAGATGGAGTCGGAAGAGGGCGCCCTGTTCCTGCTCCGGCGGGCCAAGCTGATCGCGCCGGACGCGCCGCTGGACGCCGCTTCCGAGTCCGACCGAAAGCCGGCCAGGGAAATCACCGAGGAAGTCGCCGGCCTGCCTCTGGCGCTGGACCAGGCGGCGGCCTACATCGAAGAGACGCCTTCGACGCCCGCGAAATACCTGAAGCTGTATCGCACCGAGGGCGCCGCGCTCCGCGCCCGGCGGGGCAAGCTGGCCACGGATCACGATTCGGTGACGGTTACCTTTTCCCTGGCCTTTGCCCAAGTGGAAAAGGCGAATCCGGCGGCGGCCGACCTGGTCCGGGCCTGTGCCTTCCTCGCGCCCGATGCCATCCCCGAAGAAATCTTCACTCATGGCGGCAAAGAATTGGGCGAGCCGCTGGCGCAAGCCGCCGGTAAGCCACTTGCGTGGGACGCTGCCGTGGAAGCAGCGGGAAGGTTCCGCCTTATCCACCGGAATGTTGCCAACGACACTCTCGACATTCACCACTTGGTTCAAGAGGTCTTAAAAGACGGGACGGACGAGCCGACCCGCCGCGTATGGGCCGAGGGGGTGGTGCTCGCGTTGAACGAGGTGTTTCCTTTGCCGGAATTCCAAAACTGGCCCCAGTGCGAGCGGCTGATTCCCCATGCAATGGTGGCCGGCCGCTTGGTGGAAGACTCCGGGTTGGATTCCGAAGCAGCAGCCTATCTTCTCAACCAGAGCGGTTACTATCTCGATCACCGCGCGCAATATGCGGAAGCCGAACCGCTACTCGACCGCGCCCTCGCCATCCGCGAAAAAGCGCTGGGGCCCGATCACCCGTCCACCGCTACCAGCCTCAACAACCTGGCGGTGCTCTATGACGACCAAGGCCGCTACGCGGAAGCCGAGCCGCTGTACCAGCGGGCCCTCGCCATTGACGAAAAAGCGCTGGGGCCGGACCACCCCGGCACTGCGACCGATCTCAGCAACCTTGGAGAGCTATATCGCAATCAAGGCCGCTACGAGGAAGCCGAGCCGCTGTGCCGGCGCGCCCTCGCCATTGACGAAACAACGCTGGGTCACGACCACCCTGGTACCGCCGTCAGCCTCAGCAACCTGGCGAAGCTCTACCATAGCCAAGCCCGCTACGCGGAAGCCGAGCCGCTGTACCGGCGCGCCCTCGCAATTTACGAAAGAGCGCTGGGTCCCGACCACCCCGACACGGCATCTAGTCTCAACAACCTAGCGGCGATCAATCGAAGCCAAGGCTTTTACATGGAAGCCGAGCCGCTGTACCGGCGCGCCCTCGCAATTTACGAAAAAGCGCTGGGTCCCGACCACCCCATCACCGCCATCGGCGTTCGCAACTACGCCCAATTCCTCCGGGAGCGCGGTTGCGAGGATGAAGCCGAAAAGCTGGAAGCGCGGTTCAAGACGTCGGGGCGATAACCGCGCCGCGGCCTACGCCGCGTTCCCGACTTCAATGATGAGGCGTTTGCCCAGCGCCGCCTCGATGTCCTCCAGCCGGGATCGGCGGCGCAAGTCCAGCAACCGGCGCAGGCGCGTGGCCTCCCACCCCAGCCGCCGGCTCAAATCCCCGGTGGTCATTTTGCGTGCGCGCATCGCCTGGTAGATCGACAGCTTGGCGGCCACCGTCGGCGACAACGCCACCGTGCGTTGACCCCTGGCCGGCTGCGAGGGACGCGGGATGGGTTCCTGGTCCTCGATCCGCGCCGACAGCACCACAATGAGCGCCCCCGCGACCCGCTCCAGCGCCTCGGCCCGCGTGCCGCCGACCGTCATCGCGCCTGGCACATCGGGCGCCGTCGCGATGACTGTGCCGTTGCGATCGTCTTGGAAGCTCACCGGGTATTCGCATATCATCGCCACATCCTCTACATCACTCGTAAACGCTTCTCCGGTGCCCCACGACTACCACCAGAACTACCAGGCGCGTGGCCTGAATCTCGCAGATGATACGGTAGTCGCGGACACGGTAACGCCAGAGTCCGAATTTGCTGTGGCGCAGTGGCTTCCCGAAACGGCGCGGGTCGCTCTCTGTTGCGATTCAACGATCCAGGCCAAGGTTCTTCCGAAGTTGCTCGCCGCTCAGCGGAGGACGCCGCTTTTCCAGGCGCGCTTCGGCCAGGTAGCGGTCCTCCAGATCGTCAATATGCTCTTCAATGAGTTCGACGACATGATACGCCTTGGTCCGGCCCGTTCGAGTCGCCAAGTCGGACAGCCTGCGTTCCATTTCGTCGCTCAGGCGGATCGACATCATAGGGGGTACCTCTCCATAATAGCCGCCGGCCGCTTTGGCCAGGTTGGCAGACCACAGAAAACGATGGTCTGCCCCACCCCCCTACTTGGCCGGCTCGAACCACGGCGTGCCCGGCACTTGCGCCTTGCGTGCGCCGTCGTCGTTCATCTCCACGCCGATGCCGGCGCGGTCCGGCAGGGTGATGAAACCCTTCTCGATGATCTCGCCTTCCTTCACCCAGTTTTTCCATATCGCCGGGGAGTCTACCCAGTGCCATTCCTGTGCCAGGAAGTTGGGAATCGCGGCGCATACTTGCGCCGTGGCCATCATGCCGATGGGCGAAGTCACGGCGTGGGGCGCTACCGGAATGTAGTAGGCGTGGGCCATGTCGGCGATCTTGCGGGCTTCCAGCAGGCCGCCGCATTTTTGGAAATCCGGCATGACGATGTCCACCGCGCGCTTCTCGAAAATCTCGCGGAAGCCGTGCCGCAGGAAGATGTTCTCGCCGCAGCAGATGGGCGTGCTGGTGGAGGCGCGCACGTCGCGCATGGCGTCGATGTTCTCGGGCGCTACGGGCTCCTCCAGCCACATCAGCTTGAACGGTTCCAGTTCTTTGGCGACGCGCTTGGCCGTGCCGGCGTCGTAGCGGCCGTGCATGTCCACCGCCAGGTCGATGTTCTTGGGATACAACCCCCGGGTGAAGGCTACCTTCGCCACCATGTGGTCGATCTCGGTGTTGTTGGCGGTCCAGTTGACGCGGTCGAAGCGCGCCGGATCGCGCGCGTCGTCGATATCGATCTTGGTGGCGGTGAAGCCCAGATCCTGGATCTCCTTGATCCGCTCCTTGGACCGCTCGTCTCCGGGAGTCATCTCGCGCGCCCCGGAATCGCAGTAGACGCGCACCCGGTCGCGGACCTTGCCGCCCAGTAACTGATAGACCGGCACGCCCAGGGCCTTGCCGGCGATGTCCCACAGGGCCGTCTCGACGCCCGTCAATGCCGTGATGTATTGGCCGCCCTGCGCGCCCGCGAAGATCCCACTGGTGCGGATGCGCTCGAAAGCCGCCTCGACATTCAACGGGTCCGCGCCCGTGAGCATGCGCCCAAAGGAGCGGATCAGCGGCACGTTGCCCTCGGCGGCATCGGTGGTTTCGCCCTGGCCCACGATGCCCTGGTCGGTGTACACGCGCACGTGCACCTGGTATCCGTGCACGCGCACTTCGGCGGTGCGGACTTCCGTGATCTTCAGCTTGGGCCGCCGGTACGGGGAGCTGGCTTGCTCCACCGCCGCGGAGATGGAGGGCAACCCCAACATGCCCGTCAGCGGCAGCAGGGAACTCTTGAGTAAGGACCTGCGAGTCGATTGGCTCATCTCTACTAATCTACGCCGGCGCAGCGAGCACTGCGCACGGCCACCCCATGTTATCCTAACTGCGGATGTTCACTCGCCCGCGTAAAGCCCGTGTTTTGTTCGGACTATCCGACATCATCCTGGCCACGCTGGCGTTTGAGGCGGCTTATCAGACCCGCTCGGTCCTGCATCTGCCACATGAGTTCTTTCTGACCGCCGAGCGTCAGGCCCTGGTTCTGGGATTCGCGCTGGTCGCCTGGGTCACCATCGGGTTGTGGCTGGGGATCTACGAGAAGCTCGATTCCGGGCATCCCCGCGCGATCCTGCGCGATACGGCCCGCCAGTGCGCTTCGGGCGCGTTGTGCCTGGTGTTGTTCGAGTACCTCCTGCGGCTGGACCTGAGCCGCTTCTTTCTGGGACTGTTCTCGGCCTACGCCTGGGTTCTGCTGCTGGTCTTCCGTCTGACGGCCGGGCGCGTGGTGGGGGTGATCCGCCGCGAATTCGCCGCGCCGCACTACGTGATGGTGGTGGGAACCGGGGAGCGCGCCATCCGCATGGCCGAGGCGCTCGAGCACTCGGCGGAATACGGCGTCCGGCTGCGCGGCTTCCTGAGCGAGCAACCCGACGGCCGGGAGGGCGCCGCGCCGGCCGAGATCGCTCTTGGCGCGCTCTACAAGGTCCAGCCCATCGGCGAACTGCCGTCTATCTTGCGGGAGCACGTGGTGGATGAGATCATTTTCGCCGTAGGCAGCGAGAGCCTCGCCGACCTGGAAGAGGTCTTCCTGCTGTGCGACGAGGAAGGCGTGCGCACGCGGGTGGCGGTGGATTTCTTCCCGCACGTCAACAGCACGGTGTCGCTCGACCGCTTCGGCTCGACGCCCCTGCTCACCTTCACCGCGGCCCCTTACGACGAGATCCGCCTGCTGGTGAAGCGCCTCACCGATATCGCCATCGCCACCGCCGGGCTGGTGGTGCTGGCGCCTTTGATGGCGGCCATCGCCCTGCTGATCCGGCTCACGTCGCCGGGCCCCGCGATCTTCCGCCAGGTGCGCTGCGGCTTGAACGGCCGCCGCTTCCTGTTCTACAAGTTCCGCTCCATGTGCCGGAACGCCGAGGAACTCAAGCCGGCGCTGGAGCACCTCAACACGCGCGAGACGGTCTTCAAGATTCCGGACGATCCGCGGCTGACGCCGGTGGGGCGCTATCTGCGGAAGTTCTCCATCGACGAGTGGCCGCAGTTGTGGAACGTGCTGCGCGGCGACATGTCGCTGGTGGGGCCGCGTCCGGCGGTCCCCGGCGAGGTCGACCGGTACCAGCGCTGGCAGCGCCGCCGCTTGCGTATGCGCCCCGGCCTGACCTGCCTGTGGGCCATTTCCGGACGCGACAACGTGGATTTCGAAACCTGGATGAAGCTGGATATGCAGTACATTGATAATTGGTCGTTGGCGCTGGATTGGAAGATACTCTTGTGCACCATTCCGCATGTGCTGATGGGGCACGGCGCCAACTGAAAGGGCCGCTTATGCACCTGATTCCGACTCAAGAGGAGGTCGTAACCGCGTTGCGCGAAACCGGCGCGCTGCGCGACGGCCATTTCGAATACCCCACGGGTTTGCATTCCAACGAGTATCTGCAGGTCCCCCTGGCCATGCGCTACTACCAGTACCAACGCATGTTGTCGGTGGGGCTGAGCCGGTTGTTGCGCGCCAACCCCGAAATCCGCGCCCTCGTGCCGCAACTTTCCATCGTCGCGCCGGCGACCGGCGGTCTGCCCGTGGCCTACGGCGTGTGCGAGGCCATGCGCGCCCATCAGGTGTACTGGGCCGAACGCCAGCGTGGCGCCGAGTCGCTGCGTTTCCGCCAGTACCTGGAGCCCCAGGAGGGCGAGCAGGTGGTGATTGTGGACGATATCCTGCGTACCGGCTCGCAACTGGCGGAGCTGAAGACGCTTTTGGAATCGCGTGGAGCCAGCGTGGTTGGGCTGGCGACGATTATCTACCAGCCGACGCCGCAGACCGTCGATTTCGGAGCGCTTCCCTTGTACTATCTGGCCAAGCTGGAGGCCAGTTACTACGCCGCCGGCGCCGAGTGCGCGCTGTGCAAGAGCGGTCTGCCGCTCGAAAAAGTGTGGATCTGAATTGCCAATTGCTGAATTCCAGTGCAGAATGTCTCAAACCCGTTACAGAACGAAGATTGGGGCCGCTGGCAGGGCACTTATTCACAGGCTTTTCCACAATTGGGTGGAAAACCGGGGGTACTGGCGGTGCGAGAAGGTGGTGAATTGTGTACGATCCGACTGACGTAAGAGCTATGCCCAGACTCTGCCTGGTCGCCATGCTCTGCTGCGCTCCGCTGCTGGCGCAGGAAACGGACGCCGAGAAGCTGGCGCCCTACTATCCCACGCCGGAAACCATTGTCGAGAAGATGCTCCGGCTGGGCGGCCTCAAAGCGGGCGAAAAGGTGTTCGACCTGGGCTCCGGCGACGGCCGCATTGTCATCATGGCCGCCCAGAAGTTCCATGCCGAGGCGGTGGGCGTGGAACTGGACGCGGACCTGTGGAGGCAGAGCACCGACAAGATCCGCAAACTCGGGCTGGAAAAGAACGCCCGCGTCGTCAATGGCGATCTGTTGAAGCAGAACTACAGCTCCGCGGACCTGGTGACCGTCTACCTGTTGCCCGACCCGGTCAATACCAAAGTCCAGCCGCTGTTGGACAGGCAATTGAAAAAAGGCGCCCGTGTAGTGGCTCACGATTTCGAATTCCGGAACTGGGCGCCCGAAAAGGTCGAGAACATCGCCGACGACGGCGAGGGCCGCAGCCACACGATCTATCTCTATCGGAAGTGATGACGTGCCGTTTTCCCTGAAGCTCGACTGGCCGCGCCAGATTGCCTGGGTGCGGGTTCTGCTGGTGGCCGCTACCCTGGGCATCGGCTACTTTTATCCGTGGCGCCCGGCTCCGTTCCTGGCGCTCTATGCCTTGCTGGCGCTGTACCTGGTTTTCAGCCTCTTTGTGGCCATCCGCGGCGTCCGGCCGGGGGGCCTGCTGGGCTTGTTGGCCCTGTTCTGCGACGCGGTGTACTTCCTGGCCCTGGTGGCCTTCGGCGCCGACCGCCTGTGGCTGGCTTCCGTTTTCCTCCTGTATATTCTGGCTGAAGCTTTGGCGTTTTACGGGCCGGCGGAAACGGCGATCATAGCGGCCGTCGCCGCGGTCTTCAGCGCCGTACTCCCTTATAGCGGGTTACGGGGCGTGCTTGTGGCCGGCGCCCTGACCTGCGGCTACGCGGTGCACAAACGCCGCCGCGACGCCCGCATCGAACGACTGACCGAGAAGTTGGAAGAAGTGCGGAAGGACGCGGACAAAGCCCGCGAGGCGGAGAGCCAGCGAATCGCTTCGGACTTCCACGATGGCCCGCTGCAGAGCTTCATCAGTCTGCAAATGCGCCTGGAGATCCTGCGCAAGCTCCTGGAGCGCGACTTCCATGCCGGCATGCAGGACCTGGTGCAGTTGCAGGCACTGGCGCAATCCCAGATCCGCGACCTGCGGGTATTCCTCCATAGCATGCGCCCGGTAGACGTGGATGGCGCCAACCTGGTGGCCACGGCGCGGCGCAGCGCCGAATCCTTCCAGAAGGAAAGCGGCATTCCGGTGACGTTTCTAGGAACCGACACGCCCGTCGGGTTGCCGCAGGAAACCACCGCCGAGGTGCTGCTGATGCTTCGCGAAGCGCTGCACAACGTGCAGAAGCACGCCGGCGCCACGCGCGTGGCGGTGACCCTGGAGAAGACCGACCGCTGCCTGGAGATATCAGTCGACGACAACGGCCACGGTTTCAACTTCGCCGGAACGTACGCGCTGGAAGAGCTGGAGATGCTGCGGCTGGGTCCCGCCAGTCTGAAGCGGCGCGCGCGCACGTTGAGCGCGGACCTGCAACTGGAATCGCGCCCCGGCCGGGGAGCCGGTGTGAAGTTCCGGATACCCTTACAATGACGGGGGCCAGGGGCCAGGGGCCGGGGGCCGGAAGACAGGGGCCGGGGGCCAGGCGGGGTACCCGCCGGGTCTGCGGGTCGGGGCCAGGGACGGCCGGCATTTGTCTGTTCCTCGGACTTCTCGTTTTGTCGGGTTGTGGGCGCTACGCCGATTTCAAACTGCCGCCGGTTTCGGGCGGCGATCCCACCATGACCTTCGTTTTTGAAGCACAGGCGGAGCCTGTGCTTACTCCTGGCGACGGCTGGGAATCGCACGACGTCCTCAACCCGTCAGTAATCTCTCGCCCCCGGCCCCCGGCCCCCGGCCCCCGGCCCCTGGCCCCTGTCTTCGCCCCTGGCCCCTGGCCCCTGCTTCTATACTCCGGCTTCGACGGCCACACCTGGCGCACGGGCCTCGCCGAATCCGGCGACGGCACTCACTGGCAGAAGCAAGGGGTGATCCTTTCTCCCGATCCGCGGACCTGGGAAGGCTCCTACATCGCCGCCAATGGCTCCGCGCTCTTCTACGAAAACCAATTCTGGTACTGGTATCAGGCCGGCCCAAGGGAGCGGCCCCGCATCGGGCTGGCCCGCGCCGCGGATACTCACTCCTGGCGCAAAGAGCCGAAGCCCGTGGTCGAGCCGGGCCCCTACGGAAGCTGGGACGAATACGCCGTGGCCGATCCGGACGTACTTCGCATCGAGCCGTATTTCTACCTCTTCTATCTCGGGCAGGACCGCGCTCGCCGCCAGCGCCTAGGCGTGGCGCGTTCCGCCGACGGCGTCCACTGGGAGAAGTTTCGCGCCAACCCGGTGCTGGAATTGGGCGACGCCGGCGCATTCGACGAGAACGGCCTGGGCGAACCGGCCGTATGGAATTCGCACGGTTTCTATTGGATGCTCTACACCGGCCGCGACACCACCGAGAACCGCCGCCTGGGCCTGGCGCGCTCCACCGACGGCGTCCACTGGCGCAAGCTCCGCACCGTCTTCGGCGGCAGCCAGCCGTGGGATGCGAAGGTGGTCTGCGACCCCACGGTGGAGGTGTCGGGCGACGCGATTCGCGTCTGGTTCGGCGGCGGGGATGTGGCCTCGCCGGACGAGAATCTGCACGGGAAGATCGGGGTGGCGATCCTGCGGCCGCAAAGCACATTCACGATCCGTCACCGGAATCAGTAGGCCGCCGGCAAGGCGCACGCGTGCACGAAAGGCACTCGCCAGTGCAGATTCTGCCCGGAAACGCCTAAACGCCTTGCGGATACCTGCTCTGCGTACGGCCACATACGTGCACTCGCAAAACTTGGCGGAAAGGCGGCTGTCATGGCGAGATCGATCAAAGGGACGCTCGAAACCATCCTTGTGGTTGATGACGACGAAGAGGTTCTCAGGATCGTGGTAGAGATTCTCAAAGATGCAGACTACCGGGTGCTCTCGGCCAGCAGCGGACCCAATGCCATGAAGGTGGCCGAGAAGACCAACGGTACGATTGACCTGCTGCTTTCCGACGTGGACATGGCACAGATGTCCGGCCCGGATTTGGGCGAGGCTCTGAAGAAGGCCAGACCGGACCTGCACGTGATGTTGATGTCGGGGGGAGCAAAAGGAAACCTCCTGGTTCTCAATTACGGTTGGGCCTTCATTCAGAAGCCGTTTGTGCCAGTGAAACTGGTCAAGATGGTCACAGAAGTATTGCACTCCACAAACCGATCGCAACCCGGCGGTCAGGAGTTCGACAGCCGCAAGGACATCCGCCGATAGATTTGCCGGAATGCTACCGGTCGACCGGCGGATGGGTCTTGGCGAAGTTCCACGCGTGCTCGACAATCGCCCGCAGGTCTGTATACTTCGGTTGCCAGCCCAGCTTGGTGCGCAGCTTGTCGGAGGCTGCCACCAGGGTTGGCGGGTCGCCATCGCGGCGCGGGCCGATCGCGTACGGGACCTGCTTGCCGGTCGCTTCCTCCACCACCCGGATCATTTCCATTACGGTGTGGCCGGTGCCGGTGCCTACGTTGAACTGGTCGGTCGAGCCGGCGGCCAGCAGGTATTCCACGGCCAGAATGTGGGCTTGCGCCAGATCGTTGACGTGGATGTAGTCGCGTACGCAGGTGCCGTCGGGCGTGTCGTAATCGTCACCGAAAACCGTGATGGGGATGCCCGTAACCGCCGCGCGCAGCAGCAGGGGGATCAGGTGCGTCTCGGGCTGGTGCTCTTCGCCCAAACGGCCGGCCGGGTCGGCGCCCGAGGCGTTGAAGTAGCGCAGCGAGACGCTGGTCAGATGGTGGATCCGGTCGAACCACCCGAGCAGCGTCTCCACCATAACCTTGGATTCGCCGTAGGGGCTCACCGGCTGGATGGGAAATGTCTCCAGAATCGGGTTGCTATGCGGATTCCCGTACACCGCCGCCGTGGACGAAAAGACCACGTGCTTGACGCCCGCCTGCACCATGGCCGTGAGCAGCGATAGCGAGCCGCCCACGTTGTTCGAGAAATAGCGCTCCGGCTCGCGCATGGATTCGCCCACCGCGATGAAGGCGGCGAAGTGGATGACAGCTTCCGGCCGCTTTTCGCGCATGAGCCCGGCCAGCGCGCTGGTATCGGCAAGATCCAGCACGTGCAGCCGTTCGGCGGGGACGTTGTGCCGATAGCCCTTGGATAGATTGTCAACCACCGTGACGTCGTGCCCCTGCTCGAGCAGCAGGCGCACGGTGTGGGCGCCGATGTATCCGGCGCCGCCCGTAACCAGGATTCTGAGACTCACAAGTTCTAGAATACTTCTATGCCAAGCGGAGCGGAGTTGTTTGTCGAAACGGCGGCGCGGTTGGGCGTGGCGACCATCTTCACGCTGGTCGGCGATCACCTCAACGAAGTGCTGAACGCCGCCGCCCGCCGCGGCATACGCATCCTCGACATGCGCCACGAATCCGGCGTCACCCATGCCGCCGACGCCTGGGCGCGGATTCACCGCAAGCCCGCGCTCTCGCTGGTGACCGGCGGTCCCGGCCACACCAACTCGCTCACCGGGATGGCCACTGCCAACCTGGCCGGCAGTCCCTTGATTGCCGTGAGCGGCAGCCGCCCCAGCACCCTGGCCGGCCGCCAGGCTTTTCAGGACATCGATCAGGTGAGCATGGCGCGTCCGGTGGTGAAGTGGGCGGCGGAAGTGCCCGATGCCGCGCACATCCCGTCGTACCTGGAGCGCGCTTACGCCGTAGCCGATGGCGGACGGAAGGGGGCGGTGCATCTCACGATTCCGGTGGATCTGTTCACAAACAGCGCTGGGGGGACAGGTTGTCCGCCATGGCCACCGCTTGACAGGCCAGAGAACCTGTCCCACATCGATCGCGCCATGGCCCTGCTCCGCGCGGCCGAGCGGCCTGTCCTGATCGCCGGCAGCGGGGTCTGGTGGGCGCACGCCGAAGAGGCTCTCCGGCGCTTTGTCGAGCAGACGCAAATCCCGCTCTACACCATCGCCTTGGGGCGTGGCACGGTCTCCGACAGCCACCCGCTCGCCATGGGCTACGCCGACCCCGCGCTCAACTACGCCGTCCACACCGCCTTCCGGGAAGCCGATCTGTTCCTGATCGTCGGCAAACGCATCGACTACCGCCTCGCCATGGGTGGGGCGCGCCTGTTTCCGCCGGATGCCCGCTTCATCCAGATCGATATTCACCCCCAGGAGCTGGGCTTCAATCGCCCGCTCGATGCCGCCATCTGCGCCGATGCCCGCCTGGCGCTCGAGGCCTTGGCCGATGCCGCCAGTTCCCAGCCGTGGCCGGCGAGCCCAGGGGCCACCCCCTGGCTGGAACGGGTGCGCGGCCTCCGTCGAGACTGGGAGTCCACGCTCGCGCTAGCGGCATCCGACGACGCCTTGCCCATGCACCCCGCCGCTTTCTACCGCGAATTGAGCCGCGCACTGCCGCGCGACGTGCTGTACTCCTGGGACGGCGGCGATTTCGTCCAATGGGGCCGCGCCATGCTCCCGGCCCGCGAGCCGGGAGGCTGGCTGCGCCTCGGCCCGCTGGGAGCCATCGGCTCCGCGCTGCCCAACGGTCTGGCCCTGCAACTGGCGCACCCCGGCCGGCCCGTGGCCGTCATCACCGGCGATGGCGCTCTGGGCTTCTATATCGCCGAAATGGACACCGCCGTGCGCCACAAGCTGCCCATCGTCGCGATTGTGGGCAACGACGCGGGCTGGGGCCTGGAACGCGAGTTGCAAACCTCCGCCTACGGCGGCGCCACCGTGGCCTGTGAGTTGCAGCCGACGCCCTACGACGCCATAATGAGGGGGTTCGGAGGCGGCGGCGAAACCATCGACCGCCTCGATCGGGTTGGCCCCGCCGTTCAGCGCGCTTTCGCCGCGGGCGTGCCCTATTGCCTGAACGTGAGGATCCGCGGCGTGCGTTCGCCATTCACCGAGTGGCAGATCGCGGGGAAGAAGAGATGAAGCTGCTGCCCACGGGTTTTGCTTTGGCCGTTCTCCTCACGGCCCCCCTGCCCGGCCAGGACCGGGCGCCGGGGGCCCAGTTGCTGACGCGCGTCAAAGAGCACGGGCGCGCCACTTTCGAGCACATTCCCGACTACGCGTGCCAGGAAACCGTCGACCGTTACCGGCTGTCTCGCTCTATCAATCCAACCGATACGTTGCACCTGGAGGTGGCCGTGGTGGGCGGCAAAGAATTGTTCGCGCGAAAAGGCGCGACGCACTTTCAAAACGACGATCCAGCGGCCTTCGTTACCGCGGGGATGGTCGGCTCCGGCGACTTTTCCGCCACTCCGCTCAACCTCTTCGTGCATGACGCCGCGTGGATCACCGCGCCCTCGGAGGCGGGGCTGTCCGGCCGAAAGCCGCTCCGGTTCGAGTTTGAGGTGCCGGCGCAGTCTGGCGCCTACTACGTCCAGGTCGGCGGAGTCAGGGCAGCGGTCGGTGTGCGGGGCGCTTTTTGGGTGGATCCGCAATCCCTGGATTTGCTGCGCATCGAGGAACACGAGGTGGATCTCCCGCCGGAATTGAAGGTTCGCGATATCGCCACCACCATCGCCTACCGGCGCACGCGCATCGGTTCCTCGGAGCCGCTGCTGCCGCTTTCGTCGGAACTGATTGTCACCGATTTTTCCGGCGGCCAGAAGAGAAACCTGATTGAGTTCTCCGGTTGCCGGGAATACCACAGCGAGTCGGTGCTTCATTTTGAAGAGGTTGTTCCGAATCCCCCGCCGGCGGATACGAGGAAAGGGAAGAAGTGACGCCGCTGTTCAAAGGTGCCGCGCTGGCCGTTCTTCTGACGGCCGCCCTGCCCGGCCAGGACTTGCCGCCAGGGGTCCTGCTGCTGGCACGCGTCAAACAGCACGGACGCGCCAGCTTCCAGCACATCCCCGACTACGCCTGCCTGGAAACCGTCAGCCGCTTCGAGAAGCCTCGCAATGGCGCATCTTTCACGCCGATCGATACGCTGCAACTGGAAGTGGCTTCGGTGGCCGGCAAGGAACTATTCGCGCGAAAAGGCGCGCCGCGGTTTCAAGACGGCGATGTAAGGGACCTCGCTAGCGAAGGCCTCATCGGCTCCGGCGACTTTTCCACCACTCCGCTCAACCTCTTCATGCATGACGCCGGGCGGATCACCGCGCCCTCGGAGGCGGGGCCGTCCGACCGAAAGCCGCTCCGGTTCGAGTTTGAGGTGCCGGTGCTGGCCGGCGCTTACCAGGTCGAGTCCGGTGGAATCAAGGCACTAGTCGGGGTGCGGGGCACGTTGTGGGTGGATCCGCAATCTCTGGATCTGTTGCGCATCGAGCAACGCCACGTGGATCTCCCGCCGGAGTTGAAGGTCCACGATATCGTCATCACCATAGCCTACCGGCGCACGCGCATCGGTTCCTCGGAGCCGCTGCTGCCGATTTCGTCGGAACTGATCATCACCGATTCTTCCGGCGGCCAGAAGAGAAATCTGATTGAGTTTTCCGGTTGCCGGGAGTACCACAGCGAGTCGGTGCTTCATTTTGAAGAGGTTGTTCCGAATCCCCCGCCGCCCGCCCGTTTTCGCTAGAATTATTAGATTGCCTCGCAAACCACCGATCGTCGTCGCCATCTACGCGGGATCGTTCGATCCCATCACCAACGGGCACCTGGACCTGATCCAGCGCGGCTCGCGCATGTTCGACAAGCTGATCGTCTCGATACTGCGAAATGAGACCAAGGACCCGCCGCTCTTCTCCTCGGAAGAGCGCATGGAAATGCTGCGCGAGGTGGTGGGCGGCTACTCCAACGTGGGGGTGGATTCGTTCGACGGTCTGCTGGTGGATCATGCCGCCGCGCACTCGGCTACCGTGCTGCTGCGCGGCATCCGCGCGATTTCGGATTACGAATACGAGCTGCAGATGGCCCTCATGAACCGGCGGCTGCGCCCTGAAATCGAGACGGTCTTCATGATGGCCAACGAAGCCTATTCCTTTATCAGCTCGCGCCTGGTGAAGGAAGTCTTCGGTCTGGGAGGAAGCATCAAAGGACTGGTGCCGCCCGCGGTGGAAACGCGGCTGCGCCTCCGGTTATCCACAAAAAAACAGAGAGGGGCTTAGGGCACACGGGCATGCAAGCAGCGGCACACAGGATCTCGCAACGTATTTCATCCATCAGCGTGTCTTCCACCATGAAAGTGGCGGCCGACGCCGACCGGCTTCGCGCCCAAGGCGTCGACGTGGTGGATTTCGGGGCCGGCGAGCCGGATTTCCCCACGCCCGATCACATCAAGCGGGCGGCCTTCCGCGCCATTGAGCGGAACTTCACCAAGTACACGCCGGCGGCCGGCACCACCGAGCTGAGGCAGGCCGTCTGCGACCGCCACAACCAGGATTTCGGCACCGACTACCAGCCCAGCGAGTGCATTATCACGGTAGGCGGAAAGCACCTGGTTTTCAACCTCACGCAGGCGCTGGTGGACCCCGGCGACGAGGTGGTCATCCCGGTGCCCTACTGGGTGACGTATCAGGACGTGGTGAACTACGCCGGTGGCAAGTGCGTCTTTGCCGAAACCGACGAGGAGAAGGGCTTCGCGCTCACCGCCGCGGCGATTGAGCCGCACCTCACCGCGCGCACCAAAATGGTGATTGTCAACTCGCCCTGCAACCCCAGCGGCGCGGTGATGGATTTGGGCGAGTTCGAAAAGCTCTACAAGCTGACCTCCGCGCGCGGCATCTACCTGATGACCGACGAGTGCTACTCGCATTTCCTGTACGACAGCGAGCCGTTTTCGGTGGCGGCGCTGCCCGGCGCCAAAGAATCGGTGCTGGTGGCGGGAACGCTCTCCAAGACCTACGCCATGACGGGGTGGCGCATCGGCTATGGTCTGGTGCCGGCGCCCATCGTGACCGCCATGACCAAGCTGCAGAGCCACTCGACGTCGAACCCCTGTTCCATCTCCCAAAAGGCCGCGGTGGAAGCTTTAAGCAGTCCGCAGGATTTCGTGGCCGACATGCTGGCCGACTACCGCCGCCGCCGCGATTTTGTAGTGAAGCGCCTGCGCGAAATTCCGGGCGTGAAATGCGAGGAGCCGCGGGGCGCATTCTACGCATTCCCGAATGTGTCGGCGGTGCTGGGCAAGAACGGCCTGCGGACCTCGCTCGAGCTTACCGAGCGGCTGCTGGCCGAGGCGCGCGTGGCCGTGGTGCCCGGCGAGGCGTTCGGCGTCGATCGCCACATACGCATCTCCTACGCCGCTTCCATGCAGAACCTGAAGCGAGGACTGGACCGCATCCATCAGTTCATCGTCGATAACTCATGATTATGGAAAAACCCATCCGCCTCACGCCTTCGCTTCGCGAAAAAGTGTGGGGCAAGACCCATCTGGAGCCCTGGTTCCGGGATTCGGAAAGCCCCGTCGGCGAGGCCTGGTACCTCGGCGACCGGGAGTTGCCGCTGTTGGTCAAGCTGGTCTTCACTTCCGAGCGCCTCTCCGTGCAGGTGCATCCGGACGATGGCGAAGCCGGGCCGCGCGGCAAGACCGAAATGTCGTACATCCTGGACGCCCAGCCCGGCGCCACCATCGCGCTCGGGTTCCACGACCCCATCACGCGCGAGCGGCTGCTGGAATCCGCGCGCACGGGTGAAATCGAGAATCTCGTCAACTGGTTTCCGGTGAAGGCGGGCGAAACCTATTTCACGGCGGCCCACACGGTGCACGCCATCGGCGCGGGCATCGTGCTATGCGAAATCCAGCGGAATTCGGACGTGACCTATCGCCTGTACGACTATGGCCGCCCGCGCGAGATTCACGTGGAGAAAGCCGCGGCCATCGCGGATTTGGGAGTGCATCCCGGCGCCACGCGCCCGACGCCCATTTCCGCAAACTGCGACGAATTGGTGCGCTGCCAATATTTCGTAACCGAGCTGGTGCGTCTGGCGCCGGGCGCGCCGCACACGCCCACGCCCGAAGTGTGCCAGATGTGGGTGTGCCTGGAAGGCCGCGGCGCCATTGGAGGAGGGCCTTTCCAGCCGGGCGAGGTGTGGCTGTTGCCGGAAGCGGGCGAGCAGCCGGCGCTTGTCGCGGAAACCGGCGCGCGCTTCCTGCGGACTTACGTACCGCGCTGACGGATCACGCGTCCCGCGGAACCGTCGACGGTGATTCGCTCGCCGTCCTGAAGCGCATTCAGGATGCCCGGGATGTTGGCCACGGCCGGGATGCCATACTCGCGGGCGACAATCGCGCCGTGGCTCAGAAAGCCGCCGGTCTCCATGACAATGGCCGACGCCCGCAGGAACAGCGGTGTCCAGCCGGGGTCCGTCGATGGGGCCACCAGGATGTCGCCCTGCCGCAAATGCGCGGCGTCGGTCGGTGTGTGTACAATGCGGGCCGCCCCGCTGGCGGCGCCCGGCGAGACGGAGATGCCGCTCCACGCGCCTGTCTCCGGCAGCCAGGCCCGCGCATGTGCGGCCACCGCGCGCCGTCCGTCCGGCTCCTCTGTGATGAGATCCGGGGAAGTCTCGGCCAGCCACCGCTCGCGGCGTTCGGCGCGGTCCCGGGCGAGTTCGCGCGCGCCGGCACCGTCCCAGTGGCCTCGCAGCCAGCATGAGAGATCGGCGAACGCGAAGTGCAGGGCCTGCTCGGGCGAATCCAGATGACCGGCCGCAACCAGCCGGCGTCCGATCTCGAGCACCATACGCCGCACTGGCAACATCGGACAAACCAGCGCCGACTTGGCTCCCTCGCGGGCGGCCATGCCGGCCCGCAGTTTGCGCGCCAGCCAGAGCAGCATGGGAGTCCGCCAACCGAAGCGACGCTTTAATTCCCGCTCCGCCTGGCGCCGCGCGTCCGCGGCAGTCTCTCGCGGGTCTCGCGCCGGCGGATTCTCGCGGATCCGCTGGAGCTGTTCCAGAATCCACGTCGGGTCTTCGGCCCAGCGCGGGTTCAGCAGGTCGGCTTCATAGACGGCGCGATGCCCGAAATCACGCAGAAACCCCTCCAGCGTGGCCTTGCCTTGTGCGATCTCGTACAGGCGATACCCCTGCTCCGCGCTGGCCACTCCTCCCCCGCCGGCTTGCAGGCGGGCGATCAGATCTTGATCCTTCACCAGCGCATCGAGTGCCATCTGCCAAGGACCGGAGCTGCAGTTGGCGATTCCAGCCACGGGTAGAAACGAGTTTTGCGCTTCGACCAGCCGCTCGGTGGCGCACTGCAATTGCGCGCGCGATAAGGTGCTCCAATCGACAGCTCCCAGGCTGCGCTGGTACGCCATCTGGCTCTCCACCGCGGCCAGCGCCTGGGCCGGGTAATTCCAGATTCGGCGCAACAGCCGCAGACTCGCCAATTGCCGGCGGCGCCCTTCAGGCCCTTTGAGCGGCGCGCCAGCCGGCACCGGGATCTCAGGCTGATGGCCCCCAATCGCCTTCACCACCTCGGCCGGCAGGATTCCGAAGGCGTCATAGAAGGCCCACTGCATCATCGTGAGATCGAAGAAGCCGCGGCCCCGAAAACGGCGGATCGCTTCCGCGCCGGGCGGCATCTTGTATCCCACGGCCTTCTGCGCGGCGTACGCCGCATCGCCGACCACGTCGCTGAGAATACTCCATGAGAGCTCGCACACCACCCCTGGTACGGCGTCCTTGATGTTGCCCGTGGACCAGTAGCGGGGCAGTGCCGCAGTCTCCGTCCAGCCGGCTCGTGGCAACGTGGTGACCGGCCGCGCCTGCAACAGCCAGAGACGCTCTCCATCGTAGGCCCATTCGATATCCTGCGGGTCCTGCCCCTCGCCCAGAGCCCAGTGCACTCGCTGCACCAGGTGCACCAGTTCCTCTTCCATCGGTTCCGGCAACAATGCGCGGCCGCCGGGGCCTTTTTGGCGCGAAACCAGGCCGCACTCGCTGCGCCAGATCATGCGTTGCGGGTTCACCCGCCCGCTCACCACCGCCTCGCCCAGGCCTTCCGCCGCGTCGATCAGAATCAAATCGCGGCGGCCGGTCGCCGGATCGCAAGAGAACGCCACGCCGGCCGAGCGGGCATCCACCATCTCGCAGACGACCACCGCGCATCGTACCTCTTCGTCGCGGAAACCCATGCGCCGGCGATAGGCCATGGCTTCCGGCGTTTCGAGCGAGTCGATACAACCCTGTGCGGCCTCCAGGATGGCCGCCGCGCCGCTCACATTGAGGAAGCTGCGATGAATGCCTGCGAAGGAAGCGCGTGCGGAGTCTTCCCCGGTTGCGCTGGACCGCACCGCCACATTGGAATCCGACAGGCCCAACCGCTCCAGGCCGTGCCGGATCTGGGAAAGCGGCACGCCCGCCGGCACCACTCCGCCACGGGGCACCCGGAAGCCATAACGCGCCAGCCGCGCCAGGTTGTAGCCCTTGCCGCCGCAGACGGCGACGCCAGCTTCGAAGGCTTCCTGCCAGTTCAAGAAAGCATTCATCGCGGCAGCGCCATGCTCACCCGATCCCCAACTCATCGATCCGCTCCAGCGGTGTGCCGCACGTGCGGCAAATCAGCGCACGGCAATCGCCGCATACCAGTGGGTCGGCGACCGGCTGGGCGCAGGCGGGGCAGTAGAACTCGGCGGCGGTATGCTCGGGTTCGGGCATACCGCCATTATCTACCCTGTCTCACAATTCTCCGAAAGGCAGAGCGGTGACTCTCGCTGCCAGCGGCAGCCGTGTATCTCCCGGGTGCACTACGTAACCCGCTGCGGCCTTCTTCCCGAACTCGCTCTGGAAGGCTCGAATCTCGTTCGCCATCGCCGGCCGCGCGGTGGACGAGAGCTTCACCTCAATGGGGACGAGTTGCCCGCCGTGTTCCACCACGATGTCCACTTCCGAGCCCGCGGACGTGCGCCAGAAATATACGGCGGCCTCCTCGCCGCGGTTCACCAGCGTTTTGACGACCTCCATCAGAACTACGGTCTCCATCAGGCTTCCACCCATGGGACCGGACGCAGCGTGCAACGGATCTCTCAACCCGGCCAGGTGGCAGACCGTGCCGGTGTCCGTGAAGTACACCTTGGGCGTCTTGACCAAGCGCTTGCCTACATTGGCGTGGTACGGGCGCAAGACCAGAATCTGAAAGCTCGCTTCGAGCACGGCGAGCCACGCCTTAACCGTGTTGACGGCAATTCCCAGGTCGCGCGACAACCCGCTCAGGCTGAGCAGTTGGCCGTTACGCGCTGCCAGCGCCCTCAGAAAGCTTTGGAACGATGTCGGATCGCCGATCTGGCGCAGCGAGCGCACATCGCGCTCCACGTAGGTCTGCGTATAGCTGGAGTGCCAGAGCGCAATATCGCGATGCGGCGCGGCCGCCAGCTCAGGGTACCAACCCCGCACCACGTTCTCCCACAGATCGACGCTGCCCGGCGTCACGCGGGCAGGGCTTCGCGACGCGGGGTCCCAGGGCAGCGGCGCGTGAGGATGGCCGCGCGCCTCCCGATTGGAAAGCGGCAGCAGCCGCAGCATCGCCGCCCGGCCCGCCAGCGACTCGCTCACGCGGCTGGCCAGGAGCAGATTCTGAGACCCTGTGAGCAGAAACTGCCCCGCTTCGGACCTCCGCTCGTCGATTTGCTCCTTGATATAAGGGAGCAGGTTGGGCACGTACTGGATCTCATCGAAAATGACGGGCGTCGGGACGGAAGCCAGAAAGCCGCGCGGATCGACCGTTGCCGCTTCGCGCACATCTGGCGGCTCCAGCGAGACATAGCGGGCAGCGCCACCGAAGACGCGTTTCAGCAACGTGGTCTTACCGGACTGCCGCGGGCCGGTGAGGACCACGGCCGGGAACTGCCGCGCAGCCCGCTCCAGCACCGGCTCCAGCGCGCGGGGTATATAGCGAGGTTCCATTACTTGCAATTTTGCATTTCGAATGCAACATTGCAAGTGCCGCCCAGGCCGGGCCTCCCGGTGGCAGAAGTCCGCAACGGGGACTACACGATCATGTGGATTCCATCTGCACAGTCGATCAACAGACACCAACCTCCTTTGAAACACCCCAGTGGAGTCCGGAATGCCAACCGGCGGAGAAGAATTTGAACGGATTTCGCTCCCCCAAGGTGTGATATTCTTTACCGTGTCTGAGATTCCCGGTCGACTGGCGTTTATCAGCTACAGTACGAAAGACCAGCGCTTCGTTCGCAAGCTGGTGCGTGATTTGACGGCAGGTGGTGTTAACGTGTGGTTCGCCGAGCGGGAGGTTCATCCTGGCGACTCGCTCATTGAAGCGCTATCAGTCGGGTTGGCAGAGTGCACGGATCTTCTCCTTGTTTTGTCCGAGAGTTTTGTTTCCTCTCGATGGTGCCGCGCTGAGCTTCGGACCCTCCTACACAAGAACATCGCGGATGGTAGTAAGCGGATTTTTCCTCTGACGCTCCACCCGCTGGCTCAGAGCATCTGGAGCGAGGTTCCATTCGTGCTTATCGAGGACACGATACGAATCGACATGTCGGTTCGCGAGTACAAGCGTAGTCTGGGGATACTGATAAGTTGCCTCGGTGGTGTTAATCCTCAAACTACGGCACCGTCACGTCCGTCGGTTCATTCGGAAAACACCGGAGGGCGCCTAGTACCGTGACCGCTTGATATCTTCCCTTGCCGCGAGGGAGCATACGGCACGAGGGCGAGGCGTGCCTCGCCCCTATAAGGACGCGGTGTAGGGGCCGGGCATGCCCGGCCCGAGGCGTTG
>Ga0182021_10000822_pt1 | contig 34840 bp, 22 predicted proteins | sample 612E3MmetaG_FD_120493 | JGI IMG/M metagenome (GOLD analysis project Ga0182021, IMG submission 120493) | Permafrost microbial communities from Stordalen Mire, Sweden - 612E3M metaG (Illumina Assembly) | ecosystem: Environmental > Terrestrial > Soil > Wetlands > Permafrost | place: Sweden... | reverse complement strand
TGGCCATGGTGAGGAGGATGCGGCGTTTGCCCTGGAGGATGGCCCGGACAACCCGGTGGATGGGGATCTCCTGATAGTAGTGCGGAATCTTGCCGCTGGTGAGATTGAAGGGCGTGAGCAGGCACCGGGCAAGGTCGTCGTCGGTGAGCTTCTCCGCGGCGCGCAGGCGTGACCAAAGTTCGGCGGGGGTCGGGAAGGCGGACATCGTCCGCTCGAGGCCGGTGATGAAGTCGAATTCGATGATTTCCTCGCCGTTGGTGGCATAGGCGAATCTCAGGCTAAGAATTCCGCCATACTCTTTGGACTGCTGGAGGCCGTCGGCGGCCTTCTTGTATTTGGCCTTGGCCTCGACTACGGCGATGGGGAAATCGCGCGTGTAGCGGAGGAGATAATCAGCCCGCTTGCCCCGGCGGCGGGTGGCCTGGTTGCCGTGAACGACGATGCGGCCCTGGGTAAACCAACGCTGCTCGGCGATGGAATGCGGCTCGTTGTCCCAGCCTGCCGCCTGGAGCTTGGGCACGACGAGTTTCCGGCAGGTATCGGCTTCGGTGGGCATAGTTAGGGGAAGCGGAGATTCCCTCTCAGCGTCAACCTGTGCTGGCTTGCGTATAAACAAATCCTCATGCGCTTCTGTTGGCGGACCTGTGCTGTGGTGGCCGGCAAACCCCGGAAAAGAGCAGGCACGGCAACACCGCCGCGAATCGTATGCCAAATCGGTTCAATGCCAAGCGAAAAGGCGTAGGAATGGGCGAGCCGGGGCGCATTCGCGAGTGGTTGGCAGGGACGCATTCCACTGCGTCCCCATCTGTCTCCAAGCGAATGAACCAGGGACGCAGTGGAATGCGTCCCTCCAACCAGAAGAATGGCCTAATCGAAAAAACGCACAGAAACATTGAGTGGAGTGATGCAGCAACTTCACGCAGCGCGCATCGGTCAACGCGCTCTCTCGCCCGACACGGATTGACCTATGCGAAAGTCATCGAAGGTGTGACGGCCGTCGTGAAGCAAATCCGCACAAAGCTGCCCCAGAGCAAACTATTGCTGCTGGCCGTTTTTCCACGCGGAGTCGTTGACGCGCCGCAACGCGCCCAGATCAAAGAGATCAACGCCGCCATCGCCCAGCTTGACGACGGCAAGATGATCAAGTTCCTCGACATCGGAAAAGTTTTCCTCGCGGACGACGGCTCCATTGCCAGCCAACAGGTCGTCGAGCGTCCTGGGCTGTGAGGGCGGTTTCACCGGTTCACTGCGGCCATACTCCACTCCGGGTAGCGCGCCCCCGCGGTGGCGCCCCGCGAGGCGATTTCGTTGAGTTCCGCCAAGTCCTGGGTGGTTAGTTCAATTTGGAACGCTGCCACGTTCTCTTCGAGATAGCTGCGGCGTTTGGTGCCGGGGATGGGCACGATGTCCTCGCCCTGGGCCAGCACCCAGGCCAGCGCCAGTTGGGCCGGCTTGCATCCCTTCCTCCGCGCCAGAGCTTCGAGGCGGTGAACTATCTCCAGGTTCCGCTGGAGATTCTCGCCCTGAAAGCGTGGCCCGTTCCGACGCCAGTCGTTGGCGGCCAGATCATCAATCTTTTGAATCTTGGCCGTGAGGAAACCGCGCCCCAACGGGCTGTAGGGCACGAAGCCGACGCCCAGCTCACGGCACGTCGGCAGGATTTCCGCTTCCACGTCCCGCGTCCATAGCGAGTATTCAGTCTGCAACGCGGCAATCGGATGCACTTCGACGGCGCGGCGGATCGTCGCGGGCGCCGCTTCGGAAAGGCCGAGGTAGCGCACCTTGCCGGCGCGCATCAGTTCGCTCATCGCCCCAACGGTCTCCTCGATGGGCACCTGGGGATCAACGCGATGCTGGTAGTAGAGGTCAATCACGTCCGTGCCGAGGCGTTGCAGGCTGGCATCGCAGCACTGGCGGACATATTCGGGCCGCCCGTTCACGCCAAGAAATTTGCCCTGCGCATCCCGGACATTCCCGAACTTGGTGGCCAGAATCACCCGACGGCGGCGGCCCTTGAGCGCCCGGGCCACGAGCCGTTCGTTGTCGCCGCAGCCATACATGTCGGCCGTGTCGAGGAAGTTCACACCCAGATCCAGCGCCCGGTGAATTGTGGCGAGGGATTCCTCGTCGTTCCGGGCCCCGTAAAATTCCGACATGCCCATGCAGCCCAGCCCGAGAGCGGACACGGTCAATCCTTGCGATCCAAGTCTTCGTTGTTTCATTTAGAAAAGAACCAAGTTAAACCAATCATGCCCAGGACGCCGTTAACTCCAAGGTTTGGGTGGCTCATGCGCGCACAGGACACGTGGATATACCGAGCCTCGGCGGTCAGCGCGAGGTTATTGCGCAGAAACCAGTGAACGCCGATGCCGCACTGTAAATTGAACTCGAAGGTGTTGCTGAGATCCGGCGGCCCGATGCCAGTCGCGGTCACGCCGGCACCGACATCCAGGAATGGAACCCAACGGGTCCGGGTGGCAAAGTTGTAACGCAAGTGCGGCGTGAGGCCGACAAGCCAAGTGTCATCCGGAGAGAATTGCATCCCTCCGAATAACTCAGCGCGCCACTCGAAGTTGCCGCGGTACCAGTGGTCCTCGCCCGCCACGCCGCCGAGCATGTGGCCATAGGAAACGCTGACGAGAGCCAGATGGTGAGCGTCACGACTGCCGAAAGCGGCCACGCCGTAATCGGCGCCGGCCTCTAGAGTCAGCGTCTGGACTCCGGGTCGAAACCCGTTGCCGATATCGCCTTCCCAAATCGCTTTTTCTGGAACTTGCAGCGGTTGCTGGGCCCGGCCATCTGGACCTGCCATGAGCCAGATCCCTAACACCATCAGCCCGACGCAGCCTCTTATCAATCGGCTGTCGCGCTTCACAGTCTTTCCTCGCTTCTGTTATTCCGTTCGGAGGTTTGGCGGGCGGCTCCAGGGTGTTTCTCGGGTGGTGATAGAGGTTTCATGCCGTGGCGCCGAAGGGTTCGAGTTTGGCCAGGATCGCTTCCTTGCTCGCAGTTCCAACGATTCTGATGCGAGGTATTCCGTCAATGAAATACAGCAACGTGGGAATGGAATGGATGTCATACCAGAGGCTGAGGTCGAGACTGTCGTCGGCGTTGACTTTGACCACTTTTGCTTTCCCGAGCCAGGCAGCAGCAATCTCATGCAGAACCGAATCAAGAATCTGACAAGGCCGACTCCACGGCGCCCAGAATTCAACCAGGACCGGCTGTTTCGACTTCAGGACTTCCGCCTCGAAGTTTCCTTCTTCCGCCTCAACAGTCAGTGCTTTGTTCTGGTTGGCGTTCATGTTTTCGGTTTTATTCAACGTCACCCTTATTCATGCACAGCGCGTGCCAGCAGGTGATGGACTTGTATAAGAAGCTTAGAATCAGCTATTAACGCGCTTTAGCCGATGGTCTGGACAGGGTCACAAAATCGAACGCCCGAAAAATCGTGCCTTTTGGAATTGAAAGCTCCATCTGGTTGTGGCAGCGTGATCCGCCAATGGAACCAGCCAATGACAGTCGGTTCGACCCTAACCTGGCCGCGCAAATACTCTTGGACATTGCTCACGAGCAGTCGGTGGAGCATCTCTTGCAGAAGCTGGTCGGCCATGCGATGGCGCGGCCCGACTTTGCGTGCGCCCAAGTCTGGCTGATTGACAAAGGCGACCTGTGCCCGACCTGCCCACGCAGGCCCGAATGTCTCGACCAGTCCCGCTGCCTGCACTTGGTTGTTGGAAAGGGAGTGTCTATTCTCGGTCCCGAGCAGGCGCTTCGGCATTTTGAGGATCTTAACGCTCGGATACCGATGGGACTGGGACCACTGGGAAAGGCGGTGGTCAGCGGCCAGCAGAGCTTCACTACGGATTTGGACAAGGAACCGGCATCAATGGCTGGCTTTGAGTGGCTGAGGGCAGAGCGCATCCGCGGTTATACGCTCACACCGATCACGTTCAAAGGCGAGGTGATGGGTGCAATGGTAGGATTCACTCGCAAGGCCCTGCCGGAAGAAGCCCGGCCTTGGGGACGGATCTTTGCTGACCATGTGGGGGCAGCGATCGCCAACGTGCGCGCGTTTCGGGAAATCCAGCATCTCAAGGCGCAACTGGAACTCCAAAATACGTATTTGCAGGAGGAGGTGGTGGAAGCCAAAGCGTTCGGCGACCTGGTCGGCCAAAGCGCCGCGTTGCGGCAGATCATCAGCCAGATAGACCTGGTGGCACCCACGGAGGCCTCGGTGCTCATCCTCGGCGAAACCGGAACGGGCAAGGAGCTCGTCGCGCATGAAATCCACCGGCGCAGCCGTCGCAAAGACGGCCCCCTGGTGCGAGTCAATTGCGCATCCATTCCGCGCGACCTGTTCGAGAGCGAGTTCTTTGGCCATGTCAAAGGCGCTTTCACGGGAGCAGTCAAGGATCGGGCCGGCCGCTTTGAAACGGCCGAAGGGGGGACCATCTTCCTGGACGAGGTTGGGGAAATCCCGTTGGAAATTCAGAACAAACTATTGCGCATTCTGCAGGAAAAGCGTTATGAACGCGTGGGGGACGACCGGACGCGCGACGCGGATGTGCGTGTTATCGCGGCCACCAATCGGGACTTGAAGAAGGCCGTGGGAGCAGGTCGCTTCCGGGAAGATCTCTATTACCGACTGCACGTTTTTCCGATCCAGGTCACGCCTATCAGGGAACGAATGGACGACATCCCATTGCTGGCCAGGCATTTTGTCGAGTTGTCCGCCAGGGATTTGAAGTGCGCAAAACCCCGGCTGACAAAGGCCGGAGTGGCCAAAATGCAGAGTTACCACTGGCCGGGCAACGTTCGGGAATTGCGCAACGTGATCGAACGCGCCGTCATCCTGGCACGCGGCGGGACCCTGGAGTTTGACCTGCCCGTGACAACCCCGTCCTCCCCTCCGCCTCGGCCAAATCCTCGGGTGGGGTCTCAGGACGGTGGCATTGCTCACCCAGAATTCCTTACCGAGGCCGAACTCCAACGCCGCGAGCGCGAGAACCTCCTGGTCATCCTTGAAAAGGCCAATTGGAAGATCAAAGGACCCGATGGCGCGGCCGAACTTCTGGGAGTGAAGCCCACCACCCTGCTTTCGAGGATAAACAAATGGGGATTGAAGAAACCCGTGCCTCAAACTTCCTGAATTGTATCAGGCCGGGCCGGGATGCAGCCGGTTCGGTTGGCTTGCTTACTTGTTTATCCTTCAGCGAAAGGAGAGCATAAAGGCTATCAAATAGCCGCGACAACTGCACAGCGGCACAGCCCGGAAACAGACCATTTTTTTGAACGTGCAAGATTTCGACCATTCCAGTGCGAGCTCTTTTCGAGCTCTTAACTACTATGCCGCAATCACTTGCGTAACACTTTGAGCGGTTGGCGCGATAGCTGCGTAACTGAGTTATGCGCGCGAATTGTGGTCAATAGTATGAACCGAAGCCCAAGCCGAGCTCGCCTATCGTGCCCGGCCTGACGCTCATCTCGAAAACTCTATCCACTCATCCGCAATAAACTGAAAGAACCGCAATGCAACACAACAACCAGACTCCTGATGTTTTTGTTAAATGGAAAACGATTCTGATGGCCCTCTTGTGCGGGCTTTCCATGACCGCCTGCAATCGCCAAGTCCAAGCTCCGCCAACCGCCGTGCCGGAAGTGGCGACCGTGACGGTGGCCCGGCAGCAGGTTTTGCTGACGACCGAGCTGCCCGGCCGCACCTCTCCATTTCGGATTGCGGAAATCCGGCCCCAGGTCAATGGCCTCATCCAGAAGCGCCTGTTCACGGAAGGCTCCGACGTGAAGGCCGGCCAGGAGCTCTATCAGATAGACCCCGCTCCCTTTCAGGCGGCGCTCGACAATGCCAAAGCGGCCCTTGGCAGGGCTGAAGCCAATTTGCCTGCCCTTCAGTTGAAGGCGGATCGCTACCAGCAAGCGCTGGCGGACAAAGCGGTCAGCCGACAGGACCTCGATGACGCCTCTGCCGCTGTGAAACAAGTCCAAGCCGACATCCAGTATTATCGAGCGATGCTGGAGACAGCCCGCATCAACCTTAATTACGCCCATGTGGTTTCGCCGATTTCCGGTCGCATCGGGACATCCACCGTAACGGATGGCGCCATCGTAACGGCGTATCAGCCGGTGGCCCTGGCCACCATTCAGCAACTGGACCCCATTTATGTGGATGTGCCCCAATCCACCACCGAACTGCTGCGCTTGCAGCGGCGCTTGGAGGAAGGGCGGCTCAGCCGCGACGGGACGAACGCCAACCAGGTCCAACTCATCCTGGGAGACGGCACGAGGTATCCGTTGGCAGGGACACTTCAATTCCGCGATGTGTCGGTAGATCCGACCACAGCGACTGTGATTTTGCGGATGGTCTTCCGGAATCCGAATGGGGTTCTCCTGCCGGGCATGTTCGTCCGGGCGGTGGTGCAAGAAGGCATCAACGCCCAGGCCATCCTGATTCCTCAGCAAGCGGTCTCACGCGATCCCAAGGGCAACCCAGTGGCCTTGATCGTGGACGCCTCAAGCAAAGTTCAGCAACGAATGCTTAGCCTGGACCGGGCCATTGGCGATCAATGGCTCGTCTCGACAGGTCTGGCGCCCGGGGAAAGGGTGATCGCCGAGGGCATGCAAAAAGTGCGGCCCGGCGCTTCCGTGAAAGAGGTTCCCTTTGACGCCGGCCGGAAACCAGTCGCGGATTCGCTGGTAAAAACGACCCAACCGGGCTCGAAGACGAACTAAGGGAGAATCGCTATGTTATCGAGGTTCTTCCTGAAGCGCCCGGTCTTCGCCTGGGTCATCGCCATCATCCTGATGGTGGCGGGCTGTCTGGCGATCTACAAGCTGCCCATATCGCAGTATCCGCCCATCGCTCCCCCTTCCATCGCCATCACCGCCTTTTATCCGGGGGCGTCGGCGGAGACGGTTGAAAACAGCGTGACACAGATCATCGAACAGAAGATGACTGGCTTCGACAAGATGCTGTATCTGTCCGCGACCAGTGATTCGTCTGGTTCTTCCCGCATCGAGCTGACTTTTGCTCCGGGGACCGATCCGGACCTGGCCTGGGCACAAGTGCAGAACAAGCTTCAGCTCGCCATGGCCAGCCTGCCGGAGGTGGTGCAGCGCCAGGGCATCATGGTGAGCAAGAGCACCCGGAACTACCTGTTGGTCGTGGGCCTGATCTCGGAAGACGGGAGCATGGATGGAAATGACTTGCGGGACTATGCCCAATCAAGCCTGGAAAAGGTGCTTTCGCGGGTTCCGGGGGTGGGCGAGGTGGAGATCTTCGGCAGCCAGTATTCCATGCGCATCTGGCTGAACCCCGACAAGCTGACCGATTACCAGATGACGGTTCAAGATGTCGTCACGGCGCTGCAAGCCTACAATGTGGAAGTGTCAGCGGGCCAGTTCGGCGGGGCGCCAGCGGTGGAAGGCCAGCGCCTGAATGCCGCCATCATTGTCCAGAGCCTGCTCAAGACACCCGAGGAGTTTGCCGCCATCCCCCTCCGCACCAACCCGGATGGGTCCGTCGTGCGGATCAAGGATGTGGGACGGACGGAACTGGGGACCGAATCCTACGATATCGATGCCTACCACAACGACAAGCCCGCTGCCGCCCTGGCCGTCCGGCAGGCGGCTGGCGCCAATGCCTTGGATACGGCCAAGGCCATCAGAGCCAAGATGGAAGAGATGAGCCAATTCTTCCCCACCGGCATGAAAGTCGTTTACCCCTATGATACCACCCCCTTCGTCAGGGTGGCCATCGGCGAGGTGGTCAAGACTCTGTTCGAGGCGATCCTGCTGGTCTTCCTGGTGATGTATCTGTTCATGGGAAACATGCGGGCCACGTTGATCCCGACCATCGCCGTGCCCGTGGTGCTTCTGGGGACTTTCGCGGTGCTGGGGCTTCTCGGGTTCTCCATCAACATGCTGACCATGTTCGCCATGGTGCTGGCCATTGGCCTCCTGGTGGATGACGCCATCGTGGTGGTGGAGAACGTGGAACGAATCATGAGCGAGGAAGGACTTTCACCCCTGGAGGCCACACGCAAGTCCATGGACCAAATCACAAGCGCCTTGATCGGCATCGGCCTGGTGCTCTCGGCGGTGTTCGGCCCGATGGCATTTTTCGCCGGGTCCACGGGGGTCATCTATCGACAGTTTTCCGTAACCATCATCGCCTCGATGCTGCTTTCGGTGGTGGTGGCTTTGGTATTGACCCCGGTGTTGTGCGCTTCCTTCCTGAAGCCGGTGCCCAAGGGGCACGAACCGGCAGAGGCGGGGGTCTGGTTCCTGCGACCGTTCTTTCGATGGTTTGACCGCATCTTCTTCGGGGCCAGAGATCAGTATCTGCAACTGGTGGGCCGGTCCCTTTCCAAGAATATCCGTTACGGGGTTATCTTTCTGCTGATCGTCGTGGCGATGGGATTCCTCTTTAAGCGGATGCCCACCGCCTATCTCCCGGATGAAGATCAAGGAATCCTGTTGGTGCAGGCCTTGCTTCCGGCGAACTCGACCCTGGAGCAGACCAAGCAGGTCATGGAGGGCGTGCGGGACTATTTTCTCCAGCATGAAAAGGACGCTGTGGAATCCTGTATGACGATTTCCGGCATCAGCCTCTCCGGCCAAGGACAGAACGCGGGCCTGGCATTCGTCAAGCTCAAGGATTGGAAACTCCGCGCTCGTCCGGAGCTGAAGGTTGTGGCCGTGGCCGGAAGGGCCATGGGGGAGTTTTCCAAGATCCGCAACGCGATGGTGTTTGCCTTTGCGCCGCCAGCCGTTGTCGAACTGGGCCAGGCGAAGGGGTTTGATTTTCAGTTGATTGACCGCGGTGGCCTGGGCCACGCCGAGCTGATGGCAGCCCGCAACCAACTCCTCGGCATGGCGGCACAGGACCGGGTATTGACCAAGGTCCGGCCCAACGGTCTGGAGGACGTGCCCGAATACCGGGTTGACGTGGATTGGGAGAAGGCTGGCGTCTTGGGAGTGCCCATCACCTCGATCCACAATACGATCTCGGCGGCCTTCGGCAGCGCGTATGTCAATGACTTCATCCAAGGCGGCCGCGTGAAGAGAGTGTATGCCCAGGCCGACGCTCCCTACCGCATGTTGCCCGGCGATCTGGAAAGACTCTATGTGCGCAACAACGCGGGCAAGATGGTCCCCTTTTCTTCCTTTGCGTCCGGCCACTGGACTTCCGGCTCTCCAAAGCTGGAGCGCTTCAATGGTTTCCGTCCCTGAACATCCTGGGCGAGTCGGCGCCGGGGAGGAGCTCTGGCGAGGCGATGGAGGCCATGGAAGGATTCGTGAAGAAGCTGCCGCAGGGCATCGGCTTTGACTGGAACGGGCTTTCCTATCAGGAGCGGCAGGCCGGTTCCCAGGCGGCTCCTCTTTACGCTTTTTCCATCCTGGTGATCTTCCTGTGCCTGGCGGCCTTGTACGAGAGTTGGCCCATCCCCATTTCGATCCTGCTGGCCCTGCCCTTGGGAGCCATTGGCGGCGTCATCGGCTCAACACTCCGTGGATTGCCCAATGACGTCTATTTCCAGATCGGGCTCTTGACGACCCTGGGTTTGACCACCAAGAACGCCATCCTCATCGTGCAGTTTGCCAAGACTCGCGTGGAAGAAGGAATGGGCCTGGTCGAGGCGACCATGGAGGGGGCGAAACTGCGGATGCGTCCCATCATTATGACCTCCCTGGCTTTCGGCTTCGGGGTTTTGCCGCTCGCGCTGGCGAGCGGGGCGGGAGCAGGCGCCCAAAAGGCGATCGGCACAGCGGTGCTGGGAGGCGTCGTGACCTCAACTTTTCTGGTAACCATCTTTGCCCCGCTCTTCTTTGTGGTGATCGAGAAGACCCTCGGGAAACAGGTCAAGACCATTGAAGCGTCCAAGCCTTGAAGCGTGAAAGCGTAAGCAGGACAATAACAATGAAAACGAACCTTCTCCTAAACGGGTCCCGAACTCGGTTCGGAGTTCGGAGTTCGGAGTTCTTTCGGATTTCGGATTTTGCGGCCTCCGCCTGTGCGCTGCTCCTCCTGGCCGGCTGCACGATGGCCCCGAAATACGCCCGGCCCCCAGCTCCCGTCCCTGCCGAATGGCCATCCGGCCCGGCCTACTCGGAAGGCCGAGGGGCGACCCATGCGTCGGAGGTGCCAGACCTGCGTTGGCGCGAATTCTTCAGGGACGAGAAACTGCAACAGATCATCGGGACAGCCCTGACGAACAACCGCGACCTGCGGGTGGCGGCCTTGAATGTCGAACGAGCTCGGGCGATGTACGGCATTCAGCGAGCCGAACTGTTGCCGGTGGTCAATGGGACAGCCAGTGGGGGCAGGCAGAGAGTGCCCGCAGTTCTGTCAACCACTGGCAACGCACAGACCTACGGAGAATACGGTGTCAACCTCGGCGTCGCTTCCTGGGAGATTGATTTCTTCGGCCGCCTCCGCAGCCTCAAGGACGAAGCCCTGCAGCAATATCTGGCCACGGAGCAGGCTCGTCGCAGCGCGCAGATACTGCTGCTGTCCTCCGTCGCCAATGCGTACCTGTCTCTGGCGGCCGATCGCGAGAATCTCACGCTTTCAGAAACCACCCTCAAGGCTCAGCAGGCTTCGTATGATCTGGTCAAACGCCGCTACGAACTCGGCTTGGTGCCTGAATTGGATTTGTTTCGCGCGCAAACACCGCTCGACGTCGCCCGAAGGGACGTTGCCCTTTACACACAGCAAGTGGCCAAAGACGAGAATGCCTTGAACCTTCTGGTTGGCTCGCCCACGGCGAGTGAGCTTCTGCCAACGGAGCTGAGCGGTGTCACCCCTCCCAAAGAAATCAGTGCGGGCATTTCCTCGGAGGTCCTACTGCGCCGGCCGGATGTGCTGGAGGCCGAAGACTCGCTCAAAGCGGCCAATGCCGACATCGGCGCAGCCCGGGCGGCGTTTTTTCCGCGCATTTCCCTGTCCACGGCGATCGGCACCGCCAGCAGCGATCTCTCCGGACTCTTCAAATCCGGCTCGGGAGCATGGAGCTATGCGCCGCAGATCGTGATGCCGATTTTCGACGCCCGCACCTGGTCGGCGAACAAGGCCGCAAAAGTGCAACGCGAAATCGCCGTAGCCCAGTACGAGAAAGCGATTCAGAGCGCCTTCAAGGAGGCGGCCGATGCCCTGGCCGTCCGTGGCACGGTGGACCAGCAAGTCGCGGCGCAACGATCCCTGGTTAATGCTTCTGCTGAGACTTACCGCCTCTCCATTTCCCGTTATGACAAGGGAATTGACAGCTACCTGGGCGTCCTCGATGCGCAGCGGTCCCTCTTTGCCGCGCAGCAGGCCCTTGTTTTCCTCCGCCTGGAAAAACTCGCCAACCAGGTAACGCTTTACGGAGTGCTGGGCGGCGGCTGGGAGATTCAGCAATTGGCCGTCGCCAAGTCAACATCTCCGGAAGGACGCCCGCACAACTAACCGGGCGAATCGTCAAGAAACCGGACCCGTCCTATCAGCCGACAGAACCAGCACCATCTATGACCCACCTTGCCCCGAGACTGTTTGGAGCCGGCCAAAGCGAGATCGTCACCACTTTCCTTCACCTGCTGGATGGCATCGTGGCCAGCGCAGACGGCCGCGTCTGGCCGATCAAGCTCAGCGCGGCGGAGTTTGGCTTGGAACATTCAAGCCCATGGCGCGTTCGAGCCGGGCGCGAGCCGCGGCATAATCGTGAAGAGCCTGGACGGTCGTCGTTTGCGCGTCGGTCAGGGCGGTGCGCGCGCTTAACACTTCCAGTTGTGTTCCAGTGCCCGCGTCACTGCGCGCGGTCGCCAGGCGCAAGGCTTCTTCGGCTCGCTCAACGACTTTCTTCTGAGACTCCAGCAGCTCTTTGGCTTCCATAAAGGTGGAGTAGGATGTCCGGACCTCCAATTCGATCCGGCGCCCGGTGTCATCCAGTTCAACCCCGGCGCGCTGGTAAAGCGCCTGGGCCTCCTTGACCTTGCCTTTAGTGCGCAGCCCGTCAAACAGATCCCACGTCACCTGCACCCCGGCCATCCAGCCGTACACGTCATAGGTCAGATCGGAGGTGAACATCGAGCTGCGCGCTTCATATCCGCCGAACGCCTGGACGCTCGGTTTGTAAGTGGCTTTGGCGTTGACGATGTCTTCGTAGCGCAACCCCTGCGCTTTGCGCAGCGAGCCGAGTTCCGTGCGGCGCTCCAGCGCCGTCGCTATCGCCTGCGTCAGGTCAATCTGATACGGCTCGGCCTCCAGCTTGTCCGAGAGGGTCAGCGGTAAGTCTTCGAGCGCGTCTCTGGGAATATTGAAGCCGAGGACATTCGCGAGTTGATTCTTGGTGATGCGGAGGCTATTCCGGGCGCGAATCAGTTTGGGCTGCTGGTTGGCCAACTCGACTTCGGCGCGCAGCACGTTGAAACGCGGCACCGTGCCGGCTTCGTACCGGCGCATCGTATCGGCCAGTTCGCTCCGGAGCAGCTCGACCGACTTCTCCTGGACGATGATTTGCTGTTGCGCGAGCAGGACGTCGTAGTAGGCATTTTGGACCTCCAGCACACTATCGGCCACCACCGTTTGGTAATTGAGCAGCGCCCGCTCCTTCGTCAGTTTGGCGCTGCGCAGCGAGGAAAGGATGCGCCCCCCCTCGTACAAGGATTGCACCAGGCGAATTTGTGACGACCAGCTCTGCTGGGCGCCAAAGCTAAAGGTGCCCTGGGGCAAGGTTTGGCTTTCAACGTCGGTTGACTGCACCCCGGAATAACTGCCGGTGGCTCTCACCTTGGGGATGGCAATGGCGCGGGTCTGGATGACCACGCCTTGCGCCGCCTCCAAATCCTGCTGGGCGGTCAGAATCTTGGGATTCTGTTGCAGCGAGAAGTTGACGGCGTCGGCGAGCGAGAGCGGTTGGGTGACAAACGCCCTCAGGGGGGGCGAAGATTCAGCGGACCCGGCGAGGGGGGCGGAAATCCCAAGCCACGCCAGGGGCAGGAACAGTATGGGGAGCTGGAAAAGTCGAAGCGTCGCCGGGTGCCGGAGGGGCTGGTTGGTGGGCGGGGTTTTCGTCCGAGTGCGGCCGGGCGATTGGCTGGTGGCCCGCCCCCGAGCGCAAGCGCACATTTGAATGTTGCTCGCGCCCGACTCGGCGTTGCCGGTCAAGTTTCGAGGCACCTTAACGGGTCTTGGCTCGTCCATGCGTCCATCACTCACTCTCGCATTCATCAGAAACATGGGCGAAGGTTTAACACTTTGTTGGCCTGTGGCCTACCCCTAATTTTGCAGACACGGCTGCGTGCTTGAGGTTCCGGGGCAGCAAGAGCCGGAAATGAGGCGGTCATTCCGGGGATATCAAGACCCCCATTGGTAAGACAGTGGTAAGCTGGGGGTAGGAGGCGCGGCTACGCGCTCTTCCTCCGATTGAGGGCAGCGACAATCAGCCAGAGCACGGCAAACCCGACCAGGCTCAAGCCCAAGCGGGTGGTCCAGCTCGGGACCTTGGTGTTCTCGGCGAGCAGGCGGATGGTCATCGGCTTGCGCAGTTCGGTTTGCAGGACCTGGCTGAAGCTATAGCGGACGCCACGGGTGGGCAGGTTGACATGCAAGGGCGCGACCTTGGCCACCGCCACTTGCTGGGCCTTTTCCAGCTTGTCCCACTGCAGGCTGGCGACGGTCTCATCATAGTTCAGGTAGAGGTTCCGGCCCTGGACGCTTTGCGGCGTGGCCCGCTGCTGCTGGACGGGTGCGTTGACCAGCACCTGCGCCTCCTGGAACTGGAGCGCCTGCTGATCCCCAAGCCGCCCGGCGTTTTCGAAGAAGTAATTGTTCTGCGCGGCGATCAGGTTGCTGCTCTGGGCGCGGCGAACGTCCGACTCAAGCTCCTTCAGTTCGCGGGCTTCCTCTCGCTCGGTCTGTCCTTTGGCGCTCTTGAGCTTGGCGCGGCCGTAGCTGCCGATCGCCTTCTGCAGGTTCCCACCTTGCAGGTCCTTGCGCGCCGACTCCAGCCCGAAGCGCCATTCAGATTTATTCTGCTCTTCCTGGGCCCTCTGCTGCACGTTGTATTCCGAGAGCGAATAGACTTGCTCCATCGGCAGCGTCGCGTCGCTGGTGCGGTTCATCGAACCCGCGAACTGGCTGTAATCGTAATCCGGCGGCAGGTAAAGGTCCCAGCGCGCATTCTTCATCGGCAGGTCGAACTTCGGCGAGGTTAGCGACACCGTCCCGCGGGTCTTCGGGAACTTATCCTGGCCGACGAAGGTCAGCTCGACGGTGACCGGCGCGTCCGAGGCGGTGTCCCGCTCCAACGGCAGCAGCAGTTTGCCCTCGCGCCGGCTGGGGCGGACCGGCTCGCCGGCGACGAACGCGGACCAGACGGTGGTTTTCTCCGGCAGCTCAATCTCCAAGTGCTGCCGGCCATTGTTGCGGATGCTCAGGGAGAGCTCGGTCATCATCTGGCCGTCATCGGCAACCACGGTCGCCAGGCGGGCGTTGTCAATGAGGGCTTGCAGGACTTCGGCCTCGTCGAAGCGCCGGGCGTCCAGCGCCAGCTTATACCCAGGCCGCAGGTAGCGATAGGCCAGCACCGTCGCGGTGTCCGGGCGGCCTGGCCACGGCGGCAGCTCGCGCGCGTCAATCCTGCTGAGCAACTCGCCGCCGGATTGGTCGGCGACCTGGAGCGGTGGCCGGGCGACAATGGCGATGTACCCGGCCTCGCGCTCGACGCCCATCGCCTGGATGCCCGCCAGCTCGACGAGGTTCGTCTTGCCGGTCCGCGGCAATTCCCAGGTCACCGTCAGCAGGTAATCCCCGCGCACTTTGCTCTGCAGCTCGACACGCCACTCGCCGTTGGTCTCGTCTCGGCGGCGGATTTGCGCGCCGGTGAGCTCGACATTCTTGAAGGCCGCGGGCACTCGCAGGCGAAATTCCTTAACGGGCGCGTTGGCAATGTCGTATTTGACGAGCGTGCGCCCGCTGACCAGCGTCTCGGTCAGGGTGATGCTGTTCATGATCTCGGCGCGCAGCCACGGCTCGACGGCCTCGGTCGTGACTGTGAGCTTCCAGGGCGGCGCGGCGGCCGGCGCCGCGGCGATGAACTTGTAAGCGAGAGCGCTGCCGCCGCTCGCCGCCCGGTCGCCCGGCACGCCGGCAAAGGGGATTTCGGTGAGGCCCTCGAAGGAGCCGGTCTTGGCGGCCACGCCGTGCTCGGTGGCGACGGTGGTATAGCCACTGAGCTTGTCCGTGCCGAGCGGATGCACCCCGGCGATCGCCAATGTCTTTGGCAGTTGCCGGTAGTTCTGCCCGAGCACCAGGTTGAGCGTGTAAGCGCCGATCGTGCGCTCTTTGAGCGTCACTTCGACCAATGGCGCGCCGTCCTCATTACGTTCCATCCACTGGGACACTTTGTCTCCTGTGACGCTTTCGAGCCTGTAACCGGCGGGCAGCGCCAGCCGAAGCGAGAATACCCCTGCGCGCTTGATCGTGTAGTCAATCTGCGCGGCCACCTGCACGGACTCGGCGCCAATCTGCACGCTGTTGCGCACCACCGCCTCGACTTGCGGCTGCACCGTCTCGGCGCGGATGCTCAGGCTGAAGTCCGTCTTGAGAAAGCGGAAGGCGCTCAGGATGCCGTCCTTCTTGTCCGGCGCGGCCCGGTAGAACTCCTCGGCGTCCACGCGTTGCAACTCCTGCGCGTTCTCGACGGTGAGCGACACCTCCTCGCTGGCCCGCAAGGCCAACAGGCCGGTCTCGCGTTTCACGTCCACCGCGTGGGGAAGCTCAACCTCCGCAGTAGCGGGCAGCTTCTCCAGGACCCTCTCGGTTTCCACCGTGAGCTGCCAGGCGGGCGACACGCCTTTGAGCAGGTCCACCATCAGCGTGTCATCCTTGATCTCCCAACTGCGGATCGCCTCGCCGCCGACGCGCAATAGGCGCTGGCCGGCGGGAATCTGCACACGCACCTGCTTCAACTCGCCCTGGCTGATTTGGTAGTCGAGCGTTGCCCGGGTGTTCATCACGCCGCCACCAATCGTGACCAGAGCGGTGTTCTGCACAAAGACCGTCGCCACGATCTCCGCGGCGCGCTTCACCCGCGGCGTCCAATTCAACTCCAGGCGCTCGGCGGGTCCGATCACCGCTTCGACGCGCGTCTGCTGGTTGGCGCTGGTGCGCTCGAACGACACCGCGGTGGGGAACTCGACATCGGCCTCGGCCTCGTCAATGACCACGCTGACCCGGCTGGCGAGGGCCGGCGGGATGCCGAAGGCAAGCTGCCGGCGGGTCACGTCGCCGCCGAGCTTGGCAATGAGCTTGAGTTGGAGCGTGACATTGCCGCGCGCGGGCAGCAGCACGCCGACCGTGCGACCTTCGCGCACCAGCCGGGCCTCGCCTTTGGCGGCAAAGGATTCAAGGGCAACGTCTTCGCCGAATAACGGCACGATCTGGTTGGTGGCCGTGGTGGCGATCTGGAGGGTAGCGTCAAACTGCGCGACCTTGTCCTGCACGGTGCCGGTGTAGGTGGCGGAGAGGATGGATACGGCGTTCGAGAGGGCGGGCGGCGCGAGCTCATCGGCGAGAGCGGGGAGAGCCGAAGCGCCCAAAGCGAGTAACACTAACAGGGCGGCGCCTGAGGCGGCGGCGGGGCCGCTGCTGGCGGGCGGATGGATTGGGGGAGGAGGGGACAGGCGGGACGCCTGTCCTACTTTGCGGCGGTGTTTGAACTTCCAGACAGCCCAGGCGATAAGCGCGCACAGCAATATCGGCACGGCGGCGATCAGACCCACATGGAGCACGCGCCACATGGTCAGGAGCCGCTGCACCGACCAAAGGACCAGCACGAGGGCGATCGTCATCCACAGGCTGCTGCGCTCCGAACGCAATGAGAGCAGCCAGAGCATGACCAGACCAAGCACAAAGCCGCAGACCTGCAACACCATCTGTTCGGCGCGATAAATCTTCAGCCGCTTGGTCGAGAAACTGGTGGTCAGCGGCTCCTGCCCCGCGTTGAGGACTTTGGTGAAGGTGAACGACTGGCCGGTGCGCGGCACCTCGATGCGGATGGGGCGAACACCTGTGGCGGTGGCCTTGGGTTGTGGCGCGGTGACGATTGGAGCGGCTCCCCCAATCCCGGCCATCGGTCCGCCGTGCGTCATGGGAACAGCCCTTGCCATGTCTTGCGGCGGCGGTTGGGCGGCGGCTGCCGCCTGAGGTTGAGGCATGTTTACTGACAGAGCGGGTGCCTGGATAGCCCCTGCCGCGGTCACGGCCGTTGCCACGCGCGGCAGGGCGGCGTCCCGCTGCAGCGCTTCCTGGAATTTCTCGGCCGACATCGTCTGCACGCTGCCGTCGGCAAAGACGACCGCGCGGCCGTTCGCGTCGGAGGGCGAATAGGCGACAATGGCTTCCGGGTTGTCGGCGCTCTTGCCTGCCCCGACGTACACATACCGCTGCCCGGTGTTGGGGTCGTAGGTGATCTTGTCCGTGCTCAACTCGTTCATCATGGCCTCGAAGCTCGGCGGCAGGGCGTTCGAGTTATCCATGGCCCAGGTTCTTGCCGCCAGGCCGACCTGCTTCAGATTGTTGATGGAACTGATGCGTTGCGCCTTGGATTTCGCCCGGCTCAGTGCCGGCAGCAGCATCGCCGCCAGGATCGCCACAATGCTCAGCACCAATAGCACCTCGACCAGGCCCCGGCCGCCGCGCCGCACCGCCGCCACGATCAGCACCAGCACCAGCCCGGCCAGTATGCCGAACAGGATCAGGCTAAAATTGTGCTCGATGAGGTTGCCATAGAACCGAATGAACTCCTGCCACGCATCCCGCAGATCGTAAGTGGTCCCGCGCGCCACGGTCATGTTGCCGTCGAAGCTGCTCAGCCGCTCCGAGACGGGTGCAAAGAGCTGCCACTCGGCATAAGTGTTCGGAATGTCGGTCAGGGGCGCCGCCAGCTCGACGCGGCGCGCAAACAGTGAGGATTTCAGGTTGATCTTCTGGGCATAGACAATGTCCACCGCGAAGGCCTGGTCGCGGTTGGCATCGCGCGGCAGCGGCACCAGCAGCCAGTCGCCGTCCCGCTCCGGTTTGGCCGGCTGGCCGTTGACGTAGCTGGACCAGAACTCGGCGCCCTTGGAGAGCTTGAACTTCTGGAACTGTTTCTCGTTGTTCTTCACCATGAACGAGGACTGCGTCAGCAACTGGCCTTCCTCGGTCAGCACGGTTGTCAGTTCAATGCGGTCGGCCACGGCGTCGAGCACCGGCAGTTCCTCGAAGCGGGTCACCTGGGCGGTGTGCTGGTAGTCGCCGCCGGTGTATTTATAGGCCAGCAGCAGAGGGCGGGTGCAGAGTGCGCGGTCGCTCTCGGACAGGTCCGCCTCGTCCACGCGGCGCAGCGGATCGGCCGGCGCGGCGGGCGTCAACTTCAGGCTGGCAGCAGTCATCAGGCCGAGCGAGCCGGTCTCGCGCTCGACGCCCAGGGCGTGCGCGCCGGCCAGGTCGAGCGTGCTGCCCTTGGGGTCAAACTGGTAATCGTAGGTCAACACCAGCGTGTAGCCGCCCCAGGCCTTGTCCTGCAGCGTGATGGTCCACACGTTGGTCTGCTGTTCCTTGCGCCTGATGTTCGCGCCGGTGAACTCCAGGTTCTTCCAATGCGCCGGCACTGCGATCCGAAACTCCTGCACCCCCTGGTTGAAGATGCCGTAACGGATCGTGGCGCTGCCTCCCACGACTCCGTTCCCCACGGTGACGAGGTTGAAGACTTCGGCCACGACGCGCGGCGCGAGTTTCTCGGCCGCCAGCGTCAACGTCCAGTCCGGCTGCTCGCTCACGAATGCCAACAACTCATCCGAGCGGTTCGGCAGGGACGTGATCGGCACTTCCCGCAAGCCGGCCAGTTCGGCGGTCTTGAGCCGGATGCCCGGAGACGATGCCGCGCCGAGTTGGGTGGTCACGTTGGTTGCGCCGGTCACTGCCAGCGGCAGCACAATGATCTTGTCCGGGAATTCCTTGTTCGCCTCTTCGAGCTGGAGGTCGAGCTTGCGCGCGCCGAGAACCCGGCTGGCGAAAGAAATCTTCAGCTTGCCGTCAGTTGCCTTCCAATCGTCAATGCCCTCGCCCTTGACCTCGCTGACGACAAACCCGGGCGGCACGGCGAGGTCGAGCGCATAGATGCCCGCCTTCTCGACGCTCAGGTTGAGCGCATGAGACACGACCAGCCGGGTTTCTTCGAGCCGCGCCGTCACGCGGTCGGCGAGCTTGAGTACGGGTGCGATGCGCTGGATCCGGGCCAGGAGGGACACGGGGCGGCCATTGAAGCGGTAGGAGGCCAGGGCGCCGGACGGGGCGTTGACCTGCCGCAGCCCGGCCGCGGAGTTGATCTCAACGGTGGTGTCGTCGGCGATAAGCATGAAGGAGCCGGACTCGCGCTCAACCTCAAGCGGCTGGGGCGGTTCGAGTGCGGCGGTCAGCGGCGTGGTGGCGATGGTCTGCTCCGAGAAGAGCGTGATGTTGCAGGCTTTCTCGACCGGCTTGATGAACTCGATGGTGAGGACCTGGCGCTCGCCGTCCGGCTTGACCTGCCAATCGCGGATTTGCTCGCCCTGGATGCGGGTGAGCGCGTGGGTGGCGGGCAGCGCGACGGTGAGGCGCGGCACGGTGGCCTGGAGAATCTCGTAGCGCAGGTCGGTGGTGAACTTGATCACGGTCGGCGTGATCAGCGCGCTGGCCGCTGTGTCCACCGTGACCAGCGACTTGCGCGTCACCTCGGCGGCCTTGCTCTGCCACCGCATGGCCAGCGTCCGATCGGCCCCGAGGAAACCGCTCACGTGTGATGTGGCCTTCTTCTCGGGCTCAAGCTGTGTCCCGCTCAGCAGTTGCATCTCGACGCCCGGCGTGCTGGCGTCGGCGGTGACGGACGCGATGGCCGCCGGCGGGCCGAGGAAGCTGATCTGGTTCCACGGCTCGGCCCGGGTAATTTTGGCAATGAGGTCCACCTTCACCGGATAGGTGCCCGGCGCCGTGCAGAACAGCCGCGTCTGCCGGCCCTGGCTGACGATCCGCAGCGCGTCCGGCAGCACCGGCGAGACCAGCGCCACGTCGCCCTCGAACAGCGGCGCGAATATCTCATTTGTCGTCATGGACTCGACATCGAAGGCCACCGCGAACCGTGCCTCAGTATCGGAGACCTTGCCGTCGTAGCGGATTTCGCGGAACAGGAGGTTTGTACTGGCCGGCGCGCCGGCCGTAGGCGCGGCAACGAGCAAGCGCGGCGGGCTGGTCCCGCGTGAGATGATCTGCAGACCGTTCAGCACTGCCACGCCATTCGGCCCCGGGGCCACGTCGAGCACCACCGGTTTGCCGTCCACCGGCACGTCGCGGAAGACCACATACTGGGCGCGCTCCTGCCACGGGTTGCCTGCTTTCCACCCGCCACCGCCCATTTGCGTGATCGGCCCGAAGGTATTCGTGCCGCCCTTGAGGGTGAACATCGAGTTCTGCTCGCCCGTCACGTCCGGGTCGGCGTGGCCGTAGCAATAGAAATGATAGCGTCCCGGCGCCAGGCCGGTGATGGTGACGGTGATGTTGCTGCCGTTCTGGGCGAAAATGTAGGTGTCATACATCGTGTCGCCGCTCGAGTTGCCCCACACCGCGGGCGCATTGTTGACGGCGATGGACACGCCGGACTCGCTGCTGTCGGCGAGCCGGAGTTTGTCGAGGTTGCCATTGGCCACAAGTGCCATCCCCGGCGTGAACTTCGGATGGTAATGCCGGTAAAGGTTCCAGTAATCATTGGTGCCCATCCCGGTCGCCGCCATTCCCGTCTTGAGGCTGGTGGTGCCAACGCCGAAATCCACATTGATGAGCGTCTGCGCCTGCGCGGTCACCGGGAGCGTCAGGGCCACGAAAGCCGCCACCGCGCCCCAGCGCAGCGACCGTCGTTTGGGAGGGCGAGCGTCCGCGCGAGCCCCATCATTTCCGCACAACCGGGATCGCGCGGACGTCCGCCCTCCCGGGTTTGGCTCTTGAAACAAGCTCGTGTGCCCCGCCTCTTGTGTCGTTGTCTGGATCATAGCTTTGCACAGTTTAGACATGGCAATTCCTCCCTCGTTTTGTTGCGGCATAACCTTACTGCGGGAAGCAGGTTCATGCCTGACCCATTACCATAAGCTGGACTGCCGTGTGAGCGAAAAGTTGTAAATGTTTTGTAAAAGGCGTGGCTTTACCCCGTGCGCCCAACGGGCACCAGTTTTCCGCAGGCTTGGTGCTGGCGGCACCCGCCAGCCCCGCCTGCTTTTGGGATTGACCCGAGCGGCGATGTTGCGCAAAGTCAGCGTGCTATGTTTAGCGGACGCGTTTTGAGACTCGCAATGGCCTTCACCTTTCTGGCGGCGGTTTTCTGTTCGCCGTTAACTGAACAGAGGCTATGCGCGGCTTCCGACCAAGGGGTCCAAATTGTCCAATTGACTAACCGGCTCCGCGTCGAGATTGACGGCCAGCTTTTCACCGAGTATTTTTTCAAGGACGTGCCGCGCCCGTATTGCTATCCCCTCATCGGCCCCGGTGGCGTCGCCATGACCCGCGATTGGCCCATGAAAAACACCCCCGGCGAGGAGCATGATCACCCCCATCACCGTTCGCTTTGGTTCGCCCATGGCGCCATCAACGGACAGGATTTCTGGTCCGAGCAGAAGGCCTTTGGCAAGACTGTCCACCAGGACTTCCTGGAAATCAAATCCGGCAAGAAAACAGGCGTTATCCGCTCCCGCAATAAGTGGGTCGCCGCCGACGGCACGGTCGTTTGCACCGACGAACGCACTTTGCGCTTCTTCGCGCCGGACCATCCCAATGAGCAGTTATTGGACTTCGACATCACCCTCTTCGCCTCCAATGGCGACCTGACTTTCGGCGACACCAAGGAAGGCACCATGGCCGTGCGCCTGGCCGAAACCATGCGGCTCAAGGGCAAGGTCGGCCAGGGCCATATCGTCAACAGCGCCGGCGTGCGCGACGGCCAGACTTGGGGCAAACGCGCTGATTGGTGTGAGTACCATGGACCGGTTGAGGGCAAGACCGTCGGCATCGCTATCTTCGACCATCCGCAAAACCCGCGTCACCCCACGTGGTGGCATGTGCGCGACTACGGCCTCTTCGCCGCCAATCCCTTCGGCCAGCATGACTTCGAGAGCCTCCCCGACAAGACCGCCGGCAATCTCACTGTCCCCGCCGGCAAAAGCATCACTTTTCGGTATCGTTTCTACTTGCACGCCGGCGACGAACAACAAGCCAACGTTGCCGCAAAGTATGAGCAATACGTGAAATGAACCTTGACAAGCATGTGACCCAGCGCCTGTTCTGCTGCGTCCAATGTGCAGTTGCACAGCTATGAATAGACTCGACCGCCGCAGTTTCCTCAAGACCTCCCTTCTCACCACCGCCTCCTTCAGCCTGTTCCCGGTCTTGGGCGCCGATAAGAACACCAAGCGCAAAGAGCGGGCGCCCGTGGCCTCGCGTGCAACCGGCGCCAACGGAGACATCCGCTTCGCCGTCGTCGGCTTTGGCGGGCGCGGCATGAATCACATTGACGGCCTGCGCGAAGTCAAAGGCACCCGCATGGTCGCCCTGTGCGATGTGGACCGCAGCATCCTCGACCGAGAGGTCAAGAAATACCGCGACCTCGGCGAGCAGATCGAGAGCTACACTGACATCCGCAAGCTGCTCGAAAACAAGAACATTGACGTCGTCAGTTTCGCCACGCCCAACCACTGGCACGCCCTGGGTGCTATCTGGGCGGTGCAGGCCGGCAAGGATGTTTATGTTGAAAAGCCGGTCTCCCACAACGTGTGGGAGGGGCGCCAGCTCGTCGTCGCGGCGCGCAAGCTCAGCCGCGTGGTGCAGGCTGGTACCCAGTCGCGCTCTAGCAGCGGCATTCGCGAGGGCATCCAGTGGGTCCGCGAAGGCCACATCGGCAAAATCCTGCGCGCCCGCGGCTTCTGCTATAAGCGCCGCCCCAGCATTGGCAAAGTGGACGGCCCTCAACCGATTCCTCCCGAGATTGATTATGACCTGTGGTGCGGCCCGGCGCCCAAGGAGCCGCTGATGCGGAAACGACTGCACTACGATTGGCACTGGGTCTGGCCGACCGGCAACGGGGACCTCGGCAACCAGGGTATCCACCAGATGGACATGGCCCGGTGGGCTCTGGGCGAAGCCGCGCTTTCGCCGCGCGTCTTGTGCGTCGGCGGCCGCCTCGGCTACTTGGACGACGGCACCACGCCCAACACCCTCATCGTCTTTCACGATTACCCCGCCGCCCCGCTCATCTTTGAAGTCCGCGGCTTGCCCATGAGCGCGGACTCCAAGAACATGGACAAATACCACGGTGTGGACATCGGCATCGTCGTTGATTGTGAAGGCGGCGCCATGCTGATTTCCAACTACACCGGCGCGAAGATCGTGGACAAGGACGGCGCCGAGATTAAGAAGTTCTCGGGCAGCTCCAGCCATTTCGCCAACTTCATTGACGCAGTGCGCAGCCGCAAGCCCAGCGACCTGAACGCCGACATCCTGGAAGGTCACCTCTCCAGTGCGCTGTGCCACACCGGCAACATCTCGTATCGGCTCGGCAAGACCCATTCGCCCGAAGAGATTCGCGAGGCCGTCAAAGCCAACAACGACCTGGCCGAAGCCCTCGGCCGCATGGAACAGCATCTGGCCGCCAACAACGTTGAGCTGAAGAAGACCCCGGCCACGCTGGGCGCCCTCCTCAAGATGGACCCGCAGACCGAGCGGTTCATCGGCAATCGTAAAGCCAATAAGTTGCTGACCCGCGACTACCGGAAGCCCTTCGTGGTGCCGGACAGCGTGTAACGACTTGAAGCGCATTGGGAAAGTGCCATTGGGAGTTCAGCCTTTTGGCGTCCGGCACCGAGACGACGCTAAAGCTTGAACTTGCGATAAATGGGATTGAGAGTGAATCATGACGAAAAAGTCTTTTTATCGGCCGCCTCCGACCCGCCAGCCCCTCCCGCGCTCCTTTAAGGACTTAACGCCGGCCAAGCACTTCAACCCGCGAACTTTTTTTCGCGAGATGGTCTGGAAGGCCCTGCTGACCCGGCGGAGGGGCCAATCTCAAAGCCCGGCCTTTCCCAAACTGAGTTTTGGCCAGGTCGCGATAACGTGGATTGGCCACGCCTCATTTCTCGTGCAGTTCACGGACCTCAACGTGCTGATTGATCCGAATTTTGCCAACTGGCTGTTTCTGCTGAAGCGGCTCAAACGCTCCGGCTTGAGGATCGAGCACCTGCCCCCCATTGATCTGGTGCTGCTGACGCATGCTCATTTCGATCATTTTCACAAACCCACGCTGCGCCGGTTGCCGCACCCGAAAATCGCCATCATGCCCTGGGGCGTCGGCGACCTCGCCTTGAACCTCGGCTTTGGCCGCGTGGTCGAGTTGGAATGGTGGGAAAGCTTTTCGCAGCGTGATTGGAAAGTGACGTTGACTCCCTCCAAACACTGGGGCGCTCGCGTCCTGCGCGACCTCCATCGCGGCTACGGCGGGTTTGTGCTGGAACATCAGGGCCGACGCATTTATCATGCTGGCGACAGCGCCTATTTTGAGGGTTTCAAGGAAATTGGAAAGACCTGCCGCCCGGAAATCGCACTACTGCCGATCGGGGCTTATCACCCGGAATCCTTCCGGCACATGCACATGGGACCCGACGAAGCCCTCAGAGTTTTCAAAGACCTTCGGGCGCGCTGGCTAGTTCCGATGCACTACGGCACGTTCCGGCTCTCTTTCGAAGACCTCGACGAACCGCCTCGCTGGCTGAGGCAGCTCGCGGTCCAAGCCGGCATGATGCACCGGGTGCGGATGCTCGAAGAAGGCGTGCCCCAGGTTTTTTGACCCCCTTGACACCCCAATACTTAGTGTGGTAAAAGCAAACCAGCCACAATTAGCAGTGGCCCGGCTGATATGCGATGCCCAAAGTGCGGTTGCCAGGATGATAAAGTGATTGATTCTCGCGCCTCCCGTGAGGGGGCCACGATTCGTCGCCGACGCCAGTGTGTTGGCTGCGGTTTTCGGTTTACGACTTACGAGGAAGTCGAGCGGGCGGGCTTGGTGGTGCTTAAACGGGATGGGCGGCGCGAGGAGTTCTCGAAGGTAAAACTGCTGTCCGGAATCAAGAAGGCTTGTCAGAAGCGTCCAATCAGCCCGAAGCTGATCGAAGATCTGGTAGAGAAGATCGTCAATGAAATCACAGACAAGTATGAACGTGAAGTGCCCGGTCAAGTGATCGGGAAACAGGTGATGGATGAGCTACGGCAAATTGACCAAGTGGCTTACGTGCGCTTCGCCAGTGTGTACCGGCGCTTCCAGGAAGCGACGGATTTCGTGCACGAGGTAAAGAAGCTGGGGGAGCTGTCGTGATCGCGCTCGCCTCGAATTGTCTGGTTTTCCAGATGGCCACTGGCGAGAACGTTCCATATTCGGTCGAAATGGTTTCCGTGGAGCTGGCGGGTGCCAGCGCAGAATTGTTGGACCCGGAGTTGGTCGAGCATGCCGCCTGCGCAGTCTTTCATTACTTCAAACATGAGTTGGGCCGGCAAACCGTGTCGGCTGGCGAGTTTGCGGGGGCACTGCAGAAAGTGCTGCGCGGCTTCGCGATTACCGCGGAGGCTGCTGCCAAGGCCCCTTCGAGACCGGGTGTGCTGGAGTCGGATCTGTTCCGTCTGGCCCGCGAGTCCGGCCAAGGCTGCGAGCTTTTATTCTTTCCGCGCCTGCGGGCCGAGCTGCGCGAGCAACTGCGGCAAGCGCCGCGGGTGCTGCGCTTTCGCGGGCTGCGGGGCTGCGTCAAGCAATTGGTCGGCGCGCAGCGCTGGAGCGGGCGCTGCCGGAACCTGGAAGCACAAATCGTGGCCTACCTCCGTGCATGTCTGAGTGCCGAGAATGGACCGGCGGAGTTTGCTTTGGTGGTAGAGTGAAGCCCCAGGCGAGCAAGACCCTGTTTGAGAAGATCGTCGCCCGCGAACTGCCGGCGGCGATCGTCTATGAAGACGACCTGGTGTTGGCTTTCCGTGACCTCAAGCCGCAGGCGCCGACCCACGTCTTGATCATTCCAAAGAAACCCATCCCGCGCATCGCCGAGGCCAAAGCGGAGGACCAGCAGCTTATCGGGCATCTCCTGCTGAAAGCCGCCGCGGTGGCCAACCAATTGGGGCTCACTCAATCCGGGTTCCGACTGGTTTTCAACGACGGGCCCGATGCCGGCGAGGCGGTGCCGCATTTGCACTGCCATATTATCGGCGGACGGAGAATGGGCTGGCCGCCGGGCTGAGGCGGATTCAAGCCGGAACGCCCGCCTCCTTCGCTGCGGACGGCTTAGCGCCGCAGGAGGTCGCGCAACACCGCACCCATGCGTGCGATACCCGCCCGCACGTTGGTTTCCGTCGCGCCGCCGAAACTAAGCCGCATTTCGTGGTTCGGCTTGGGGCGCGTTGGGTCGTCGGCGTAGCAAAGTGCGCCCGGAACGTACAAGACGTTAGCTGCCAATGTCTTGCGAAAAAAGGTCGAATTCGGCCCCGATTTGAGCTTGGGTGGCAGCCGTGCCCAGAAGTACAATCCTCCGCCAGGCCCCCACCACTCCACCTGGGCGGGAAAATGTTCCTGCAACGCCTTCCGCATCACCTGTGCTTTGTGGGCGTAGCGCTTTTGCAGTTCACCCAGGTGCCTCTCGTAGCGCCCCGAAGAAAGCGCGCGCGCGAGCAACTGTTGCAGGAAGTTCGAGGAGCCAAAATCATGATTGCCTTTAATGCGCAGCACGGCAGTGAATACCGGCTCCGGCAGGAGGCCGAACCCGACGCGCATGCCGGTTGCAAAAGGTTTGCTGTAAGTCCCCGTATAAATCACGCGGTCCCAGCGGCCCTTGATGGTCAGTGCGGATGGCAAGTCATCTCCCTGAAAGCGCAGCTCGCGATACGCCGCGTCCTCCAACAAGTACAGCGGATGGCCCGCCGCCTTTTCGTACTGCCGCAATAACTTCAGGGCGCCAACTTTCTTTTCGAAGCTGGTCGTCAGGCCGGTGGGATTCTGGTAGTAGCTGACGAGATAGAGCAATTTGACGCGGCGCAGTTCGCCGCTTCGCGCGAGATCCTCCAGCACGGCTTCCAGCCGAGCTAAATCCAGCCCGTCCTTTTCCATCCGGATGCCGCGGGCTCGCACGCCATGACTCTGCAGGATGCCAAGATAGACAAAATAGCTCGGGTCTTCCACCAGCACGATGTCCCCCGGATCGCAGAGCGCCTCGCTGACCATATAGAGCATCTGCTGGGAACCGCTGGTGATGATCATGCGCTCGGGTGAATAGGCCCGCTCCGCGCCGGGTTGCCCGTCGAGCCGGCGCAAATGGCGCGCGGTGAGCTCGCGGAGCGCTGGGTCGCCGGCCGTGGTGCCGTATTGCAGCGCGGTCTGGCCGTTCTTGGGCGAACGCAAGATCTCTTTCAGCAACTGGCGCACCTCCTTCACAGGCAGGGACTCATTATCCGTAAAGCCGGCGGCCAGGGAAATCAGTTGCGGCCGTGCCAGAGCCGTGGCCATCAGCCAGGAAATCGGCGGGGCTTCAGTGCGGCAACCCAATTCAGACAAGACGTGCGCTTTCATTCTTTGCAGACACAGGACAGTTGGCCGGGTTTACACGCGATAATCAAGCTCAACCTACACGTGACCTGCACTGCCTTGAAAGGGCACCGGAAAAAGAGTCTTTGACAGAGAGGCGATAGGAAAGCTAGAGAACGGCGCGTCGCATGAACCACCAACTGAAGGACCTGGCCCTGTTTCTCGGGCATTTGCACCCGGTGTTGGTGCATTTGCCCATTGGCAGCCTGGTCTTGTTGGGTGTCCTGGAACTCCTGACAACCTTTCAACGTTTCAAGGACGCGGCCCAGAGCAAACGGGTGATTCTCGGATTCGCGACTGCCGGTTCGGTCGCCGCCGCCACGTGCGGCTGGCTGCTGTCCGAATTGGGTGGCTACGACACGCAGCTCCTCTACTGGCATAGGCTGGCCGGGTTCGGCGTCGCCGGAGCGTGCACGGTGACTTTACTGCTCTGCCGGCCGAATCGGCAACGTGCCTTCCGTGTCGCCCTGTTGGCGACGCTAACTCTTCTCGTCCTGGCAGGCCATTTCGGCGGCGAAATGACCCACGGACGCGGCCTCCTCACCCGTTATGCGCCTGCCCTCTTGCGCCGGTTCCTGGGAGAGCAGGTCCTGCCAAAGCAGCCCCGCGCGGTACCTGCCGACCCGGCAGAGCGACGCCCGTTCGCCGAGGTCATTCAACCTATCCTGCATGCTCGCTGCTCATCTTGCCACGGCCCGGAGAAACAGAAAGGGGCCTTGCGCGTGGACAGTCGCGGAGCATTAGCGCGAAGGGGCCAGAATGGGCCGGCCATCGTGCCGAGAAAAGCCAATGAGAGCCTGATGATTCAACGACTGCTCCTGCCGCCAGATCACGATGACCACATGCCGCCGGAAGGCAAACCACAGCCAACACCAGTCGAGATCGGGCTGCTCCGGTGGTGGATCAACGCTGGAGCGCTGGACGACGGCACCATCGGCGACCTCAAGCCAACTGCCGAGGTCCTGCGGATGCTTGAGGCTATGTCGGGAGGTTCGCGCTGATCCAGCGCCAAATGGGTCATTTGCGATCTGGCGCCTCGGCAAGGGCAGCTATTTTGGATGCCAGGCGAGCCTTGATCGCCGCAAATCTCTCTGCTGAGACACAGATTTCATTGTACATTTCGACGATGCGCTCCCGGGTGACTCTTTCAAAGTCCTGCTCCCGTGGGGTCGTGCATATTCCGCCGAGTTCGACTGCGGCGGGACTGATCAGCATCTTTTCCTCACCCTCCTTGAAGTAGAACGACGGCCGGTGCTTGGCGCGCGGGAAGACCAGGATCCTCCATTGATCACTGCCGTAGAACCCAAGAATATTCAACATCGGTTCGTCCCCGGATGGGCTGAAGTTCTGGAGAACCTCGTAAAGAGCGCCGAACGCCCGCACGAGCACTCCGGCATCCGCCGACTCGAAGGAAATGAAGCGGCGAAGGCATTTGTCAACCGCGCAGGCGCGGAGGGAGGCGGATTCAAAGAGCCGGCTCGCATCGCCAGTGGTCATCGCGGCATACTCGGCGTGAATGGGAAGGAAGGAGCGGTTTCCGGCCTGGAAGTGCAAGTGATCGGGCGCGGAGGCGCCGCACTTCGGTCCATTGTACAGCACCAGGTAACGGGTTCCCAATTCCCGGGTGAGGTTGAGAAACTCGGCAAACGACTCCCGTATGAGCTGAGGTGTATGGCGAAGGAACGCGATCGTGAAATGCTCAGGAAAGATCGGGAAAGGATTGCAGAGCACGAGAAACTCACCATCGCAGAGAATGCCCCGCTGGGCTCCGGGCAGATTCTCCAGGCAAAGAAAACATTTCCTTTCCCGGATTGAAGTCGGGTCCACCTTTGCCGCGGTCGAAGTCATCCGGCCCGGGTTGAACTGCACTTTGATTTGAGAGCCGTCGAATTCAAAGACCCTGGTCCGCACGCTCTGCAAGGAATTGTAGTCCGTCCGCAGCAACTCCCAGACTTCTTTCTGTTGCAGCAGCAGCCCGTGAGCCCTCCCCGCCGGATTCTTGGCGGTCACAAAAGGCGCCAATTCGCTTTCGGAAATAATGATCCGCTCTGCGGGATTCGCCACGATCGAGGGTAGCCGGATTATCGGCGGCTTTTGCTGCTGGCCGCCCGGCGCTGTGGGCTCCGCCCTTTGGCCGAGATCGAAGCCGCCGGGTTCAGGCCCAGGTTCATTCGCTGCCGGGCAAGGATTTCGAACGTTCGCAGCTTGTCCTTGTAGAAATTGAACGCGTTCTGTTTCAGGACATCAATGCCGGCGTCGGAATTGCCCTCCCACCGGCGGCAAAGATAGATGGGCTCAAAGATCCGGCCAATCTGGTATTCGCGCGAAACGGCCAGCACCGCGGCATAATCCTCGCCATAGCTGACGTTGGGCAACCTGATGCGCCGCAAAATCGGCGTGTAGAAGGCGCGGGGCGCGCCCAGGCCGTTGATGCGCAACGCGTTGTTCCGGCCATTCTCAGGAGTCCACTCTCTATGGTCGATCACGCCCGGCGGAATCTCCTCCAGTTTGAAATTGGTCATCCGGTACGAGCCAATGACCATGGCGCATTTCTCACGGCGAAAAGCGGCCACGATTTGCTCCAGCGTCGTCTCGTCCTTGTAAAGGTCGTCACTGTCAAGCTGCACTGCAAAGCGGCCGCAGGCCGGGTGCATGATTCCTTCATTCCAGCAACCTCCAATAAGGAGGTCCTGCCGCTCGGGAATCAGATGGATGACGCGGCGGTCTCTCTCAGCAAAGGTGCGCAGGAGGTCAGTCGTTCCGTCCGTCGAGTGATTGTCCACTACGATCAAGTTGAACGGAAAGGTCGTCTGCTGTCTCAGGACCGAGTTGACGGCATCGCCGACAGTTTTGACCCGGTTCTTCACCGGGATTATTACGGACACTTCATTCTCAAACGGCATCTCGTCGAGATTCGGCGTCTTGAACCGCGGTTTGAGCCAGGCGCCGATTCGCTTCAGGTGCTCGGTGGCGGCCTGCTCCATCTCGACCTGGACGGCGCGGTTCTTCGGATCAACGTAATCGAACTGCTTTTGGTCCGACTGGCGGGCATCCGGTTCCGCTTTCCCGTACAGGTGCTCGCCCACCCGGGTCACCGGACGACTGCGGGAAAGGGCCAACCGGAGGGAATAGAGCCCGGCGTATTCGAAATCCTGCCGCCGCGTCGCGGCGACCGCCTGCTTCAGGGCGTTCGAGTCGCAAAGCAGCACCGAGCCGAAGTTAAAGTCATCGCGGATGCTGCCCAGTTGATATTCGATCACCGGATGCGAAACGCGCTGCCCGCCCGCCAAGTCAAAGTAATCGGAATAGACCAGGCCCGAACCGGTGAGTTCGGCAACGGAGAGCAGCCGTTCGAGGGCAAACTGGCCGAATTCAATGGGGGTGTCCTGGATGACCAACAGCGTGTAGGGCGTAGCCGTCTTGGCGGCGATCTTCCGCAGGGTCCGGCTGCTGTAAAGTGAATCCACGGCTAGCGACTCGCAGCCGGGCAGGAGCTGGCCGGCGGACCGGGTCGAGAGCAGGCAGATGCTTTCCACCAACGGCGATTGCTTCAACGGGTCAACGGTTCTGCGGGTGTGCTCCGTGCCGCTGTAGGGCAGAAACACCGTTAAAGGCTTGGCCATAAAATGCTCCGGGGCTGACCTGTTCGGGAATCGGTGCGGAATGGATTGATGCGCAACCGCCGCGGCAACTTGCGCTCCCGCGACGGGCAAAGGAGAACCGGCTTTCGAGCACCAAACACGGGCGCAACTCTAGCCAGCCGCTCAACGAGGTCAATGACCAAATGACCCGCGGTATTGTGGCTAAGTGTCGCGGGAAAGGGGAAAGGGGTCAGAGGTTGGCACTGGAGCAATGCGCATCAGGCGCGGCATGGGCTCAAGTTGACAAGCCCTGACGGAACGTCAAGCACCGCAAGCATCGAAAAGGGGTTCATCCGGGAAGTTCGTGTATGGGTTGGGGCCACGCAGGCCTGGGAACACGCAGTAGGCAATCCGACGGCGGTCCACCCATACTGCAAGCGTGGTGCTACGGTATTGCTACGGTATCACTCCCATGGGCATCGCGATGCCCATGGGAGTGATACCATAGTGGTACCGTTGCAATACCGTTGCACTACCGTCGTACCGAGCCAACACGCTGGGCGGAGTGCCCGGGGTGCTGCCCTCCGCACCCCCACCCAGCCGGCCAGTAAGGCTGGCGGATACTCTTGGGATTCAACGTTTTGGCACTGGCAGAACGCCACCGCACCCCTCGCCCGATAATTGTCCACGGCCCGCGGCACCGCCACCTGGCGTACGCCCAAGGCATGCCGGATGTCGCCTGGGCTGGAACTACCGTTTTTGGCGCGCCCGCTTGTTTGGCGCTGCGCGGGTGAACTACTGGCTTAACCGGAAAAACATTTGTGGGCCGGAGATGGCATTGAAAACTACGTTCTGCCCGTCGAAGACAAGTGGTGGGGGAGAATTGGTGCTCCAGACCGCCGGGGAAACAAGGTTCGTGGTGGATTGCAAAGTGAACCCGATGTAATTGGTCGGCCACGTCAACTTCACGTATGGTCCGAAAGGAAGGATGGTCACTTGTAGTTGCGGCGGTGGCAAAATGGTCAGCCGGAAAACAGTCCCGTACAGGCATTGGCCGCCGCCCGATGTCGTGCCATAGAAATTGCCGTCGCTGCCCTGCACCAGCCCGGCCTCCGGATATGCGCCATCACCTGGAAGACCTGGAGCGGGACCTTCAAGCGGAACCCCACCGAAAGAATACAAACTGGTCAGCGCCCCATTGGTGGTGATTTGGAACACGGTGCCATAGCCGTCGTGTATTCCAGTCATGCCGCCGTAAGCAGTCGTGCCATAGAAATTGCCGTCGCTGCCCTGCACCAGCCCGGCCTCCGGATATGCGCCATCAGGGTGAGGGGGCCATGGGCCATCAGGGGAGTTGGTGAAGGAGTACAAACTGGTCAGCGTCCCATTCGGACTGATTTTGAACACGGTGCCACCGCCGTAATTTCTGAAATTGGCGTTGTAGTTCGTTGTGCCGCCTTCTTCAGTCGTGCCATAGAAATACCCGTCGCTGCCCTGCACCAGCGCGGCATCGGGAGTTCCGCCATCATTGTAGCCGGTGAAGGAATACAAACTGGTCAGCGTCCCATTGGTGGTGATTCTGAACACGGTGCCATTGCCGTTCGTGCCGCCGTGGTAAGTCGTGCCATAGAAATTGCCGTCGCTGCCCTGCACCAGCCCGGCTTGGGGATTTGCGCCATCAAGCAGGTCGCCATTGTTATCCTGTACCGAACCGAAAGAATACAAACTGGTCAGCGCCCCATTGGTGGTGATTTTGAACACGGTTCCATTGCCGTTCGTGCCGCCGTGGTCAGTCGTGCCATAGAAATTGCCGTCGCTGCCCGGCACCAGCCCATTGGGACCCGCGCCATCATTGGTGCCGGTGAATGAATACAAACTGGTCAGCGCCCCATTGGTGCTGATTTTGAACACGGTGCCAGGGTAGTGCGGGCCGCCGAGACCGTTCCAGCCAGCGGTCGTGCCGTAGAAATTGCCATCGCTGCCCTGCACCAGAGCGGCTTGGGGATTTGCGCCATCAAGTGGATAGCCATTGGTATCCTGAACCGAACCGAATGAATACAAAGTGGTCAGCGCCCCATTGGTGGTGATTTTGAACACGGTGCCATAGCCGCTGCCGTAGTTGGCATAGCCGTTCGTGCCACCGTGGTAAGTCGTGCCATAGAAATAGCCATCGCTGCCCTGCACCAGCCCATTGGGAGACCAGCCATCATTGGTGCCAGTAAATGAATAAAGGCTGGCGAAGACCACACCGGCCTGTGCTCCAAAAGTGGGCAGCGCGAGCGCGGCGGCCCAGAGCAGTCGCATCAGCAGCGCCAACACTGGCTTCATGCCGGACACCGGCTCGGTCATTTTGCAGGTTCTGCTTGCGTTAGGGAGTATCGTGAGTTGAGTTTTCATAATTCCCTCTTTCTACATTGTGTTTTCATCGCGTCCTCAAGGAATTCAAGTGCAATCGTTCCCCCTCCGCCCTTCCACAAGAGCCTCTCGGAAAAGGACTTCTTGCCTATCGTCAGCCGGTTTCATAAGCCAAGGCGTTGGTACCTTCACCTGTACATGCGCAACTGATAGAATTCAAGTGCAATCGTTCCCCCTCCGCCCTTCTTGTCTCCGGGGCGGCGCCCCCACCCCGACGAATACCACGGCACTGGACGGTCCTGCTATGGCGTACCTCCCTCGTACCCGGCTCGTACCAGGCTCGCATCTGTCTCGTACATAGCTCGTACCTCCCATGGGCATCGCGATCCCCATGGGAGGTACGAGCTATGTACGAGACAGGTACGAGCCTGGTACGCCATAGCAGTGCCGTCGAGACAAGGGGCGAGGGAGCAAGGGTGCTGCCTGGTGTACCTCTGCCCAGCCGGCCAGCAGGCTGGTGGAACTGCCTGCCGCTCAACACTTTAGAATTGCCACGCCGGAGGCCAATCCCCGCGGCGCACGAAGAAGACACGAACGAACGAAGTGCGCGATGGCGGTGGCCCTAGACGCAGGATATCGCGAGCGGCCCTCTCCCGCCGCCATTCGCGCAACTGCCTTGTCCGGTTGAATCCTCATGGGATCAACTCGAGGACATCATACTTGTGAAACCGCGACAAGTCTGCCGAATCCGACAGTCTGCCGAATCCGATTGAATTGATAGCAGGAACTGGCCGGTTGGCTGGTGGAGCGGCTGAAGGTTTTCCGTCAACTGATTCTGGCGGTGGACCAAACGGTGCGGCAGTTGACCCAAGAGTTGGCCGCCAGCGCCCCAAGGTCCGTCCCAAGGGCATGGGCGGGCTGACCCACGAAGCGGTATCCTCCGAGGTGGCGGACTGGAACCGGTTTAAGAACTGGCGTCAAGTGGGCAGCTACGCGGGCCTGACCGGCGGGGTGAGCGCTTCCGGGCAAAGCTCAGCGGACTTGAGCATCACCAAGGCCGGAAACAAACGCCTGCGCACGGAGTTGGTGGAACTGTCCTGGCGCTTGCTCCTCTACCAGCCCGACTATTATCTGGTCAAAAAGTGGCAGCCGATCCTGCTCAACCCCAAGGCCCACCGGCGCGCGCGCAAACGGGCCATTATCGCCTTTGCCCGGCAACTGCTCATTGACCTGTGG
>Ga0182021_10000821_pt1 | contig 34841 bp, 29 predicted proteins | sample 612E3MmetaG_FD_120493 | JGI IMG/M metagenome (GOLD analysis project Ga0182021, IMG submission 120493) | Permafrost microbial communities from Stordalen Mire, Sweden - 612E3M metaG (Illumina Assembly) | ecosystem: Environmental > Terrestrial > Soil > Wetlands > Permafrost | place: Sweden... | reverse complement strand
CATTCAGAACTACATTTCTTATTTTTTCTGAAGCAATAACTTCCATAGGATGCATTAAAGAAAATGTAATACCTTCTTCAAGTTGTTTTCTGATAGCATTGTCAACTTTTTCATATGCGTATCCGAGTACTATAGGACCAATTCCCATATTGTAATCGATGTATTCATTCCCATCAACGTCCCATACATGCGAACCTTTACCTTTTTGCAAATATTTAGGAGCAACACCATCAATCCATTGAGTTGGTCCCTTTGCAAGTGTTTGTGTTTGAGCAGGGATTAGCTTTTTAGCTATTTTAAATAATTTTTCCGATTCTGATATATCGGGATAGCTATCATTAAATGTTACTTTGTTTGCCATTATATTTTTTCTATTTCTTTTAAAATTCTATTTGTTAATAATAGCGGTGTAAGTTCTTCGTATATAAGTATGTCTTTGTATAATGCAGGTTTGAACCATTTTTCTTTAAACGCAATCGGGAAAACCTTTCCGGAAATATTATATTTCATAGCGGTTTCTGAAACGATTGAAAACAGACCACCGGTTAAAAAATGGTCTTCTAAAATCACTGTTAATTTTGATTTTTTTAATATGTTAATGATAATACCCTCATCTATAGGTTTAAGAGTTCTCATATTAATTAATCCGGTATCGAAACCTTTACTTTCCAATAATTTAGATGTTTCGAGCGCTTCTGAAAATAAAATACCGTAAGTTAAAATATTAATGTCTTTTCCCATACTTATTATTTCCGCTTTTCCTTCTACGAAGACGGAAGAATGTGAATAAAGAGGTTTCCTGTTATTATATCTTATATAATAAGGTGAAGGACTATTTAATATTTTTTCCATACAAATCATCATATCATCTTCATCGGCCGGACAAAAGACTCGCATATTTGGAATCCCTCTCATTATTGAGATATCTTCCAAAGCCTGATGAGTAGGTCCGTTTGCTTCAGACATCAAACCCGGTACACCTCCGACAAGTTTAACAGGAAGATTTCCAATTCCAATATCTGTTCTTATAAATTCAAAAGCCCTCATTGTCAAAAATGTTGAAAGTGAATGTGCAATAGGTATTCTTCCCTGCAATGCAAGTCCTGCTGCCATTCCGACAAGAGTCATTTCTGTTATACCGGTATCGATAAATCTGTTTCCAATCTTAGATGGAAGATTCCTTATGGCAGCCCGGTTTTCCGCCGTCATAATTATAAATCTTTCGTCTTTCTTTGTCAGGTTTTCTAAAAGTGTTTCGTAATTCATATTATCTTACCATTAATGTTTCTGATTTTAAAATTGTTTTTTCTTTTGTTCTGAGTTCGATAAGTAAATCTTCGATTTCTTCATAAGTGAAATTAACAAACCATCTATCAGCTTTTTCTTCTATGCTTGGTAATCCCTTTCCTCTTATTGTGTCTGCAATAATAATAGTAGGTTTTCCTGAATTTCCGGAAATTTTCGAAAATACTCTTTCCATATCTATAAAACTGTGTCCGTCGGTTTTTCCTACATTCCATCTAAAGCTTTCAAACTTTTCAGAAAGAGGCTCGAGTTTTATCAAATTTTCGGTTTTAGTATTTGCCTGAAATTTATTTCTATCTATTATGGCAATTAAGTTATCGAGTTTAAGAGAAGGAGCAACCAGCAAAGCTTCCCAAATGGAGCCTTCATTTAATTCACCATCACCAAGTAATACTACAACTTTATTCTCCTGTTCTTTTAACTTGCAATCATAAGCCGTACCCATTGCAACACTTAATAGATGTCCGAGTGAACCGGAATGAAATTCCACTCCTGGAATATTTGTATTTGGATGCCAGTAAATAAAATCATTGGTTTTAAGATGATTGTTCAGTCTTGCTTTATCGAGTAATCCTGTCTCAACCAATGTACCATACAAAGCAGGGACGTCATGCCCTTTGGAAAGAAAGAAAAAATCCCTTTGGGGGTCTTTTGAATTATTCTTATTTACATTTAGAAAACAGTTGTAAAGATAAACCAGAATATCGGTACAGGATAAAGAAGCCCCAATAAAACAACCTCCGTCTGCGGACATTTTTATTATGTGCTCCCGAACTTTGTAAGCGGTCTTTTTTAGTTCATTTATTTTATCTACAGTCATATAAATTTTGTTTGTTCTTGAGCAATAGTTTTTAATTCATTAAAATGATTTCTATACCAGTTTACTCCATTATATTTTTTATTTATTTCTTTTATTTCGGGTATTTGTTTATCTATTAGAGTCAATATATCTTTTAAACCAAATAGTGGTTTTACCGGGTATAGCTCTTCGAAGACTCGTTTAATGAATTTATAGTCTTCTAAATAATCAATTGTAAACCTGTGTGACATAGAATAATCCATACCGGTTTCCCATTCAACATTTCCAATACTGAATTTATCGGGGTTATCCCAGATATATGGAGTTGTGTGCTCTCTCTGGTAATCTTCTCTTGCATTTTTCCATGCAGCCTCAAGTGTATCTATTTTCATTATTTCGATATCATTGCCATCAGGATATGTAGCAGGGTGAAGATTACTTACATAATCATACTTGTAAAAATTATTAAAAAAATAATCAAAAACTTTATCGATTATTTTAGGGTCAATCAGAGGGCAATCCGATGGGATTTTTGCAACAATGTCGGCATCGAAATAAAGTGAGGCGTGATAATGCCTTTCAAGTAAATCAAATTCATCTCCTCTGAAATATAAAATTCCTTCACGTTTACATAATTCTACTAGTACATCATCTTCTTTTTTGAGTGTTGTAGCAATCACTATATTCCTTCCATATATTGATGCTCTTACTCTTTCAACCATTCTTAATATGAGTTCTTTTCCGCAAAGCGGTAACAATATTTTTTCATTTAAACGTGAAGATCCCCTTCTTGCCTGGATAATTATCAGTATTTTATTTGGATTTTGCATATTTATTTATTTAAAATTCCGGAATAGGAATTGCGTAACTATCTTCGTAATCATAAATCTGTTCGGGTACACCATTAATGAGATGCTCACATACCCGGGATATATTAAAAGAAGATTTTCCATTGTTTTGTTTGGGAATTAGTGAATTTAATTTATTCATATTGAATTCAGAATATACTTTCTTTCCGAGCACGAGTCCTACATAAACAACAGATGAATATTTTGTTATCAGGATATCGCAGTTTGCAATCATTTCATTAGTATTTCCTTCAGAAAAAACAATAGAACCCGGAGCATATTTTTTGATTTCATTTAAAGCCCTTTCAACTTTTTCATTCGGATGTAATTTAAATATTATTTGTTTACCATCAGCAATTCGAACGGCATTTATAATAAATTTTTTTCTATTTTCGTATTTATATGTTTCTCTTATATCGGATGTACAAACTAAAACGTAATTCTTTTCGGAGAAATTATTTTTCAAATATATTCCGCAATTATCAAAATTAGGAATACCTGTAACCTTTATTTTTCCCCGGTCACACCCATTCTTAACAAACATTTTTTTATATCCATCAGAGGCAACGCAAAAATAGTCATATGAATTTGAAAGACCGGTAGTGGAAGTACTTGCCAGATAACGTGGTAATCCGAGGTATTTTGATGTATAATAAAACAAGTTTTTGGGATCCGTCATACCTTCCTGCACAAGTATTACTTTTTTACTTTTTAATTTTTTTTGAATTATTAAATCACTGCAAGTAAGTATAAGGTCATATTCGTTTTTTTTCCCTTTGTAATCAACTTTTAAACGGTTGACTTTTAAGTATTTTTCCGTATCACTTTTAAATTTACCCCCAAGTACAGTAAAGTCAGTATATCCTTTTTTAGTTAAGGCACCAATAAGACCGTCTGCAAAATAAGGTGTAAACCAGCAATCATACCTGATGTTTAGATGCATTGAAATCTGGTGCATCATTGTAGTTTGGTTTAAAGAACCTCCAATAAACAGAATCTTTTTCATTTAATAATAAAATCTATTTTGGACAATTAATCCTATACAAAATTCATAAACACTCATCTACTTATTATAATGGAATCATTAATAAATGATAAAATGAAATTTTCAATTGAATTATCATTAAAAATAAACATGTTAAAACAATATTATACTAATTACTTAACATTTTGTTAATAATTAAAAGACCTTTTCGTAATACCATATATTTATTTTAATATTGATAAATTAAATTAGTGAGTCTGAATAAAGTTGATACAATAATAATTTCCGATGTACATCTTGGCTCGGAAGTTGCTCGCCCAAAGCAAATAGTCGAAATGCTTTCCCAATATACGTTTAACCGTTTAATACTTCTTGGTGATATTTTCGACAACCTTAATTTTGCACGCTTGAAAAAAGAGCATTGGGGTCTTTTATCGGTTGTAAGAAAATTATCTAATCCCAAAAGAAATATTGAGGTGGTCTGGGTTGAGGGAAATCATGATGAAGGACTATCCGAGATAATGTCACATTTAATTGGTATAGATGTATTCAAAGAATACAGCTGGGTATTAAATAGTAAAAAATTTCTCGCAATACATGGACATCAGTTTGACAGGTTCCTTAATGAAAATATTGTAATTAGTGCGGTTTCCTCATTCATTTACGACAGGATACAGAGATGGGGAAATGAAAAGCAGACAGTTGCTAGATTTTTAAAAAGCAAAAGTAAAGGTTGGCTCAGACTTGCAAAAAAAATTGCTGACGGAGCTGTTGAATATGGCAGGCACAGAAAAGCAGATGTTGTGATTTGCGGGCATACTCATCAGGCAGAAAAGCATAGTTATCCGGAAAAAAATATTATGTATTATAACTCCGGTTGCTGGACCGATATACCTTCTTCATATCTTCTTATTTACGAAAGCGGAGAAGTAGAAATAAAATTTGAAGAATAATTATTTTCTATTTTTTTTCTTATTATTTTATTTCCGAGCGTTGTTTCAATTTCCATGTGATAACCGTCAGTAAGAAAAGATTCAGGGTTTGATATTTCTTTTATCCACTGCTCATAAATATCAGTACTGTTTTTGTTCGTTTTTCCTGCTATGAGGAAAAATACCAATTCATTTTTTATATCTTCGTATCTGTCTTTTAATTTCGGAATCGTTTCATAATCAGAAAAAATTTCAATTACATCATCGAAAATTTCAACTGCCCAATAAACTTTTTTACCGGATTCCGGAGGTTCTGTACTGTTTGTTATTTCAAGCTGATAACAACCTTTGAAACCTCTTATGTAATGAGGTATACTTTTTAAAATATCCTGAACTTGCTGAATAATATCTTTCTGTTCCTGAGATATTTGATTGATTCTTTTTAAATATTCTCCAAGCTGAATTGCCGCTTCGATAAGAGGTTGATCCTCCTGCCTTATATTCCATTTCTTAAGTTCGTTCATAATCTTATTTATTTATTATTTCTTTAATAGGTTTTCCTAAGCAATCTTTGGGATATGGAATATTTAATAATTTTGAAAGAGTCGGTGCAATATCAATCATTTCAACCGGCTCTGATGATTCACCTTTATTAATTCCACATCCGTACCAAATAAGTGGAATATGAATATCATAGCTGTATGGTCCTCCATGTTCGGCACCTTTTATTTTGTCTTCAATCCAGTATTGTTTGAAGTTTACAAATACGTCTCCGCATCTTTCTTCGTAATACCCGTTTTTAAAATATCTAAAATAATATTCATTCGAAATACCGTTTTTTAAATCTTCTGACGTCCAGACATTTTCAATCCCTTCAATACCGTTTTTTATATAAAATGCAGTGTTTTTCGCTATATCGTTTGAATTTAAGCCGTTTTCTTTGATTAATTCATCGTTTAAGTAAATTTGCTGGTTAAAGAAATATAAAGCCAGATTGTTTTTATTGTAAGTTCTTTCGAGATAAGTATTTACAGAATCAAGGATTACTTTTGTAAAGAAAGTGCCGGCAGAATAGCCGTTTCTTTTCAGATACTCAGGGTTACTGCATACTCCATGGTCCGCTGTTAAAAAAACAAGATAATTTTGAAGACCGATATTATTATCTAGATATTCCAGTATCTCTGCAATATCCAAATCAACTCTAAGATATGTGTCTTCGGTTTCTATCGAGTTTGGACCAAACTTATGACCGACATAATCAGTGGAAGAAAAGCTGATACATAAAAAATCAGTGAATTCATTTTTCCCAAGGTTTTCATTTTTAATTGCATCAACAGCGAAATCTTTTGTAATTGAATTTCCAAATGGGGTTGTTCTGAAAAGATGCATATCCTTATATTTCAGTTCAGGCAGATTATGAGGAAACACAGGTCTTTCTTCACCTTTATAGACTTCTTCAAATTCATTATCGTCATTTGTACTTTCAGAATAAGATTCGATTGGCAGAAATGTATACCATGGTCTGCTTAAGTATTTATCCGGTAGATTTTTATTGTTAAATTCCTCAACCCAATAAGGAAGTTTGTTCATATAATATGAACTTGAAATCCATTTCTTACTTGTCTCATCATACCAATAAGCCGAACTACCAATATGTCCGGCCGGAAATATAGCACCTCTGTCTTTTAATGCTATTCCGATAATTTTTGATTTATAATTATTTGTAAGGGCAAGTTGATCAGTAATAGTCGGAGATAACAATGAAGAAGGAGACATATTTCCTTCATTTGAAAAACTACCAATAGTATGGCAGGTATCATCATCTGTACAATAAACGACTTTTTCCTTTTTCTTGTCGAACCAATCATTACCTACAATACCATTGACAGAAGGGACTGAGCCTGTATAAATACTTGAATGTCCGGGAGCAGTATATGAAGGAAAATGTACCAGTTTAGTGTTTTTACAGAAAAAGCCGTATTTTATTAATCTTTTAAAACCATTTTCGGAATACTTATCCCAATACCTTGGAATAAAATCATAAGCCATTTGGTCAACAACAATCCCTACAACTAATTTGGGAATTTTTTTATCTTTATGAAGGCAAAAAGTAAAAAGAAAAGCGATAGAAGCAATTAAAACTATTACAACAGTAATCTTTATGAATCTGTTTTTTCCCATAACTCAAATTATAGCATAATATCAGAATCAAATGTTAATAAATTATTAAATATTTATTAATAAAATATTTTAATATTAAAACTTTTTAAAGGGTGTTAGATATTACAATTTAAATTATTAATAATATAATGTTTATGTGGATATATTATTAAAACAATAATTATGTTACACTTAGTTTATTCATTTTATACTCATTAATAAAATCAATTATTTTATTCTTTATCCCGTCTCGAATCATCCTTGTTTTTATAAGTTTTTCTTCAAATGAACCAATTAATGCCGAAGGATCATCGAATGACCATTCGATATTTTGAACAATTCCCGGAAATAAAGGACAGCGTTCTCCGTTAGATTTATCACATACAGTTATTACATAATTATAAATCCTGCCCTGCTTGAAGAATTCAAAAACATCATCAGTTTTGTTATTTGATATATCTATTCCGATTTCCTGCATAACTTTTACAACTAAAGGGTTTAGTTCTCCCGGTTCTAATCCTGCACTTTCAGCATAAAATCTATCACCGGCAAGGTCATTTAAAAACGCTTCTGCTATTTGACTCCTTGCACTATTATGAATACAAACGAAAAGTACTTTGACTTTATCCATACTAAACTAATTTTAATTTTTAAATTATTAATCTAATAATTACACTGATTTGAAATATAAATAATTTTTTTAGATTAAACATAATTTTATCATGAAATAATTGTTAAATAATTTTCATAAAATTGAAAAAATCTATTCTTTATGATTTTTCATTGCAGCATAAGTTATACACTTTCGGCTTAATCCATTTTTATTCTTTTTTTAGAGTATTTTCCCACCTTGATAAACGCTTGCGTCACTTTAATTTTTTAAAAAACTTAGAAGATATAATAATTTATTATCTACAAGTTTAAATATTTTAAAAAACTTTATAAAATTTTACAAAACTGTCACCAAATCGTCCCCAGATTCTTTTTGATACAAAATAAGACGACGATAGGATATGAGATCTTCCAGTTTAGAGATTATAGTGTTAATAAATACCATTTAGTCATAAATATATATATTATAAGACCTCCTGAGCAAATATCAGTAATAAATGAAATGAATAAAAAAACCCGCTTTTTGAGCGGGTTTTTTGCGGAATCGACGAGACTCGAACTCGCGACCTCCTGAGTGACAGTCAGGCGTTCTAACCAAACTGAACTACGACTCCGTTTAAGAGATGTAAAAATAACTTAATTAATTATTTATTGCAATAGAATTATATCCCCTGTTAACAGGTTCTTGCCCGATTTTCATTCAATAAAATTTATTTTATCAAAAGCATTTTTCTTATACTGCTGAATTTACCTGACTCTAATCGATAGAAATATATACCGCTTGGATACTGCGCGCCGTTCCAGTCAACAGAATATGAACCCGCTTGAAGCGGCTCGTTTATTGGATTTGATATCTCTTTACCGAGCAGGTCATATATTTTTAATATGACAAAAGCTTTTTCGGAAATATCAAATTTTATTGTTGTCGAAGGGTTAAATGGATTCGGAAAATTCTGAAAAAGCTTGTATTCTGCAGGAACATCTTTGCTTAATTTATTTATATTTGTAATAAGTAAAAAAGAAAGAACAGGATGAATTTCCCTTCCGTTCGGAGGAATCCCCGTCTGCCCGTGCAGAAAATCAAAATAACCCACACCCGAAATTCTAATCCTTACATTCGTCGTGGTAAATGTAGATGTAGGATGATAAGTGCTGTCAAACCACTTCCTGAGATTATTAAATTGCGTGTACCTGCTTGTCGAAATTATTCCCGGGCATTGTGCATTTAATATTTCCGCTACCATAGTCTGGCTCGTATCCCCTATTGCGTGAATGACTATATGAATGTCATTGTCATCTTCAAGTTTATACTTGTACATTATACAATCAAGGGAATATACGGAATCTTCCTGGGGTAGCCTTGTATCGGGAAGTGTCAGGGGTTTTGTAAGAGACCTCTGGTATTGAATTGTACTTTGCAAAACATTTGCAAAATCAACATTTATAGTATCGGGATCAATAAGAGTTTTTATTGACCATCTTTCTACTCCGCAAGTAATCAGCGAGCCGTCAGGGGTTCTTACATTCACCAAAGCTTCATTATCATTTTTATCTTCATCATTTATTGCAGCGGATATAACAAATTTCAGAAATATAATTGACGATACAATAAGCAGAAGAAATATAATTTTTTTCAATTTAACCGGTATATTAATGTTTTTATTTCTAAAAATCTTTAATTTTTTAACAGTAAACACTATAAATTTAATATAGTTATTTCATCATCTAATCAAAACTTATATTCATTCATTATTATTTTTCAAATAAAAGCCTTGCTCAGGAATCAAAGATTTGAAAATAATCCGCAGATAGATTTTTTAAAGAAATTTAAGTTTTATCGTTTTATTCAGAAAAGTTTGTTAATTGAATTTAATAATTAATTCATTTAAATTTTTTTATCGGTAAATATTATTGATGAAATTTTTTCTTTCGCTTTTAAAGCACCATTTTTTAAATTCAAAATTATAAAATCAGGAGTTAAAAATGGGAACACGTCTTTTCTGCTTTTTTCAGATATTTTTAATAATTTTTTTTGTTAATGCTCAGGCTCAGTGGGTTTCAAACGGTCCTTATGGCGGAATTATGCAATGCATTCACACAGACGGCTCAAATATTTATGCGGGAACACTATATCACGGAATTTTCAAATCCACAAACGGCGGTGCAAACTGGACTGCCTGCAATAACGGCCTGACAACGAAAAATATTTATTCACTAGCATCTTCAGGTTCTGTCTTATTTGCCGGTTCTTATGGCGGCGGGATTTTCAAATCCACGAATAACGGCGACAACTGGGTTCAGTCCGGTATGGGAAATGGGCAAATCTGGTCTATTGCCGTGAGCGGTTCGAATATTTTCCTTGGAACATATTCAGGTGTTTATCTTTCCACCGACCAGGGTTCATCCTGGACTGCAAAGACCAGTGGTCTATCGAACCTGTCAGTTCGCTGTGTTGTTGCAAGCGGAAGCAATGTCTTTGCTACTACTTTCGGAGGAACAACAGGCGGCGTCTTCGTATCCACCGATAACGGAGATTCCTGGGTATTATCAAATTCCGGTTATACTACAACAAGCACGAATACTTTATATATTCTCGGCTCGACAGTTTTTCTCGGTACTCAGAATGCTGGCGTATATAAATCCACGAATAACGGAGCCAACTGGGTTTCTTCAAACAGCGGAATAACGAACAACAATATCTTCTCTTTTACTTCAAATTCAAGTGTTATGTATGCAGGTACATTCAACGGAATTTTTACAAGCACCGATAACGGCGCAGCCTGGACTGAAATTTCTACAGGACTGAGCAATACAAATGTACGGGGATTAAAATTTCTTAATACGGATTTTTACGCAGCAACATACGGAGGCGGTGTTAACAAGTCAACCGGCAGCGGTTCATCCTGGTCTGAAGTATCAAACGGCATGAATAATAATGTTGTATATGCAATTACTGCAACAGGTTCAAATGTAATTGCGGGTACGGGAGGTTCAGGTGTATTCATTTCTTCAAACAGCGGCAGCAGCTGGTCTGTCTCAAATACAGGCTTAACAAATAAAAGCATAAATGCGCTTGTGGTTTTATCCGGAAATATTTACGCAGGTACTTCCAATGGCGGTGTTTTCATGTCATCAAATAATGGCTCGACCTGGGCAACCGTAAATTCAGGGCTGACTAATTTATATATCAGTGCCTTAATGGCAAATAATGGAAATCTATACGCAGCAACAAATGTAGGAGTATTTAAATCAACTAATGCTGGACAAAACTGGGTAAATTCTTCTTCAGGAATCACTGTCGCTGTTATTTGGTGCCTTGGCTCCGGCTCTTCAGCTATATTTGCAGGAACCGGAAGCGGAGGATTATTCCGCTCGACAGATGATGGAGCGAACTGGACAGTTGTTAATAACGGAATAATCGGTGTTCAAATCCGCGGAATTGGTTCGAACGGGAATAATTTATTCTGCGGAGTCGGCGGTGCTGGAGTTTATCTTTCTACCGATAACGGTAACAACTGGAATGTTATAAACAATGGTTTTAATCCTTCTGAAAATGTATCCTCATTTATTCCTTACGGTTCTGCCGAAATTGTCACAACCTGGGGAGGTGTTTATTATACGCTTGATAACGGTGCAAACTGGACAAGCGCCACTGCAAACCTGACCAACACTTCCTATGCGGCATTTTCTTCAGTATTAACCGGCACGGATATTTATGTTGGCTCAGGTCCCGGTGTATGGAAAAGGCCAATCTCTGAAATCATAATCGGAATAAATAAAATATCATCCGAGATTCCCGAAGCCTATAATTTGAATCAGAACTATCCGAATCCGTTTAATCCGACTACTAATATAAAATATCAAATACCCCGCGCCGGATATGTAACGTTAAAAGTTTTTGATATTCTCGGGAAAGAAGTTAAGACTCTTGTTAACGAAAAGCAAACACCGGGAGTTTATGAAGTAACATTCGACGGGTCAAATCTCACATCCGGAATTTATTTTTACAAACTTACCGCAGACGATTTTTCAGAGGTAAAAAAGATGACATTAATTAAATAAAAGTAAATCAATAAATTTTTTCATAAGGTTGAATTAGAAATAATTCAACCTTTTTTATCAAGTTGAATATAATTAATTACCCCGCCGTTTACGGCGGGGTAAGGCATTCCTTACCCTTCGGGCTTTAGCCCAAACGTCTTTTTATAATATGAAGCATAGAATATAATATCAAAAATCATTATCTTGAAAAATGATTTTATTAATTAGAATATACTCGTGAGATTTAAGACAGAAGCATTCAAAGCCTTACATATTACCGAATTCAGAAATTATACACTCGCAAGATTGTTCATCACGCTTGGCACCCAGATGCAGGCAGTCATCGTCGGCTGGCAGGTTTACCAGCTTACAAAAGACCCCTTTTCGCTCGGCCTTATAGGACTTGCAGAGGCAATTCCTTCGATACTTACAGCATTAATCTCGGGACACATAGTCGATATAAGCGACAGGAAAAAAATCCTGATTTCTTCTTTTATGCTTATGTTCGTCTGCTCGGCTTCGCTTTTATTTATTTCAACCGATACTTTAGCTTTAGTTACACACCGGAAAGTCATTGCAATTTATTCCGTGATTTTCATCAGCGGTATCGCCCGCGGATTTTCAATACCGTCTGCATTTGCATTGCTCGGACAAATTATACCTAAAGAACTGTATCCCAATGCAATTTCCTGGAACACAACCACCTGGCAGGTTGGCGCAGTTGCCGGTCCTGCAATAGGCGGATTGCTTTACGGTTTTCTCGGAGTTTCACTTTCATACGCGAGCGTCGTTACAATGGCTTTCATTGCAATCGTATTAATTTCTTTTATTTCAAAAAAACCCGTGCCCGAAATAACGGGAAATATTCCGCTGGGTGAGAGGCTTTCTGCAGGAATAAGATTTGTATTCAGCAATAAGATTATTCTCAGCGCAATGTCGCTCGATATGTTTGCAGTACTTTTCGGCGGAGCAGTAGCAATGCTTCCCGTATATGCAGGGGAAATTCTGAAAATCGGTGCGGAAGGACTCGGCCTGCTCAGAGCCGCTCCGTCTGTGGGAGCGGTGATTATGGCTTTATTCCTCACTCACAAACCTCCTACCTCAAACGCAGGAAGAAATTTAATGGTATGCGTTGCGGGTTTCGGAGTATGCATAATTATTTTCGGGCTCTCGCAGAGTTTCATTCTCTCCCTCATAGCACTTGCACTCAGCGGAATGTTCGACAGTGTCAGCGTTGTAATTAGACAGACAATTATTCAGCTAAAGACTCCCGAAAATATGAAAGGCAGAGTATCAGCAGTTAACAGCATATTTATCGGCTCATCCAACGAAATCGGTGCATTCGAATCAGGTCTTGCCGCAAAACTTATGGGAGTAGTTCCTTCAGTCCTTTTCGGCGGAGTGATGACCCTCGTAACCGTTATAATTGTAGCCTTTTCTTCCCGCTCATTAAGAAAGCTTAAGTTATGAGTATTATCTGACAGATTTTATCTTTACATTCTTATTATATTGTTCCTGATAAGTTTTTCGAACAGGGATATTTTGTTAAAATAAATAATAATTATGAAGGATATCTCCAACGATTTATATTTTGAAATTTTAAAATTCGGCAAAGAAAAATTAAACAGGCATCTTATTACGAAAGAAATGCTGTTTGAACATCTTAAAGAAAACGGATTCGAAGTACCGGAGGGTATCACGCTCTGGCTGTGGAGCGCACTTGAAGGCAACGTTTTTAAAAGCATTAGCGGTGTAACCGAAGGATTTATTTTGACGCCCGAAGCTTATTTTCAAATGCTCGAGCACGAAAGACTTGAAGAAGCAAGAGAAGTTACAAGAAAAGCGCTGATACTTTCGGAAAAAGCAATAGTAAAATCCACAATTGCAATCTGGATTACAGGCTCACTTGCACTGCTTCAGGTTCTAATCATGCTCTATCAGATATTACACAGGTAAATTAATAATTTCATCCCGATAACCTGATTATAATTAAAATTCTTCCCGCATTGTCATTCCTGCGAAAGCAGGAATCCAGTTCTTCTTAAACTCATTTAAAAGTTTGAATTGAAAGATATTTGTGAGTTGCGTATATTAAAACGTTCGCGTAATGCTATTTTTATAAATAGATATCAAATTATAACCGGACTATGCACTTATTAAAATTAATACTTGCTCTCATTATTCTCTGTACTCTCTCCTCATGTACAAAAAAAGACAAGACTGTTGAATCTAATCTCAGCGGTACCTGGCGGCTCGATAAAACCGAATCACTCGATAATAATACAGGCAAATGGTATTACGACTCCGCATTCTACGGCTGGACAGGCTACATCATATACGACGGGCACGGATATATGGGTGTTGAAATAACTCCGAAAGGATATAAGGATTTTAATGCAAATAAAAATCTCGATAGTTTGAGCTGTGACGGAATAAAAGAACTCGTGAAGTTCTATAAAACAAACTGGGTTTATTTCGCCGAATATAAAATCACAGGCAGTACAATCGAGCACAAACGCATATCCGCAACCGAACCAAAAGACTGGGGCACAACATTAATACGTGACTTTGAAATCAAATCCGACACACTAATCCTTTTCCCCCGCGAAACAATGGGTGGAAAGAAATCGAGATTGTGGTGGGTGAAGATGTTGCAATGAGTAATGAGTAATACTTAAAGAATTTTAATAATCCTCGTTCCCACGCTCCGGCTTGGGAACGCACATAATAATAAAGCACTATATGCACAAAAACAAAATAATCATTTTTTATCTTTTACTCCTTCTCTTCCACGTTGCGCACGTGTTCGAAGAGGCGTGGGGACATTTCTGGATTATGGATTCTATATTCGGACCCGGCCGGTTTCTTGCCCTGAACTGGCTGCTTCTTTGCATTCCGTTTGTTTTATTTTACTTCACGCTTAATGAGAAACGCTGGGCTTATATTTTAAGCATCGTCTATGCAGGTATAATGATACTGAACGGAATCGGGCATAACATTGCAACACTTGTGACAGGCAGATATTTCGGGGGATTTGCAGGCGGGTTCACGGGCATCGGGTTAATTATAATCGGAACAATTTTATTTTACTATCTTAAGAGCTCTTTACCACTAAGACACTAAGGACACAAAGTATTAAATAAATAATGCTGCGTTAATTATTTTTTCTACAAAAAGCTCATGAACAGCATAATGTTCAGGTAAGTTACAATCAGCCCGATTATTATCAGCAGAATTTTGGTGTAAGTCTTATTTACAAATTTACCCATCACTTTTTTTGATGATGTAAGGTATATCTGCAAAAATATTGTGAATGGAAGCTGGATGGATAAAATCATCTGTGAAATTATAAGCCCCTGGAATGGATTTGAGATTAAGAAAATTATTACCACACCGAGTATCAGGGAAATCCCAACACCCGTTCTCGAGTGCCTGTCTTTGATATCATAAGGCTCGTTGAAAATCCCGGCGAATATGCTTCCGCCTGCCATTCCCGAAGTTATGCTGAATGATATTCCCGAAAAAAGCAATGCAACCGCAAAAACAATTGTTGCGCTTTTTCCGAGTAGAGGTTCCAGCATCATTTTTGCCTGCTGAAGCTCTTCGACAGTAATATGATTCGCAAAAAAAGTTGCCGCCGCAAGAATCACGATGGCACTGTTTATCCCCCATCCGACTATCATGGAAAAAAGTGTATCGATGAATTCAAAGTCCAATTGTCTTTTAATTACTTTTTCATCTTTCAGATTCCACTGCCGGCTTTGAATTATTTCGGAATGAAGGAATAAATTATGAGGCATCACCACTGCTCCCAGCACGCTCATAACCAGCAGTATCGAGCCTCCGGGAATATCCGGGCTTACCCAGCATCTTGCGGCTTCAGTCCAGTTTACGTCAACCAAAGTCAGTTCATACAAAAACGAAAATCCGATTACCGATACAAATCCGATAATCCACTTCTCTATTTTCCTGTATGAATTCGTATGAAGCATAAAATAAACGAATGCGAGAATGATTATGCTTCCGGCTTTTATCGGAATATGGAAAAGCATATTGAGCGCAATCGCACCTCCGAGAATTTCAGCAAGCGATGTGGATATCGATGCAAGTATAGCAGTGATAAGAATAAACCTCGATGCGAATTTATTCAGGTGAGTTGTTGCCGCTTCCGATAAACACAGCCCTGTTGCGATTCCAAGGTGAGCGATATTATGCTGAAGTATGATTAGCATTAATGTGGACAGAGTCATTATCCACAAAAGCCTGTAGCCGAATTCCGAGCCCGCAGCAATATTTGAAGCCCAGTTACCCGGGTCTATGAATCCGATTGTTACGAGCAAACCGGGCCCGATGTATTTCATAAAATTGAGAGCTTCTACGTGAGAAGTATCATCGGGCCTTAAAAGATACTTTATTCTTTCGAATAAATTCATTTATCGGTATAGAATTTTATCATCTCTGATAATGTATTGTAGCATACGGGACAGAAATTATTCCGCGACCTCGATTTCATCGTGCAATCGAATTTCGGCCTGTAAATTCCTTTTTCCACATAACCGCCGCCTTCGAATGCACCTACTTTATCATAATATTTGCTGTCGTTCGGAGTTGGTATGGGAGTATTTTTATCTACAAGGTTTTTCCATTTGCTTGCAAAATCCACGAGAGTCGTGATATTCGGCTGAACGGGTTCTACTTTCTGGTTAAAATAATCCGTGACTGCAACGTCGGATGTCCAGTATTCATCGGCTAAGTCCGCAAATGCGTGACCGAACTCGTGAGTCATTACATAATCAGAATAAGGGTCATCGCTGGATACAATGCTGTAGTAATTATAGACACCTCCGCCACCGTACAAAGGTGAATTTACAAGAATCATAATCTGGTCATAGGGCACACCTGCCGCTATATCTCTTAAATCTTTTACATCCATTGTCATCAAATATCTTTCGGTATTAAAAGTATAGAAGCTGGAATTTACGATTGTGTTTTTATAGATATGTTTTCCGGGAATATCCGTGCCGGATTCCTGCGACGGAGCATAGACAGCCCAGATATTAAAATTATCTTTATTTTCCTTATATGGAGAGCAAGTGAAGAAATAACCTATAAACCTGTTTACGTCGGATTTGAATTTTTCCATATCTCCTGCAGTGTAACCATCGGGAATAATTACAATGTCAACTTTCACCGAAGGGTCACCGCTATCAAGAACTTTACTGAATTCATATTTGGCAGGAGTTTCAGGATTTATAAAATAATTATCCGGGTTTACGTATATTTCAAATTTCTTTTCGAGGTTGCCGTCCCTGTTCCTTTTATGAATTTCCACTTTTACTGTTTTTTTCGGGTAAGGAAAAACTATAGTTTCATAGAAACTCCGGCTGAGAACCTTTGCCTCATCGGATGTCTGCCACTCCTGAAAGAGTGTTGAGAAGCCTTTTGAATAAATCAGTTTCATCGAGCCTGAATCATAAACAAAGTACCTGTACTCACCGTAATTAAATTTATCTATCAGGTTTTTTACGACTCCGCCCCAGAAAGGCTCGCATTTCATCTGTTCAAAAAATATATTTGAGCTTCCTGCATCTCCCGCCTGCACGTAGTCGAGCCGAAGGGTCTTATGGATAAAGTAATCGTCGAAATTGACCTGTGAAAAAGTCAGTGCTGTAAAAAGAAAAATAAACAAAGGTATGAAAATAAATTTTTTCATAAAAATTCAGATTTATTTGAAATAAAAATTTCTATTATAATAAGATATTGAATACTGCAATAAAAGTATTAAGGGAATTATTTGCAAAATCTTTTAATAATTTTTTCGACTCCCGCATCTCCGAGTTCCTTGGCCTTATTCCAGTCTTTGCAGGCTTCGTCTTTTTTCTTCATCTTATAATAACAGTCACCGCGGTTTACGTATGCGTCTGGATATCCAGCGTTGAATTCAATTGCCTTGGTATAATCAGCTGCAGCTTTTTCAAAATCTTTTTTCTTCATAAAGCAGTTTCCCCTGTTCAGGTAAGCATTTTCGTTCTTTGCATTTATTTCAATTGATTTATTGTAATCGGAAATTGCGTTATCATAATCTTTCATTTCGTAGTAGCTGATTCCCCTGTTAATATAAGCTTCATAGTCTTTCGGCTTCAGTTCGATTGCTTTTGTATAATCTGCAAGGGCGTCTCTATTTTTCTTAAGTTCAGCAAATGCGGTTGCCCTGTACAAATATGCATCGGGATTTTTCGGATTCATTTCAATTGCCCTGGAGAAATCAGCAATTGCATCCTTGAATTTTTTTGCTTTGGATTTTTGCAAACCTGAATCTATAATTTTCTTTACATCATCGGAAACCACGTCTTTATCCGTTTCTTTTAAATCCTTTTTTATTGTGGTTATTGTATCCTGCTTTTTGACTTCCTGCTTAGGTTCTTCTTTTTTCGTACAGCCTGAAATTATAAATGAAAAAATAATTAATATAGAGAGTGATATTATAGAAAAAGATTTCTTCATAACTTGCTCCTTCGTTAATTTTAAAATTATTGCGTAAAGCTATTCAAATAAAATTCGTATTTCAATACCTTTAATAATGAGACATAATATTTATAAAAAACGCAATTTTATCTAAAAAATAGTAGTTATTTTTTATTGTATTATGGAATTATAAATTATTCACTATATTTGTAAAAATACATTATGGCATCAAGTTCAAAACCGAAAATAATTATAAGCCTTCTTTTTGTAATCGCACTGGGTTTTCTTGCATATTATCTGTTATTCGACAGGTTCCTGCTCTTAACAGGAAGTCTCGATCCGAGAAGCGACAGGTATAAAATCGAAGAGCTTGCCGAAAAGAGGAAAATCCAATACCGCCTTGCGTATAAGGGAACAGGTAATTTAAAGCAGACAATTCACCTTAATACTGGTCCGGCTGTGTTTGTAATTTATCACGAAGGGGAATCTTCATATCTTGTTGAATTGCGCTCTACAACGGATTCCCTGATTTCAGTTCTTGCACAGGGAACAGGTGATTATGATGGTGTAAGCCAGGTTAATGTTCCTGTAGAAGACGCGTATCTTCTCAATGTAATTACTGCAGGTAATTGGGGTATTGCTTATAAATAGAATTATTTCATCTGGTTTAAATAATCAATCTTCTTTGTAAGCTCATCCCAGTATCTAGGATTTAATTTCATTGCCATTTCATAATTTTCTATAGCCATATCATAATTAAAAACTTTCTCCCACGAAGAACCCCTGTTATAATAGGCCTTTGCAAGTCTTGGGTCTGCCTGAATGGTTCTGTCATATTCTTTTATTGCCTGCCAGGGATTTTCAATAGCATCATATACATTGCCTTTGTTAAACCATGCGATTGTATCATCCGGTTTGAGTTCGAGAACTTTATTATAATCCCATAGAGCCTGCTCATAATGTTTCAACCTTTCGTGAGCCGTGCCTCTGTTCTGATATGCTGAGTGATTGTAAGGATTCAATTGAATATATTTATCATAGTCCGCAATTGCCTCTTTATATTTCTGAATATTCTGGAAGTGATTTCCTCTGTCAAGATAGGGACCCGGATTGAGAGTGTCTTTGCTGATAAGCAAATTCAGGCGTTCAAAAGCTTTAAGGTTTTCCACTTTATAAACGCTGTCTCTTGGTTTACTGTAACCCATATGATAACTTTCAATATTGTCGCGGTAATCAAAATAACCGCTGCCATATATATCCGTACTGTCATTGGGATTCCTTGTAATTGGCGGGTTCAGCCTGGTTTGACTCGAATCCATCGAATATACTAATTCCGTGCGTTTACGTTTATTCTTGTTGTAATTATAATACCAGATTGCCGATAAAATGACAACAATTAATAATGCAAATAATATTATTTTTTTCATTTTGAAAAATCCCTTATTATTTATTCAGATAATTTTCTTTTAAAAAATTTATATGATATAATTCATGTCCTGCAAGTATATATAATATTGCTCTTACAGAAAATTCAAATTCATTTGCCGTTCCTGTTTGCATTAAATCCTCTTCATCAAAGCTCTGAAAAAATTTCAAATCAGCAGCTCTGAGCAGAAGCATTTCGTCAGCGATTTCCTTTAATGATTTTTTATAATACCTGGAATTTTTTATATAAATATCCTGGTCATATCCTGCCATAGGCTGCTTATCCCTTCGGGAAATTCTTAATGCCCTGTATGCCAAAACTCTTTCGGTATCCAGCAGGTGCCCCAGGACTTCTTTAATCGTCCATTTTCCGAATGCATATGTGCTGTTTCCCTGTTCCTCCGAAATTGTAGAGATAAATTTCTGAACATATATTGATTGTTCTTCCAGTATTTTTAAAATATCTCCGTCTTTTACCAACGGAAGATACTGATTATAATATTCCGGATATTCTTCGGGTGTTGGTCGTCCCATTTTTAAAAATTATTAATATATTTAACTCTTCTAAAAAATAAATTCAATGACAAATTATAGTCTCATTTAAACAGGTGAATATTACCCCCCGTATGCAAAAAAAGTAAATTTTCGTTTTTTAAGAACCGCCCTTTCCTTATATAATCAAGCAATCCCGATGCTGCCTTACCGGAATAGACATAGTCCAGCATGATTCCCTCGTTTTTGGCAAATATTTCCACTGCCTCAATTCCTTTTTTAGTGACTGCTGCATATTTTTCACCCATATATCCGTCATCAACTAAAATATCTTTTTCATTTATCTTAACTTTAAAATTTTCAGCAACTTTGCTGGATAATTTAAAAATTTCAGACATCAGGATATTTTTTTCTTTAGATACATCAAACCCTATGATTTTTCCATTCCAATTATTCAGTTTTGCTCCGACTACAAGACCGGACTGTGTTCCGGCAGATGCTGTTGCGTGAAAAATATAATCGAATTTTATTTTCATCTTTTTGCTGTTCTGCATAATTTCATTAAAAGCTTTTACATAACCAAGCGCTCCAACAGGACTCGAGCCGCCTATCGGCATCCGGTATACTTTCTTTCCCTTTTTAGTCAACTTATCCGATAATTCGGCTTCATAATTTTCCCAGTCGCTCCAGTCTTCCGATTCAACAAAATATGTCTTAGCTCCGAATAAATTATCGAGCAGGAGATTTGCAGTCGCCTTTTCAGGTCTTTTACTGCCTCCCAATACAAGGTGCACTTCCAGTCCGTAAACTGCTCCAGCCGCGGAAGCTATCCTGCAGAAATTTGACTGAACTCCTCCGATACCGATTAACGTGTCCGCTTTTTTTCTCTTTGCATCTGCAACAAGAAATTCAAGTTTCCGGGTCTTATTTCCGCCGAAGGCAAAACCCGTAAGGTCATCTCGCTTGCAATATACATTAGCTTTAAACAACTTTGAAATATTTTCAAGCTTATGCAACGGGGTGGGTAAAACCGACAATTTGAAACCGGAATATTTATTGAAAATATTATTTTTCATTTTATTATTTTATTAAAATTGATGAATCACCATAGCTCAAAAACCTGAAATCATTATTCAGGGCATATTCATAAACTACTTTCCAGTCTTCCCCGATAAATGCAGCTATAAGCAATAACAATGTACTGCCGGGCAGATGAAAATTTGTTACTAGTAAATCCACAACATTAAATTTATATCCCGGAATTATCATCAGTTCTGTCTTGCCGTAAATTTGCTTTAATTTTTTTTTATGCATAAAATTCAAAACCGCATCAATGGAGTTTTCAAATGAAACTCCGTCATTTTCATAAGGATACCACTGCTCAATTTTAAATTCACACGTTTCATCTTTTAAGAGTTTAACTCCGAACCTGTAAACGCTTTCCAGTGTTCTGAGCGAAGTTGTTCCTACGGCAGTGATTTTCCTGCTTTTGTACTCCAAAATATTTTTCAATAAATCATCGTTCACGCAAAATAATTCCCCGTGCATTTTATGCCCGCCGATTGTTTCGGATTTAACAGGTTTGAATGTTCCTGCTCCGACATTTAAAGTAAGAAAATCTATTTTGCATTTTTTTTGCTCAAGTTTATCAAATTCTTTTTGTGTAAAGTGCAGACCTGCAGTCGGGGCGGCCACAGAACCTTCCACCCGGGCATAAACAGTCTGGTACTTAACTTTATCGGATTCTTCTGATTCCCTTCTGATATATGGAGGCAAAGGAATTTTACCGAGTGACTCTATCACTTCGCCGAATGTAATATCAGCAGGTTCCCAGTTAAACCCGATTAAGTATTCATCGGTATCTTTACTTTTTACTTCAGCAGATATTTCATATTCTCTGTCCTGATAATTAAATTTGGCTGTAACCTTTCCGCTTTTCCATTTGCTTGCATTTCTGATAAAACATTTCCATTCGGATTTTCCTTTCTTATGAAATTCAACCTGGTAATCAGTGGTATCGGATGACGGTTCAAGGCAAAATATCTCAATCTTTGCACCTGAGTCTTTTAAAAAAAACAATCTCGCCGGAATAACTTTTGTATTATTAAAAATTATTAAGGAATCATCCGGAACATAATCCGTAATATTTTCAAATTTAGTATTTTCAATTTCACCTTTTTTATAGACGAGTAATTTCGAAGAATCACGCTCAACAAGAGGATACTGTGCAATTTTTCCGTCCGGAAGGTGATACAAATAATCCGATATTTTTATATTTTTATAATCCAATGCTGTAATCTCATAAAAGTTACAGTGTAAAATAACCTTTTTATTTTTTGCATTAAATATTAATTTATATACTTAATAATTACCTTTATGACCTACGAAGAAATCCTGAAAGACCTTGTTTTGAACGACGAGAGATATATCGTTATGACGGCGGAAAACCGCACCGATATAAAGAATCTTCCTTTTATGCTCGGTGATAAATTTATAGATACAGGAATAACCGAGCAGACTTTGATTGGTTCAGCCTGCGGGCTGGCTTTAAGAGGCAGGGTTCCGATTGTTCACGCTTTTGCATCATTCCTGACAATGCGGGCATTCGAATTCATAAGAACTGATGTAGGAATTGCCAACCTGCCGGTTAAAATGGTAGGGATATCTCCCGGATTCCTTTCCGGACCACTCGGACCGGCACATCAGGCAATCGAAGATATTTCACTGATGCGCGGAATTCCGAATATTAATATATTCTGCCCTTCGGATGAAGGAGATTTATTAATCGGTATAAAATCCGTATTGGAAAGTCACCATCCGTTTTATATCAGATATATTAATGAGAAATCCGAAATTAAGCACAATACTGAATTTGAAATCGGTAAAGCAGAGATAATTTCGGAAGGAGAAGATATCGGCATTTTTGTCTACGGATATCTTCTTAAACAGGCTTTTATAGCAAAAGAGATACTCGAAGGTAAAGGACATTCAGTAAGACTGATAAATCTAAGAACGATAAAACCAATAGACGAAAAAATAATTACGGAAACCGCACATAAATGTAAACAGCTTGTAACAATCGAAGACCACTTTTTGACAGGCGGGCTTTATTCAATTCTTGCGGAAATATTTCTTAAAAACCGGATTACAGCAAAGGTGCTCCCCATTAGTATTCAAAATAAGTGGTTCAAGCCTGCGCTTTTAAATGAACTTGTAGATTACGAGGGTTTTTCAGGTGAAAAGATTGCGGAGAAGATTTTGAGCGAAATAAATAAGTAATAATTATTCCTAATACCCGAAATTTATTTTTACTTGATATAAATAATAAATAAGCATAAATTACAATTAAGGTATACAAATTTTTTATCTTAGAAAGGTCGGTTATTATGAATTTTAAGAAAAATATAGCAATACAAATCTTAATAAAACAAATCCTGTTAATTAAAAACATATAAATAATAAATCACTATGAAGAATATTTTATTTATTTTACTGTGCCTGATTTATCTCGATGCTTCAGCTCAGACAAATCAGCAAATCGGGAGGTTCGAACAATCTCAAATTGTCAATAATAAAATAGTTACAAAAATAATAACAAACCCGCTTGTAAATACTGGTGAGAACAGATTAATCAATGAAAATCAATATACTCCAAAAAGCAGTGTCAATGCATCTTCTGTCACATGGAATTTCTTAGACCCGTATGCAATTGCTAACGATATGATGATAAGCGGAGACGGAACGGTTGGTTACTGCGGATGGTCATTAAACTCAAAACGTGTATCCGCATATGGAAATGCAAATAGTACGCCATTCTGGGAGTTTAATACATCCACACTTGGATATAGAAATTATATAGCATCTTCCGATACAGGAATTGTAGCTGTCGGTGCATATCTGAATTTCTATTTATTCGATAAAAACTCGAATACACCTTTATTCAATTTTGATTTGACAACCCTTCCTGATACGGGCACAGCAGGTCCGACAGGAATTACATCAAACGGAGGATTTTTCGTCGCAACAGCGAACCGGAATGATACAAGCACGATTTTCGGATTTAATAAATCATCGAATATATCAGTCTGGAAATTCAGAGTACCGACTGCTATTCAGGGAGTAAAAATTTCGGGTAATGACTCGCTTGTTATAGTAAATACATACAGCTATTACTGGGTATTGAATACATTTACAGGTGCAATACGATATTCCGCAGCAATTACTGGCGGTACGCAAACAAACCAGGGTATAAGCGGAAACGGGAATATAATTGCAATTATTAACTATATGGGGCAGGTAAAAGTATATCAGTGGAATGGCTCGACTTATAATTTCCTCTGGCAATATCAGGAACCTACCGGAACATATTATAACTGGATTAGTGCAATCGATGTTTCTTACGACGGAAATTACATTGCTGCTGGAACCCTAATATTTGTAACCTCTTCAACTTACGACGGCAGAATCAGATATTTTAAAGTATCCAACGGGTCGGTTCCGTTATGGAGTTACACGGGAATGCTGGATGAAGTAAGCTGGGTGGCATTTTCGAAAAACGGTAAAATATTAACAGCTTCATCTTGGGGTGATATAAATGAATTAAAAGCTGATTTTGTTGTTTTTAAAACATCACAGAATGTAAATATCCCGATTTTTGCTTTGAATATGCCGGGTTCTCCATATGCATGCAGTGTATCAAACGACGGTACAACTGCAATTGTGGGAGGAAAGGCTGTCCACGCGCGGGCATTCGGATACGGCGGAACATTCTATAACGTTTTTATAGATACTGCTACAGGGAATGTCAGCGTAGGGAATATCAGCGGAAACATTCCGAATGAATATAAACTCGAACAGAATTATCCAAACCCGTTCAACCCTACTACAAATATCAAATACCAAATACCAAATAACAGTTTTGTAACATTAAAAGTATATAACATTCTGGGAAAAGAAATAACCACACTTGTAAATGAAGAAAAGAAAGCCGGATATTATGAAGTAAAATTTTCAAATAATCAGTTGCCTGGAGGAGTGTATTTCTACAGACTGCAGACAAACGGATTTACGGATACCAAGAAATTGATTTTGGTGAAATAGAAATTTATTGTGCATGATTAAATAAGACGGTAAGATATTTCATTTTACCGTCTTATTTTTAAAATCAAATTTATTTACCTTCCTGATTCCTGAACAATTTTTTTAATCTCCGAATTCACTCCGAGATTAAGAATAATCTCAAGGCTTATCGGCATTACAAAAGACCAGTTAGTATCGTTAACGATTCCCGGGAAATTAATCCTGTACGAGGTTTCCTCGCCTTTCACAAACAGCGACTCATCCAGAAAAAGCCATTCCTGCAGAAGCTGAATGCTGAATATAGAAGAAGCAATATTCACTTTTTCAAGAGCTTTTCTGATAAAGAGAGTATTTATTTTATAGTCATTTCCGTTTGATTCTATTCCAAGAAAATTTAAAAATTTCGGCCGTTCACTAAAACTTTCTTTATAAAGTTTAATTATATCCCGGCAGGAATCAAAATTCAAACCCAGAATCTCAACTAATTTTTCGGGACTATCTACCGAGTTTCTCCAGAATAACCTTCCGTATTTGGATTTTTCATTGTCAAAAAGATTTTTAACAATTTCCGTATATTTTTCAAGCGGGATTTGTTTGGCGGAACAGAGCCTTTGAAATAATTTTTCATCGATTGTTCCTGTTTCATTGTGCCACCAGTCTATGATAGTACTTGAATCGTGAGTCGAGATTGTAGATACCGAATTAATACGATACCGTTCGGGGTCAATAAAATTTTCGCTGTTATTAAAATCTTTTACCCATCTCTGGACGTTCATACCCGTAATTCCGTAATCCCAGAGAACTTTCGGCGAGCAATCCGGAACTGTTCCCAGGTCTTCAGCACAGGGCATCATACCTGAATTTTCCACCATTACATCAAGAAGTTTTTTGCCTGTTTCTTCCCACAGATTTTCATCCTGCGGGTCAAATGTTCCTTTAAGTCCGCCATCTTCAATCGGACAGTCAATTGCTATGCTCCATAAACGGAAAAATCCCACGAAGTGGTCTATCCTGTATATATCATAAAAATTTTCGGCATATTTCAGTTTTTCTTTTATATATATATAGCTGTCATTTTGCATTTCCTCACGGTTGTATGCGGGCATTCCCCATCTCTGCCCCATTGCAAAATACATATCGGGCGGGGCACCCGAAGATAAATTCAATTTAAAATACTTTCTGTGCGCCCACACATCAGCACTGTCGCGGCTTATGAGAAACGGTAAATCCCCCATTAACAAAATATCTTTTTCCGCTGCATATTTTTTAACTGACTTAAACTGTTCATATAACTGCCATTGAATCCAGTAGTAGAAATTCAGCCTGCCCGCAAATTCATTTTCAATTTCCGCTAATGCGTTTTCATCCCTGTCCCTGTATCTTTCATCCCACTCTTCCCATGATTTATTCTGTTGTGTTTCTTTCAATACTTTGAATAAAGCATAGTCTCTGAGCCAGTACAAATTATCATTTTTAAAATCGTCGAATTTTTTAATTCCGTTTAAATACGATACTTTATAAATCTTCATTAAAAGTTTTATTTTTTCGTATTTAATTCTATAATTTACCCTGTCTCCTCCGCAGGGAACATACTTTTTAAGGTCTCTTAATTCTTTTTTAACGGGATTAAGATTTACATTTTTTAAATCGTTAAAAGAAAGATACATCGGTTCAAGCGCAAAAGAACTTACCGAATTATACGGTGCAAAATCAAACCCTACATCATTCATAGGTAAAAGCTGTATAATGCTTAAACCTGTCTTCCGGCACCATTTAGTAAGCAGTTTAATATCGGGAATCTCACCTATCCCGATACTATTACGGGAATAAATTGAGAATAAAGGCGCGGCAACACCAGCCCTTCTTTTAAGTCCAATTCTCTGCCATTTATCAGCAGTCCTTGTATTCTTAAAATGTGAATAATCTATCGTATTCATAGGATTTGAACATTCATAATATTCGTAAGATTGGAATATATTTATAATTATTATTTATTAAACACTATTTGTTTATAAATTTCTGCGCCATTTACAAATTCAGCTTTATTGCTCTTTGCTTTTGATAATTCCTTAAGGAAATCTTCTTCGAGATTTATGTCAAAAAGTTCTTTTGAGATTTCAATTGCTCTTTTTGCATAAGCCAGGATCTGCACCGTCTCTATTCCGGATATATCCGAGAAAAACCACCCGCAGCTTGTGAACATAAACATGGAAAACTTCTGAATCTCAAGTAAACTCAAAGCTTGATTGGTTTCTTTTAAATTAAAATTTTTAATTGCATTATTTTTTATAAATTCACTGACGTTATCTGCCGAAGAATCATTTATAATTCTTATATATTCATTTCTTGCATTCCAAACATTTTTGAAAAATTTTTTCCCTTCAAGTTCAAAAACCACTTCAAGTTTATCCCGAAGCTGGTTCAGAGCATTTCGCAATGGTTTCCGCCATTTCTGATTCCACCAGGGTTCACCTCCGGTATTACATCCGCAATTTCTTTTCCACCTTCCGACACCGTGAACGCAGCTCCACGAAGTTCCTTCGTTTTTAATTCCCGGTTTCAATCTGACTTCATACTCGGGATGATGATTGGAAAGGAACTCGGAATAATTCACAACACTATAACCTCTTGAGGGAGCGAGTTTTGACAATAAATAAGCAATAGTTCTTTCGGTAAAATGCTTATGGTGCCCGAATGTTTCGCCATCGACAGCCATATGTACAAGCTGTGCTTTTTTGAAATCAGGAACTTTTACAGAATCTATTCTTTCCATTAATTTTTCGGAACTGTAAATTATATCATCAAATGCGATATTCCTGGATAACGGACCATCATAAAAAAATATATCTATAAATTTACCGGGTTTAATCTGAGAAAAAGCTCTGTAAGGCTGTTTTGTATTGATATTTTCCTGTGATACATCTTCCCAATCGCCTTTTTTTAATTTACGGATTTTTAATGCCTGTGAGGGATCAAGTATAATGAACTTAATTTTTTCTTCAATCAGATATTCAAGTGTTTCATTACTGCAGGCAGTTTCAGCAAGCCATATCCCTTCTGATTTTCTACCGAAGTAAAACTCAAAATCATATAATCCCCATTTTATTTGTGTAATATTATCCCTTTTATTTGCCAGAGGCATTATAATATGATTATAAACCTGTGCAATTGCATTACCATGACCATTATGAGCTAAAACACTTTTATTATCTGCGTCAATTATTTTATCTAAAATTTCAGGATGTTTGCTTTTTATCCATCTCAAAAGCGTAGGTCCGAAATTAAAATCAAGGTATTCAAAATTATTAACTCTTTCAAGAACACGGTTGGTTTCCAAGTCGGCTATAATGGCTTCGGTATTGGGTTTGTAACATTCCTGTAAAATACGCTCGTTCCAGTCATGGAATGGTGCAGCAGTAGGCTGTAATTCGATTTCATCCGTAACCGGGTTTTCTCTGGGCGGCTGATAAAAATGCCCGTGTATGCAAAGATATAACTTTTGTTTCATCTGTTTAACAGAATTAAGAGTTAATTGTTAATTAAATATTTTTCATAACTCTTAACTTCTCAACTCATTTTTTAAAAAATTATTTTTCCAATTTAAAAATTATTCCGCCAAGCGGAGGTATAGTAATACAAACGGAATGCATCCACTGTTTTCTTTTTCCGGGAAACGAATTCACACCTCCCGTGTTGCCTTTTCCCGAGCCGCCGTATACCTCTCCGTCACTGTTCAGAATTTCTTTATAAAATCCTTCATAAGGCACACCAAGAAAATATTTTTCCCTTAATACAGGTGTCATATTAAGAACAAATAAAAGAACTTCATCATCATTTTCCGATTTTCTCAGGAAAGCAATTACACAACTGTCTACATCGGAAAAATCAACCCACTCAAATCCTTCCTGTTTAAAATCCTGCTGATACATTGCCGGATTATTACTGTACAGGTGATTTAAATCCTTAACAAAATAATTAAGTTTTGTGTGCAAATCAAAATCCAGCACGAACCAGTCAAGCGATACATTCACGTACCATTCTTTATACTGGGCAATATCGTTAGACATAAAATTCAGTTTCTTACCGGGGTGTCCGAACATATAAAGAAAAAACAAGCGCAAATTTGCAAATCTTTGCCAGTCATCACCGGGCATCTTTTCAAGCAATGATTTTTTTCCGTGCACGACTTCATCGTGGGAAACCGGTAATACAAAATTTTCATTGAACGCATACCAGAGCGAAAAAGTAATCATATTCTGGTGAAACTTCCTGTGTATCGGTTCTTTTGAAAAATATTTCAGGGAATCATTCATCCATCCCATATTCCATTTCATATCAAAGCCCAGTCCGCCAACATACGTCGGACGGGATACCATCGGAAACGCAGTGGATTCTTCCGCAATCATCACAATTCCCTTGTGGTACAGGTGAACAACTTCGTTTAACTTTTTAATAAAATCTATGGCTTCAAGATTTTCCCTGCCGCCGAATACATTCGGTTCCCAATCCCCTTCTTTTCTGTTATAGTCAAGGTATAGAATCGAAGCAACCGCGTCAACTCTTAATCCGTCTATATGATATTTTTCCAGCCAGAAAAGTGCATTTGAAATCAGGAAATTTCTTACTTCATTTCGTCCGTAATCAAATACAAATGTACCCCATTCTTTATGAAATCCTTTTTTCAAGCTTTTATAAGCATACAGCTGGGTATCATCGAAATTTGCAAGCCCGTGTTCATCGGAAGGAAAGTGTGCAGGAACCCAGTCCAGCAATACACCTATTCCGTTTTGATGACAATAATCAACAAAAAACATAAAATCCTGCGGAGAACCGAACCTGCTTGTGGGTGCAAAATAGCTGACCACCTGGTAGCCCCATGATTCATCGAGCGGGTGCTCCATAATAGGCAGAAGTTCAATATGCGTATATCCCATGTTCTTTATATAATCAACCAGTTCATATGCAATCTGCCTGTAACTTTTATAGCCGGCGTCGTTTGGAAAATTTACATTCTTAAAGTCTTTTTTCCAGGAACCCAGATGTACCTCATAAATAGAGAACGGAGTTGTTTGAAAATCCATTTTCTCTCTTTTTTCAAACCACTCCTTGTCGTTCCATTTATATCCTTTAAGTGAATTTACAACAGATGCTGTTTTGGGCCTGATTTCTGCCTGGAAAGCAAACGGGTCTGCCTTTAAATGAACTATATCTTTATGATATGATTTAATTGCATATTTATACACTTCACCTTCTTTCAATCCGGGGATAAACAAAACCCAGACACCTGAATCCATTATCTTATCCATCCGATGTGAATCTGCCTTCCAGGAATTAAAATTCCCTACAACACTGACACCTTTGGCATTCGGTGCCCACACGGAAAAAAGGACACCTTTAATTCCACCGATAATTTTAACTTTAGCGCCTAATTTTTCATAAATCTGATAGTGATTACCCTCGCTTAAAAGATACAGGTCAAAATCCGAAATGCCATATTTAGTTATCTTCACTTTGCTCATATCTTCAAAATACTTTCAATGATACAAAAGTGAAAGGTAATTATGATTAAAAATGAGGCAAAAAAATGCAGGGCAAGGACCCTGCATTATTAAATATTTTTGTAAAAAATTGATATTCTATATAGACTCAGATTATTATTGATTTTTTTTATTGTACTCTTCCAGTGTTTTGTTATAGAGTTCAATATATTTTTGAGAATATTTTTCATCAATAGTTTTTCTGTCATATTCAGAATTTCCTAATTTCCTTAATTCTTCGTTTTTAATCTCATTAATATATTTCTTCAATCCCTCATCAAGATTATATTTAAGCGCATAAATCTCAATATCCTTGGAAACTGAGGAAAGGTCCCAGATTCGGACAGAATTATCATCACTTGCACTGGCAAGATATCTTCCGTCAGGTGAAAAGGTAATGTAATTTACGTTGTCATCATTTCCCTCGAGAACTTTTACTTCTTTTCCTGTATTAATATCCCAGATTCTTATTGTATTATCCCTGCTTCCGCTGGCAATATATTTGCCGCCCGGGTGCAATGCAAGGCAAAGGATTTCCTTAGTGTGACCCGTTAATATTTCAACATCTTTATCCTGTTTCACATCAAGAATTTTTATTGCATCATTTAAATATTCTCTGCTGACGTAGTAAAAATATGAACCGTCATTTGAGATCAGAATAGTTTTCTGACCGAGATTATTATCCAGCAGAATTGTTCTTGTAATCATTTTTTCATTTTCAGTGTCGAAAATGTAAAGCATAATTCCGGTTTTATTTTTAATTGTTTTATTATCTCTTTTATTACCCTTATAATTTGAACTAACCCCAATTTCTTCATCCATAAACTGGCTGTATAATGCCAAAAACTTTCCGTTTTCCGAGATTGTTACGGGGTAATTAAAATTCCAGCTTCCTATCATTCCAAGGAAAGAGCTGCTTTCATACTTGACTGATGACAGGTCGTAATTATTCAGCAAAAGTCTGTAACATTTTCCTTCCATGTCGTTTTCAATATTGTAATTTACAATATACTTGCAGCTGTCCAGAGATAACTCGGGAATTACAGAAACCGCCTTATTTCCGTTTCTCTTAACGAAAAAATTCGGTGATTTGCTTTCTATATTCAGTAATTCATTTCCTTTCTTACCGAATGCATCATAAATAAAAACAAACGAATCAATTGCAGAAGATATTCCTATTAACGGCTCATTTCCCGCAATTATTTTTTTAGCATCGGAATCAAAATATAATTTAAAAATCTTGTTATTAATATTAATACTGTTAACCAAATCACCCGACCCGATATCCCAGATTCTTATTATCCCGTCATATCCTCCGCTTGCTATGTATTTACCGCCCGGAGAAAACGTAACGGCATGAACATAATCAGTATTACCGGAAAATTTCTTGTTTATCTGTGCCGGTGTACTTTGAAACGAAAAAATAAAAAACGCTGCTATAATAAAATTTAATGTTTTCATATTTTTGTTATTTATTTTTTTACCCCCCGCAAGGGTAAATACTTTTGCTAAATTTATTATTTACTTCAATAAAAAGCAATACCTTTTTTAATTGCCTGATTTCCCGCAGTATATTTACCCTTATGGGTTTAAAAATCGGCATTTTACAGTAAAACTAATGCATTTAATTATGCTTGATAAAAAAAACTATTTGCACTATTTTAATGTTACCCTGATTAGGAGTTACAATAAACAGAATTTATACGAATATGAAAAACGAATACAAAAAAGAAGTACAAAAATTTCTTGAGCTGGGATTAACCGAAAGAGAGACAAAAGTTTACATTACATTGCTTTCGAAAAAAAGTTTTACAAGTTCTGAGCTTCAGAAAACTGCCAACATTCCCCGTACAAAAATTTACGAAGTTCTCTTCAAAATGCTGGAGAGGGGTATTTGCGTAGAGCGCAGAGTGGGAAAGATAAAATATTATGAAGCGGTAGAACCAAAAAAAGCACTGAATAAAATACTGGAAGATTATAAGAACAATTTCCAGAATGAACTGGAAAAGAAAAAAGACATCACGGAAAAACTGGAAGGATTATTTAATCCTGTTTTTCAAAAAAATAAAAATCTCGACAGTCCGCTTGAATACGTCGAAGTTATTAAAGATAAGGACCACGCACAGAAAAGAATTCTGGATGCTTTTAAGAATTCAAAAACTGAAGTATTATCTTTTGTAAAAGGACCTTATGTATGTGATACTACATCAAGGGTAAACGAGCAATTCCGGGAAGAAAAAAGCCTTTTAAAACGCGGCGTAATATGTAAAAAAATTTATGAATTGACCGAACTTGAAGATCACGAACCAGTGATAGATCAGTTTAAGCCTTTGGCAAAACTGGGCTCACAATTGAAGATGCTTGGTTCCATTCCCGTTAAAATGGTAATATTTGATGAAAAGATGGTGATTTTTCCGTTGCAGGACACTATAAATAATCCGAATGAATTTACAATAATAATTGTAGAGCATATAGGTATGGTGATGGCCTGTAAAATACTTTTTAACCATCTCTGGGATATATCCCTTCCTTTAAAGATATAAGCTTAAATAATTTTTCAGAATAAAAAAGGCTGACATAATATGCCAGCCTTTTTTGTTAAAAAGCATTTTTCTGACTAATCGATATGTTATTTCGTCACAATCATCTTTTTTGTTTCAGAAAAATTACCTGCTGTCAATTTATAGAAATATACCCCACTTGGTAAATTGTATTCGGCTAAATCAAATATCAGGGAATAATTACCTGCCTGTTTATTCGTATTTACAAGAGTCGCAATTTCCTGACCTACCAAATTAAATACTTTCAAACTCACGAATGTATTTTCTTTTAAAGAATAATTAATAGTAGTAGCCGGATTAAATGGATTCGGATAATTCTGTTCGAGTTTGTAAGCGTTTGGCAATGGTTCCGAATTACTATTTTCGCCTGTAGAGAAATCGACTATGGCAGTAAGTACGGATAATGTACCCTGCAATCTTGCCCAGATCGGTCTTACGTGACCATCATGAGCTGTAATATTCGTATAATCTCCGAAGAACGTACCGCTTGTGGGCACGAATGAAGTAGAACTTACTATAAAATTCGTAAATGTGTTTCCGCCATCTGTCGATTTCGCTATGTAAACATCAGTGGCAGTATTAGTGTAATTTCTTCTGTCATAAAAAACGAAATAAATATTACCGTTTTTCTGGTCTACAGTCATCCATGGCAAGAATTGTTCTTTCCCTGCCGCATCGTTATTTACTCTTAACGGGGTGCTCCAGTTCAGTCCTCCGTTAGTCGATTTAACAAATTTAATATCATGATCAAGATTGCCTGCACTGTCTGAATAGCCAACATAAATATTTCCTCTGTAAGGACCGTTGCTAATATCGCAGCTTGTTATCGGCATTCCATTACACCTTTGCAATCCGTTAATCATATAATCCCATCCGCCAGGCTGGTCACAAACATAAATTGGCTGTGATAGCCATGTATTACCTGCATCTGTAGATTTATTAAAAAATAATCCCCATTGGGCATATCTGATTTTTGGTCCAGCCCAGACATCATAAATTTCCCCGTTTGGACCTGAACATGGTACAGCACCTTCAACTGTATTATCTCCATCATAACAATCCCCGCCATATTTATCCAGTCTTAAAGAACTTGACCATGTGTTACCGCCGTCGGTGGATTTGGAGAACAATATTCTTGATGTGTCCGTTTGGGTCATTGTACCGTAATTATCAAACTGTGTCCAGGATACATAAATATTATTATTTCTCGGATCAACGCATGCCCATGCTTTATCCTGTGCTTTTGTTCCGTTTAGACCAGTATATGTTCCCGGGTTAGAAAAACTAACACCGTTATTAGTTGACTTTTGAAATACTATTCTGTCAATCCAGTTACCCGGAGAAGGCGGATTTGCCAGATGAATGTAATAAAATGCACCCGTTGTATCACATATTATACACGGGTCGCCCCATACGCCGTAACTGCCCGAAACTAATCCGTATTGTGTTGCCCAGTTTAATCCTCCATTAGTGGAATAAGATACATAATTCAAATTAGCACCCGCGACTAATATATTAGTGTTTTTTGGATTTATACAAATTGACGGTTCTTCAGGAGCCATCGATAGTCCCGGAGTAAAAATCGTTACATTAGTATATT
>Ga0182021_10000820_pt1 | contig 34850 bp, 31 predicted proteins | sample 612E3MmetaG_FD_120493 | JGI IMG/M metagenome (GOLD analysis project Ga0182021, IMG submission 120493) | Permafrost microbial communities from Stordalen Mire, Sweden - 612E3M metaG (Illumina Assembly) | ecosystem: Environmental > Terrestrial > Soil > Wetlands > Permafrost | place: Sweden... | reverse complement strand
GCTTGCTGTATTTTGGGATGTAGCTTGCGGCGAAAAATGGGTTGATTTTAGGCGCAAGCATTATATTAAGAGGCCAACCGCAGCTTCTGCCCATAGCTTGACATACAGCCATGTACATCGCGTCCAAATCGGGTCTTTCTTCTCGGTCAACTTTGATGCAGATAAAAGCTTGGTTTAGGAGGTCTGCGACCTGCTGATCATTGAAGCATTCTTCTTCCATAACGTGGCACCAATGGCAGCTGGAGTAGCCGATGCTTAGAAAGATTGGTTTATCTTCAGCCTTCGCTTTGTCTAGGGCTTCTTGACTCCAAGGATACCAATCGACTGGGTTGTAAGCATGCTGAAGAAGATAGGGACTTTTTTCGTTAATCAGCCGATTCGGATTTGGGTTTTGTTTTGCTTGCAAAAATTAAGACCTTCTTAATAGAATGGATAGTGCCAGGTTTTTATTAAGTGTTTAAGAGCGCCAAGTTTGATCGCAGTTTCTTTTGCTTACTTTTTGGGTTGATTTTTGATTCAGGGTTTCGATCAGGTCCCACAACTGGCGGCAGCGTTAGCTGATGTGTTAAAGCAAAAAGGCAAAAACGGCACCTCCATCCGCTCCTTAAACGAGTACATGGATGACTTACCCTGGAAACTCTGGTAGCTTAAAAGAACAACAACAACTGAAATTGCCATTTTTAATCAAGCAGGTTTAGATTGCTTTTTTGAAACAAGCTCAAACCATCTGCAAGTAGGGACATTATTAGACAATATTAGACAAAATTAGACAATTTTAGACATTATTAGACATTAGCGATTTATGGTCAAAGGTAAATGAAACAAAAAATTAGTTTAGTCTAAAACAAAAAAAGAAAAAGGGTTTTGTTGTGTGTTTTTTATGCGCGTTTTCTGAATAAGAGCAATCCGACTATGGCTACTGCAATAATTATGGCGATTACTCCAACAACGTTGTAAATCATGACGTCTGAGGTTGTTGCTAAGTTTAATGGAGCGGTTGTCGCCGTTGGTGTTGCTGCTGGAGAGGTGGCTGTGAAAGATGTTTCTGCAAAGGTTGGATAGTATGATTCTGAGCCTGCGAAAGTAGCCATAACTGTGTAGTCTCCTGTAATGTCGGGTTTCCAGGTGAATGTGAACATTCCGCTTGTGTCGCTTGTGGTTGTCCCTACGTTTCTTAGGTTGCCATTTGAGTCAACGACGTCAATTGAGATTGGAACACCAGTTGCGTTTGATGGGCGTGTTTGCTGCATGTATATGTATTCCATCCATGCTGTCATGCTTGAATCTGAAACTACTGGAAGGCCATTTGGGAAGTTCTTTGCTACTGCTTGCTGCTGAGCGCCTGCAGAGATGTCAGTTATTGTTCCTCTGATAACTACTGGTGCGCCTGTAGTTGTGGCTGTGTCAGGTGCGGTAACGGTCATATCAGTTGGTCCTTTGCCCCAGGTGTATATTTGGTTGTCATAAGCGTTTAGGGTTGTCATGATTCCGTCGGAGATAGCTGGTGCACTTGTAACGTCGAAAGCATCAATACTCCAGACTACTTGTCCATTGGTGATGTTGAGTGCTAGTTGCTGTGCATTGTGGAATAATGGTGGACTATACATGTGGCCTTCAGGAACAAAGAGTTTGCCGTCAGCAACCGTACCAACAGTGAAAGTCCATAGAGGTTCAACACCATATGGTGACTCGTAGCCACCTGACGGTGTATGATATTGCCATATGAATTTTCCGTCGGCGAGGTTGATTGCATAAACGTCTCCGCCATAGGTCCACAGGTAAATTACGCCGTTAGCGACACAGTATTGCTCGCCAAGTGAAGAGAACGCATTGACATTTGGAAGTGCTTCTGGACCCCAGAGTAGAGTACCTGTGTAGAGGCTGTAACCAGTTGCTGTTAGTGCGGCGGCGTCAAATTCTACATAGACGCCACTTCCCGCAGTTGTTGAGCCGAAGAGTACTCTTGAATCTTGTACTTCAGTGCGATTGATTGGACCCCATAGTAATGCTCCTGTGCTTGCGCTGTAACCTGCCTCAATTATCCAACCATTTTGGAAGTATGAGCTGCCTGCACTGCTTGATTGCGTCATAAGTGCTACTCCACTGTTAAGAGCGGAAAGCCCTAATGCTATTGGAGCGCCTGAAAGGGTAGATACAATCGGTGTTGTCATTTGAATGCCGAGGCTGAATGGAATTGTTGTGTTGTATGGAGGTCGCCACATCCATTGATCTGCAACTGAGCTACCGCCACCATAGTTTGCTCCAACTAGATTTATGCATCGAGTAGAGTTCCAAACATTTAGTGTGCGTGGGAATGCATTTGTAGTGCTTGAGTTAATGTAGTAGCCTATCAAGTTGCCATTATCATCTGTAGTGAGAGTCATTGAAGGGGTTCCGCTAATTGTTAGTATGTAGTTGCCTGTCATTGCATCGTACATTGACATGTATTGGCCTGCTGCTTGGTAGCCTGCTGCAGTTACGGGGATTGTCCAGAGATATGCGAGGGCGCCGTATTGGTTTGGTGTAATCATTTGAAGTATTTGACCGCATTTCAGCACTTCAGTATTGATGTTTTTTGTCCACAATACTTGTCCTGTGTGTAAGTCAACTGCTTGCCAGCCTTGTGGGTAAGTTGAAGCTCCTGGATAAAGGCTGTAGTAGAGTATGCCTTGCATGATAATTGGTGCAAACTTTGGTTCGTATTGTGAAGTTGAGTAGTAGTTGCCTGTTTCGCTGCCCCCGAATTCTCCTCCGATGATGCCGCCGAAAGCTATTGGCTTAGTCCATAAGAGGTGGGCGCTATTTGGTGCAGTTGTGTATGGGTTGTAGTTCGCGCTTGCATTATACATTCCAGTCGCTGCAAAGGTTGAGGCTGCTAGACCTAACCAGTTGCCTGCGATTGAGTACCAATTGTTGTTTTCACCATATATTGGTCGAGTCCAATAGTTTGTTGGAAGCGGAGCTACTGAAGCGTAAGCTATTGCTGTTTGTTGAACTGTGAGCGTGAATTTTGTGCTAGTGCTTGCTAGGAATGTGTCGTTAACTGCTGCGTTAGTTGATATCGGCGGGCTTCCTGCAGGCTGGTTGAGTCCTTTAACCACTTCTGCTCCAAAGAAGCTCTGGAATGTGTAGTTACCGACAACCGTAGGTGTGTAGGAAGTGTGTGCTCCTCCTGTGTCATCAGAGGCAAATGGGCCTAGCTTTTCGGTAGTTCCGTCAGGATGAGTGACTATAACTGATAAGTTTGACCATCTGTCACCATATTGTGCGCTTGCTGTTGGAGGCGGTGCATTGACCCAGAAGTTAACGTTAACTGTTTGACCTACACCAATTGGATTTGGCGAGACGTTAATGTATACGTAGGTTGGGATTTGCCATGCTGGAGTGTGCGCGCTAGCATTTGGCAATAGTATTAATGAAGCTCCCATAGAAATTATTAACAATGTTGCAATCATAATAGCTGCTGTTTTATTTTTACCAATTTGCATGTTTATTTTTTCTCCTAGATGTGTTTTTGTTGAGAAAAAGTAATGAATACTTCTCCCAACTTCCAGCTTGTTTGTCAATGTTCTTTTAAATAACTTGTGTAATTTTTCCTTCTTGTAGCAGTTTAAAAAAAGTAATTTGATTTCAGGTAAATTGGTTGAATTTGAATGATTCAGACACATTAGTTTCACAAAAAGTGAGCGAAGGCTTTTTTCTCTATGTTTTTTCAAAGTAGCTGCTATTTGACTTCTTTTTTTACAAAAAACTCTTTTTGTCTTAATTCATTTAGCTGCAGATCAGAATGCTATTCGGGGTTGATTTGGAAAAAAATATAAAAGGACTCCATGCAATTAATGGTTGAAAGAGAGAGATTAACTTTGAAAAAAACTATCGCCTTCCTAATAATAATAGCTCTAATTTTACCTGCACTTAGCGTGTTTATAGCATCATCAGTTAAAGCGCAAGGCAGCACTTCTGAAGCGCAAGTTATCAGTTACAGGTCATACACCGCTCCTTCTGACACAGTTCTAGCCACTGCCGCCGGTGACTTAATTGTTGTCGGTGAAGTTCAAAATGTCGGTTCAAATGTGATAAGTAACATAACAGTTCAAGGTGTAGGTTTAAGTTCTACAGGACAGACTTTAGCTACCGTTGTAACTCAAGCTTTTGTTTATGATATGCTTCCCGGGCAGAAAGCACCTTTCTATTTGGATTTAAATGCAGATAGTACAGCACAAGGTCAAAACTTGGCTTCATCAGTTAGCAGTTTCAATATATCAGTGACTTCGGTTACCGACACGTTTGAAAGACAATATACAGGCTTAAATATCCCAGATACTGGCCTTAGCGGCATTCTCGACCCTACTACAGGCATATACACTGCTGTAGGAACAATAGTGAATAACGGTTCTCAAACAACAGGAAAGGTTTGGGCTGTTGTATCATTCTATGACTCTGCAGGTAAGCTTCTAAGCTTTAATTTTACAAATTACCTAGCCGACTCGCTTAGACCAGGCGACGCAACAAGGTTTTTAGCAACTCCCGTAGATGACACAGCTGACCTATCGAATCAAATTGTGACTTCTACTGCGACGATTGACTCCATCACTTCTCAATCAAGCTCAGGGCAGCCTACTTCTTCGCCGACCGCCACTCCATCAGGTTCAAACGCGCAATTTCCATGGTTGCCTGTGATAGTTGTGGTAGTTGTTGTTGTGGGCGCAGCCGCCGCTTTGATGTTACTGAGAAGACGCCAAAAGTTGCCATTGCCACCGCCTCCACCACAAGCAGAACAAGATTTTGCTTGAAACTTGCTTATTAGAGCTTTTCAATTTTTCTCTTTTATTTTGATGTTTGTTTTTAGTTGGATAACCATATAAAGGCGAATTATTTGATTAAGGGTTAAGGGTTATTACGGCTACGAGGTTTCAATTATAGTTCTGCTTGTTTTTTAGAACTGGACTTAGCGCAATTTTTGTTACTGTTTGTTTTTTAAATGGTTTTTTTGTTTTGGGGCTTAAATTGTTTGCACGCCATGTGCTTGAATGTACTAAACGGTGTCAAATTTTCCCAAAAAAGATTTAAATCTTGGAAAGAACTTAAACGGGAAAAGCTGTTACTTCATTTTGTGCTTCTTTCTTCTGGTTTTTTGTATATTTCTTTTTTCCATTTTTGTTCCCAGCTAGCCCAGCCTGTCTTAACAAGGCTCTCTCGTAAATGAGGGCTTTGAGCTACCCATTCCAGAAAATTCCAGAAACGCCTATTGTTTAAAAGAAGTTCACGCGGCACCCCCTTCTCAACGCACCACCGAATATAGCCGTCATCAACCAGTTGCCTAAGGTCGCCCGTGGCTTCAACCTTTTGGACTTTGAACCCTTTCTTTCGCAAATGGTCAATCATTGTAGAAAGAACATATTCTGAACAAATATGAAAACATGTTTCGTTATCAGGCTGCAAGACATCAACAATTTCGTCTGCAATCTTCACTGCATCAACTAAATATTTTTTGTTTCCAAAGTTTGGAGGCTGAAAAGAGGATGTGGGAATTCTGCGTTCCATAACCATTCGCCCAGGAGGTTTGAGCGCCCCCACGACCACACCAAGCAAGAGGTCACCCCATCCTGAAGCATCTACCAAAATCATCTTACCTGGAAGATAACAATCCATAGCCAATCTTCAATCACTTTCTATTGTTAACAATTCATAACCGTTTAACTTTACCTATTTTCATACATAATTGTTATCTCTAAAAAAAACAAATTGAGCATATTAAGGCTCCTTTGAGAAGTCCTGCCGACCTTCTCGGTTCAGATTTTTAACAATAGTCGATAAGCCAAGCTACAGAAGTTTTTTCTTTAGCACATATGCGAAAAAGAGCAAATTAGAATTTACTATTATTTGCCCGTTTTTGCTTCATGTTTTGCTTTTTTAGCTGCATTCTTCTTTTTCAGAGACGGCATGATTATCTATCCTTATTTCTCCACATGAAGCTTAAAAGACTTTTCACCAATGCCAATTCTACATATTCTCTTTTGCTCAAAAAAATCCAACTGCTTTGTAAACCTGCGGGAGAAAGGAGCCCAAAAGGCTAAATGTTTTTTATTGGTTTCTTTGGTGAGAGGGTTTTGCTTATTTGTGTTAGTTGATAGTCATTTAACAGAATTTCTGAGTTTTTAAGTCCAATAGTAGCGTTTTGAAGCATCTCGTAAAATCGGTTGCGCTCAACTAAATAGGTCTTTCTTGTTTTATAAGAAAAATGCAGATCACCCTGATCAGTCTCTACTTTACTTTTGTCATATATTTGTGCGAATTCAACAGGTATTTTTCTTTGTCTCTTCGTCAAGTTGGCTATAAATGCTAAATCGCCGAGTTTAAGTTGCTTAAAAGAACTGGGACCAATATCAGGCATTACTGCGAGTTTGGTTGACCAATTGGTTTCTTTCTTAATTTTCCGATCGGATTGTTTTGATATCTGTTCGGGAATGGCAAAGTACCATGTGCTTATGAAATCGTCCGTCCATTTTCTGATTCGGACAGGAGTTCTAGTTTTTTTTACAGAACGGATCGATTCATTCTTTTTTGAAATACTCCATATTTTCTTGTAATTTTTTAGATCTCTTATCGGTTTTCCCTTCTCCCAAAAAATAGTGACGAAGAAGCTTTTTACTTCGTCAAATTCTACACCATCAATTAGGACTCCAGTTTCATTGTTGCTTTCGAAGTCAGTTTTAGTCAGATTTGCCGATGTAAGCAAAGCTAATTTGTCAAAAATGTAAATTCCCGACTGAAAAGACTCAAACGACTTGACTATGCTGTTCTTAAAATGCTCTATGAAATACTCCACTTCGTAGGGATTAGTGTCGCCTCTTTTCACAACGTCATCATTAATTCTGAAGATAAATCTAATATCTGATGGAGGATTTTTTAGAATCTCTTGGGAAAAGATTTCGTGGGCATCAAATCCAACCGAGGGAGAGCATATCCACATAACTTCTTTTGCTTCTCGGGACATTTGTTGAATCGTTTCGTAGAGTTTGGCACCTGAAAGAAATTTAGCCATAACGTTAAGTTAGCTTATTTGAATAATAAATTTTCTTATAATACGTTTAGTCATTATTGAAAATTACAGTCCAAAAAAATTATTAAATATTGTGAATAAATGGGTATTCCTGAATTAAAGCTCCTTATTCTTTCTTTTCACTACCCGTACATTTTCCACATTTCCTGCACTCGCATAGACATCTTAGATATGGCATCTTTGGCCAAATCCATCAGTTCTTCATTTACTTCAACGTCTACCTTTAGTTTCAATGTGCCTTTCTTTTCTGCCATCTCAGTCATGGAACCACCTCCTAAACATGCTTAACTGACTCGGAAAAGAGTTACCGAGAAGATGAATCGTCTGCATACCAGTTACATTCAAATTAATTTCAATGTGATAATGAAAGCTACCTAAACCCTAGTCATAGTTTTGTACTCTCCAATTGTGCCCGTTTCCTTGAATCTGTGCAATTGCTGATTTATCAATAACATAATTGCAGTCGGCGCCAAGGGTTCAAAAACAAAAACAACTCTTAAAAGAACGCGAATAGAACTCTTAACAAGTGATTCTGATATCGATTCTTTCTCAGTCATTTTTTGTCTTCTAAATAATATTTTTAAAGTGTCCAGAATCTAAAGTTTCTTGGCGATTGCTTGAGGATGTTATAATTGAGCGATAATGCTCGACAATAACAAGGAAGTCACTTAGTTTAGCTTTTGCAGGACTTAATGCATTCCACTAGCGATTTGAGGCTTTCTATTGCCTTGTCTAAGGTAATGAAGTTCCCAACAGTGCTAATTGCGTAAATAGGAATTTTTACTACTACTTTACTTACGAGGGGTCTTTTGAAGCCAAGTTCTGTGGCAGCTTCGTCAGTTAAGATAACGTGTAAGCCCGTAACTTGCCAGTTATCTGTGTCTACGTCTAAACCTTCTACCTCACCTATGGAATACCCATTGGTACCCAGCATTTTTTTACCCTCTAACTTTGTGGAAATTAGTTGGTTTTCTTTTTCTGCGATGTTTTTGAGATTTCTCACTGGTTCAACGAGTGTTATTACGTCGCCAACCGCTTTGATTAGCTGAGTTGGTAGAAATATGACGATTTTGCTTAAGAATGGTTTTTTAAAGTCAAGTTCGGCTATAGCCTCGTCGCTAAGTCCAACATAAAAAGCTGTGGCTTTCCAAGTTGTAATGTCAAAGTATAAACCATCGAATTCCCCTAGAATGTAACCTTCGGATCCAACAACTTTCTTTCCCTTTAACAGATTAGGATTCATCGCAAATCACACATTTGCTAATTTGGATTGTTGAGAATAAATAGATTGCCTTATTATATGTCAATCAATTTTATGACAAATCATGAGAAACTTGAAGTTACGGGTAGACGTTCGCCGACTATTGTCTTCAAATAGTCTATTGTCCGACTTCAGAAATTATTAATAACTATCAAAGATCAACACTTCAGAAGTGAAGGTTTCATTCACATTTCGTTTTCATGACAAGCGTTTACTCAAAGTTTATCGGCGGCTAATGGATATCGGCTCATAGCAGCGAGCATCACTTCACTAAAAGATTTTTTGCCAACGTGCCTAGCAAAATCAGAAGCAGCTATTATACCGACCAACATGTTTTTCTTAACAACTGGAAGTCGCCTTATTCTATACTTGACCATTTTCCTTGCTGCTTCTCTCAGTGAGGCTTCTTCTTCGATTGTTATAAGTGGATTAGACATAATCTCAGAGACTTTAGTATCAAGCGATTTTTTCTGCGTCATTACCCTTCTAACCAAGTCTCTTTCAGTAACTATACCCTTGGCCTCAACACCTTCCATAACTACAAGATCGCCAACATCTTGATTGTGCATTAGCTTTGCAGCCTCAAGCACAGTTTCTTGAATATCAATTGTGATAACATTAGTTGCCATAAAATCTTTTACTGTTGGCATCATTTTACAAAATTGATACACTAACGTATAAGAGTTTTGCTTTATCAAGACTTTAGATCCTAAGTCTAACTTGTTTTTTTTATTACATGGACAATTCATTTTCATTTTATCTATGTGCATACCTATATTGCAGCAAAGTCCACAAAGTTGTGAGCTTTGCTTTTTGCTCAGACTTTGATGGTAAATTTTGGATTCAAAGTTTGTCTCCTATTTGATAAGGCAGCTTCGGAAAGCTTTTATTCCGAAACAAACACACCAGTCCACTCGGAGAATTAGATATTGAAGAGTCTGGTTGTGTATTATTCAAGAACCGGATCTGCCAAATTTGTGGCAGAAACTATTGCAGCTGAGTTAGGTTCAGACATTGAAGAGATTATTGATTTGAAGAACAGAGAAGGCAAACTGAACTATCTAGGGGCAGCCGGGGATGCTTCGCGTGGAAAAGAAACCAAAATCGGGCCAATGAACAGAGTTCCTTCAGATTATGACCTGATAATTATTGGGACCCCAATTTGGGCTTGGAGCCCCACGCCCGCAATCAGAACCTATATAAAAAATAATAACTTGTCCGGAAAAAAGATAGCATTATTCTTCACATATGAAAACAATTTGCGTCAAGCTATAGAAAAAACCAAAGCCTTATTGCCTAACTCAATATTCGTAGACGAACTCGGTTTAGCTAAAGCCTTGGATAACAAGGAAGAGACAGAAAGCAAAATCGCCGCTTGGTGCAACAGTTTAAAGACTGCTTAGGTCCTTCATTAAATGCAACTAAGACAAAAAATAACATTTATGATAATATTAACTAACTTGCTGACCTAAAGACTTTGTTTAATGCTTAGTAATAGAGTAATGGACGTTTATGTGTGCTTGACAGAAACCCGAGTAGCAACAGTAATAATCCGACCAACACTATGAACCCGCCAACAAACAATGTCGTTGCTGAATCAGGGAGAATTGAAGCTGAACCAAAAGAACCACCATTTTGAACCATGCCTACAGATAAATAGGCTACAACTGTTCCGACAAGTACAAAAATGAAACCAAACACAAGATAAAAACCGAACGAACCTGACAATACAGTACATCCACCTATAGATTTTTTGACGCATCTTTCAGCTGTTACAAACCTCGAATTATCAAGTTCTTACTGTGCCGAAACAGGCTTAAGTTTTATGAATTGAAAAACAAAATAACAAATAGTGCTAATTTAGTGAGCATGATGCACTCGAAAAAAGCTCAAATTATAGCTTCACAAAGATGAATTATTAAATTTAAAAATGCTTTATGGGAGATCATCCTATGTTTACTGGTTTGGGCTTTCGTTTTGTCCCGCATTTGCTGCACTTTTCTTCTAAGAGGTATCCGCTTGTTTTATTCTCATATTTGATTTGGCCTTCGGAATACCAAGTTGTGTTCTCTGAAAAGCTTTTCTTGACTGGCATGAATTCGTGAGTAGGTTTTTTGAGAATGTCTAAAGTTCTTAAGTTTTCAGAGAGTTTAGTGTTAAGTTCTTCAAGTTGTGATAATTCATCCTTTTGATAGTATTCTAGTTGAGATTGAATTGATTTAAGTTTGTCAAGAGCGGTTTTCAATTGGCTGATTTGGACAGTGGCTTCTGCTATCGGCTCGTACTTGTTGATAGTTTTGTTGATTTTTTCAATTCCAACGGATATTAATACTTGGATATTTTTTATTTTTGCATAGTTGTTAACTATTTTGTTGATGTTTTTGTTTTGTTCACTTAGGTTTTCTATTTGAGTTTTGTAATTAAAGAATTCTTGATCGTAGTTTCGAGGGTTTTTATGGCATAGAGGCTGTTTGCCTTCAATTTCTTTCGTTGCGTCTAAAAGTCGGGACGCTTCTCTTTTAGTTTCATCAATGAGGCTTCTGTCAGGAACCTGAAAATCTTGCCACTCATCTGCGATTGATTTCACTTTATTTATCGTGGTTGATCTTAACTTTGCTTTTCTTTCGAGATGTATTGCATCTTGCAACTGCCTCGTAATAAGGTCGGTCCGAGCTTTTGCCAAAGCATCAATTGATAACTTGCCTTTGGGTGTCAGCTCAAAAACGATTTTGCCTTGCCAAATAACTTTCCTTATCAAGTGCTTTTCGCTTAGCCTGTTAATACTTATTTGCACCTGTTCGATACTAGCTTCAATTTTGCCACTGATTTTTGCAAATGCTAGTTTTTCAGTTTGATCAGTTGTACTTTTTTTGGAAAGATAATCCAGGATAGCTTCGTCGATTGGTAATTTACTTCTGTCATTGCTTGTCGTGTTGGTACACCCCATTTAGATATGCTATTCTTGGTTAAATAAATTCAATCGCAATATAACGAATTTTAGTCCTTATAAAATCAATATCTAACTACTGTCGACTCTTGACATAGAAGTCCTTATCTAAGAACTCGGCGTCTCCAGTCGAAAATGTTTGAGATTAGGAAATATTTTTGCAAAAAAAAGAAAACAAGGGGTTGTTAACCTATTGCATTCGTTTATGTTAGTTTTGTGCCGCATTCGCCGCAGAAACTCGTGCCTGCAGGATTTTTAGCTCCGCATTTGGGGCATACGTTCAATCCTAATGGCGCTCCGCAGTTATTGCAGAATTTGCCTGATCCTGCGGGTTTTCCGCATACTGGGCAAAGTGTTTGTCTCTGTGTTATTTCGCCTGTATATACTTGGGTAGTTTCGGCTTTTTGTTTGATGTCTGTCACCATTTTTTCGGCTCTCGCAGCAGCTACTTCAGTGCTTTCCCTTGGCGCATCTTCGACGCAAAGTCCTTCTTGTTCATTCCAATCATTTTCACAAACGTATTTATGGCACCGTGGGCATCTTTGGAAATGCCCTTTGGCTTCGTTTTGTGCAAGTTCAAATGCTTGTTCGTGTTCTTTGTGCCATTCTGGTGTCATGCCCTGGAATCGTTCGCTCATCACATCTGCGCCTTGTTGAAGTGAATAACCTCCGCTACGTCCAGCTAGTTGTGATCCTATTGAGGCGACTTGGCCTACTCCTCTCCAGAATCCTTTTTTCTTGTAGGTTTTGCTTGCAATGAAGTTTGTTTTGTAGCCATCGTTACATATATCGCAGTTGAATGTAAATTGGAACCCAGCATCCGTGCTTTTGTCTTGATAGTTTCGAGTGAATGGTTGAAGTGGCAATTTTTTTTATCTCCCTGTTATGTTTAGGGGTTTACCACATTTTATGCATTTCTCTCCGAGCGGGGGCTGTTCGGTTTTGCACTTAGGACAGATTACTGTAAGTCTTTTACCACAGCTTTGGCAGTAGTCTCCGAAAAATGTTGGTTTTCCACAGTATGGACAGTTTGTTTGAAGCGTCAAACCGCAACTACTGCATTTGACTTGTCCGGTTTCAATTGGATTTCGGCATTTGGGGCATCTTTGAGGGCCAACTGGGTTGACTTTTCCGCAGTATGGACATACGTTGTCGTCAAAAGATACGAGTTTTCCGCAATATTTACAAGGATGCTTGTAACCTGGCATTTATTGACCTCCTTTACTCCATTTTTCGTTGTCATCAATACTTTTGGCATTAAAGGCTAATAAGCTAACTACATCGGCTTTCCATTGTTCATGGGATGCGTGAATTACTCTGCCGACAAATTGCTCTCTGAGGATTTTGAGGTAAGGAATTTTTGCTATGGCGAATCTATATTGAGTATAACGAGTGCTTTCAAGCTGGTTTTCTGTGAGGTATATTGGTTCTCTTCTGAAATTGATTTCTATCATGGATTGATTGAAGTTCTTGACGAAACTCTCTAATTCTTTGGTTAAATCATCATCTTCAGTTTGAGCGTATTCTTTTCTTCCAGCTGTTTTGAAAAAGTAGGTTGCTCCTATTGCGCCTGTTTCTTGCTCTTGGCCTTGGTTTTGGCTTGTTTCTTCTAGTATTTCGGGGTCCTTATTTTTTGTTAACTGATCCTTGTTTTCTGAGTTGTCTTGAGCGTTGAATGCTTCTAGGGCAACTGTGTTGCTTAATCTGTTTGTTCCTGGATTGAGAAGGGGGAACAGCATCCATATGTAAGTGCCCGTTAAGTCGCCCATGAGTCCACGTTTTAGTCCCAAACAAACTTGGTCCTTTGCTGCAAGCGAATTCAAGAACTCGTATTCCATCGTTAAGCCTGCTTCGTCAATCTTCTTGGTTAGTCGTCGCCAGAGGTCGGTTGATTGCTGTTCGATTTCTTTTCTTTTTGCTGCCAACCCATCTTTCATTAGGGTTGCTAGTTTGTTAATTGTGATAGGGGTTGCTTCTGGAATTAGTTCTTTTATGCTTTGTTGGGTTCTAAGAATCATTTTGTTTACGGCGTCTGAGAGAGCTTTTGCGAGTGGATCAAAGTTTTGTCCAAGTTGGGTGAATTCGGTTTTTTCTTGGGATTCGTTGGTTATCGTTAGTTTGTAATCTTGTTTGTTTACTTTGGTTATGTAGCAATATGGAAGACGGATGAGTTCGTTTTTTTGTGGAAGAACCACTAATGCCGTGTCGTAAAGACGGATTTCACAATTCCCGGTTTCACTTATTTGGCCGTTTGGTTCGAGTTGAACGTATTGTCCTTCGAAGCCAGCCTGGAGTAGTGATTCTTCGATAAGCAAATACTTGAGCATGAGCTCATTTCGGAGCTTGAATAGTTGGAAGAGGAAGTCTTCGTAATTATATCCTAAGCGCCAAAGGTTTAGCTTTTCTTTCGAACTTAAGAAAAGGTCGACTTTATAGTCGTAGTCTGATATTCCAATAATGTCGGTGTAAGCGAAAAGCATGGGATCCCCGAACATGACGGTCAAAGTCAAGTACTGTTTGTCGAGAGTAGCCTTTGCTTCTCCTTCATCTCTTACGTTTGTCATATCATCGTAGAGTTTGTAATTCAGTGCAACTTCCATAATTTCACCTGTAGGGACTATTTGTGTGGTTAGTGGCATATCTAATTTTGCAGGCTGGGTACCGAAAAATATCGAAAAGTACACTAGAAAATTAAAAGACTGTACGATATAAAAAACGTGAGAAAGAATTAGAAAAGTTAATGTGGTTTTAGGCTGCCTATAATTTGAATATTTAAAAACTGTTTTGAATAGCCCACGCAAACATTTAAGAAGAGAATTCTCCTTGGCTGATATACGTTAACTTATGCTCCAAACTCTCAACAGGGTCAGCAGATTATTTAACTAAAATGATGAAAAGCTTCTTCAAACACAAACGTACAAGCTTCAATTAACTTGTCATCAAAATCTACCCCATATTCTTTAATTCGGGTATCAATTACACCGGGATTTTTCTGTAATAACTTTAACATGCGATCGAAGTCGTTTTCATCAAATGTGCGAGCGTAGATGTCTGGAAAGGCTTTGTCTGAAATCTTTTTCCAAACAGTTTTAAGGAGCTTGGTAGAAACTATCCTTGCAGATGTTAATTTAGGTAACTTCAACTTCTATCACTTTAAAATGCAACAAGTGGAGTTTATCAAGATTCAGTTTTTTGAGGGTCCTAAACCGTTATCTCCAATCTCTTTGTCTCCAAGGCGAACCAATTATTGAAGTTAGTAAATTTTAGAATACACAGCAAATTAAGGCTCCTTCGTTAACTGAAATAACCTTTTTCTTAACTTGAAAAGTCGTCTCTGAAAAACTAAAACTGAATTGGTACGGTAAGATATGTGGGCAAGCCAGAGAAATCTCTCAAAAACTGCGTTTTCCAAATAGACGTCTATATCTGTCGTGCTTGCGGACAACAGTTTAAAGAGACAAAAAACCAGTTTTTACGTTTACCGGCAGAAGGCAATTTATGTTTGCCGTTTCAGCTTTTTGATTTATAAGTATTTTCTATTTATTGGTAATTGTGTGATTAAGTAAATATTTATGCAGATTGGTAGTAAAAATCACGATTTTAGATATTTAACTACTATTTTGTATTTTCAGAATTCTCTGAAAAATAGTAAAGCTTAAGTATCAAAAAATGTGTTCTATTGGTCACGGTGATTAAACGTGAGTAGTTGTGGCGGAGATACCTGCAGAATCGACGCAGTCATTACTATGGATGCGAAAGGTCAAATTGTTCTTCCCAAGGATTTGCGGGAAAAGGCAAATTTCAAGCCAAATGACAAAATAGCTGTAGTGGCTTGCGAAAAAAACGGCGAAGTGTGCTGCATCATGATTTTAAAAGCTGAGAAATTCGTTGGCGCTGTAACGAAAACGCTTGGTCCACTACTTAAAGGAGTAACTAACCAGGAGAGTCAATAATGAAAGAAGAAAAAGTCAAGAAACTTGTTAGAAATCGCTATGCAAAGGTCGCTAAAACAAATGGTTCTTGCTCGGCTTCAAACATGAGCTGTTGCTCAGCCCCCTCAAACCAGCAGGTGAGTAAAATGATAGGTTATAGCGAAGAAGAAATGAATACAGTTCCAGAAGGTGCCAATCTGGGATTAGGTTGTGGCAACCCCACTGCATTTGCTTCTTTGAAAGAAGGTGAAAGAGTTCTCGATTTAGGTTCAGGCGCAGGGTTCGATTGCTTTTTAGCAGCCAAGAAAGTTGGCAAACAAGGAAAGGTAATTGGAGTAGACATGACTCCCGAAATGCTTGATAAAGCAAGAGCAAACGCCAAGAAAGGCAAATACACAAACGTAGAGTTTAGACTTGGAGAAATCGAAAACCTACCCGTAGCAGACAACTCGATTGATGTCATAATTTCAAATTGCGTAATCAACCTCGCTCCAAACAAGAAGCAAGTATTCGAAGAAGCATTCAGGGTCCTTGCCCCAATGGGTCGATTAATGGTTTCTGACATCGTGCTCTTAAAAGAGTTGCCTGAATCTATTCGAAATAATGTTGAAGCCTACGCTGGATGCATCTCTGGAGCAGAAATCAAGAACAAATATCTCGAACTTATGAGAAAAGCAGGATTCCAAAAGGTAAAAGTTATAGAAGAAAAAACATACCCGCTTGATTACATCATAAGCGAATCCACTCTGAAAGAAGCCATTAAAATGGCAAACATGACGGAAGATGAGGTAAAAGAAGCAGCGAACATTGTGGTAAGTATAAAAGTATCAGCAGTCAAAAAGCAATTAGCGATGAATCAATTATGAAACTTTCCCTTCCAGCACAAACAATATTGCTCCCTTCTCCGGTTCTCATCATTGGAACGTATGGCTCAGATGGCATGCCTAATATTATGACTGCCGCTTGGGGAGGAATAGCATCCAGCAAACCGCCATGTATCAGTGTGTCTCTAAGGGAGGCGACTCTTAGCTATCATAACATCAAACAGACCGAAGCGTTCACAGTGAATATTCCCTCTGAAAAGTATCTAAAAGAGGCCGACTTTGTTGGCATAGTTACTGGAAGAGAATGTGACAAATTCAAAGAGACTCACCTCACGGCGGAAAAGAGCAAACTGGTCAATGCCCCAATCGTAAAAGAGTTTCCATATACTCTCGAATGTCTTCTCGTTAAGCAGGTTGATCTTGGGTTGCATACAATGTTTATTGGAGAAATCGTCGGAATGGTCGCTGATAGTGAGGTTTTAGGTCAAAACAAGCTTCCAGATATCGAGAAGGTCCGACCTATGTTGTTTGGTTCATTTGGCAGTATGGCATATTATAATTTAGGCGACAAACTTGGAGATGCGTTCTCTGTTGGAAACAAAATACAACGGAGCTAGATTAATCTCTGAGCAATAGGAATTAATCAAAAAATAAGTTAATTAACTCAATTCTTATGAAAAGCTGTAATTAAGCTGTCGAAGAGTATGATAAAAGAACTCCTTAACTAACTTTGTTTCAAATGTGACAATACTGCACTCATTTGTTACATTAATGTCACAATATTTATTGCAAAGCTTAAACTAATTTCTTTTTGCAGGTCAGGGAGCAAGCTTTAGATGCAATGCATTGAGGCATAGAAGCGTGCTAGTTGAAACAGCGAAAAATTAGTACGCGACTAAGATCTTTCCTCAATGGGCTGAACATGTATAGTGTTGGAAGCAACTAAGTCGTGAAGTTGCAGATTCATAACGACACAAAGAATCTGCAGTGATTAAGATCGCGCTTAGATGGGTCGTAAACAACAATAAGGCTCAGACTTGACCTGCGATAAACTAAGTGGGAAAAAGATGAAACATAAAGTAAATTTAAACTCCACTTTTTTTATTCATAATCTTTAGATCAAACTATTCGATAATATTTTTGATCTTGAAATCCTTTTAGAAGAGACAATCATTAATGAACCAAAACAGCGAAACACGCTAAAAAGTCATAATTAGATTATTTGATTGTGAGTTTCTGTGAATGCTCGTCGTGTGCTTCATCTGACTCTATTCTAATCTTGAATTCCAAGACTTCATCAAATATCTGTTTTATCTTCTCTTCAACATTAGAAGCTATTTGATCTGCTTCCCTGACGAGCATTTCACTGGAAACAACAATATTCATGTCTCCAGTCATGTATGGTCCTACCTTTCTAACGCGAATGCTATGTGCTGCCTTTACGCCTTTAACGCTTTTAGCTAATTCTTCGATTGCACCAATGACATCTCCACAATTGCAAGCATCCACTAGAACTAAAGATGACTCTGTGAATATTGAATACGCGCCGACAAAAATGGCGCCAGAGATAAAGATTCCGGCAACTGAATCCGCATGCAATATGCCCAAGTACCTGTTAAGTGCAACACCACCAAGAACGGCAATTGAAGAAAGCACATCTAAAGTGCCACTGAGCCCACCAACCTTCAGAGAGCTTGAACCTAACTTTTTTGATGCTCTGTTAATCCATACAGAAACTAAGAGTACGACTATTGTTGACGCAGCAGCAACTATCATTGCTGTTTCGGCGTTAGTAACTGCTTTTTGCGCTGCCCACGCATTGTATGCTTCAAGAAGAATAAAACCTCCAAAAATAGCTAAAACGAAGGCTGCGATAAGACTCCCGAGAGATTCTATTCGATAATAACCAAAATGAAAGGTACCATCAGGTGATCGCCTTGAAAATCTTAAGCCAATCCATACAACTAGAAAGATTATTGACGTTGCGATTGAGTCTATCCCATCTGCCAATAAAGCGACGCTATTAGAGAATAATGCTGCAAAAACCTCAGCTATACCGACGGCCAAAACTATGAAGAAAGCTGTTTGAGCAATTACCGCGCTTTTTTTCAGATCTCGTGATGACAAATTTATATCGACCTTGTTTAACAACTATGGACCTTTTTTTAGCTGGATTGGCATTTAACCCATAACCAAGTAATGCTTAAACTTTTATGCAGCATTTGTTCTAATTTACATGAAGTATCTATTCTGAACTACATTAAAAAATAAGTAAACCCGCAATATACACAATTTTTATCTCACTATGCGCGAAGAAAAAGAATAGAGTTTTGGACAGGTTATGAGCCTTCGCGGCATATCGATTTCACTAAAAACCCCTAGAAATTCTAATAAACGACAATATCCGTTTGCAATGTACGATACAGATATGAGCTCTAACAAAAAACTCCATTGTAAAAATTGCGGTCGCGAAATTACCAAACACGATGATGAGAATTGTGACGGAATGTGTTTGGAATGCTGGGACGACGAATAACAGAATATCCCGAAGTCATATTCTACAGCCTTTAAGTTGCGTGAATTCAACTTCAAAAAGAGCTACCATTTGTCTCTTCTGCCGGTCTGTTCCTTTTGGATGTCTTCTTCCATTTGATGGTAAATTCCTTTGTCTGAATCTGACACAATAATCAAGTCTGCTCCTGCCACATACTTAACAATTGGAACTTTCACAAATCTATCTTCCCGTTTGATTGGCACATATTCTACGCTTACTTCTTTGTTCGCCGTCGTGAGTTTTTCTCCGGATGACCATAACTCAAACATTTCAACCTTTATTATATGTGGTCCAGCACTTACACCCTTCACATCTAGAACGGATGTTAGCTCAAAATCATCTTTTGCAAGCGGCCCTTGGGGAATGGCAATGAGGATAGTATTCATCATGTGGCTGTCAAAATGTAATTCGAATGTTATTTTTGAGTAAGCAGCCTTTGAGGGCATCAATCGAAAAATAGTCTTGAGAGCCAACTCGTTTTCTCTTGTTTCGACGTCAATTTTAGATATTATTATTTTCTTGGAGCCACAAGCAGCCATTTGACTGAGTTTTTTTCGCGGGATAGGTAAGCTATCAAATGTTGTTTGCTTTGATCGATTTACTTTCGCAATCATTTTTCTCTCAGGCGTTTGGTTTTCACTGGTCTACCTACCTGCTCTTTGCTTTAGCAGAATATGAAGTTAAGCTATAAGTTAGCATCTTAGAAAGTCACCTTACGGCAATTACCAAACCAAAAGGAAGAAATTTATTTTTTTTCGTGAAGCTTCTTTTAGTTCAGAATTAAAGTGAATAAATATTGTTTTCAACATGAGACAAACATAATTTCTTGTTATCAGTTAGAAGAAGCTACTTTTAGGAAAATGTGAAGCCAAGATTATCATCAGCCATTAAGCCATTGTTGCTTCAAATTGTGCCAACATTATTTTATAATCTCAAAACGTTTAAAGATAATTAAGGTAAAAAGAATGAAGCAAACGTATGCCTACACAGTGGATTTAACTAATATAGAGGGCAATGGAGATTTTCCATGTCCAAAATGTGGAGCCGTCATCTCGCCCGATGATACTAGTGAAGAGACTTACAGCATTGTAGAGCCAAAAGTCAATAGTTACGGTTTGGAAGAAATAGTGATCTGCTGCAACAATTGTGCAAACCAGATTCACCTTACAGGATTTTCTCTCTTGGAAAAACTATCGGTTAAGTAATTGATAACCTTAGTGACTGTTCTATTAGGAGTTCAATTTTTCAAAATCGTTGAAAACAGTTGTTGTCTTTTTAAGCGCAACAGGTCTGTACTGTTCAAATAGTTGAGATTTTCATTATGATTTCGCGGTATCGCGTGTCATTAAAGTCTTTTTCACACGCCACTAGTACAAGCCTGCTTTCAGTTCCCTTACACTGATATATCGTGAAGTATTTGCCATCTTTGATTTCTTCGCCACACAACGCACATTTCTTCAATTTGTTCCCCTTAAATTCATACGTACTTTTGCATTTATAACTATAATTGCGTAAATTCTGTTCCCGACTTGACAAAAACAACAAAATCCATCTAACAAAAAAAATTAAACCTAAACATTAAACCACATTACCCAGCGCAAAGTTCTTATTTTATCAAATAGTAGAATTTTAGTGTTGATTTTATGAGAAAAGTACTAGTTATTTATTACAGTCGTTCGGGCAATACTGAAAAGATGGCAAAAGCCGTAGCAGAAGGCGCCAAAAGCGACAAAAACCTGGCTGTTGACTTGAGCTACCACATCGAAGCAGAAGAATTATCAAATTATGATGCCATACTATTGGGTACACCCACATACCACACTCAGATTCCCATAGAATTCAAAAACCTCTTCGAAGAAGCATCGGCAAAACAGATAAATCTAAAAAATAAGGTCGGCAGCGCCTTCGGATCCTACGGATGGAGCGGAGAGGCCCCACAAGCTGTCATCGAAATACTCAAGAAATTTGAGATGCAAGTTATAGAACCACCTATACGTACTAAATACGTTCCTGACCAAAAAGCTCTCGACGCATGCTTTGACCTAGGGAAAAAAGCCGCTCAACAATTAGGCTGAGAAATAATCGTCTCCACAGAGCTGGAACGAAGCGCTCAGTCAGTTTTTTCCATTCTTCAAATCAGACGCAGTTTTCAAATATCACTTTAATTCACATTTTGAGTTTTAGAAAATAGGTTTATAGAGTTCATGCACCATTGCCAAACAATATGGTTTTGAAATGATACAACTAATTGGCTCTAACTGATCTAATTTTCTTGTTCTTGCTTACACTAAGATTTAAAAAAAGAGTATGCGGGGGCTAAATCTATTTTCCCAGTCTCCGCTACTTGACGGACAGAGCAATCCACCCTAAACGCAGTCAATTTCTTCAAATATAACAAATAAAGGAAGGTGGGCTTTGAAATAATTTTTACTTTTTGTTTTTGAAGATAAGTTCCCCGCTCTTTTCATCGACTATAATTTCCGTGTTTGTGTCTACTTTTTCTTGCAAGATCATTTTTGATAATTCGTTTAGCAAGTTTTTTTGAATAACACGTTTTATTGGTCTGGCGCCAAATTGAGGGTCAAATCCAATATTTGCTATGAAATCGACGGCTTTTTTCGTGATGGTTAATTTGATGCTGGTTTTTTCGAGCATTTTTTGAACGTTTTTTAGCTGAAGTTCCACTATTTTTCTTACTTCTTCGCGTGTTAACGATTGGAACATGATTATTTCGTCGATGCGATTTAGGAATTCTGGCTTGATGCTTCTTTTCAGCAAGTCGAAGACTTGGGTTCGTGTTTGGTTTATGATTTCTTCGCGGTTTTCTTCAGTTATTTTTTCTAGATTTTCCTGAATTAGGTGAGAGCCGATGTTTGAAGTCATGATGATTATGGTGTTTTTGAAATCCACGGTTCGGCCCTTATTATCTGTTAATCTACCGTCGTCAAGTACTTGGAGCAGTATATTGAAAACGTCAGGGTGGGCTTTTTCGATTTCGTCGAGAAGTACCACAGAGTATGGTTTTCTTCGGACAGCTTCGGTTAATTGACCGCTTTCTTCATATCCTACATATCCAGGAGGTGCACCTATGAGTCTTGACACCGTATGGCGTTCCTGATACTCAGACATATCAATTCTGATCATGCTGTTTTCATTGTTGAACAAGAATTCCGCTAGAGCTTTTGCTAATTCGGTTTTTCCAACCCCTGTGGTGCCCAAGAAGATGAAAGATCCGATTGGTCGTTTAGGATCCTGCAACCCCGCACGGTTTCGTCTAATAGCATCAGCCACTGCATTCACGGCTTCATCCTGTCCAACGACCCGCATATGAAGCTCTGTTTCTAAATTAAGCAATTTCTGCTTTTCACTCTGAAGCATTCTGCTTACCGGGATTCCTGTCCAGCGAGAAACTACTTCGGCGATTTCTTCTGCATCAACTTCTTCATTTACCATGGCTGAATCTTTCTGCAATTCTGAGAGTTTCTTTTTTAAGGTTTCAATTGTTTTTTCTGCCTCTGGAATTTTGCCGTAGCGAATTTCTGCCACGCGCCCAAGATCGCCATTGCGATTTGCGTTCTCATCTTCAAATTTAAGTTGTTCGATCTCGTTCTTTTTGGCCTGAATTTGTTCAACTATGTCTTTTTCAGATTGCCATTTAGCGCGTAATTGATTGCGTTCTTCGCTTAGGTTGGCGATTTCTTCGTTGAGCGATTTGAGTTTCGCCTGATCTTTTTCACGTTTTATGGCTTCTCTCTCAATTTCTAGTTGGCGAATTCGGCGATCTTTTACTTCGAGTTCCTCGGGCTCTGAATTAATTTCAAGTCGAAGTTTTGATGCAGCTTCATCAATCAAATCTATTGCTTTATCTGGAAGGAACCGGTCGGAAATGTACCTTTGTGAAAGTTCAACCGCGGCAATTATCGCTTCATCTTTGATTCTGACATGGTGATAGGTTTCGTAACGTTCTTTTAGGCCTCGAAGAATGGAAATTGCGTCTAAAGTGTCAGGTTCATTGACAATTACTGGTTGGAACCGTCTTTCCAGAGCTTTGTCTTTTTCAAAATACTTCTGGTATTCGTTTAATGTAGTGGCGCCGATTGCTCGTAATTCTCCCCTTGCTAATGCTGGTTTTAATATGTTTGCTGCGTCCATAGCGCCTTCCCCGCCGCCTGCTCCAACGAGTGTGTGAATCTCGTCGATGAATAGCACTATTTCGCCTTCTGCTGAGACAACTTCTTTAACAACGCTTTTGAGGCGTTCTTCAAATTCACCTTTATATTTTGCACCTGCAATAAGGGCGCTCATATCTAGTGAAAAAATTTTTTTTGATTTCAGATTTTCAGGGACATCTCCGTCGATTATGCGGTGAGCTAGTCCTTCTGCGATTGCAGTCTTGCCAACGCCTGGCTCTCCGATTAGAATCGGATTGTTTTTTGTTCTTCTCGATAAGATCTGGAGAACTCGCCTAATTTCTTCGTCGCGACCAATGACTGGGTCGAGTTTGCCTTTTCTAGCCATATCATTCAGGTTGACCGCATATTTGTTTAATGCGTTATAGGTTTCTTCTGCATTTTGAGAATTAACTGTTGATCCCTTGCGCAGTTGCTTGATTGCTGCTTTCAAGTCTTTTTCGGTAACTCCTTTTTCATGAAGTACCCTAGAAGCTGAATCGTTTTGAGTCAAAATTCCATAAAGTAAATGCTCAATGGAAATGAACTCGTCTTTGCCCTCTGAAGCCATTTCTGACGCCTTTTGGAGGGCTCGATTAGAATTAGATGACAGATATTGTTGTCCACCACTGACCTTAGGTAAACAGTCGATTAGCTTATCGAGCTCTTTTGAAAAAACATCAAAGTTAACATTTAATTTTTTCAATAAATAGGGAACTACATTTTCATCAACCATCAATATTGCTTTCAACAAATGTGAAGGTTCAATTGATTGATTTTGCTTGGAAGCTGCAATTTCCGTAGCTTTCTGAATTGCCTCTTGAGATTTAATGGTAAAATTATTCAAGTCCATCTAACTATCTCCTACTTAACAAATCATTTTCTAATTTAATTATATTTGTTATTCTGCAACAAACGAACAGTTTCATACTTTAAAGGGTAAAAATACTTATAGTTAATAAGAAATAGTTTTGGTCGCGGTCGCGGTGCGATTTGTCACTTAAGCACGAATTGGTTGAATTTTTGTGCTCAGGCAGTGTCTTTTGACGCAGTAAACTTTCGGGCTGCCCTCACAACAGCTGAGGTTAGTTTTATGACAGGTAGGATACAGGTGTGGTACATTATCTTCAATCACTGTTTGTCTATAACTATATAATGTATCTTAATATACACCCAGTGTTTGTTTAAGAATTTTGTTTCAAACAATCGGAAAATGCACATGACTTTTTGAAGTTTAGAAGCGAAGAATAACGAAAACAGTTCTAAGAAAACGAAACATAAATCCAAACAATGAAAAAAAAGAATAAAGCAGTTATCTGCCTTTTCTCAGTCGGTTAATTTGTTCTTCAGTTAGTCTGCGACCTGATTCAGCCCATTTCCTTTCAGCCTCGACAGAAGCTCTTTCAGCATGAGAGCAATCAGGCATTTTTAGTCACCAGAAGAAAAGGCCTTAAAGCCATTAGTACAAATATAGTTTCTATAATTTATTTATTTTCTTTCTCCTTTTGAAGCTTAACAAAAAGCTGGGTATATTAAACTTAAACTTCGCTATTGAATTTACGTGATATTTGTTGCTACGATAAGGGCAACGGATCCCACGATCTCAAATTGAGAAAACTTATTAGCGCGTTTACAGTTCAAATTTTTCCTAACGAGAGTGATCATTGCTTACTAACCATTGTTGGTAAGTTTTGGGCTTTCGTTAAAAAAAAACAAAATTTAAAAGAAAAGGAGAAAAAGAAAATGCAAAAAACTAAAAATAAAATCTTAGCTATTACGATTTGTATACTCTTTATAATTTCAATGACAGCTGCAATAGCATTCTTACCGACTTCAAGCGCTCATACTCCATCACAGAGCATTCAACTATTCGCTTTTGTCAATGTGGGGCCTAACCCTGCAGGCATAGGTCAAACTGTTACCGTCAGCTTCTTTCTCAATGAACCACCAATGACAGCAGGCGGCCCATATGGAGACAGATTTGGTCCCTTCACGGTAAATGTTGTAAAGCCTGATGGAACCAATGAGACACTTGGACCATTTATCTCTGACGACACAGGAGGAACAAGCACTCGCTACACACCCACTCAACTTGGCACATATCAATTCCAGATGTTTTTCCCAGGAATGAAAATGACTGGATCAACCAACAACCCAGCTTCAGCAGGCGTCAGTCCCAGCAGCGGGCTCATTAGTAATACTGCTTATATTAACGACACACTTTTACCAGCAACAAGCGCGGTGACAACGCTTACTGTCCAACAGCAGCCGGTGCCTTCTATTCCGAGTGCTCCGCTTCCTACATCTTATTGGCAAACCCCAATAAACGCAATGAACGTTCAGAACTGGTACGCAATTGGTGGTCCCTACCTTGGCCTCTATATTGGTTACAGCGCAGGTAAAGGCGCCTCCAACTACAATACCACAACAAACTTTAACCCATACTCTTTAGCCCCACAATCATCTCACATCATGTGGACAAGACCTATAGCATTCGGAGGCACAATCGGCGGAGACGCAGGTGGAACAACAACCTACGGCAACTACTACTCAACTTCACAATACGAACGCAAATATGATCCAATAGTCATCAACGGCTACCTCTACTACACACAATTCCCAGGAAGCTCAACAAGCCCGATGGCTAACGTCGCAGTTGACTTATTCACCGGAAAAACAATATGGACAAACGATGCAAGCAACTACGGCGGTGGCAGTCCAACACAGAACATGCTAACAACAACCGGCGTCGTTACACCATTTACATGCGGCCAAGTACTCGATTACGTGTCACCTAACCAATACGGCGGAATCGCATATCTATGGACAACAGGGAATCCAGCTTGGATCACTCCAAGTGTTATGAACTTAACTGGGACAACCCTAAACATGTTTGACGCAATGACCGGCAAATACATTCTCAGCATCGTAAACGGCACAGGATTCAGTTATGGAAATACTGTAGATGCCAGTGGAGATTTGATATCTTACTACACAAATACCACCGTTGGCACACAAACAATTTACGGCCAAATTCAGCCAGTTACTGGACCACAACCGACAAAAGTCACTAACACTGCGGGCAACTCACTACTCGAAGCATGGAACTCAACCCAATGTATTATGGAAGGCGCTGGATGGTCATCAGGGTCGGCTTCAGGCTGGCAATGGAGACCAGTACAAGGATCGCTAATTCCATTTTCATATGGAATACAATCCGCATGGCAACTACCCGGAACTGTTCCAGTTGGAGCATATGCAAACAACGCTACATTACCAAACACTTGGACAATCATGGGCGTAGACAGTGGCGTAGCTCTTCTTTATTCAGCAGATAACGCAGGGCTCACAAACTACTTCCAAAGAGGATCCACAGTATTCACGGGCTATGACATAAACACCGGAACCCAGCTATTCGTCCAAAATACAAGCTTCACACCTTATACTGCAGTCAACCTAGACAACTATGGCAACGTCGGCGACGGACTCTTCACTACAGTCATCAAAGAAACTGGTCAAGTAACCGCATTCAGCGTTACAACAGGCAAACAAGTATGGCAAACAACACTTACAGGCGACAATGGCTCACCAATCGATGCTTACGATACCGTAGGCGGAATTAAAGGAAACGTTTACGGCAATACCTTCCTACTCTTCGGATTCGGTGGAGACGCATGGTCCATAAACATGGCTGATGGCAAACTCAACTGGTACACCAACACAACTAAACTAATGGGCGATGCTGGCTCTAACACCCCGTATGGCGTTTGGCCTATCTGGGTACAAACTGGAATCGGCGGAGGCGGCGGAATAGAATGGCTTGAAGTAGGACATGAGTATGCACCACCATTGTTTCTTGGAGCACAACTACTAGCATTGAACACTACAACTGGACAGCTAGCATGGAGTATACCTTCTTTCGATGTTGATTCAAACCCTGAATTAGCATACGGCATAATGACAACACTCAACGCATACGACAACCAAGTTTACGCTTATGGCCAAGGACCAACTGCCACCACAGTTAACGCACCAAGCGTTGGCGTGACAACTGGCGTACCAGTGACAATTACAGGCACTGTAATGGACGTATCAGCTGGCGCATCTCAAGAAGCAGTCGCAGCAAACTTCCACAACGGTCTTCCAGCAGTCTCTGACGCAAGCATGAGTTCATTTATGGCAGCCGTCTACATGCAACAACCAATCCCACATAATGCAACTGGAGTTCCAGTCACCTTAAGCGTTGTTGACTCAAATGGCAACTACAGAACAATTGGAAACACCACAAGCGACGCCACGGGCGCATATGGCCTCACTTGGACACCAGATATTTCAGGCTCTTACACAGTAATTGCAACATTCTCAGGCTCAGCATCATACTACGGATCTACAGCTCAAACCTACCTTTACGCTAACTCAGCACACGCAACAGTACCAACTGCTACACCTCAAACAGGTTTAGCAACAACAGCAGACTTAATGACGTGGATAATTGCATCAGCAATCGCCATAATCATCGCAATAGTCATAGTTGGCGTAGTAATCGTAATGCGGATCAAGAAATAACTGTAAACTTCAAACAACCAAAAACTCTTTTCTTTTTTTTAATTTTAAAAAACCAGTATAAAAATATTAAGAATGCTCCAGTCAGAAGATATGAAGTTGCAAAAGTTCGTATTTGAGCTTTCTCACTTGTTTTTTCCTAACAGCTCAAGAGGCCTCAGCAAAACTTACAGTTAAGGATTGCCAATTTGTAAACAATCAAATTTCTATCGGCAGCAATAATTAGTATATGAGGAGCATTGTTACTATTTATGGTGCTTGACTTTCAAGGGAACATAATTTCTATTGTTCAAGTTATTGCTTTAATTTTTCTTGTGATAGGAATTTATCCTTACAGGATAAGAACTAAGAATAGAAACCTCATAATTCACGGCTTTCTAACCATTTTAGCCCTTACCTTAAACCTTGCCACAGTTTTCACAGTAATGATTCCAGTTTTGAGTAATCGTTTGGCTCTGATTAACAGTTCGTCGATTTTACAGTCATCGTTTGTTTGGCTCCATGTTGCTTTTGGAGTCACCGCTATTACTTTGGGTTTTGCCATCATTATTTCCTGGGTAACTCATCCATTAGCAGAACTGGGATGCTCAAAAACATGGAGACTAATGATACCCACTTTCGTAATTTGGACTATCGCATTAATAATAGGATTAGCAATACAAATATTCAACATAATCTAACGCCTGTTTATTTCTTAATTCGTTAAAATTGATTTTGATTCTTTCTATGTTTCTCTTCAAAGAGTTTTACGATATTTTTTATTCACTTTATTTTGTGCTGTATTTTTGGTTTGAAGGTTGACTTCTTTGCAAGTCGAGCCATTTTTCGTCATTATCCGTCATGAATCAGCCCATTTCGTCATCTTCCATAATAATCATTATATTTTTTTGAAAAGTGTTTTTAGACAAAAAAGCAGCGGTTAAGTCTTATGGAAGTTTTCGAATTGTATTTTATATGTACTCTGTCGCCAAAGATAATCACATGAGTTATGGTCAGGATCCATCCGATCGATTACTTGAATTAAGTCATCTGGAACAATCAATACAAGACAGAAGAATTCGCCATATTGTCTTCGAAAAATTGAAAGTTTAACTAAAACATTAATTATGTTGGCTTTGACACCGTGGGGCTCAAAAAGCACCTTTCTACCTCTATCCGTAAACTGTGGAAGAAGAAAATCCGGTTTGTAAGTCAACAACGGATTATCTTTGGACAAACGGAATTCCATGAACTCATAATAAAAGATAACCTGTTTATCGTTCAGAAAATCAAAAACATCTCTTTCAAATCCGCTGAAAGCTCCCGGTTCAGCAATAACTTCGCCAACCCGATTGTAGTGCGAGACGACACTTAAGTACTGAATAAGCGGCTGCACCAAATCGCGATATTTTTGAATGAAAAACCGAAGGGATTTTTCTAATGAACTCAATGTCAGGTCAGAGTATTCCAGCCAAGTTCCAAGCATAAAGAAAGGGAAATCAATTTTGGCTGGATCTTCAGGAAAGAGTGAACGTGCAAAGCTGGTTAGCCATTCAGCATCTGTATCAAATTCGGCGGTGTTTTTCCACCAGCTTTCTGGTCTATTTTTTCTATTTAATAGTAAAGGCAAGTTTTCATTATTACTTAATCCTAAAGCAACATAAACTCTTAGCTTTGGAGTTGTTAATGGTACCATCAGATCTCTAGGGTCAAATTGGAACAGCCCAAGGTCTGGAGAGCGACGAACCATCCAGCGCAAATAAAGCCAAGATTTCGAAGTATGTTGCTTATTCATGCCTTTAACTTTGTACGATAACTGTTGAACAAAGTCTTTTGGTTTTCTGCCCTTTCGGCTTAATTTGGCAGCGTAATCAATTAAGTCGCCGTTGGCTTTCTCTTCTACGAATTTGTTGACTGAGCACAATATGTGAGGGATTTGCGCTTTTGATCTACCCAAATGCTCTAATTTTTGATAATTATATTCAAATTTAGTAATTTCTTGCGCAAATTCGCTTGGATTCTTTATTGCATAAAGTTTATTTTCAAGCGCAGAAAGAAGATGAGTAAGTAGCAAACTTGTGTTCCGTGGATTTCCAGTTAATCCAAAGTCGCTCAGTGATGCTGAAAGCAGAAAATAGTGTGCCGCTTCTCTTTTTGCCTCATAACTGTCGAGTGGCATGAAACGTAGTTTTGTGTTTTCCAAGTTAAGTTCTATGTCGGGAACGCTGCTGTAAGTTTCGACAAAACGCGTGATTAATTCTCTTAGGGCTGTTGGAACCTCTACGGTCATACTTGAAGCTTGGTTGCTTCTACTTAATTAGTTTTACAAAAAATGAAAAATTGTTTGCTGACTTGTCCATATTTCTTTCGATTTGTTTTAGGTTGTTTTTTTGTTTTGGGGCTTGATTTGTTGCATGATACCTAAAATTTATTTAATGGATATAACTTGATTAAGCAGAATGACTCCTATCGTTAAAATCGATGAAATAGACGGCCAAATTTTACATATACTTATTCAAGATGCCCGCACGAGCCTAAAGGATATAGGTAAAAAATGTGGAATTTCAACAGTTACAGTTTTGAATAGAATTAAGCGGCTTAAAGAAACTGGTGTAATAACTGGTGCAGCACTTTTTGCGGAGCTTGATGTTTTTCATTTTCAAATTGTCGCGTCCATTGGAATGGAGATCGAAGCTAGCGCTAACGTTCAGGAAATTCTCGAGTTTTTTGAGAAGAACACCTATCTAGTTGAGCCCTCAACTTGTATCGGAAAATACGATCTTCAAGCTGTAATTTATGCTGAAGACATAGCGAGTTTAAATAACCGCATTGAGATGGTCAGAAGACTTCGCGGAATTAAAAGAGTCATGGTATCTGTTTGGTCAGGAATTCCTTACTTGAGTTTTGATAATATAAATTTCACAAGTAGAGAGGATAGAAAACGTGGATAAATTAGACTACCTTGTTTTGAGTGAACTTCAAAAGGATGCAGCACTTTCTTTTGTTGATATTGCCAAGAAGGTTGGATCAACCCCTTGCACCGTTAAGCGACGATACGCGAAGTTGAGGCAAGAGGGAATAATTTTTGGGTGTATTGTGGCACTAAATCTTTCCAAGTTAGGATTTTGCGGCAAGGCTACCCTTTCAATAACCTTAACGCCTAACAGTAACAAGTCGGTTACCATAGAATACCTAAGAACTATAAAAAACGTAATAATTGTAACTGAAATCATCGGCGCCTACGACCTTATGGCAATCGCACCAATCACTGATTTGAAAAGTATTCAAATACTATTAGAGGAAGTTAGAAAAGCACCTAACATACATAGGGTTGAATTTTCCTGCGCAGATAATGTGGATTTTCCTGTTAGTCCAAACTTTGGCACTCTTTTGAGTCAGAAAAGCAAGACTTTAGCTAATGCTAAAAAAAGTAGGGGATGAAGAAGGGCAGCTATGAAATGGTGAGGGTGAAATGAATAGCAAGGGAATAGGGACAGTTATTGCTTTCACATCCCTTACAACAACGCTAAACTTTGTCAGAGTACCAGTGCCGTATATGCCTGCTTTTTCTTACCAGTTGGGCGATATTGTTTTGGTCGTAGCACTCTTACTTTTTGGCATTAGAATTGCCATTGCTGCCGCTACATTAAACATGTTGATAAACATAGTGCTTTCTTCAAGTCCAGCAGGTCCGATTGGTCCACCTTACTACTTGTTATCGGTTCTTGCAATGTTTTCAGGAGTCTATATTTTTGAAAAGTTGATAAAAAGAAGAATATTTGGTAACCGAAATATAATCAAAACGGCTTCTCTTGCAACCGGATTTGGAGTCTTAACCCGAGTTCTGATCATGTTACCGTTTGATTACTTTGTTTATGGCTTCTTAGTGTCTTTGGTATCTAACTTGAGCATTTCGGTTTCGTATGCAATTGTGCTAGCTTCAATGCCCGGGATTATCATATACAACATTACTGTTCCAATTATTATGATTCCAATAAGCTACTCTATAGCCAAAAACGTGTCGAAATACCGCGTGTCAAAGTCTGATTCGAACTTATGTTAAGCTGTAGGGTATGAGTAGAAATTGAGAGTTTGCTGAAGCTCTGTCCACTTTAGGAGAAAAGAACGCCAAATGCAAATGCGCTATCACGATTGCTAACATCATGATTAAACCAGAGTCCTATTCAGCCTCTTTTCTTGTGTTCTTTGTTGGGCCTAAAAAAAAGGGAAAGGTTTTTTTGATTGAGGTTGTTTATGCGCGTTTTCTGAGCAGCAGCACCATTACCATACCGACTATTGCGATAGCAATGATAATTGCAACCACTGCGGGGACGAAATACGCATCGTATGCTGAAGTATTGTTCTGAATTACCGGTTGACTTGTCGCTTCGGGCGCATTTTCTACGTTTATGGCAGTCTCAGCTGTTGATCCATAGTATGCTTTGGATCCTGGGAAATTAGTGCTTAATATATATTGTCCTTCAACTTTCGGAGTGAAAGTAAAGCTATAGTAGCCGTTTGCATCGCTTGTTGCAGTACCTACAGAGTAAGTATTGTTGTTGGGATCGAGTACACTGATGGTGACAGGTACGCCTGTGGCATTTGTTGGACGTGGATATTGCATATAGACGTATTGCATCCATTCAGTTTGGCTTGCGTCAGAGACAGCGGGTACACCTTGTGGGAACCGTGCAGCGACATCATATGCTTTGGTGCCTGGGGCGATATCAGTGACATAGCCTTGTACCATGACTTTGTCACCATTTACTGATATTGTTGGACTAGCTTGAACTGTTGTTTCGGTTGCTCCTTTTCCGAATGCATATATGCGGTTGTCGTATCCTGCGTTGAGTCCTGCAATTATGCCATCGCCGATAACTGGCGTTCCGCCCCACCAACTGTCAAACCAACTGTTGGTGTATATCACCTCGCCGGTTGTTGCGTTGAGGCAGGTCATATATGCACCCTTTGCTTGGAGGTTAGGGTGGTGTGTTGCGTAGGACAAGTAGAGTTTCCCGTCAGTAGCGAACCAGAACACTGTCGGCCAATTGTTGCTCCACAATACTTGTGCATAGTAGTCTGTACAGTTGTAGGTCCATTCTCTTTGGCCAGTATGGATATTGTAGGCGATTGTCATTCCGCTCTGGCGTTCGCTGTAGAATAATCCATATGCGATCATGGGGCCGTACCATTTGTCATAGTATGCTAGGTATGGTTCTTGTTCTGTTTGCCATATGTAATTACCCGTGTTTAAGTCAAAGCCGTAGAATCTGAGGCTTTCCTTGCAGGATATGATGAATACGCGGTCTGTAAAGCTCACGTCACTCCAAACCCAAGTTCCTTGGGCATAATCAGACGGTACAGTCCATGTGGTATTGAAGATTAGTTGTCCTGCGGTTGCTGTTTTTGTGCTTATTGCCCATGAGGTAAGTGTTGGTCCTGTTGCACCTGGGAATGCAGATGATGTCGATCCAAGTACGCAATCGTCAAATTGAGCGTTGCAAACAGCTCCTGGTAAACCATGGGGTATCGAAACGTTGTAGTCGTAACCTTGTCGTGCGTCTATTATGCTTCCTATTGGAGTCCAACTGCCATCAGCCACTGAACCCGAAAGCTCTGGGTTGATTGCCCTGCTTGAGTTCCATTCAGTCAGCCTGCCATTTGTAGTGTCAACTGTGTATCTATAGATTATGCCATCCGGTCCGTAGTAGTTGTAGTCTGGATTTCCTGCAGGTACGTTAATCAGTTGATATAGCCAGCGTCCAGTGAGAGGGTCATATGCATTCCAAGTATAGGATAATGTTTGCCCGAATGCACCGGTTACAGGAGTTGAAGTGAACAAGTATGCGAAAGTGCCGTCAAGGTTGAATCCTTTCCAGTGAAAGACTTGACCAAAGGATAGACGCGTGTTGTTCCAGTTCTTTTCCCATAGTTCTTCGCCAGTTTTGAGGTTTATTGCCACGACTGTTTGTTCAGATACTGGGGCTCCGGTTGAATCATATCTGTTAAAGTACAATACGCCGTTGATTACTACTGTGTTTAAGAATTTGCCAACGTATGCATCGCCCATTTCCATTCCTCCTCCTTCAGCGGTTATGTTGCCTCCGGCTAATCCGCCTTCAGCATATTGATAATTCCATAGTACGTGTGCGGTTTCAGGTGCACCTTGGTTGCCGGGGATATATTTGTCATCTGGGGGCATTGTGTAGCTTCCTATAGCTCTTAGCCAGTTACCTGTCAATGGAGCCCATTGTTCGAATTGTGCGTTTATTGGACGATTCCAGTATTCAGTTGGTAGCGGGATTGCGGGAAAATACTGTATTGGATTTTGCTGTACTACTAGGGAAGTTACTGGACTGTCACTGGCTGCATAGGGTATGGCACCAACTCCGGCGAACGCTATTGCCATAGTTTGTGCTGGGAAGTGGGTTTGGAATTTGTATGTGCCAACCATAGTGGGAACATAGATTGAGCCTGTACCTCCAGTAGCGTCGGTGCTAAATGGACCTAAAGTTTCAGTGGTGTTGTCAGGTTTTGTGACTGTTACCGTCAATCCTGTCCATTTGAAATAGGTTCCAGCTGTAGCTTCCGATATTCCGATGTGAAGAAGTACTTCTTGGCCAACGCCGACTGGATTAGGGGTAGTTCCGATAAATGCGTATGTTGGTTTAGGTGCTGATGTTGTTTGCGCATTACTTGTCGGATATGCTGCGAGTAGAGAAACTGCAAATGCAATTATAATAAATACTGCTGCAATTTGATTTTTGTTTGTTTTCATGTTTTACATTCCTTTCATTTTCGTGCTCTTCATGTCGGTTTGTTCAGTTTATAAGACTTTTCAACATAGCTGTTGAGTGTGACTTTTATTTAATTTATTTTAACATTACGGCTAAAAATATTTCACTGCGTACATTCTCTTAATCACACCACTCAGAGAAGTTCCCGATACTCCTTTTTTGCGCATTAGGTCAATCTCTTGTTAGATCTGGCAAGTTGGAAAAAATATCCTCAAACTTGCGAGTCGATAATGTTTTTTCCAAAGATTCAAGCAGCTAAATTTCTTGCAAAATCAAGAATTTCCCGTAATAAAACTTGAAGTAATGAAAAAGTAGCACTAAGAGCTCTGCAACATTATCGTAACGGATATTAGCGAAAGAATTGATATTTCTTGTGAGGAGTCATAATTGTCTAAAGGCAAATTTGAGAATCAGATTGTTGAGCCGTATTTACCAAATAAGATTGTTCCCCCAGAATATATTAGAGACGTCTTGAATGAGGCGAACCAAGATTTTCCATCTTTAGATTTTGAAATTGATGTTCCTCACAAATGGGCAATCCAAGAGTACAAAGATAGATATGAAGAACTAGAACGCCAAATGATGGAAATTTTATCTTGGCGCATACGATGGTTTGGAAATAAAGAAACAGACAAAAAATAAAACACACCCGTTTCAAGTTTCGATTATTTCAGTTAGTTATGGCAAGAATAAATCCTAATGTAGATTTGAAGCAGAGCCGCCTCCTCATATTTCTTAAAAAACACTATCAGCAAACTTGG
>Ga0182021_10000819_pt1 | contig 34861 bp, 34 predicted proteins | sample 612E3MmetaG_FD_120493 | JGI IMG/M metagenome (GOLD analysis project Ga0182021, IMG submission 120493) | Permafrost microbial communities from Stordalen Mire, Sweden - 612E3M metaG (Illumina Assembly) | ecosystem: Environmental > Terrestrial > Soil > Wetlands > Permafrost | place: Sweden... | reverse complement strand
TTTTATGTAACGGAGCATTTCCGTTTCAGAATAATAAGAATTGAAAACAGGATGGGTCAGGTAATCCGAAGTTCTGATCAAGGTACCGGGCAACCGTAATCCGGTATTTATTGTTCCGGTATACTGACCGGAATCCATTCCGAATCCTCTTTCAAATACACCTAAAATATTATGAATGTCGTTTACGGTATCGATCTCCGAAAGAGAAATGAAAATATGATTATGTTTATCGTATCTGAAATTCATTCCCGATTTGAGCGCTTCGGTTTTTATCTTATCAATAAGCTCAAATGAGTCTATTCTTATCTGCAGAGTGTCGAAATAATTTTTATTTACGAGTTTGACAGGTAAAGCGGCGAGCAAATGCTCAAGAAGACGAGTTAAACCGTGAATTCGCTCCGCTATAGAGCGGATCCCAACCGGACCATGATAAACGGCATACATACCGGCCATAATAGCAAGGAGAACCTGTGACGTGCAAATATTGCTGGTCGCGTGCTCTCTCTTAATATGCTGTTCACGAGTCTGAAGAGCCATTCTCAGGGCTCTTTTTCCCGATACATCAATTGAAACCCCGATAATCCTCCCGGGGATATGTCTCTTAAATTCCTCTCTTACGGCAAAAAACGCGGCATGCGGACCTCCGAAACCCATAGGGATTCCGAACCTCTGGGTAGAGCCGAATACAACGTCGGCACCGAATTCGGCCGGTGGAGTTAATAAAGCCAGCGATAATAGATCTGCAGCGACCGCCTTATAAATATTCAGTTCTTCCGCTTTCCGGAATAACTCCCTGTAGTCATAAATCTCACCGGTGGATGACGGATATTGAACAAGCAGGCCATAAATATCATCTCTTAATTCAGCATCAAGATGATTCCCGACTTTGAGCTGAATTCCAAGCGGCTCACTCCTTGTTTTCAGAACATCAATAGTTTGAGGGAGAACTTCTTGAGAAACCCAGAAGGTATTGGAGTTTTTCTTTGCAGCGCTTCTGAGCGAAAATAACATTGTCATAGCTTCCGCGGCCGCGGTAGCTTCATCCAGCAGGGACGCGTTTGCTATCGGCATTCCGGTTAAATCCACAACCATCGTCTGAAAATTCAAAAGAGCTTCTAAACGTCCCTGGGAGATTTCCGCCTGATAAGGAGTGTATTGCGTATACCATCCGGGATTTTCTAAAATGTTTCTTTTTATAACTCCGGGAGTAATTGTCGGATAGTAACCAAGACCTATATAACTTTTATTTATTTTATTTTTTGACCCAATAGCTTTAAGATGATTAAGGCAATCATATTCAGACATGGCCCGACTTATATTCAATGCTTTGGAATTTCTTATCGAGGATGGAATAGTCTTGTCGATTAATTCATCCAGGGAGCGCACTCCCACATCAGAAAGCATTTTGGAAATATCGTTCGAGGAGGGACCGATATGCCTATCGACGAATTTGTCGTAAAATTGATCATTGTTCATAAAAGTATTCTCTTTAGAATATTTGTTGAAAGAATTTTATTAATAATGTAAATATATAGAATTGGTTGAAAACGAAGACAAAATATGACAGTGCCTTAGTCTAAAAATGTAAGCGGTCAGGGATGCTCCACCCTTTCCGCTTACGATAGAAATCTTTTAGCAACGGTGTAACAAGTTTAAGACCTGGTTTCGTCTTTAATGATCTGAAGCGCGATCCTTGATGCTTCCTGCTCGGCTCCTTTTTTGCTTTTTCCGATAGCGGTACCAAAGGAAGTATCGCCTATTATTACCTCAATTGTAAATTCTTTCTTGTGCGGAGGTCCCTCTTCTTTCAGAAGCATGTAACGCGGGCCTGGTAATTTATGTGCGTGTGAATATTCCAGTAATTGTCCTTTATAATTCGTATCGATCAGATAAGATTCATTCTCTTGAGCAGGTTTAATAATTGTTTTATAAATGAATTTTTCCGCTAACCTGAGACCTTTATCCAAATAAATAGCTCCTATCAGGGCTTCCAGACCGTCGGCAATGATCGTATGAATTCCATTTTCGGAATCACGAAGATATTTCTGGTTGTAAAAAATGATTGCATCGAGATTAATACTTTCCGCAGCCAGGGCCAGATTTTCTTTATTCACCAGGGCAGCCCGGGATTTTGTCAGGAAGCCCTCTTCTTCGTCGGGGAAATTGAGGAAAAGATAATTCGCCACGACCATTCCGAGAACAGCATCGCCTAAAAATTCTAATCTTTCATTGGATTTTAGTAAATCAGGATAGAGTTCGAGTCCCGAGCGGTGTGTGAGTGCCTTTAAATAATAATTCCGGTTCAGGATGTTAAATCCAAGATTCTTTTCAAGATCGTTAATCTTTTCATTAAATATCTTATAAAGTTCCCGATCTCTGTTATTTCTTTTTTCTAATAATATTCCAAAGAATCTTTTAAAATATTGCCCGATAGGGATCATGCCGAATATTTTTTGAATAGTAATGAAGCGTTATGACCGCCAAAACCGAATGTATTGCTAAGCGCGTAATTGATTTCGCGTTTCGCGCAAACTTTTGGTGTATAATTCAGGTCGCATTCAGGATCAGGTTCGTCAAGGTTTATGGTAGGCGGAATTATTCCGTTTTTTATTGTTAATAATGTAGCTACAGCTTCAATAGCGCCGGCTGCGCCAAGCAAATGACCGGTCATCGATTTTGTGGAGCTGATTGCAAGTTTATATGCATATTCACCGAATAAAGTTTTAATTGCTTTAGTTTCATTCAGGTCATTTAATTCTGTCGATGTGCCGTGGGCATTTATATAATCAATATCAGTAATTGTAACCCCGGCATCTTTCAGCGCTTCGCGCATAGAGCGAAAAGCTCCCTCCCCGCCCGGAGCCGGAGCGGTAACATGATAAGCATCGGCAGTTAACCCAGCACCTATTATTTCTCCATATATTTCAGCACCCCGGTTCAAGGCGTGTTCGTATTCCTCAAGTATAAGAAGGCCGGAACCTTCTCCCATGACAAACCCGTTCCTGTCTTTATCAAACGGCCGGGATGCCTCCATTATCCGGTCATTCCAGACCGATAATGCTCTTGCCGCATTGAATCCGCCTATCGACATCGGAGTAATAGCGGCTTCTGATCCGCCCGCGAACATAATATCGGCAGATCCGCGCTGAATCAGAAAAAATGCGTCCGCGATTGCATGTGAAGATGTAGAGCATGCCGATGTTGTCGCGTAATTCGGTCCTTTCAAGCCGTATCGAATCGATATTTGACCGGCTGCTATATCGGAAATCATCATTGGAACAAAGAAAGGGCTGATTCTTTTAGCGCCGCCCTGAACGAAGGCATTGTGCTGATCTTCCCATGTAACCATTCCCCCGATACCGCTACCGAATATAACCCCGCATCTTTCCAGGTCAGTTTTGGACAAATCAATTTTTGAATTTTCAAAAGCCATAGTGGCAGTGGCAACGGCATAGTGGGTGTAAGGATCCATTCTTTTGAGTTCTTTTCTGTCGATATAAATCATAGGATCGAAATTTTTAACTTCGCACGCAAAACGAGTATTGAATGAAGAGGCATCAAATTTTGTGATCGGTCCGGCCCCGTTTCGACCCGAAATCAATCCTTCCCAAAATTCCTTAACATTGTTCCCGATTGGTGTTAATACGCCTAATCCAGTCACAACCACTCTTCTTTTGATCATTATGCAGCCTATGATTTTTGAAATATTGAATAAAAAGGGAGCCGACTCAAAAGTAATTATTACCGCCAAAAAAAGATTAATATAAGACGAATACTAATCCTGACATAATTTTTTTACTTTTAAGCCGGCCGCCTTTAATAGTATTTTACTGACCAACTTTCTCTTTTAAGTAGCTAACAGCGTCACCCACCGTCGATATCTTTTCAGCATCTTCATCGGGGATTGAAATATTAAATGCCGATTCAAAGCCCATTACCAGCTCAACTATATCGAGAGAATCCGCTCCAAGGTCATTTGTGAATGAAGCTTGAGGAGTAATCTGTGCTTCTTCTACTCCTAGTTTATCAATTACTATTTCTTTTACTTTAGCTTCAATGTCCATTTCTACTCCTTTTTAATTATGAAAAATAATTTATTAAAAACCTGAATTACATTACCATTCCGCCGTCGATATGGATGACCTGACCGGTGAGATAGTCGGCATCGCGGCTGCATAAGAATCCTACAACGCGTGCAACATCTTCCGGAGTTCCCATTCTGCCCATAGGAATATTTTTATATAATACTTCCCTTTGCGCCTGGTTTAATTTTTGAGTCATTTCGGTCTCAATGAATCCGGGAGCTACCGCGTTTACCGTAATATTCCGCGAAGCCATCTCCTTTGCCAGTGATTTAGTGAATCCAATAACACCCGCTTTGGAGGCTGAATAATTCGACTGCCCCGCATTCCCGATGATTCCAACAACGGAAGCTACATTTACTATGCGTCCGTATCGCTGGCTGATCATCTGCTTTAAAACTGCTTTACTGTAATTAAAGACACTCTTTAAATTGACGTTTATAACTCTGTCAAAGTCATCCTCGGACATTCTTAATAACAGATTGTCGCGTGTTATGCCCGCATTATTGACCAGAATATCGATGCCGCCGAGTTTTTCGATCGCATAATCGATTGTTTTTTGGGCATCTCCAAACGAAGTGGCATCCGCTTTAAAGGCATAAATTTTAACATCCGGATTATTGATCTCTTTCCGCAACTCCGCGGCACATTCTTCGCTATTGTTATTTATAAAAGTTATATCGGAAAATAAAAGATCGCTGCAGTTTCTGGCAGCTAATTCTTTTATGATTGCCCTCCCTATCCCCCGAGACCCTCCGGTAACAAGTGCTTTTCTATTAAGATTACTCTCCACTTTCTACTCCGTTGGTTTTAAGAAAATACTCGGTTCTGTATTCAGCTAATTCTTCAAAGCCCTTTTCACCCAATAAATAACGCAACTCATCTTTACAGCAATCATAAACCGTCGAAACCTGATTCTGGAGTCTGTTGCAGTAATGCATACGTTCCAGATGCTCGTCGTCTACCGTAAGTACACCTTCAAATATTACAAGCGGAAATAATATACAATATAGCGGTTTATATTTCCACTTGAATTCACCTTCCGCAACAGCCATTTTTTGCAGTGTGCAAAAGCCCTGTTTATCCAGAAAGACGCATTTGTTATTGTAAACTTCCGTTCCAACCGCTATTCCGGAAGGGAAATCGGAGTCTTCTTCAGGCTCTTCGAACCATAGGTTGAAGTCCTTTATCTGTGAATCATCCATGTATCTGATTATTCGGTCACGCACCGAAAGAATTTTTTCATAATCGGCCTTATCTGTATATACTCCGTAATAACAGCATTCTCCCGAGCAGGTACAAACATCGCATGCCTTAACAAACTTTTGAGTAAATATAATAGGATCAACAAAAAAGCCGTTAATCACTTTATCAAATTTTTTATTGGTCATAAGTACCTTTCAAGATCGGCATATTTATCAATTCCGAATATCTTAACGTTAGAATTAATCCGCTTAACCAAACCCTGCAGAACCTTTCCGGGTCCGATCTCATAAAATTCTTCGGCGCCGTCGTTAATCATATTAATTATTGTCTCTTCCCACCGTATCGGCTTATCAACCTGCTTATACAGGAGATCTTTAATTTCAAATTTATCAGTTACAGGAGATGCGGTTACATTGGCATAAACCGGAATTTTCGCATCATAAAACGGAGTGGCATCAAGTTTCTGTTTCAGACTTTCTTTCGCGCTTACCATTAAAGGTGAATGAAAAGCTCCGCTCACAACCAATTCCTTGACAAGTTTTGCTCCCTTAGCCTTACTCATTTCCATTGCCGATTTAACGCCTTGAACGGTTCCGGAAATAACGATCTGACCGGGTGAATTGAAATTAGCGCATTGAACAACTCCTTCGACGGATGCCTTCGAGCAAATTTCGTCCATAATTTTCGGTTCGAGCCCGATGACGGCAGCCATTGTTCCGGGTTTTTCTTTCCCGGCTTGCAACATTGCCTCACCTCTTAACCTGACCAACTTAACCGCTTCAAAAAATTGAATACCCCCTGCAACTACCAGCGCCGAATATTCACCAAGTGAATGACCCGCGACCATATCGGGACTAATTGTTCTTATAAGACCGGCCAATACAACACTATGAAGAAAAATAGCCGGTTGAGTAATATCGGTTTGTTTAAGCGTATCCTCAGGACCGTAAAACATGGCATTCGAAAGTCCGACACCGAGAGCATCGTCGGCGGTTTTTATCATTTCCTTAGCCTCAACCGAAGAATCAAACAAATCCTTTGCCATACCGACATACTGTGAGCCCTGCCCTGGAAATATAAATGCTCTTTTACCCATTAGTCGAGACTCCATTTTATATAAATGGCGCCCCATGTATATCCGGCTCCAAAAGCAGACAGTATCAGATTATCTCCCTTCTTTAATTTCCTGTCGCGGTAATATTCGGTTAAACAGAGCGGGATAGTTGCCGCAGTAGTATTTCCGTACTTATCAATATTAATCATGACCTTATCTTTTGAAATACCCATTCGTTCAGCAGTTGCGGCAATAATTCGCAAATTCGCCTGATGAGGGACTAAGTAAGCAACATCTTCGGAATCGAGACCGTTTTTTTTCATAATCTCATATGAAATATCGGCCATTCCTTTAACAGCGGCTTTAAAAACTGCTTTGCCGTCCTGATACATGTAATGCCATTTTTTATCCACTGTTTCGTGAGAAGAAGGATTGAGACTTCCCCCCCCTTTCATATAAAGATGTTCACTTCCCGAACCGTCTATATGGAGGAGTGAATCAATGATACCGAATTCCAAGTCCTCCGTGGGCTCCAATAAAACGGCCGATGCGGCATCGCCGAACAGAATACATGATTTACGGTCGGTATAATCAGTGATCGCGCTCATTTTATCGGCTCCAATAACGAGTACTTTCTTGTAAGAGCCGCTGGTTATGAAATTCACACCGGTTTGCAGCGCAAACAAGAAGCCGGAGCAAGCGGCAGAGAGATCAAATCCCCAGGCATTATTGGCTCCGATTTTTGTCTGCACTAAACATGCGGTTGCGGGAAAATACATATCGGGAGTAACGGTAGCAACGATGATCAGATCAATTTCTTCGGGTTTTACGCTTGAATTTCTAAAAAGATCCTCGCAAGCCTTCGCGGCCATATCGCTGGTTGCGCCGTTTTCCAAAAGTCGGCGTTCCCGGATACCGGTGCGCGTAATTATCCATTCATCACTTGTGTCAACAATACTTTCGAAATATTTATTATCCATTACTTTATCGGGTAAAAACATCCCCAGCGCGGTTATTGTCGCGTTTAATTTACGGTTATTTGGCGATTGCATAGGACTTTAATGCTTCCTCGAATTTCGTGATCAAATTTTTGTCGTACATCTCTTTTGCCCGCAGAACCATATTCTTTATGGCATTCGGAGAGCTCGATCCATGACCGATAATACTGATACCTTTTATTCCAAGCAGGGGTACCCCGCCGTGCGTCTCATAATCCATATCTGAAAGTGTTGCTTTCAAAACGGATTTAACAACCAGCGCTTTTAATTTATTTAACAAACCTTCAGTCGAGTAATTTCTAATACGTGTTCTCAGGAGAGTAAGAACGCTCTCGCCAAATTTCAGAATTATATTTCCCACAAATCCGTCACAGACCACTATATCAACGGAGCCCAGGAGTATATCGCGTCCCTCTACGTTTCCATGAAAGTTGAGTTTCGATTCTTTCAGTAGCTTCAAAGTCGCGAATGTCAATTCATTCCCTTTTGACTCCTCCTCACCGACGCTTAATAACCCGACGGATGGATCGGCGATTCCGAAGATCTCGCGAGCGAAAATAGTACCTAAAACCGCGTACTCAAATAAATGCCTGGGTTTGCTATCGACGCTTGCGCCCGCGTCGAAGACGGTGCACGGATCTTTTTTTATTGTGGGAAATGAGGTTCCGATAGTCGGCCGTCCGACTCCCGGAATTCTGCCCATTATTAAGGTTGATGCAGCCAGTACGGCGCCGGTATTGCCTGTGCTCACGAAAGCATGTGCCTTTTTATCCCGGACGAGTTCGGCTCCCACAACGATTGATGAATCCGGTTTACTTTTCAGGGCAGTTGTAGGAGTATCACCCATTTCTATTCTTTGTGATGCATGGCAGATCTGTTTTTCATCTATCTTGATATTTTCCTTCCCGGCCGCGCTAAGAATTTTATCCGTATCCCCGACAAAAATCAATTCGAAGGAACCGTCTTCTTCAAGAGCCGTAACAGCACCAAGGATCTCGTGCTTGGGGGCATAGTCGCCCCCCATAGCATCGATTGCAATGGTACATTTTTCCAATTTGGATTCTGTCATTTAAGAGGTTATCTGATATTCTTACGATTCTGGTACAAACATTGATCTGCCGGCATAATAACCGCAATTCGGACAAGCTCTGTGGCTTAGTTTTATTTCGCCACAGTTTGAGCAGCGGCTCAAGGAAGGAACTGTAGCTTTATAATGTGTTCTGCGCTTATCCCTCCTGCTCTTTGACATCTTACGTTTCGGATTTGGCATTTTATTCCCTGTTTATTTAGTTATTCAATTTATCTTTAAGTTGCTTTAGCGGCTCCCAAACCGACTTGTCCACGATTCTTTTACAATTGCATCGACCTTCATTCAGATTCGTACCGCATTGCGGGCATAGTCCCTTGCAATCATCGGAACATAACATCTTCATCGGAAGGGCCAGTTTTGCATACTCAAGAACATCATCCCTAATATTGATTTTATCTTGTTCAGTTGAAAGAATCTTCAGATTATAATCATCCGTCTCTTCCTGTTTTTTACTGAAAAGATAAGTGATCTTAAAACCGTTGTACAGATAAGCGCTAAAATCCCGATCGCACCGGTCGCATATCATCGCAGCCTTAAGTTCAATATCACAATCAAGAACAATCTGATGGGCCGACTTATCCATCCGGCAATCCACCCTGACATTACCGAAAAATGGTTCTTCCAGACCTAGATTCTTGACGGACTCTTCGAAATTCAACTCATGAATGCCGTCAGAAAAGTTAGTGTATTTAATAATCATTTGAAGAACGCGGAAAAAAATTGGGTCAAAATATATAGAGCTAATCTTTTATAATCAAGAATTCTCTTGTTATTGAATTTTGCGAGCTTCCGGCCCTTCTTAACCTTATATTCCAGATTACGTTCTCTAAGTTAAGGATTCTCCATCTTCACGACAAGCAAAAACCAACAAACAGGGCTTTATTAAACACTACCGCATAAAATGAGGTGTAACGGTTTAAAGGCAGATTTGAGGGGTGATTGATAAGAAATAACAACAAATAATTCCGTGACTATTTATTTTAGATCTAATTTTTATATAATTTATGTTTAATCATTTGGATATGAGTAATGCCGATTCATGATTCTTTTCTTGCTTCATTTATCCCGATGCTTCTTTATCTCATCCTCTTATGGAGGATGGATAAAAATGAAAAAGAGCCGTTTCTTTTCCTATCGGTCCATTTTTTATGGGGAGCGACGGGGGCTATTATACTTGGAATCGGCGGCACTTATTTAATAAATTTTGCACTTCCAACAGTATTGAAAAGCCATCAGTTATTGCAAATTATGCTCATAGCACCGGTCTGCGAGGAGACGGCGAAGGGTCTCTTCATTGTATTTTCCGCGAGGTCCAAGCATTTTGATAATATTACGGACGGTCTGGTATACGGAGGTGCGATCGGATTGGGATTCGGAATGACAGAGAATTTTTTCTATTTAGTGGGATACGGCAGTTCTTTTCAGTCGTGGTTCTACATTGTCATTGTCCGTTCGCTTTTCTCTTCCGTAATGCATTGCATTGCTACGGGATCATTCGGCGCACTACTCGGACTTGCCAAATTCTCGTCCCGATTTTCAAAACGGACATTGCCTGCAGCGGGACTTCTAATAGCGATCATGATTCATTTTATCTGGAACAGCTCGGTCAGTTTTGAAGATACCTATTTATTGGGGTTTTTATTTATAATTGCCTGTATCGCAGCTTTTCTTCTTATTTTTAAGCTTTCGATCAGAGATGAGAATAAAATTATTGAAAAAGAGCTGTTGGAAGAATGCAGGTACGGATCGATTCCCGAGTCATATGTCAAAATACTAGCAAGCAGTAAACGGTTCAAGCACGGTTGGATCGACGAGAAAGTCAGGAGAAAGTATTACCGCACCGCGATTCGACTCGCGTTCAGCAGGCATCAGGCTAAAAATACAATAGGCTCGCTACGTGAATACTATAATGATGAAATTGAAAGAAACCGGAAAATCATCGGTCGACTCAATACTGAAAAACAGGTAATCTAAGCGAATGAAATCTATCGGCATTTTAGGAGGATCCTTTGATCCGGTCCATATCGGGCATTTGGTAACAACCAGGCATGTTTTCGAGAAAAGAAATCTGGAGAAAATTATTATTATACCGAATTATATTTCACCTTTAAAAAAAGAGAGACACCTTATTGATCCGGAGCACAGGTTGAAAATGCTTGAACTGGCGATACGTCCTTTCCCCTTTTTCGAATTATCGGATATTGAAATACGACACCAGGAGATATCCTATACATATGAAACTCTTGCTCATTTAAAGAAATACTATAATAACCTGGAATTGATTATCGGATACGATAATCTCCTAGTTTTTGACAGATGGCATCTTCCCGAAAAAATACTCGACCTGGCCACGCTGATCGTGATGAAGCGAAGTACCGATTCCGGAGGTGAAATCAGAAACAAATTTTTCAATTCCGCGGTTATAATCGATACTCCGACAATAGAAATATCGGCTACCGATATCAGGGCTCGGGTGAAACAGGGTTTACCGATCGATTATCTCGTACCGGAAGAAGTTAAAAATTATATCCTCATAAATCATTTGTACGAATAACTCCGGCATAATTAAATATGATTTCTACACAAGAGTTTTCCGAGAGAATCTTCTCAAACGATAAAAGAGCGGTTTCGAGGGGAATAACCATCGTAGAAGGAGAAATGACGGATTCTATTGAACTCCTCAAATCGATACATAAACGGGTCGGGCACGGATACAGAATCGGGATTACAGGACCTCCCGGCGCCGGGAAATCGACCCTCACAAACCAGTTGACTAAATTACTGAGAAGAGAAAATAAGACTGTCGGTATAATCGCAGTCGATCCCACAAGTCCATTCACCGGCGGGGCTCTCCTTGGCGATCGCGTAAGAATGAGTGAAATAGGGAACGATCCCGGTGTCTTTATCCGCAGTATGGCAACCAGAGGGAGCCTTGGAGGTATAAGCAAAAAGACAATCGACGCCGCGGATGTTCTGGATGCGGCCGGTTATGAGTATATTCTCCTTGAGACTGTGGGAGTGGGTCAATCGGAACTCGATATAGCGAGTGCGGCCGATACGACCCTAGTTGTATTAGTACCGGAATCCGGAGATTCGATTCAAGCCATGAAGGCAGGACTTATGGAGATCGCCGATATATTCATACTTAATAAAAGCGATCGCCCCGGGGCGGATAGTTCTTTAATGGCGCTTAAAACAATTCTGATGATGCGCGATCATAACAGTGCCAGCTGGATGCCGGATATAATTAAGACTATCGCGATCGAAAATTATGGAATCGAGCGGATGTCGGATGAAATAGCAAAACACCGCAAATTCCAAATCGATAATAATTCGCTTGTTCATAAACGTGAAAAGAATTTTCAGGTCAGAATAAAAGGGATCGTTGAATATTTTTTTAGAAATGAACTTTGGGAGGCGGAAAGAGCGGAAAATCTCAGAAAATCTCTCTCCGGTGTTGTTGAGGGTGAGTTTTCACCCTACGAATTAGCCGAAACGATTTTCAACGATTTTAAGTTGACCCTTAAAAAGTAATGCGTAATTTACCCTTTACGAAAATCATATTCTTCTCATTTCTCGTAGTGGCGGCTCGGAATTCCGATTTGAGATGCCAGGATAAAACGGACGCAACCTTTTATCAGGGAATCTATTATATCTCACAATACATAACTTCCGATGAATTTAAGTCTTATTCTTTATCTCATTCAGATCTGGAATCGGTAGATTTGATCTATGAGAAAGCCCTGAATTATTTCAACGGCGATTTTTCCGAAACTTGCTTTTGCCTGACTTTCTCCCTGATTCCGTTTAACAGAATATTGATGCGGTTACCCGGAATCGGAATCAAAATTACGATTCCGCTCCCCTCCCCGCCTCAGTCACTTTATAAGAAAAGGCTGGGTATGACCCCTAAAAACTTATTTCCCGATTCACCCCGGAATCAGTTCGGTGACAAAGATAAGCTGGCCCATTTTTTCGCCAATGCGTTTCTTAAATACAATGTACCATTTTTTAATTTATCCGAATTTCTGGGTATCTTTGTGGAGTATTTCGAGCAGGGATTTTTTCTCGAGGGCGGTTATGATATCAGGGACCTGATAGCAAATCACCTTGGTGAATTTTATGTGGAGATTATAAAAAGAAATCCGAAGGCAAAACCTTCAGAGGCTATGAGAATTTATCAACTTCTATTTTTTAACTTGTATCCATGAAATCAATATTAATCATTGACGATGAACCGGAAATTTGCGAAAGTATTAAAATGATTCTCGAATATGAGGATTATAATGTTGATTATACCACGGATTCGATAAAAGGACTTCACAAAATTGAATACGGAAATTATGACGCCCTTCTTCTTGATATTCAGATGCCCGGCAATAACGGGTTTGAAGTTCTTAACTGGATAAAAAGCAGGGAAATTGAGTTAAAAATAATTATGATTTCGGCTCACGCCAGTCTTGAGAATGCAGTCAGATCCACAAAACTGGGTGCATTCGATTTCCTAGAGAAACCGATTGACCGCGATAAACTTCTTATCAGCGTGCGCAATGCCGCCGAACAATCCCGTCTTGCAAAAGAAAATAAAAAACTAAAAAAAGAGGTCCCGGGTCCCGAAAAAATCCTTGGCGAGAGCGAAGCGATCAAAAACATTCTTGATACTATATCAAGAGTGGCGAAAACCGATGCCCGGATTCTCATAACCGGTGAAAACGGAACCGGCAAAGAATTAGTCGCGGGTGAAATACACAGACAAAGCGATCGGGTACATAAAGATCTTGTAGAGGTAAATTGCGCCGCTATTCCGCAAGAACTGATTGAATCGGAACTCTTTGGACACGAGAAGGGATCATTTACCGGAGCAGTCAAACAGAGAATCGGTAAATTCGAACAGGCGGATAACGGTATTCTGTTCCTCGATGAAATCGGTGATATGAGTATCCACGCGCAGGCCAAAGTTTTACGGGCAATCGAAGAAGGAAGAATTGAACGTGTCGGCGGGAATACAAAGATTGAAATTGATGTGAGAATCATTTCCGCTACGAACAAAGATCTTCAAGACGAAATCAGCAAAGGAAATTTTCGCGAAGATCTGTTTCACAGGTTGAACGTAATTCCGATTCATATTCCCCCTCTTCGTGAAAGAAAAGAAGATATTCCGATACTCGTTGGGCACTTTTCAAAGAGTATATGCGAAAAGAATAAATTCGTGCCTAAAACCTATACCGAATCCGCACTGAGCGCTTTAAGCAAAATGCCATGGAAAGGCAACATCCGGGAACTCCGGAATGTGATCGAAAGAATTGTCATCATGGTGACGAAGTCGGAAATTACCGAAAAGGAGATCTTCTTATACACGCAAAATTCTTCTTCCAATACAGATGATTTAATGAATATATCAAACAGTTTTCAGGAATTCAAAGAGAAAGCTGAGCGGGCGTTTATTCTTAAACAATTACAAGCTAATAATTGGAACATAAGTAAAACTGCTGAAATCCTCGGGATTCAACGTAGTCATCTTTATAATAAACTGAAGAAATATGAAATCGAAAAGGATTAATTATGGGTGAGACTATCTTTGCTAAAATTATTCGTAAAGAAATACCGGCCGATATTGTTTTCGAGAATGAGCATATTTTGGCTTTTAAGGATATTAATCCGCAGGCCCCGGTACATATCCTGATTATTCCCAAAATTACGGAAATTGAAAAAACCCTTGATATTGATCCAGTAAGGCACTCCAAAATATTGAGTGAGTTAATTGATGCGGCTAATAAAATAGCCAGGAATTCCGGAATAAGCGGGAGCGGCTTTAGAATAGTGATTAATTGCGGAGCAGATGCCGGCCAGGAGGTTTATCATCTCCATCTTCACCTTCTCGGAGGGAGAAAAATGAATTGGCCGCCAGGCTGATAAATCTCAGATCCGGAGAAGAATAAATTTATGTTATCGGCAATTTCTTAGATTATTGCCAGGCTTTGTCAGAGATATCTTTTCTGAAATAAATTTTCTCAAAGAATATTTTAGATAAAGCAGTATAAGCTATTTTTTTTGCTTCTATTAAGTCGTTGTTCTTAAGAACAGATGTGACATTTAAAACCCTACCTCCATCGGTGATTATTTTGCCGTCTTTTTCCTTCGTACCAGCATGATATATAATGACTTTTTCGGATTGATTATCCAGACCTGTAATTTCAAATCCTTTTTCATACTTGTCGGGATATCCTCCCGAGGCGGCAACAACGCTTACAGAAGAACCGCCGTTGTAAAACAACAGCTCTTTTTGGATCCTCCCTTTTGCAGCTGAATACAATAGTTCAGTAAAATCCCCTTGCATCAACGGCAAAATAACTTGTGTTTCGGGATCCCCAAACCGACAATTGAATTCAACAACCTTTGGTCCTTCTTCGGTCATCATTAAACCCGCGTAGAGGCAACCGATGAACGGGCATCCCAATTCGCGCATCGCTTTCAGGACAGGTTTAATTATTTCATTTTCAATTTCGGCAGTCTCTTCTTTCCCGATAAATGGAACAGGAGCATATGCTCCCATACCTCCCGTGTTTTTGCCCATATCACCATCCGCAATCCTTTTATGATCCTGAGCAGGGGGCAGCAGTAAATAATTAACTCCATCCGAAATCGCGAAAATAGAAACTTCTTTCCCTTCCATGAATTCTTCAATTACAACCGTATTACCGGCATCCCCGAACAAATCCTTCAGGAAACAGTTATCAATCGCTTCCTCTGCGTCAGATCTGTTATACGCGATTACTACCCCCTTCCCGGCGGCAATACCATTAGCTTTAATTACAACTGGATATCCTATTGAATTGATATAACTTACAGCTTCTTTATAATCTTCTTTATTGAATATCCTGAATAATGCAGTGGGAACATTATATACCCGCATTAGTTCCTTTGCAAACGATTTATCTGTTTCAATTCTCGCGGCTTCTTTAGAGGGACCGAATACCTTTATCCCGGCTTTTGTTATGAAGTCAGCAAGTCCTTCTGCAAGAGGTTTTTCCGCTCCTATGATTACGAGATCAATATCGTGCTCCAGGCAGAATTTTAGTATAGTATCCTGATCATACGGATCAAGTTCTATATTTGTGGCAATTCCCGATGTTCCCGGATTTCCGGGAATTACATAAATCTTAGATGCCGAATTGTCCTGAGCACATCGATGAGCCAACGCATGCTCTCTTCCCCCTGAACCGATAATAGCTATATTCATATCATTCGGCCTTCAAATAGAATTGGAACGCAGTAACTAATTGTTCGGTAAGAACTTTTCTATCGTGCTTCAACACAAACTCTTCATTAGCCTTTGTAAAATCTTTTTTCTGAAAATGTTCATGGATTGTGACTATCGCATTTTTAATTTCCTCAATATTATCCGGACCGGTAATAAAGGATGCACCATAATCCCGTAATGCGGATTGAGCAATCCCTTCAACCACGCATCCAAGGATTGGCTTCCTGGTACCGATATATTCGAACAGTTTACCTGTTGAGATAGTATCAGAATTTTTGGTCTTTGCGACCATGAGCCATAATACATCGCTTGCTTTAAGCCTTTTGACCGTTTCCTTGTGATCAAGGTATCCTGAAATTCTGACAAATTCTTGTATCCCAAGATCTGTTATCAGCTTCCTGTATTGTTTCTGAAAATTTCCGACAAATTCCAATTCGATATTGGCGACGATATCCGGACGTTCGATTGATAATTGTTTAAAAGCCTTCAATAAGAAAACGGGAGTAACATTTTCATAAAATAACCCGGCATAAGTTAACCTCATTTTTGAGGAAGGAACGCTTTTCCCACCTGCATCTTCGAAGTCTGCCGGGTCGTAACCCTGTGGAATAATAATTACATCGTTAAACGAAAGGAAAGGATAGGTGAGGATTAAATTTTCTTTTATTTTCCTGTTAATAACGACTACCTTATCGGAATCGTGCAGGCAGGCATATTCAAGTTTTTTATGACGATATTTATGATACGGTGTTGGATAGAAAGCGAAATGATTGCCATACCAGAGATCCCTATAGTCGACGAAGAGGGGGATACCGAACTCTTTCTTTAATTTCGCCGCGAATATAAAGCCGGAAAACGGCGGAATCGTCACATAAATAATATCAAATTTTTGATTTTTCAGGATATCCCTGGCTGCTTTATAAGCTTTCTTAGCCCATGATTTTTTATTGTCGGGGATGAAGATGGTTTTGCTGAAATTGGAGAGAGTTTTCCTGATAAACTCTTTAGGCATATTCACTGTTTCAAACTTTTTTCCAAGGATCGCGTTAATATCGAACGATTCAGTACGTATTATTTCAACTCCGGCCTCTTCAGCCTCTTTAAGCATAGAAAAATCGTGCGCGAAATACGCGATGTTCCCCGTCGTTATGACGGTCGGCTGCCAGTTGAATCCCCTCATATATTTAGTAAATTTTAGTGTTCTCTGAACACCACTGAGTCCCAACGGCGGATAATAATAGGAAATAACAAGTACTTTATACATAGCACCAAATTTATTTGTGAATAATGGAATTAGCGGATCTATTTAATACAAAAAGTATCTCATTAATGCTTGTTGCTGATTTGATAATTCGGTGACTCTTCGGTAATCATAACATCGTGCGGATGGCTTTCTCTCAAACCCGCATTCGATATCCTTACAAATCTCGTTTTCGTCTTCAGGTCTTCTATTGTTTTTGCCCCACAATACCCCATTGCCGACCTTAGGCCTCCAATAAACTGATAAATAGTATCAGCCAGCGAGCCTTTATACGGGACACGTCCTTCAATTCCTTCAGGAACCAGTTTATTAATATCATCCTCCATGTCTTGAAAATAACGATCGCTGCTCCCCTGTTTCATAGCCCCTAAAGATCCCATTCCTCTATAAACCTTAAAACTTCTTCCTTCGAAAAGAACTTTTTCACCCGGTGTTTCTTCAACTCCGGCCAAAACTCCTCCCATCATAACCGTATCTGCACCGGCTGCAATAGCTTTCGCGACATCACCCGTTTGTTTGATACCGCCGTCGGATATAACCGGTATGTTTTCCTTTTTCAATGCCTGGAACACTTCCGCGACCGCGGTTATTTGAGGAACACCTACACCTGCAATAATGCGAGTAGTGCAGATCGAGCCGGCACCGATCCCGACTTTTACCGCATCGACTCCGCAATCCGCTAATTCCAGGGCTGCTTCCTTCGTCACAATATTTCCCGCAATCAACTGAATATTTTTATATGATTTTCTTATTTTTTTAATCGTCTTGAGCACTCCTGCAGAATGTCCGTGAGCAGTATCGACTACTATTACGTCAGCATTGGCTTTAACGAGTGCTTCAACTCTCTCCATCGTATCTTTCGAAACGCCTACCCCAGCTCCTACCCTGAGCCGGCCCAACTCATCTTTGCAGGCGTCTGGAAATTTTTTCTTTTTAATAATATCCTTGTAAGTTATTAAACCCATTATCATTCCACGCCTGTCTACAACTGGCAATTTTTCAATCCGGTGTTTATGCAGGATCTTTTCCGCCTCCTCAAGTGTAGTACCTAGTGGCGCGGTTATCAGGTTCTCTTTTGTCATCAATTGACTTACCAACCGGTATTTATCTTCCTCAAACCTTAAATCACGGTTGGTCAGAATACCGACAAGAATTCCCTTTTCATCCACGACCGGAATACCGGAGATGTGGTATTTTGACATCAGATCTTCGGCTTCTTTTATTGATCGTTCAGGAGTAAGAGTAATCGGATTGACAATCATTCCGCTTTCAGATCGTTTAACCTTATCGACTTCGTCGGCCTGTTTTTGAATTGACATATTTTTATGAATTATTCCGATTCCACCCTGGGCGGCCATAGCGATCGCCATTTGCGATTCGGTTACAGTGTCCATCGCCGCTGAAAGAAATGGTATATTCAATTTAATTTCTTTTGTAAGATGTGTTGTAATATCTGTTTGACGCGGTAAAACGGTAGAACGCGCAGGTACCAAAAGAATATCATCAAAAGTGATTCCATCAAAATCGAATTTATTCTTTTTCATATCAACCTCAAATGTTTACAAAAAAGACCACGCATGTGGTCTCACTTTTAATTAAATGCCGGCATCCCGGTTCAATCCTCCCCGATGATTAATTACGGAAGAAGTGAACATCTCCTCACGGTAGTGTTTTTCCATAACAGGCAGCATTATATCTCCGATGTAATTACGGGTTGAGTCCCATACTGTTATTACATCTTCGATAAGAAGACTCTCATAACAGAAGTAATAACCGCTTTTTGATTTGCCCATTCTTATTTGAAAAAATTTGGTACCAAAAATAGCTAAAACTACTTTACAAACAAACTCCAAGGGAGCTACTCTTTGAAATAAGGAAGATCCAATACTTTTTGAATCAGGTCAGATTCAAAACCACGGGAACTTAAATAAGAATATAGCTTGAACCGTAATTTCCGAAAGTCTTGTTCCCTGTTTCTAATGGACTTAAATTTTTTAGTCGCAAGGTTTACCAAATTCTCAAAATTCTGCTCGGGATCTATATTGACAATCAACTTTTCAATTACTTTCCTGTCAACTCCGCGTTTAAATAATTCGGCTTTTATTTTTTGAGGCCCGATTTTTTTCTTTACCGATCTTTCTTCGATATATGCCGAGGAGAAATCCTCGTCGTTCAGAAACCGGTCATCGGTGAGGCTCGAGATTACTTTTTCAACCGGAATTAATTCAAATCCCTTACTGAGCAACTTTCTCTTTAATTCAACCGAGGAATGGGCCCGGTTCGACAGCAGTCTGAATGCCGTATATTTGATTCTCTGCAAACGGCTTTGATATTCCAGTTCCTCCCTTTTATTTTCGTCAATTACATCATTTTTCCTGAGACCGCTGTCAAGAACAGTATTATAATCCAGAACGATATGATCATCATTATCAAAGATGACCGTAACGTTTTTACCTTTTCTTTTAAGAGCGGCTATAGTCATTGCAATCTCATAATTCCGGCCTGTTCACATCAATAGAATAATCCGTCTATTTCTTCCTGGCTTTCGGTTCGGTTTCTTCTTTAACGGCTTTGACATCTTCTTTCGTCATTCCCAGTACTATTTTTACTTCCTTCTCAATAGCCTCAAAAAGGGAAGGATCTTCGAGCATTTTCTGTCTCAGTTGTTCGCGGCCCTGGAACCGGTCGTCTTTATATGTAAACCACGATCCGCTCTTCTTTACTATATTCTGTTCCGTGGCCAGGTCTATCACATCTCCGGTTTTACTGATACCTTCATTATAGAGGATATCAAATTCAACTTCTTTGAATGGGGGGGCAACTTTACTTTTGACGATTTTGACTTTCGTCCTGTTTCCGATAACATTTTGCCCGTCTTTTAGGGCAGCAATTCTCCTGATATCCAAACGGACAGAGGCATAGAATTTCAGCGCATTTCCACCTGTAGTTGTTTCGGGATTGCCGAACATAACGCCAATTTTGCTCCTGAGCTGATTTGTGAATATAACGCACGTCTTGGATTTGCTGATTGCTCCGGTTATTTTACGCAAGGCTTGCGACATTAGGCGGGCCTGCATAGCCATCTGCGGATCTCCCATTTCTCCTTCAATTTCGGAACGTGGAACCAAAGCAGCGACGGAATCGATGACGATTACGTCGAGAGCATTGCTTCGGATGAGGGTATCCACTATTTCCAGGGCCTGTTCCCCAAAATCCGGCTGTGAAAGAAGGAGATTAGCGGTATCAACATTTAATTTTTTTGCATATCCCACGTCGAGTGCATGCTCAACATCAATGAATGCGGCTAATCCGCCTTTTTTTTGCGCCTCGGCGATTATATGCAGGCACAAAGTGGTCTTGCCGGAAGACTCCGGTCCGTATACTTCAACAATTCTTCCGCGGGGAACACCGCCGATACCGAGAGCGTAGTCCAAGGTTAACGAACCGGTAGGTATCGATTCGACGGGATTAATAACGCCGTCGCCCAATTTCATTATTGTTCCTTTACCGTATGTTTTCTCCAAATTCGAAATTGTCTCATCAAGTATTTTCATTCGTGCATCTTTTTCAACAGACATTTTTTCCTCCTTTAGTTTTTCAAATAAAAATATTTTATCGATTTATAAACTGATCCACGCGGAAGCAACATACTTTCATAAAATGATAACTTTTCCGCCGTAAATTTTATCAAAGGCGGTTTCAGACCCGTGAAATGCTTCACACTGCAGGCATCCTTCTTATTTTTAATTCTCAGTAATGTAATATGAGGTTTGAACCGCCTGCTTTCTTTCCTGAATCCGAATTTTGACAAGCCGGATTCCACGTCCTCAACCAATTTATTCAGCATATCCGATTGATCTATTCCAATCCACAAAATTTTTGATTCATCTCCTTTCATAAAAAAGCCGAATTCCGAGAACGACAATTGAAAATTTCGCGACTCTTTAAATACCGATTCAAGCGAAATGATAATATCATTAATATCTTCACTGTTTGTATCCCCGAGGAACTTAAGTGTAACGTGAAGTTTTTCTCTCGGTTCCCACTTTATATTTTGAGAGTGATCAAGATTATTATTCCTTATATCAAGAATTTGTTGTAGCGGCCCATCAGGGATTTCAAGTGCCAGAAACGTTCTAATCGTCATCATAAATTCCAAGAAGATGCCTTCGCAACATTTCCAACGCCGCTTGAGATGTTCTTTCTTTATTCAACAAGCGATCATCACCGAACCGGAACACTTTTGCCCTGCAGACCCACTCGTCGCATACCGATATATAGACCAAACCAAGAGGTTTGGTTGGTGTGGCTCCCGTGGGTCCCATGATTCCCGTTACTGATATTCCAATATTTGCCCCGCTTATGATGCGGATTCCGTCGGACATTTGACGCGCGACTTCAAGGCTTACCGAACCGTATTTCCGAATAACCTCTTTTTTTACATTCAGCATTTTGATTTTTATATTGTCGGAATAGGCGACGATTCCGATATCCAAAAAATGGCTGCTACCGCTGATATTTGTCAATCTATGATTAATCAGACCGCCCGTACACGATTCCGCTACGGCAACCTTAAGTCCCCGTTCAATCAGCAGTTTTGCTATAACACCTTCAAGAGTATCGTCTTCCGTTCCAAAGATATATCTGCCGGCATGTACTCTTATTTTTTGTTCTAATTCGTCGATCTTTTCATGAACTATTTTTTCGGAAGTTCCCTCAACAGTCAGTCGCAATCTAACCCCGTACGGACTGGGCAGGAAAGCAAGTTTCGCCCCATTAAGAAGTTCTTCGATATTACCGAGTTGATCGAAAAGAGTTGATTCGGCGATTCCGGTAGTGAGCAAATATCTTATTGCCATGAAGGTCTTGTGTTCGAGTTTCTCTTCAAGCTTAGGAAGAATAAAATTATCCATCATATATTTCATTTCAAACGGAACACCGGGCAAGCATATAATCTGCTTTTTCCCTTTTTCGATCCATAATCCAGGTGCTGTTCCCTTCAGATTACGTATCGGAGTTGCTATTCGGGGTACCAGTGCCTGCAAGCGGTTTGTTAAAGTCAGTGTTCTCCCCCGGGCTTCGAAAAAAGCATTGACATCACTTAGAATTTCAGGATCTTCAACTAATTCAGTTTCAAAATATTCAACGATACATTTCCGCGTAATATCATCGTGAGTGGGGCCCAGACCGCCTGTTACCAATACCAAATCATTGGATGCGAGAGTACGCTTGAACTCCCTTAATATCGACTCTTCATCGTCGGGAATCGCGCTAGTGCTGTTTACCTTGATTTGCAGACGAGTCAGTTTTTCACCGATATAGGCAACATTGGTGTTTAAAACTTGCCCTATAAGCAATTCGTCCCCGATGGTTAAAATATGAGCTTTCATGTTTTCAGAATTTCATTTTGAAAAATAATTAAACAGATAAATGATTATTTGGATCGATAAAAAAGAATAGATACCGGCCATAATATCATCGAGCATTATTCCCCAACCGCCTTTAATACTCTCAAATTGCCTCGCAGGAAACGGTTTTACAATATCCATCAGACGCCATATTAAAAAGGCAGTCACGATCCACCATATTTTTCTTGGTAAAAATAAAAGGGTAATCCACATCCCGACCACTTCATCGATTGTGCATTCCTTCGGGTCTTTTCCGTATTTTTTTTCAAATTTATCCCCGATCGGCACGCCGATCACGATGAAAAGTGAAATCATAAAGATCATAAATGAGGGATTCTCGAAGCCGGGAATCAGATAGATAATCAATGCAGCCAGACTTCCCCATGTCCCGGGTACTTTCGGCAGGTAGCCCGTAAAGAAACCCGAACCAAGCATTTTTTCAAAGAAATTAATTTTCACGTCCGACTAACTTTATTATTAATAAACGATTCGCAAAAAGATAAGCAATTCCGGTTAAAACAGTGAACAGTGTTATAAAAAGCATAATTGAATATATGAGAGTCGGGTCAAATAACCTGCTCCAAATATTCGGATAATGAATATACAATCCGTTAAAAGTTTTTAATGTATAGATCAGAAGCAGATAATAAAGAAAAAACATCTGCAAAAATGTTTTCCACTGCGCCGATTTACTGGTAGTGAAGTTTATCTTCCGATAATCCGCGTATATCCGGAGAAGTGTTATGACCAAATCACGCGCAATAATTAATACAACCATCCATAACGAAAGTATTCCCACTATGACAAATCCCATAAACGCCGTAGATGTTAAAATTTTATCAGCAAGCGGATCTAAGAATTTTCCCCATTCGGTAATATAGTTGAATTTCCGGGCAAGCCATCCATCATACCAATCGGTAATCGCCGCAATTATAAAGACAACAGACGAAATCTGAATAAGAAAAGAATCGCCCGAAAGAAACAATATCAGGAAAATGGGTGTCAAAATAATTCTCAAAACTGTCAATTGATTGGGAAGAACCATTAGTGGTTATTATCGCTTGTTTATAATTCGGATATTTTCATTAAGTAATTAAAATCATAAAGACCCGTGTTATGGCTGTCTCCCCATGAAATGCCTAAGGCATAATTCCCAATCGTTTCGACCCTTTTAATTTCTATCTGGTCTCCGGAGTAAATGGGTATATATTTATCTCCCTGTTCCTCTTTCATGGAACTGCATACGGCACACGGACAATGTCGTCTGAGTGTCGCGAGTTTTATCCGTGTTTCGGATCCGTCGTTCCAATTTACTAATAAATAACTTTTATTTTTGACTTTAATTTGCAAGGGTATCATTCTTATACGGTTTCCCCGGTCAGCTTCATCAAAGCTTCCAGATATTTGCTGCTTGTATTTTCGATAACCTTTTCAGGCAATGCGGGAGCCGGTGGCTTTTTATTAAAATTAATGGATAATAAATAGTCACGGACATATTGTTTATCAAAACTGTTCTGCGCTTTACCCTTCGAATAACCATCCAAGGGCCAGAAACGGGACGAGTCGGGCGTCAACAACTCATCGATCAGTATGATCTTTCCATTAAAATATCCGTATTCCATTTTTGTGTCCGCGATAATAATACCCCGGGAAAGTGCATATTCTGCCGCGCTTGAATATATTTTCAACGATGATTCTTTTATAAACTTGAAAGTTTCTTCCCCAACGATGGAAATTGTTTCTTTTTCGCCGATATTTTCGTCATGAAGACCGATTTCGGCCTTTGTGGAAGGCGTAAAAATTGGCTCCGGAAGTTTTTCCGATTCAACCAGATTTGGCGGCAGTTCAATACCGCAGATACGGCCTGTTTTTTTGTAATCAACAAGGCCGGAACCGGTAATGTAACCGCGTACTATACACTCCACTGGTATCAATTCCGCCTTTTTAACCAACATCGATCTGCCGTCCAATATGCTGAGATAGGCTTCACATTGCTCCGGAAACCGGTTCACATCGGTCGAAACCAGGTGATTCTCAATGATACCGGAAGTCCGGTCAAACCAAAATTTCGATATCTTAGTCAATACTTTTCCTTTTTGAGGAATTCCCTGGTTCATTATTACATCGAATGCGGATAGGCGATCGGTGGAAACGATCAAATAGAATTCACCGACCTCATATACATCCCTGACTTTTCCTCTTTTGAATAGTTTTAATCCTTCGAAACTGGTAAATGTAATCTCTCTATCAGGCATAATTCCTCATCTTTTTTGATCGGAAATATAAAAAGCGTAACTGCGGGATTCAACCGTACGGATGTTTTCCAATAAACATGGCCCCATTTCAGATGTAAAATAGAAGTTAAAAACTATTATAGCAATAGAAATCTTCGCGATTACATGTCCATTCTAATTGGAAGGATCATTGTCGGCACGCCGCTCCAGTGCAGATTGCGCTGAATGGCAAAAGCAGTTTCATTATGCAAGAGCCGGTGATAGAATTTCTCGACTCTGAAAGCAAGCTTTCCGCTAAAAATCATCGAACGGGGAAATTCCTTGGAAACTTTTTTACATAACTCCGTTGCGGTTTTAACGAGATCGGTACCGATTTCAATTCGGTATTCAGCCGCGAACCCGAGTCTCCTTGAAAGGTCGACGTACTTTTTCAATGACTCCTCAACGGATTTTTTATGATCCTCCACCCCTTCTTCACCCTTAAATAATCCCTGATCGATTACGGCAACGGAGACAAAAATGAAATTTTTATAAAAATCGGGAAATTGTCTTACAATGGTAAGAAATGTATGAACGCCGAATCCGTTATAACCGCCCACCAGTTGGATTGCGGTCATTTTATTTTTATCTACCGGGGAAGTATTTGGTTCACCGAAGGTAGGTATGGAAGTCAGCAAATCATCGAATTTTTTCTTATCCTCATTAATTCTCTGGTAATGAGTGCGGATTAAGTAACAGAGAAAAATAACCAGGGAAGTGATCACAAGTGTTAACCATCCGCCTTCCAAAAATTTTTCAGATACGGTAATGACAAGGATAGTTAAACATAAAGTGAGACCTGTAAGATGCACACTCAGGTGTTTCTTCCACTCCTTCTCTTTTTTCCGGTGTGTGATAAAAAATTTAGACATTCCGAATTCGGAAAGAGAAAATGTCAGGAACACGTTTATTGAATACATAACTACAAGGGCGGAGATTGAACCGTGTGTATACAACATAAGAGCCAGGGCTGATACACCGACCATTATTACGCCGTTCTGCATGGTAAGTCTTTCCGAGAAAGCGGCAAATCTATGCGGAAGCCAGGAGTCGACCGCCATATTGGCCATGACTCTGGGGGCATCGATAAAACCGGTCTGAGCCGCGACAAACAATAAGGCTCCTTCGGAAAATATAGTCACAACCGCAAGTAACTTACCGTAACTCCAGGAAGTAAATAATTGATCCGCGAGAACTGAATTAAGTGTTTTTCCCTCAAGGGGTCTTACATTAAACAACAAATAGCATAAAAACAATCCGCCGGCAGTCAGTGCTAAAGACGTTGCCATATAAACCATAGTTCTTTTGCCGGTTTGAACTTTAGGATCACGCATAATTTGGAGTCCGTTTGAAACCGCCTCAATTCCGGTATATGTACCGCCGCCAAGGGAATAAGCTCTGAAGAAAAGCATCATAATACCCACGAACCCGATTGTATTTAAATCATTATGCAAGCCGGTCTGTACACTGGAAATAACCGGTTTAACCTCAGATATATGGCTGGAAATTCCATAAATCAATAATAAAGCATGAGTCAGCAGGAAGACTATGAATATTGGAGCCAGGCCTGCTATCGATTCCTTGACACCGCGGATATTGAGCAATATCATCAGAATAATCAACAAGGAAGCAAAATAAATCTTGAAGCCCTGATACTTAAGCGGCAAATAACTAAAAATAGCGGCTGCACAAGATGCAATTGAAACCGTTATAGTTAAAACATAGTCTACAATTAATGCCGAACCCGAAACAACACCGGCCTTTTCTCCCAGCATATGAGTAGCGACAATATAACCGCCGCCGCCGTGGGGAAAATGTTCAATTATTCTGGAATAAGCATAGGAGATAATAAACACGGTTAAAGATGTCGCTAATCCCAGAAAGAGTGCCAGATATGTATGATTCCCTAATGCGCGGAAAGCTTCTTCCGGCCCGTATGATGAAGAAGATAACCCATCGGCGCCTAAACCGATCCATGCCAGGATCGGGATTAATGCTATTTTGTGAAATATTTTAGGGTCATTTATATTTCTGGGATTGCCGAGTATAAATCTTTTAAATCTGGAGGGAAAGGAAGAGGGGCCATAATCATCGGGCATTTTATCTGTTCTCCGGCTAATTTACATATTTCTTTTGATATACTTATTCAAAATAAGAAGAATATTAAAATACCCAAAAGCGGATATAAAAAATGCGAAACCACTGATGGTTTCGCATACGTAGTGGGCAGAGACGGAATCGAACCGCCGACACAAGGATTTTCAGTCCTTTGCTCTACCGACTGAGCTATCTGCCCATCAAAATAACAGGCCCAAAAATAAATATTTTCAACCAAATGGCAAAAGTAAAAATGGCATTATCATAATCTTTTTAATGCTTATTTTATAACTTATCAGCTACATCAGCAATGCCATAACGGCTTTTTGGACGTGCAGCCTATTCTCGGCTTCATCAAATATAACAGAGTTATTTGAATCGCAAACCGCATTTGTGACCTCTTCACCGCGATGTGCAGGGAGACAATGCATAAAGAGATAATCTTCTTTTGCATACTTTATCAGTCCGGAATTTACCTGAAAACCGTCAAACCTTTTTGCTCTTTCTTCAGCTTCCGCTTCCTGCCCCATGCTGGCCCAAACATCCGTGTAAATTATATCCGCATCTTTAACCGCATCTGCCGGTGAGTCGACTATTTCGACTTTACTTCCCATATATTTGGCAAATTCAAGTGCCTTTTCAACAATTTCCTGATTAGGTTTGTAGCCTTTGGGTGACGCAATGGAGATATCGATACCGGTTTTCGTACAGCCGTTCAATAAACTGTGGGCCATATTATTTCCGTCGCCGATATAAGCCAGTTTTAGTCCTTTAAGGAGATGTTTTTTTTCCAAAATAGTAAACAGATCAGCGAGCACCTGGCATGGATGAAGCAAATCGGTTAATCCGTTAATAACAGGAATAGAACCGTACTTCACGAGGTCAAGTACATCCTGATGATTGAAAGTTCGGATCATAATTCCATTTAAATATCTTGAAAGAACACGGGCAGTATCCGCTATCGATTCACCCCTTTTAAGCTGCAGATCGTTTGGACCAAGATACAATCCTATTCCGCCCAACTGGAATATTCCCACCTCGAACGATACTCTGGTACGGGTTGACGGTTTAGCAAATATCATTCCCAGTGTTTTCCCTTCCAGCAGTCTGTGCGGTTCGCCGGTGTGCACTTTTTCTTTTAATGATTTGCTGAGTTCAAAAATCTGATAAATCTCTTCAATCGATAAATCGGCAATTGAGACTAAACTTTTTCCTCTCATGTTCACGGCCATGGTTCACCTTCTAATTAATATTACAATTATATATTCTTCCTGGTTCAATTCAAAGCCGGGTTTCGGGAAATAAGGTGCACCTAAAACATTTTCGTGTAATCCGGATTTCTATTATCCTTACGAATCCAGTAAGTATCGTTTTTATCTCTGAAATTTAAGTCCAGAAATTCTTTACCGAAAATTTTGGCGATAAATCCCAGCGGAATAAAAATAAAAAAGAACAAAAAAGTCAGGATTACTCTTGAGGCTATCCATCCTAAACCGAACGCGAGTCCCATCCAGAGTTTAAAAGGATTGGCAAGCAAATCGGGTTTTAACCATCCCGATAAAATGAGAATTCCGCCTATCCCCGATAAGATGTTTCCCGGTAGATAATTGAGATGTCTATAATAGAAAAGAGACGCTATTATTATTATCAATGTCCCAATCACAATTCCGAACTTCCGCAAATTATTCTTAGAGAGATCCAGTGAACGAAGTTCGTATGTAATATCGTTAATCCAACTCATATCTGTTTTTCCAATCGATGTCATCATGGAATTCCGGCTGTTCTTCCTTTAAGAGCAGATAATTTCCGATTGCAAGGACGTCAATTTCCGTGCGCATGAAACAACGGTAGGCATCCAATGGAGATTCGACAATCGGTTCTCCGCGTACATTAAAAGAGGTGTTTACAATTACCGGGCAGCCGGTTTTTTGAAAAAATCTTTCTATTAATCCGTAATAAAGGGGGTTGGTATCTTTATTAACGGTTTGCACCCTGGCTGAATAATCAATATGGGTCACCGCCGGAATGGACGATCGAATAACATTCAGTTTTTCAATTCCCCACAATTTCGAGTCCGCTTCATTCATCGTGCGCTGTTTTTCTTTCTTGACTTCAGCAACAAGCAACATATAGGGACTTTCATTATCCATCTCAAACCATTCTGCAACTTTCTCCTCGAGGACGGAAGGGGCAAACGGGCGGAAACCTTCTCTAAACTTAATTTTAAGATTCATCTTTTTTTGCATTTCCGGCGAGCGCGCGTCGCCTAAAATTGATCTTGAACCCAACGCTCTTGGTCCAAATTCCATCCGTCCCTGGAACCATCCGATCACTTTTCCATCGGCAATCAGTTCACTTACATTTTCAATTAATTTTTCGGTTGTTAACTTCATTGCCGGTATTTTATGCTTCTGCAGGAAAGAGGCGATTTGTTCTTCATCATATTGAGATCCGAGGAAGGAGCCTTTTTGCAAATCTTTCCCCGTTTTTTTAACAATAGCCTTATTAAAATAATGGTGATAAGCCACCAAAGCAGCACCCAAAGCCCCGCCGGCATCCCCTGCGGCTGGCTGAATCCAGATATTATCGAAAATTTTTTCACGCAGAAGCCGGCCGTTGCCTACACAATTGAGAGCAACTCCCCCGGCGAGGCACAAGTATTGCTCTCCGGTTTCCTTTTTAACATTACACGCCATCCTGAGCATGATTTCTTCGGTTACTTCCTGAATCGACCGGGCAAGATCCATTTCCCGCTGTGTCAAATTTGATTCAGGTTTTCTTGGAGGGCCGTCGAACAGTTGAGCGAACTTTTCGTTGGTCATTGTGAGACCGGTATTAAAATTAAAATAATCCATATTCATATGAAATGATCCGTCCTCGCGCAGATCAATCAAATCGTTATATATTTTATTTACATATTTCGGTTCACCGTAAGGTGCTAAACCCATTACTTTATATTCGCCCGAATTTACTCTGAAACCGGTAAAATAGGTGAACGCCGAATATAAAAGTCCCAATGAATGAGGGTAATGGAGTTCGGCCATAATTTCTACATGGTTCCCCAACCCCCGTCCGTAAGATGAAGTAGCCCATTCTCCAACTCCGTCGATTGTAAGGAAAGCAGATCGTTCGAACGGCGATGGGAAGTAAGCAGAGGCGGCATGCGATTCGTGATGCTCCGGAAATAAAATGAGCCCTTTATATTTCAATTCCTTCGAGATCAGATCCTGCATCCATAACTTGTCTTTCAGCCATAAGGGCATAGCCATCAGGAAAGAATTAAGTCCCCTGCCGGGATAACTGAGATAAGTCTCCAGGATTCTTGCGAATTTTGTTATCGGTTTGTCATAGAATGCAACTGCCTCAACTTGTCCGATTGAGATACGGGAGGCGTTGAGACAAAAACGAACCGCGTTCTTAGGAAAGGAGGGATCATGTTTAACTCGGGTGAATCGCTCTTCCTGAGCGGCGGAAATTATTTCACCGTCACGCAACAGGCACGCAGCAGAATCGTGATAATAAGCGGATATTCCAAGAATATATCGACTCATCGTTATCTACCTACCGGAAGATTCAATTGACAGTAATTCCAGTGCCGCAGTTTTCTTCTTCAATACTTTCTTCATTTGTAATTATAGCTTCCTTTCCGGTGCTCTCGGCAAATTCGATAGCCGCTAATATTTTAGGCCCCATGCTTCCAGCCGGGAATTCACCGGCGTCATAGAGTGATCTGGCTTCTTTTGTAGTTAGATGATCAACGGATTTCTGATTGGGTTTGTTAAAATTTATGAATACTTTAGGCACGTCGGTAATGATGTAAAACCGGTCGGCATTTATTTCCCGGGCGAGAACGGATGACGCAAGATCCTTATCCACGACGGCCTCTATAGCCTCCAGGTATTTCGTATCCGCATGCCAATATACCGGAATACCGCCTCCTCCGGCAGCAATTACAATATGTCCATGCCTGACAAGGTCTTTAATCACTTTCTTATTCATTATATCGACCGGTTTCGGGGAAGCGACCACTTTTCTCCAGCCTCTTTTTCTTGGGTCCTCTTTAAAGATCCATCCATTTGCTTTTGCGAGTAATTCAGCCTCTTCCTTAAGGTAGTAAGGTCCTATTGGTTTTGTGGGGTTCTCGAATGCAGGGTCATTAATATCAATCAGAGTTTCGGTTATGACGGCAACAACATTTCTCCTCAGTTTGGCCTTATTCAACGCATTACGCATCTGACGATCGATCATATATCCGATTCCACCCTGGGAATCAGCCACACAAATATCCAGAGGCATTTTGGGAATTTTATATTGCGCGTAACCAGCTTCATTGCGAAGGAGAATGTTGCCGACCTGGGGGCCATTCCCGTGAGTAATAACCAAATTGAATCCATTTTTCAGCAGACTGATCAGTTTTTCGCATGTATCGATTGTATTCTTTTCCTGTTCTTCAATCGTACCGGCCTCATTAGCTCTTAAAAGAGCATTACCGCCGAATGCGACGACAGCGATCCGTTTCATAAAAGACCTTTGGATCTAAGAACAGATTCAACCGTAATAGTACCAATTTCCTTCAGTTCATATTTTGCGCGCGTAGAAGGTTTGTTTATTTTAAGAATTTTTCCCAAATCGATTGGAGTACCGATAATCACCGAATCGCAATCCGTATTATTGATAGTTTCTTCAAGATCTTTGATCTGCTCTTCTCCATAACCCATTGCGGGAAGCAGAACCCCAATGTTGGGATACTTTTGGAATGTCTCTTTTATTGAACCAACAATATATGGCCGCGGATCAACGATTTTTTTAGCACCCAGATTGCATGCAATAACAGTACCCGCCCCATATTTCATTTCACCATGAGTAAGAGTAGGGCCATCCTCTACAACAAGTACCCGTTTGTCTCTGATTAATTCGGGATTATCAACCGTAATAGGTGAAGCGGCCTCGATAACGGGAACATTGGGATTAACATTTTTAATATTTATTTTGACGGCAGCGATGCCTGAAGCGTCAGCGGAGTCCATTTTATTAATCACGATCGCGTCAGCCATTCTGAGACATGTATTGCCCGGATAATAATGCATGCCATGTCCAGGTCTGTGGGGATCGACAACCGTAAAAGTCAAGTCGGAATGATAGAACGACATATCATTATTCCCGCCATCCCATAGGATTATATCAGCCTCTTTTTCGGCCTCGCGAAGTATAGCTTCATAATCGACACCGGCATAAATTACACCGCCGCTGGCGATATGGGGTTCATACTCTTCCCGTTCTTCAATTGTGCACTCGTATCTTTCAAGATCCTCATAGGATGCAAAACGTTCGACTTTCTGTTTAACCAAGTCCCCGTACGGCATCGGATGGCGTATCGCGACGACTTTTTTACCCGCTGCCCGGAGCAACTGGGCAATTTTACGGGAGGTTTGCGATTTGCCGCACCCTGTACGGACTGCGAGAACCGAAATAACCGGTTTAACGCTTTTCAGCATTGTTTCCGCGGCGCCCATTAATCTGAAGGATGCCCCGGCGGCATTAACAATAGAAGCTTTCGTCATCACATATTCAAATGTGACGTCGGAATAGGCAAAAACAACTTCATCAACATTAAATTTATTTATCAAGTTAACAAGTTCTGTCTCCTGATATATCGGAATACCGTCAGGATACGATTTGCCCGCGAGCTCCGATGGATAAACCCTGCCGTCAATGTTGGGAATTTGAGTGGCGGTAAATGCAACAACATTGTATCTATCATTATTTCTAAAAAATACATTGAAGTTATGAAAATCCCGCCCTGCCGCACCCATTATAAGGACGTTTCTTCTGTACATATTTTACCTCTTTTATTCGACAGTTACACTTTTCGCTAAATTCCTTGGTTGGTCCACATTTAATCCTTTCTTAACAGCAATATGATAGGCCATTAATTGTAACGGAATAACCGTCAGTATCGGTATCAGCATATTGTGTGTTCTGGGAATTTTAATAACGTGATCAACCATGGTTTCAATTTGATTATCATCTTCATTCACAACCGCGAGGATCTTCCCCTTTCGCGCACGAACTTCCTGAATATTGCTGACAACTTTATCATAAACGGAATCTTTCGTAGCAATGAAAACAACCGGCATATTTTCATCTATTAAAGCTATAGGGCCATGCTTCATTTCAGCCGCCGGGTATCCCTCCGCGTGTATATACGATATTTCTTTTAGTTTCAACGCCCCTTCCAATGCGACGGGGAAATTGTATCCCCTCCCCAGGTAAAGGAAATTGCGTACGTTACTGTAAATTTCGGCTATTGTTTTAATAGCCTCGTTTTGCCCGAGGATCGCACGAACTTTATTCGGGATCTCCCTTAAAGCCTTTATAACTTCCTTTCCGTCCGGAAGGCTTAGATTACGCTTCCTCGCGAGGAGCAGGGTGATCAGGGAGAGTACGATCAGCTGGGATGTAAACGCTTTCGTTGAAGCAACTCCTATTTCGGGTCCGGCATGTATATAAACGCCTGCATCACTTTCGCGCGCAATTGAGCTTCCCACGACGTTACAGATACCCAGACAGAGGGGGCCTTTTTTCTTGGCTTCCTTCATTGCCGCTAGGGTATCAGCCGTCTCCCCGCTCTGAGAAATGAATATTACCGTATCATCCCTGCTAATTACGGGATTGCGGTAGCGGAATTCGGAGGCATATTCAACCTCGACGGGAATACCCGTATACTGCTCGAGCATATATTCCCCGACCAGGGCGGCATGCCATGAAGTACCGCAGGCAGATAAGATGATCCGTTTTGAATTCATGATCCGGTCCTCAAATCCATGCAGGCCGCCCAATTTAGAAATTCCTTCGTCGTCAACCAGGCGGCCCCTGAGCGAATTAAATAATGATTCAGGCTGGTCCATGATTTCTTTAAGCATAAAATGCGGATATCCACCTTTCGTGATCTCGTCAATCCCCATTTCCACCTGGTGTATTTCCTTGATGATTGTTTCGTCCGCTATGGTTTTTGTATTGAAGGTATTTTTAAATATTTCGACTATTTCTCCATCCTCCAGATAGACTACCTGTTTTGTATGAGCGATTAAGGCATTAACATCGGAAGCGACAAAATTTTCATTATTGCCGATTCCGAGAACCAGCGGAGAGCCTTTTCGTGCCGCGATCATAACTTCGGGTTCGGCTTTATAAATCACGACAATTCCGTATGTTCCCTCGACTTCATTGAGCGCGTATCGAACGGCCTGAAACAGTGAGTTTTTTAATTTGAGATATCTGTCGATCAGATGAACCAGTACTTCGGTATCGGTCTCGCTGCTGAACCTATAACCTTCTTTGATCAAGCCGCTCTTTAATGAAAGATAATTTTCAATAATTCCGTTATGAATCAGAAATAGCGTGCGGTCCTCATTCATATGCGGGTGCGCATTCAGCTGATTCGGCTCACCATGTGTTGCCCACCGGGTATGTCCGATTCCCAGATTGGCTTCAAAATGATCCTCATTAACCAACTTTTCAAGATCAGCAACCTTGCCTTTAGTCTTAATGACTTTGCACTCTTTAGAATTAATAATTCCGATACCGGCCGAATCATACCCCCTATATTCCAATCGTTTAAGACCTTCTATAATAATAGGGACACAATTCTTTTCACCAATATAACCGACAATACCGCACATAGTTTCTCCTATAGTATTATTTGAATTCCAAAATGAATGAAAAGATTTACTGGTCCGGGCACGGACGCAATAATAGAGGTATCAATTTGCGATAGTTGAAATTCCTTATTGAGGTTAGGTAACTTAAACGCGTCAAGTTTGATTATTTTACATTATTTCTTATTCTAATTTGGATAAAAAATAACGGATAATCAATATTACCCGAGCCAATTGTGATTTTTTATACATAATTGTATATTTGAACAATAATAAATATTATTATCATTATTCGTTAAATTTTTTACCCGTTTTTACATGCACCTGTAGCTCAATTGGATAGAGCATCTGACTACGGATCAGAAGGTTTGGGGTTCGAATCCCTACAGGTGTACTTGTTATAATAAAAGCACTTAGGCGAAATCGTCATAAGTGCTTTTTTAATTATTGGCTATGAAAAGAGAATCATGGAC
>Ga0182021_10000818_pt1 | contig 34870 bp, 34 predicted proteins | sample 612E3MmetaG_FD_120493 | JGI IMG/M metagenome (GOLD analysis project Ga0182021, IMG submission 120493) | Permafrost microbial communities from Stordalen Mire, Sweden - 612E3M metaG (Illumina Assembly) | ecosystem: Environmental > Terrestrial > Soil > Wetlands > Permafrost | place: Sweden... | reverse complement strand
TTTTCGGCGACGCGACGTTCACGATGAACAGCAAGAGGCTGGGCAAACTGCTCGCGCTTCTCGATGGACTGCCGTTCTCGTACCAGATACAGACGCGTGCCGACTACCTGAACCCAGGCATCGTCAAGGCTCTGGCGAACGCCAACTTCACGACTGTGGCGATAGGGGCGGAGAGCTTCAACGAAGAGATCCTCCAGGAAGTGGCCGGGAAGCGTCTGAGCGTGGCATCGGTGCTCGATGCGGCCCGCGACGTGCGCGAGGCCGGGATGTTCCCGATGCTCACCTTTATAGTCGGCCTTCCGGGAGAGACCCGCGACAGCATCTGGCGCACCGTGGATATGCTCAAAGAGAATGGAATCGAGACAGCAACCTTCTTCCCCCTTGTCGTCTTCAAGGGAACCGCATTATTCGAGCAGTTCGCCCAAAGGTGCTCCCCGGAGGAGAGAGAGCCGCTGAGGCTCAATCCCTTTAGCGAGGAGTTCCTCTTCGCCAGCGACGAGTTCCCGACCGCGGAAGAACTGACCGGATTCACGCAGACGGTGAACACCGCCTTCTGCCAGGGGCGTATTACAGGCTCCTGACCATTAACCGATATCCATAATAGGTCAACGGAAATCCGCTACAAGCGTTGAAGTATTTGATGGTGCGCAAATCCGGCGCGGCACAACAGGGATGATGTTTATCGACCGGGCGAGCTCGCGCTTCCAATAGCGCCGGCACAGAGAAACCGGTGAGTGAAACACACCGAACGTCCATGGAGGTGCAGAAGGTTGGCTGACCCTGAGGTCTCATACGGATTCAAACCGTGTTACAGACACCCGAGGAGACCCGCCATCAGGAGTTGTATATCGTGCAAGCAACCGATCTGCATGGAGTGCGGCAAAGAGAGCGGCAATGTTCAGCTATGCCCGAGTTGCGCGGCTTCGACAAGGCAGCTCGCGGAACCCATACCGGAAGAAAAGCCAATCGAAACACCTACGCTCCCTTACCGCGAGACTCCTGCGGCCGTGGGCGAGATCACCGTCTTTGAGAACGGCACGGTCGCCGCGCCCGAGACTGATGATGAGCCGGAGCCCACAAGCCGCTCGGCTGCGCAGGTGCCAGACACCACTCATGCGGATGGCGGGCCGGTTCCCCAGCACAAAGCCACCGTCGCCACGGACGCTGCCCCTCCTGTCTCAATCGCAGTAGCGCAGACCACGGAGAAGCCCGGCCCCGCGAAGTCATCGCGCCTGCGAAGCCTTGGTGGAAAGATCAAAGACAAGCTGAGAGTGGACTGGAGCCCGCGTGTCGAGACGTTGTTCAAGATCGCCCGCGCTCTGCCACGTGCGATCATCGCCGCCGTCATCGTAACCGGCATATGGTTGTTGCTGGCCTTCTGGTTCAGAGGACATTGGTCCCAGGTGTCCATTCTTACCCTTGGGATAATTGTACCGTGGGTCCTCTATAACGCATCGACCCGAAAGAAACGAAGGAAGCGCCTTGCCTGGCTCGAACCTCCTCCGATTTATGTCATCTCTCTCACATCTCTGGCCGTGGTGATACTGTTCGGAGTGATTCTCGAAATGAGCGCTTTCCTGATCTCGTCCGAGGGCACGGTCTCGTTCTCGGTTTTCGCGCGCACTTATTTCTGGAAGCCGCTCGACCTGATACTGCTTATACTGGTAGTACCGTGCGCGGTGGGCATACCGTTCCTGATGAAAGCAAGCGCGTCCGGCAAGAAGCTGTCTTTCGGCAGCAGGTCAAATAAGCCCGCGACCGTCACTCCGGCTCTTGCCATGCCGGCACTGGAGGACGGGCAGGCGCAGGCGGCCGCTAACATGAGCGTTCCATTGGATATCGCTGAAGTCGACGTGGATGCCTACAACGATGACGACAATTGGGAACCCGGCCCGGCGACGAACGAGGACGGGGAGGACGCCTAGCCTTCGGAAGCGCGGCGCATCTTGAACCTCGTGTACGCTGACGAGAGTGGGCTGTAGAGCTTGCCGGTGATCTCCGCGGTGACCAGCTTTTCGAGTATGTCTCCACTTCCCTTGAAATCGTCCATCGTGACGAAGACCGTGCCAAGGCGGGTCGGCTCGTGCGAGTCGCTGCCCGCGCCCGCGGGAAAATCGTGAGTCTTGAGGAAGCGCCACGCCAGCGTGTTGGCGCCTGGAAAACGAGGCTTTCCGTTGAACGCCTCGATGATATCGATCATTCCGGACAGCTCCTCGAGCTCTTGGGTCTTGAGGCGCTTCAGCTTCAGGATGTCGAAGGGATGCGGCACGTAGACGAGCCCACCCTGCGCACGGATGTTGCGCATTGTCTCGAGAGGGGTAAGCCCTTTTGAGACGTGCTCGTTCAAGAACAGCCCGCATATTTCGCCCCCGCTTGTCCTGATCTCTTCACCGATCAGAATGCGGGGCGCCCACTCGCCCCGGCGGAGAGCCTGCTCTGAGAGCGCCGAGAACTCGAGAGCCCCCTCGATAACATCGTGGTCCATTATCGCGACCGCATCGATCCCTCCGGCCTTGCATGCGTCCACGAGGAAAGGATATGTGATAACGGAATCAGGTGAATGAACCGTGTGTACGTGGAAATCAACGTTGACTTTGTCTACCATCACGCTCCCATTCCTCCGCCGCAAGAGTTCATACCGTTGCGCCGCAGTGTGCAAGCAGAGATCTCCATACCACCAGTCCGTCGCTCGAGCCGAGCTCGGCTTCGGAAGCCCGCTCGGGGTGCGGCATCATGCCCAGGACGTTGCCCTCGCGATTGCACACGCCGGCGATAGCCTCGGTCGCACCGTTGGGGTTCGACTCGGAGCGCAACGCGCCATCCGGCGAGCAATAACGGAATACCACCTGCCCGTGGCGCTTCATGTCTTCGAGCGTCATTGTATCAACCTGGTAATTGCCCTCGTTGTGAGCGATCGGTATGCTCAGGACTTCACCTTTCGCGGCCGCCGAGGTCCATGGAGTGCTGGTCGTCTCGACCCTTATGTCCACGAACTTGCAGATGAACTTCAAACCGGTGTTGCGCATCATGGCGCCGGGAAGCAGCCCGGCCTCGCAGAGAATCTGGAATCCATTGCATATGCCAAGGACGTACCCACCGTCGTCCGCGAACTTCTCGACGGCTTTCATCACCGGGGAGAAGCGCGCGATAGCACCGGTACGCAGGTAATCCCCGTACGCGAAACCCCCCGGGAGCACGAGGCAGTCATACCCGGATACGCTGGTGGTGCCGTGCCACACGTACCCGACATCCTGGCCCAGGACCGTGTCCAGCACGTAGTGGCAATCGTGGTCGCAGTTCGCTCCCGGGAACACCACGACGCCGAATCTCATCAGACCTCGACCTCCATCCTGTAATCCTCGATGATCGGGTTGGCAAGCAGCTTTTCGCTCATCTCGCCGAGCCTGGACTCGAGAGCGGCCTTGTCATCACCCTTGAGCTTGAGCTCCATGTACTTGCCTACCCTCAGGTCCTCGACCTCATCGTAGCCGAGGGATTTCAGAGCCCGCAGCACGGTCTTGCCCTGCGGGTCGAGAATGCCTTCCTTAAGCGTTATGTATACCCTGGCTTCTGCCAAAGCAGGCCCCCTTTCTCTCGCCGGCCTTCAGGGATCAACCTTCAGTTCCTCGAGTCGCTCGAACACCACGTGCACCCGGGTGAGCGCTTTTCGCGCGTCGAAGCAGTCGGCTATTTCCGTAGGTGTCAGGACGTCGGCGACATCGGGGTCGGAAACGAGGTTCTCGTAGAAGGACCCGTCACCTTTGGCCGCCCTCATCGCATTCGCCTGGACCATCTTATACGCGTAGAGCCTCGTCACGCCCTTGTTCACCAGCGCGAGCAGCAGCTTCTCCGAGAAGATCAGGCCCTGCGTGATAGCCATATCCTCTTCCATCTTCAACGGGTAGACAACCAAACCCTCCAGCACCTCGATGAATTTATGCGTGATGTAGTCGAGCAGTATCGTGCTGTCGGGAAGGATCACCCTCTCCGCGGACGAGTGGCTGATATCGCGCTCGTGCCAGAGCGCCAGATCCTGGAGCGCCACGCTCGCGTTGCCCCGGATGACCCGCGCAAGGCCGCACACGCGCTCGCAGATTATCGGGTTTCTCTTGTGAGGCATCGCCGAAGACCCCGTCTGCCCCTCCCGGAAAGGTTCCTCCGCCTCCATGACCTCGGTCTTCTGCAACGCGCGCACCTCGGTGGCGAACTTGTCCAGTGACGAGGCGCAGATCGCCATCGTGCACATGAGCTCCGCATGGCGGTCCCGCTGAAGTATCTGCGTGGATGCTTCGGCTGGCTTAAGGCCGAGGTGGTCGCAGACGTACTTTTCAACGAACGGGTCGAGGTTGGCGTAGGTACCGACCGCGCCGGAGATCTTTCCGTAGCTGACGGTATCGCGAGCTCTCAGGAGCCTGTCCAGGTTCCGCCGGGTCTCGAACGCCCAGACGGCAAGCTTGTGGCCGAAAGTTATGGGCTCGGCATGTACGCCGTGGGTGCGCCCGATCATTACTGTGTCTCGAAACTCGAGTGCCCGTTTCTTGAGCAGCGCGAGCAGGTGGCTCGTATCGACGATAAGGATATCGACGGCGTCGCGCATCTGGAGTGCGAGTCCGGTATCCAGCACGTCAGAAGATGTCATTCCATAGTGGAGGAACCTCGCGGATTCCCCGATGTGCTCCGACATGTTCTCGAGAAAAGCCACCACGTCGTGACGCGTACGCTGCTCGATCTCTTCGACCCTGTCTGCGTCGAACGCCGCGTTTGCCTTGATGTCCTCCACAGCTTCCCGGGGGACCAACCCCAGGTCGGCCATCGCCTCGCTGGCCAGCACCTCGATCTTAAGCCAGTTCTCGAGCTTGGCCTCCTCCGTCCAGATCTCCTTCATCGGAGCGAGGCCGTACCTCTCGATCATTTCGAACCACCTTCCGCCAGCTTCTGTCGGTAGTCTTTCAACGTGTCACGGACAACCGGGTCTTTCAGGGACAGGATGCGCGCCGCCAGCACGGCGGCGTTCTTTGCGCCGTTTATCGCGACGGTTGCTACAGGGATGCCTGTGGGCATCTGCACTATCGAGAAGAGAGCGTCAAGCCCGCCGGGCATGCCCGAGTCGAGTGGCACACCTATGACCGGCAGATCCGTCTGGGACGCGACCACACCCGGAAGCGCGGCGCTCATGCCCGCACCTGCGATTATTATCTCGGCGCCGGCGGCCTCGGCCTCGGCAAGAAGGCTGGTCACCCGCTCGGGATTCCGGTGAGCTGAAGCCACGGCGATCTCGCTCGGGATGCCAAGATCGTCGAGCATCTCCTTGCTCTGGCTCATGCGCGGCAGGTCGCTTTCGCTTCCCGTGAGGATGAAGACCTTTATCGCATCCATCTGATCGTTGAGCCTCCTCAGCGGGCTACAGCCCTGTGCCCGATATCCGTACGGTAATGCATGCCGTCAAATTTGATCATCTCGACGGCCTGGTAGGCCAGGCCGCGCGCTTCTTTGATGTCCGGGCCAAGTGCTACTACGTTCAGCACGCGCCCTCCGGACGTTACCACTTTGCCGTCCTCGAGCCTGGTGCCAGCGTGGAACACCTCGACCTTGGGATCGGATGCCGCGGCCCTCAGCCCGGTGATGGGGATCCCGGTCTGGTACTTGCCGGGGTACCCACCGGAGGCCATCACGACGCAGACGCAATACTCGGAACTCCACTTCATCTCGAGGTCTTTGACCGTCCCATCGTACGTGGCAAGGAGTGCGGGCAGGAGGTCGCTCGTGAGCCTGGGCAGGACTACCTGCGTCTCCGGGTCGCCAAACCGCACGTTGAACTCAAGCACCCTGGGCCCCGCGTCCGTGAGCATCAACCCTCCGTAAAGAACACCCTGGTAGCGTATACCCTCCCCGGACAGGGCCTGTACCGTCGCGTCCATGACCGTACGGTGGATCATCGACTCAGTGCCGGTATCCAGAAGTGGGACGGGGGAGTATGCTCCCATACCGCCGGTATTTGGACCCTCATCGCCGTCGAGAGCGCGCTTGTGGTCCTGGGAAGCGACCATGTGCGCATTAGCGCTCCCGTCGGTCAAAGAGAGTATCGAAACTTCCGGACCTTCCATATACTCTTCGACGAGCACCGTACATCCGGCCTCTCCGAACATCTCGTCTACCATACACCCGGTGAGCGCGGTGAGCGCCTCATCGGTGGTCTTCGCGATTATCACTCCCTTGCCAGCCGCCAGGCCGTCTGCCTTGACGACGATGGGAGCATCAATGTGTTCGACGTACTCTTTCGCGTCGTCGTACGAAGTGAAGACCCTCGAGGAGCCGGTGGGGATGCCGTACTTCTCCATGAGGTTCTTCGCGAAACTCTTGCTGCCTTCGACGCGGGCCGCCTGACGGGTGGGACCGAACGCCTTCAACCCCCGCGATTGGAACTCGTCGACGATGCCCGCGACCAGTGGCGCTTCGGGTCCGACGACGGTAAAGTCCACGCCGTGTGCGGCCGCGATGTCCGCAACCGCGCCGGGGTCCTCGGCGTCGGCCCTGATGCACTCGCCCATCTCCCGCATGCCCCCGTTGCCCGGAACGAAGATCATGTCATCGATCAGGGGGCTCTTAGAGATCTTCCAGGCCAGGGCGTGTTCCCTTCCACCACTACCGACTATCATCATCTTCATGAAAGTCCCCCAGGTTTTGAGTCAATCGGAACCGGCGACCGGCGCTCCAGCAGGCGGGGAGCCACGCCATGCCTCAATTGCCGCGATGCGCTTGTAGTGCCGACTATGCGTTCGTGGCCGGAGTGTCAAAATCCTCACGGTAGAGGTATGGGCCCTCCTCTGCGGCCGGCTTGTACTCTTCGCGCGTGATTATCGTCTGTGTCCTCTTGGGACCGACGGATACTATCTCAACCGGGACGCCGGCGGCTTCCTCGACGAACTCGACGTACCTGAGCGCCTCCTCGGGGAGATCGTCCCTCTCGGTGATATCGGTGATATCGGACTGCCAGCCCGGGACCTCGAGGTACTCAGGTTCGCACTTGTGAAAGATCGTCTGGTGTGGAGGGAAGTCGTGATATATCTTGCCCTGGTACGAGTAGCCGACGCAGACTTTCAACCTGTCAAAAGCGGACAGGACATCGAGCTTGGTCAACGCGATGCCGGTAAGTCCGTTAACGCGCGCCGCGTAGCGAAGCAACACCACATCGAGCCACCCGCAGCGTCTCTTGCGGCCAGTGGTTGTGCCGAACTCGACTCCCATCTGGCCCAGCTTATCGCCGATCTCGTTCTGCTGCTCCGTTGGAAACGGGCCGTAGCCGACCCTGGTTACGTAAGCTTTGGCAACGCCGAGCACTTTCTCGACGTGGGTAGGCCCGACACCGGTGCCTGTAAAGACCCCACCGATCGTGGGCGAGGACGACGTGACAAACGGGTACGTGCCGTGGTCCAGGTCGAGCAGCGTTCCCTGCGCCCCTTCGAACAGCACTTTCTTTCCGTCCTCCAGGGCCTTGTGGAGTAGCAGGGAAGTGTCCTCGATGTGCGGGGCGAGCCTCTCGGCATAGCCCATGTACTCGGTCATTATCGAGTCGACGTCGAACGGCTCCTGGTCGAACGCCTTGACGAGTATCGCGTTCTTGCGTTCGAGAGCCGTCTCGAGCTTCGTACGGAATATCTTGTCATCGAGCAGGTCCTGGACGCGCATGCCCATCCTGTCGGCCTTGTCGGAATACGCGGGGCCTATGCCCCTGTGGGTCGTGCCGAGTTTGGCGTTCCCGAGGCTCAACTCCCCGAGGTGATCGAACGCCATGTGGTAAGGCATCACGAGATGAGCGTTGCAGCTTATGCGCAGCTTCTCGCACGATATGCCCCTTTCGTGGAGGTTGTCCATCTCCTCGAGCAGGATCTTGGGGTTAACGACAACCCCGTTGCCTATGACCGTAGTTATGTGCGGGTAGAGGATTCCGGACGGCATTAGATGGAGCTTGAACTCGTCTTCGCCACAGACGACCGTGTGGCCGGCGTTGTTTCCACCGGCGAACCGGACGACGATGTCCATCCGGTCGGCCATCAGATCCGTTATCTTTCCTTTGCCCTCGTCGCCCCACTGGGCTCCCAGCACGACCGTGCCCGGCAACTCCATCACCTGCTTTGACGATTGAAGATCTGGCCGCTCGCGCGGCTAATACACATTTCAGCCAACTACTATAACACGCGCAGGAGGAAGATAAGGGACCCGCGCATGCTAAGCTTTCTTTTTCTCGCGCTTCAGTATCGTGTCGGCCACTATGAGGCCCGAAGCGGAAGCCTGTACGAGCCCCCTGGTGAGCCCCACACCGTCGCCGGCTCCGAACAGGTTATGTATCTCACTTTCAAGTCCGGAGGACACCTTGAGCCGGGAGCTGTAGAACTTCACCTCCACTCCGTAGAGAAGGGTGTTGCGCGAGAAAACGCCCGGGGCAAGTCTGTCCAGGGCGTACAGCATCTCCAGGATGTCCGAGAGATACCTGAACGGGAGCACCAGGCTGAGATCGCCGGGTGTCGCATCGACCAGCGTCGGCGAGACAGTGCTCCTCTCGATGCGCTTGGGGTTGGAGCGCCTGCCCGCAAGCAGGTCGCCAAGCCGCTGCACGATTATCCCGTCACCCAGCAGGTTTGCGAGCCAGGCGATGTATTTGCCATACGCTATCGGCTGGTGGAACGGCTCCGTAAAACGCTTGTCGACCAGCAGCGCGAAGTTCGTGTTATCCGTCGTCTTTGCGGCGAATGAGTGGCCGTTAACCGTCAGGACCTCGTCGTAGTACTCTTTGATGACTTCGCCGCAGGGGTTCATACAGAACGTGCGCACACGGTCTTCGGACGGCTTCGAGTAGTAGATCAGCTTGGGCTCGTAGAGCTCGTCAGTGAGAGGAGCCATGATGACGGCGGGAACCTCGACCCTGACACCGATATCGACCATGTTGTTATTTCGCGAGAGCTCCAGGCCCCCGGCGACCGTGTCGAACCATTCCGCGCCGCTCCGCCCGGGAGCCGCGACCAGGTACTCGCAATCGTACCTCTTGCCGCCGCGGACCTCGACGCCGACGGCCCTGCCGTCTTTGACGCGGATCTTCTCGACCTTTGTCTTCATGAGGATGTCGGCCTTGCCGGCGAGCTCCTCGTGCATAGCGTTGAGTACGCGCGGGCAGACATCGGTTCCCATGTGGCGAACCTTTGATGGCACCAGCAGGAGATCGTGCTTTACGGCCTCTCGTGCGATATCTCCGACCTTCTCCTCGTCGTCGCCGAACACTTGCGACGGTGCGCCGAACTCGAGGTATGTCTGGTCGACCTTCTCGATGAGCTTCTCCACCTTGCGTTCCGGGATGAGTTCGTTGAGCCACCCGCCGATCTGGCTGGAAAGCGTGAGTTTGCCGTCACTGAAAGCGCCTGCTCCACCCCAGCCGCTCAGGGTAGCGCACGGCTGGCATCGCCTGCACTGTCCATCCGGCGCCGGGCATCTACGCTTCTTTAGCCCCTCGCCCTTATCGATCACGAGGACCTTGAGATCGGAGCATCGAACCAGCCCCAGCGCGCAGAAGATACCCGCCGGCCCGGCACCCACTATTATCACGTCGTATCTCTTAGGCATAGTGCCCCATCTGTTCGGTACTCAATAGTCTATCGGCCGTAAGTGGCCCGAGGTTCAGACCCATTTCCGTTTCAGTAACACAAGTATTATAGGTTAGGCTTTCCAACCCCATTAAACAATGACCTTCCCGCTCGACCCGCACCTCCAGGCAGCACGCAATAGAGCCAGACCAAAGTCTTCTTATTGTCCTTAATTGCAGGGCGAGAGGTACTTTTTTCCGTCGAACTCCGCAGTGGACTTAAGTCTGAAACATTTCGCTCTTTCCACGAGGACCTCGAGGAAGAAACGTACCCCGAGCCCCCCCAGCCCCATTGTCAGGGTTTGGATTTGCGGCGGAGGACGAGGCTGCTGGGGGACCTGGTGCTGAGTGCGACCTTCCTCTTGATATCCATCATCTCGTCCATGAGGCGGCGCTGCATCTCGGCCACCTCATGCTCCATCTCCAAAAGGCGCTCCCGCAGAGCCAGCATCTCGTCCTCCATCTCGAGGACCTTGCGCACCCCTGAGAGGTTCAGGCCCTGGTTCTGTGTCATGTCCTGGATGCGCCTCAGCCTGTCGATATCCACGTCCGAATACCGGCGCCTGTTCTTGGGCGTGCGCTGCGGCCGAAGCAGGCCCTTCCTCTCGTATAGCCTGAGCGTTTGAGGATGCACGTCGGCAAGCCTCGCCGCAATGCTTATTATGTACAAGCCCTGTGTTTCGTCTCGCTCCATATCGTTTCTCCAGAAGATCCGCTTCTACCTCAACGGGTCAACCCGCTCGTCCGATTGTCACCGGACCCTCCGACCGGGGCCTACGGGGCCAGGTGAGCCCTGAGGTCTTTCGGCTCGATCGCCTCCAGCTTCTCTATCGCTTCACGTTGCTTCTTGTTCAGCTTCTCGGGAACGACGAGCCTCGCGGTTACTATCATATCGCCATGGCCCTTTCCTTTGAGCCTGGGAGCCCCCTTGCCCCTGAGCCTGAACTTGTGCCCGCTCTGCGTGCCCGCGGGTATCTTGAGCTTGACCCTTCCATCGACAGTGGGAATTTCGACCTGGGTCCCAAGCGCCGCTTCAGAGTATGTTAGCGGCAGCTCCATAGTGATGTCGGAGTTATTCCTGCCGAGATACGGGTGCGGCTCAACTTTCGTGACCACGTGGAGGTCCCCGGATGGTCCACCGGATGCCCCCGGCTCGCCTTTGCCTTTGAACTTTATCCTCGAGCCATCGCCTACGCCGGGAGGTATCCTCACCCTTATCTTCTTTGGGGTGCGAAGGGTGCCGGCTCCGGCGCATGTCGGGCACGGGTTCTGGATGATGGTGCCTCTGCCACGGCACGTCGGGCAAGGCCTTGAGATGCCGAACATGCCCTGGCTCTCGGCCACGGCCCCGGTGCCGCCGCAGTTGGGGCACGTCTCGGGAAGCGTCCCTGGAGCAGAGCCAAGCCCTTTGCACGTCTCGCAAGCCGCAGTGCGGGTGATGGTTATGGGGACCTCCGCTCCCTTGAGCGCGTCGTCAAACGACATGTTCACGTTGACCTCGACGTCGTTGCCGCGCTGGCCGCGACGCCCCCCCCTTCCGGTGCGAGTTCCCCCCATTCCACCGCCGCCGAACAGGTTGAAGATATCACCGAGGTCACCGCTGAAGGAGAAACCCTGACCGCCGCCCATGTCGGAACCCTGGAACCCCGAGAAGTCGCGGCCACCGAAACCGCCGCCGCCGTACGCTCCCGCACTCTCAGCGTACAGCCGGCCAGCATCGTAATCGGACCTCTTCTTCTCGTCGCTCAGGATCTCGTAGGACTCAGCGATCTCCTTGAAACGGTCTTCAGCTTCTTTGTTCCCCGGGTTTTTGTCGGGATGGTACTTGTGCGCCAGCTCGCGGTACGCCTTTTTTATGTCGTCCTTGCCGGCGTCTCTGCCAAGACCGAGTATCTTGTAGTAGTCCTTGCCGTTCAATTCCTATCACGTCTCCGATATCCGAACGCGGCGGAATAATATGATGTGCCTGCGCCTCTTGCTATTTGATCGGGCAGGATACACGCACCATCGCGGGGCGCAGAAGCGTCCCGGCAAAACGGTAGCCTTTCTGGACGACATCAGTGACAGTATCCTCCGGGCATTCATCCGTCTCGACCACCATCATCGCCTCGTGCTGCTCCGGATCGAACGGCTCCCCTTGCGGGTCTATTACCTCCAACCCGTCCCTGGCAAGCGTATCCAGCATGAGCTCGAGAACCTTGGCAACCCCTTCGGCAAGACCTTTCGGCCCTGACTCGCCGGCACTCCCCAGCGCCCTCTCGAGGTTGTCTATAACGGGAAGCAGCTTCTTGACCAACTCGGCCTCAGCGGTCTCGAGGATGCGCGTCTGCTCCCTTATCATGCGCTTGCGATAATTATCGAAATCCGCCTTGAGCCTTCGCAGGCTGTCGAGCAGCTCCGCGTTCTGGGCGGCCATAAGTTCGACGTCCTCTGAAAGAAACTCAATGCGCTCCTGCTCGTCGACCTCGAGCGCCTCGCCCGGATCGGACGCATCCTGCGCGTCGATGACCTCTATTTCGATCTTCTGACCGGAACCGTTGTTGACTTCATTCTTCTTGTCGGCACCGTCGCGCGAGCCGGTTACCTTGCTCATATCTTCATCCATTTCCTCGGTAGTTCAACTCCAGCCTGACCTTACGGCCAGCGGCGGGAGCAAGTCCCGCCGCTATGCCTTTCCTGCTTATTGCTTGCCCAGGCTATTTCTTCTCTTCAGCCCGGATGGGTTTCGACTCGGCTTTCTTGCTCTCGACAGCAATAGGAATGCTCTTCGCCTTCTTTGGCCGTGTCTTCGGAACCGTTATCTTCAGCACCCCGTTGTCGTAAGATGCCTTGACGTGATCGGCGTCGATGTCCGTAGGCAGACGCATCGAACGCTGAAACATCCCTGAAGCTCGCTCGACCCGCAAGAAGTTCTCTTCCCTGGTTTCCTTCTCGAGCCTGCGCTCACCGTTGATGCTCAGCATGCCGTCGTCTACTAACACGTCTATTTCCCCGGGCTCAACACCCGGCAGCTCCACTTCCACCGTGAAGGAGTCCGCGGTCTCGTAAATGTCGACCGCGGGCGCCCATGCGCTTCCCCCCACGAGCGACTTGTCCTCGCCAGCCGCAGCTGATAGAAAACCCCTGCGGAACAGCCTGTTGAGATCCTCCTGGGCTCCAAGGAAAGCATCGAAAGGATCCCATTTCATAATCGCCATTGACAGTCCCTCCTTTCAGGGTCTTTCCTTTATCGGCTTGCGTGGTCTGTGCGCCACCACGTCTTAGCTCTTGTCCTCGTCGACCACTTCATAGTCCGCCTCGATGACCTCGTCCTCGCCCGGCCCGAAGTCGCTGCCCGAAGGCTCGTAGCCCGGGCCGCTCGCGCCAGCCGATGCCTGTGCGTACACGGCCTCCGCCAGCTTGTGCGATGCCTGGATGAGGCTCTCCACGGATGTCTTTATCCTGGATACATCGGGTCCCTTGAGCGCCTCTTTGACCTCGGCTATCGCGGCTTCGATCCTTGAGCGCTCGTCCGCGTCGACCTTATCGCCGAGTTCCCTCAGCGACTTCTCTGTCGTGTACACGACCTCGTCCGCCTTGTTGCGGGTCTCGGCCTCTTCGCGTTGCCTGCGGTCCTCATCGGCATGGTCCTCCGCGTCGCTGGTCATCTTTTTTATCTCGTCCTCGTCGAGGCCGCTGGAAGCTGTGATGGTAATCTTCTGCTCGTTACCCGTTGCCCTGTCCTTGGCCGACACGTTGACGATGCCGTTCGCGTCGATATCGAACGTGACCTCGACCTGCGGGATACCTCTCGGCGCCGGCGGGATGCCCACAAGGTGGAACTTGCCCAGTGTCTTGTTGAAGTCGGCCATCTCGCGTTCGCCCTGAAGAACGTGGACCTCGACGGAGGTCTGCCCGTCGGCGGCCGTCGTAAAAACCTCGCTCTTCCTGGTCGGGATCGTGGTGTTACGCTCGATCAGCTTCGTGAACACACCACCGAGCGTTTCGATTCCCAGCGAAAGTGGGGTGACGTCTAGAAGCAGTACGTCCTTGACCTCGCCCTTGAGGACTCCGGCCTGGATCGCCGCTCCGACCGCCACTACCTCGTCCGGGTTGACACCCTTGTGCGGCTCTTTGCCGCCGGTGAGCTCGCGGACCTTGTCCTGGACGGCGGGCATGCGGGTCGCGCCGCCCACCATGATGACGTGCTGGATATCCTTCACATCGAGCCCGGAGTCGGTGATAGCCTGCTTGAAGGGACCCACACACTTATCTACCAGGTCCCCCGTCATCTTGTTGAAGTCGGCTCGCGACAAGGTCATGTCGAGATGCTGCGGGCCCTCCGCGGTCGCCGTGATGAACGGCAGGTTGATGTTGGTCGTGGTGGTTGTCGACAGCTCCATCTTGGCCTTCTCAGCGGCCTCCTTGAGCCTCTGGAGCGCCATCTTGTCGTTGCGCAGGTCGATCCCGGTCTTGGCCTTGAAGTCATCGGCCATCCAGTCGATCACGCGCTGGTCCCAGTCGTCGCCGCCCAGGTGTGTGTTACCACTGGTCGACTTGACCTCGAATACGCCTCCACCGATCTCAAGAACGCTTACGTCGAAGGTGCCTCCGCCGAGGTCGAACACCAGGATGGTCTGCTCTTCTTCCTTGTCCAGCCCGTACGCCAGAGCGGCGGCCGTGGGCTCGTTGATGATGCGCAGGACTTCGAGGCCCGCGATCTTGCCAGCGTCCTTTGTGGCCTGCCTCTGGCTGTCGTCGAAGTACGCGGGTACGGTGATTACCGCCTCGTTTATCTTTTCGCCCAGGTACTCCTCTGCATCAGCCTTGAGCTTCTGGAGTATCATCGCTGAAATCTCGGGCGGAGTGTAATCTCGATCGTCTATCTTTATGGTTTCCCTGGTCCCCATCTTTCTCTTGATGGAGGTTATCGTGCGCTCAGGGTTGGTGATGGCCTGGCGCTTGGCTACCTGGCCTACTAACCTCTCCCCGGTCTTGGAGAAAGCAACGATCGATGGTGTAGTTCTCCCGCCCTCGGAGTTTGGGATTACCGCGGGCTCACCGCCCTCAAGAACGGCCACGCACGAATTGGTCGTCCCCAAGTCAATGCCTATTACTTTAGCCATTTGCAACCTCTCCTTGAATCAGAAAACTCGGCACATGATGTTGTGCCTATTGATATAATATTAGTTGAGTCCATTATTGTCAAGTTGTTATCATATTGCTCGAAACTCCTCTTTTCTCGAATCAATATCGCTGCCTCCGGTACGTTTTCTGCACGCTTCTTCTCATTCCTCTATGCATATCAGACAAGAATACTGTCAATAGACCGGCTCTTTTCTACGCTTTGCAACGGACGTACTGAGCGCTCAGGATTCAAAGTGGCTGTAGCTCAGTCAGGTTTGCGATCGATAATCCCACCTGTTCGCGCGCGACTGCCGTGACCCCTTGCTCACGCGATAGAAGCAACCCGTTTCACCCCGTTGTAACGAACCCGGGAGTTCGCCGGGAAACAGGCAAAGAGGCCGCCATGGCATCGGTCGGGAACTCCCGATAAATGCTCATTGCGCCTGTCTACGGTTTGTGCGTCAATAAACTCGCAAGCCGTGAATATGATTGGTTTGCTTGACTGTACGGAACGGCGTTGAGATTATTGCCGAGTTGACCTTGGAATAGCACCAGGAGGTGACCCGTGGGAGAAGCCAGTGATAAGCGACCCAAAGTGGACGCGGACGAGTGCACCGGTTGTGCTCTTTGCGTAGATGTCTGTGAGCAGGAGTGCCTTGACCTCGTCGATGACGTGGCGAGCATCGTCAATATGGAAGCCTGCATCGGTTGCGGCGACTGCGCCGAGGAGTGCCCGGTCGAAGCAATCACCCTGGAATAAGCATCTTACTGGAATTCGAATAGCGGAGGCGGGCCAGGCCCGCCTTTCCGTTTTGTATGGCCTGTAATCCGCGATGATAGACTATGAGCCGATTCACTCGGGAGTTGTTTACAACAACGGACAAATCCAACAGAACACTACAGAAAATTACCCTATAATACTCATTTGACAAATCCATCAATATGTATGTTATACTTTCGCCAAGCGGTACCATATATGCCGTTAGGTTAAGGAGTGGCATTGGCAAGAAGAAAAGAAGTCAATCCTTCCGTTAAGAAGTACCGTGAGATGTCGGATAAGGAACTGGTGCGAAGCTCCAGGTCCGGCGACCGTCTCGCTGAAAGTGTGCTGATTATCAGGTATCAGTATCTCGCGCATGTCAAAGCCCGGTCGTACTTCCTCACCGGGGCGGACCACGAGGATACTGTACAGGAAGGCATGATCGGCCTCTTCAAGGCTATTCGTGATTACAAAGAAGACGAGCTCTGCTCGTTCCGCTCGTTTGCGATACTGTGTATCACGCGCCAGATCATCACAGCGGTTAAGACGCACGCACGCAAGAAGCACAACCCGCTCTCCTCTTACCAGTCACTGGACACGCAGGTTCCTGACGAGAGTCTGCTGGACAGCCTGGCATCCCAGGGCAACGGCTCAGATAAGTCAGAAGACCCTCTCGACCTCTTCATCTTCGAGGAGGAGCTCGACGGCGTCATCGCGATACTGCGCGACAAGCTATCCGACCTCGAATGGAGCGTCTTCGTCGAGTACCTCGACGGAAAGAGCTACCAGGAGATCGCCGAAGAGATCGACTGCGAGACAAAGGTCGTAGACAACGCCCTCTGCCGCATCAAGCAGAAGATCAAGAAAGAGTGCGCCCTCTCCGAAGCCACCGGCTAGATCAACATCTCTCAAACCGGGTCTCTCGAGGCCCGGTTTTTTCTTTTGGGTGAACTCGGATGACGTTGCGGACAGTCTCCCCTGATGGTACATTGCAAGGCGTCCGACCCTATACCGCGAAAGAAACCCGATGGCTGACAACGAATCCGAAGAACACGGTACGCAAGACGAACTCGAGCAGGGCGAGTCCGAGCAGATCGAGCGTAAAATCGAAGAACGAGAGGTCGAGCTCGAGGACCAAGACCGCGAGCTCGCCGATATCGACCTCGAGAGACGTGATCGGATAGTGAGGGAAGCGCTCGGCAAGTTCGGCTTCTTCATACACATGACCGGGTATCTCATGGGATGCGCTTACCTGATCCTGCTCGGCATCATAGTACGAAAGACGTTGCCCTGGGTCTTGATACCCATAGCCATTTGGACCGGGTTCCTCATCTATCACGCCTGGCGGGCATGGCATCCGAAGTCCAAGCCGGAAGAGACTCTCGAATCGCTCGACAGGATCGAACACGAACACAAGCAGCGGGTAAGCCACAACCTCGATGCTGCGATCAAGGCGCGGGCCGAGATGATCATGAAGACTCGGGATTACCGGGAGGGACTGGAGCTCCTGGGCGACAGCGACAACGACGAATCTGATGAAGCCGGGTCTCCGAACGTCGACACCGCCGAGCCTCCCGACGAAGAGCCGCCCGGAGCCGGGACTGAGAGACCCGGCTCAACCACCTGACAGGATTACGGATTCAGGCCTCAAGAGAACCAGACTACAGTCTTCCTGTTCTCCAAAAGTGCAGGGCGAGGGGTGTTTTTAGAACTCCCAAGTTAGAGAGGAGATCATTGTTCGTGGGTTGAGTTGTTGGGGCAGGAGATGTATGGAGCGATACCTGGTTGCGCTTTTACCCAGATATACGGTTTGTGGCCGGAGGGGCAGGTGGGGACACTCTTGAGCAGGTCGGCGTTGACAAGGTCCTGAAGGGAGGAAGGGTAGTCCTGGTCGGGCGATTCGACAGCGTACTCCTGTATTGCTGCCTCCACGTTGCGCTGGTTCGAGATGCATGTCTTGCGCTGAGCGACCTGCCTCGCGTTCAACGTTATGATGATGATAGGCCCCGACACAGCTGCGCCCACCACCAGGATCGCAAGTACCACGATACCGACGATGAGTGGCATGCTGATCCTTCGGCGCGGCGCCTCGATGAATTCACCGAGCTGAGGAGGCTCGCCTGGAGCCGGCGGCGGTGCGCTCTCTGAAAACGGAGATTCCCGGGCCTGGAGAACGTCGGGTCCGGGAGGCGGCGGCCCAGCGGTGCCGGACGGCGCCTGACCCTCCGCGGGCGCTCCGCACCTCTGGCAGAACCGGTTCTCATCGCTCATCTCTCCGCCACACCGGGAGCAGTTCATCGGTGCCTCCTTCTTGGCATGGTCTCATACAGGACCAAGTTTGCAACCTCATCTTACTTTACACCAGGCGAAGGTCGATCAATTGAGGATCTCATCCGCGGCAGCCCGGGATCCCGCCCCCGGCATACAGGCCGAGGAGCCGGAGCGCCTTGAGCATTTGAACCCCCTCCTCTATGGAGTGAACGACTGGTATGCCGTTGAGCTCGAACCCCTCGAGTACCATCCCGTACTTGGCGAGGTTCGGCACGTACGCGACAACCGGCTTGTCGTATTTCTTTACCACCTGGCCCAGGCGGGTGCCGACGAACGACGTCATCATCGGGGTGTACGGGAGGGTGAGCACAAGCGCGGCCTCGATGTCGTCCTGCGAGAGCAGGTAGTCGAGTGACCTCTCAAAATCCTGGTCCGCGGCGCTTCCCGTCAGGTCTACCGGGTTGTACAGCGACGCGATGTCGCGCACCCCCGGCTCGAGCAACGCGCGCAACGCCTCGCGCCTTTCCCGGTCAAACTCCGGGACCTGCAGCTCCGCGGCAGTCGCAAGGTCCGATGCGATGACCCCGTGCCCCCCGCTCGAAGAGATGATGGCTATGCTGCACTGCCTGAGAGGCCGGTGGTGGTAAAACGAGAGGATCTTGCAGAACGAAGCGACCTCAGCCTCCGTCGTTGCCTCGAGTATACCGCTCTGCTTGAGCGCGCCCGCGACCATGTCGTGGTCGCCGGCCAGCGCGGCGGTATGCGAGTGAGCCGCCGCCTTTCCTCTTTCGCTTTTTCCCCCGATGTAAGCGACGATAGGTATGCGGTCGCTGATCTGGCGGGCCGACTGTATGAAACGCCGGACGCCCTCGTCCATGCCCTCGATGTAGAAACAGATGCAACCCGTGTCTCCACGCCCGGCAAAATGCTCGAGCAGGACTTCCTCGTCAACCATAGCCTTATTACCCATGCTGACCGCGACGCTGATGCCTATCCCGACCTCGTGAAAACAGGTCATGACCTGGTCCACCAGGAACGCTCCACTCTGGCTTGCGACAGCAACGTCTCCCTTCCGGGGCTTTACCGTTCGCTCGGGTGGAAGAAAGAACGTGTCGACCACGGGAGGCGAATAGACCCCGAAGCAGTTGGGGCCGACAAGCGTCATGGAGTTTTCCCTGCAGACTCCGACCAGCTCGTCCTGGAGCGCTCGGCCTTCCTCGCCCATCTCCGCGAAACCGCCGGAGATGACGACCAGTGCCCCGACGCCCACCGCGGCGCACTCCCGCGCGACCTGTGGGACCCGGTCGGCCTTGACCGCCACCACGGCCATATCGACGGGACCCGGCACTTCGTCCAGGGTTCGATAGATCCTGCGCCTCTCCAGCTCGCCGCCCTTGGGGTTGACGGCGTACACGTCACAATCACTTCCGTAGTAGTTCTTGTTGAAGATTATGTTTGCGGGGTGGAAAGGATTAGTCGTCGAAACTCCGACCACTACTACGCTGCGGGGACTGAAGACTTTCGAAAGGTCCAAGGGAGCTCCTCTCTACAGGTCGAGCGGCCACGCGGCGTGAACCGGCACCGGCCGCGTTTGGTCTCTTCCAATCCACGAGTTCGAAATCTTATTCTCCATCTCGACCCGACTTCCCGCCAGTGGGTTGCTTTCCTGTGGGCCAAGCATGGCGGCGCTCCCGCCTGACGCCGTTGTCAGGTGACGAAGGCTTGTGTTATACAACAAGGGCAAACGACGTGAACCGGAACGGAGGCAAGATGCAACCTGCGGTGATATTCGGGCTCGGCCCGCTCGAACTGATAATAATAATCGCCGTCATAGTGGTGCTCTTCCTTCCCGCGCTCCTGCCCAAGCTCGCGAAGAGGCTTGGAGACACCGTGGTCACGATCAAGGAGATGGCCAACAAGAGCATCGACGAGAGCGACGACAAGTCAGACGACCCGGAAGACTCACCCAAGCCCAAAGAATAAACCTTGTCGCATGCTACAGCCCGCCCGCATTTTCGTGCTTCCTATTATTACCTGCGTTATAATCCTGCAGTGCCCCGCGTCCCGAACGCGGAGCCACACACACATAAAGGGTTCCCAGAGGAGGTATGATGAGCGACGACCTGTTCCAGCCCGAGCATGAGGTGTTCCGCCAGACCATCCGTGAGTTCCTGATCAACGAGCTCGCGCCGCACGCCGATGAGTACGAGGAAGCCGGCGCGGTCCCGCGCGAAATCTTCAAGCTCATGGGAGACATGGGATACCTCGGGATGCGTTACCCCGAGAAGTACGGAGGTGGCGACGACATCCTCTACGAAGCGGTCCTCCACGAAGAGGCCGCCAACTGCCGGTCGGGCGGAGTCGGTGCCGACATCGGCGCTCATATCGCCATCGCGATGCCCCACATCCTCAACTACGGCACCGAGGAGCAAAAAGAGCGTTACATCGTTCCCGGTATCAAGGGCGAGCAGATAGGGTGCCTCGCGATCACCGAGCCCGACGCGGGCAGCGATGTGGCCAACATCAAGACAAAAGCCGTACGTGACGGCAGTGACTGGGTCATCAACGGCTCGAAGACTTTCATCACGAACGGGTCGAGGTGCGATTTCATGGTGCTTGCCGCCAAGACGGACCCCGACAAGGGCTACGGCGGGATCTCCATGTTCGTCGTCGACACAAGGGACAACCCGGGCTTCGAGGTCACAAAGAAGCTGGACAAGCTCGGCTGGCGAGCCTCCTCGACGGGCGAGCTCGCGTTCACCGACATGCGGGTGCCGGCCGACGCGTTGCTGGGCGAGGAGAACCGCGGTTTCTACCAGATAATGGGGATGTTCGCCTGGGAGAGGATCACGCTCGCGCTCGGGGCCATCGGCGGCGCGCAGCTCTCCATGGACGAGGCGATCGCCTACGCCAAGCAGCGCAAAGCTTTCGGCCAGCCGATCGCAAAGTTCCAGGTGATAGCGCACTACTTCGCGGACATGGCCACAAAAATCGAGGCGGGGCGGCAGATGACGTACAACGCCCTCAAGCTGTACGTCAACGGAGGCAACCCGATAAAGGAAGTCTCGATGGCAAAACTCTTCTGCGGGCGCATGGCGTGCGAAGTCGTCGATACGTGCCTTCAGATCTATGGCGGCTACGGCTACATGACGGAGTACAACATCTCGCGCTCGTACAGGGACATGCGGCTTATCCCGATCGGTGGCGGAACCGACGAGGTGATGAAAGACATCATCTCCAAGACAATGGGCCTGGGCTAGCGTAGCAACCTCGACGCCGGGGATGAGGTCTCGTGGAACCGGCGAAGATCAACGTTTACAGACCTGAGACGCACATGTGGCCGGCGCCAGCGAACAGCTTCGTGCTGCTTGACGGCGCCGGCGCCGTTCTAATAGACGCCGGTTGCGGCTACCGCGAATGCTACGAGAAGCTGAAGGCGTTCCTCGAGAAGGTCGGAGCCGAGCCCGCCGACGTGCACACCGTTGTGCTCTCGCACGCGCACCCCGACCACATGGGGGCGGTGCCGTTCCTGCTCGAGGAAGCTTCCCCGAGAGTGATCATCCATGAGCTCGACAGGCAACTGGCGATCGACAACAACTTGTTGAACAAGAGCTTCGACATGTGCCACATCGCCGACTACTACACCGAGCGGCTCGGGGACACCGACCCCGCTTCACTGGATATCCTCGATTACTTCAGCAATCTCTGCCCGATGGGAGCCGCCACTCCTACCGAGACGGTTGTCGAAGGGGACGTGCTCGAGCTCGCGGGGCGAAGGTTCGAGGTGCTGCACACTCCCGGGCACGCGCCCGGCCACATCTCGCTCTACGACCGGGCTGACCGGACGCTCCTGGCGTTCGACCTCGTAGGCGCTGTTGTCGCGTGGTACTGCCCGTCGGGGGGCGGGGCGCGTGGCTATCTCGAGAGCCTCGACAAGATCGAAGCGCTCGACGCGGCGTTACTCCTGCCTTCACACGGCGAAGAGATCACAGACGTCAGCCGGGCCATCGAGAGCACGAGAGAAGTGCTGCTGGGTCGCCAGCGAAAGATCCTGCGACTCCTGGGCGAACGCCCGATGACGCTTCTCGAGCTGACGGACGAGCTGTTCCCGCCGGCGGTGAGGATGTTCCCGGGCCTGCAGATCACGGACAGCCACATGATAAAGCTCGAAGAGGACGGCATCGTCTCGCTGGCCGAACAGGACGGCATGCCGGTCTTCAGACTGCTTTGAGCCCAAGATGCGCAAGGGAACGAGCCAGCGTTGCTACCGCCGCCCCCAGCGCGTCCGGCCACACCCAATCGCGACCCACGAGCCGGACCAGGGCACTTCCGACGATCACGGCATCGGCGAGCTGGCCCACCTGCGCGCACTGTTCCGGTGTCGATATGCCGAGTCCCACCCCCAGTGGACATGAGGTGTTGGCCCGGACCCTGCCGAGGAAAGGCGCGAGAGCTGGAGACAACACCTCCCTCGGGCCGGTCGTTCCCATCAGGGAAACGCAATATAGAAACCCGGATGACATGCTCCCGGCGGCGGCGATCCGTGTATCGCTCGTAGTGAGCGAGCAGAAGGCTACCGTCCCGAGCCCGGCTTCATCGCACTGCCTCTTCCACGGCTGCATCTCCTCTATCGGCAGATCGGGGATGATGACGGCGTCCGCCCCGGCCGCCACGGCGTCCCTCGCGAAAGGTTCGAGCCCGTAAGCCAGCAGGGGATTGTAGTACGTCATCAACAGAAGCGGGCTTTCCGTATCGCGCCTTGCCTCGCCGAGCAGCTCGAGTACGCCGCCGACAGTCGCGCCGGCCTTCAGGGCACTCGCGGATGAGGCCTGGATTACGGGGCCGTCCAGCACCGGGTCCGAAAACGGAATACCGATCTCCACCGCATCGGCGCCGGCATCGAGCATTCCCCTGACCGCGATCGCGCTGCCTCGACGGTCGGGGTAGAAACCAGTAGCGTAAGTGATCAATGCCGGGCGCTTGCCGCGAACTCTCTCAAACATGTCGTCCAGGCGGTCAGGCACGAGACGTCTCCTTTCTTATCGTCTCCAGGTCCTTGTCGCCCCGCCCGGAGAGGCACACTACCATCAGCTCGTCACCGCTCATCGTCGGGGCCAGCCTGATGGCATGGGCCAGTGCGTGCGCGCTCTCCAGCGCCGGGATTATGCCTTCGACCGTCGCGAGCACGCGCGTGGCGTCGAGAGCTTCGGCGTCGCTTACGGACGTGTACGTCGCGAGCCCCTGCTCCTTCAGGTTGGCGTGCTCCGGTCCGACCCCCGGATAATCGAGCCCGGCCGAGACCGAGTGGGACTCAGAGATCTGGCCGTCGAAATCGTGCAACAGGTAGCTGAGAGCGCCGTGAAGCACGCCCACTCTCCCCAGCCCGAGCGTGCTGCCGTGCTGCCCTGGCCCGGGACCCACCCCGCCGGCTTCCACTCCGACAAGCAGCGGCCCCTTCCCCACGAACTCGGAAAAGATTCCTATGGAGTTGCTCCCTCCGCCGACGCAGGCTATCACTGTGTCAGGTATCCTTCCCTCCACGTCCAAGCACTGCCTGCCCGTTTCGGCACCGATCACGGACTGGAACTCGCGCACCATCAGGGGGAACGGGTGCGGGCCGACCACGGAGCCGATGCAGTAGTGTGTCTCCGCTAGATTGGTCACCCAGTCTCTGAACGCCTCGTTTACCGCATCCTTCAGCGTGCGGCTGCCGGAGGTCACCGGCACGACCTTCGCACCCAGGAGTTCCATCCGGAAGACGTTCGTCTCCTGTCTTTCGATGTCGACCTCGCCCATGTAGACCACACACTCGCGTCCCATCAGCGCGGCCGCTGTAGCGCACGCGACCCCGTGCTGGCCCGCGCCGGTCTCGGCGATGAGCCTGGGCTTTCCCATCCTCCGCGCCAGAAGACCCTGCCCGAGAGTGTTATTGATCTTGTGCGAACCCGTATGGCAGAGATCTTCCCGCTTGAGATATATCTTCGCCCCACCGAGCTTGCGGGTCAGGTTCCCGGCATAGTACAGGGGCGTCGGTCGGCCCGCGTAAGTCGAGAGAAGCGAGTCGAGCTCGGCCCGGAAGAGCGGGTCTGAGCGCGCCGAGTCGAACACGTCCTCGAGTTCGAAGAGCGCCTCCATCAACGGCTCGGGAACGAAGCGACCGCCGAATTCTCCGAAATAGCCTTTTTCAACCACGTGCGGATTTGTCTGGCTCAATTGTCGTTCACCTCGTAGTCCGCCCTGCGGGCGCTCTCGATGAACTTGTACATGAGTACAGGGTCTTTGACGCCGGGAGCGCTCTCGACGCCGCTCGAGACATCGACTCCATAAGGGTGCAGGTCTTTTATCGCGCCGGCCACGTTGCCCGGGTCGAGCCCTCCGGCAATGATCAGATGTCCACGCGGCTTCACGACTTTGAGCATTATCCAGTCACGGCTCCTTCCCCCGGTGGCACCGGTGTAGTAGCCGTCTAGAAGAAGGGCGGGACAACTGTAATCGCGGACCCGAAGGATATCGCTCCTGTCCTTGACCCGGAGCGCCTTGATGGCCAGTTCACCAAGCGTCTCGCAATAGCCCGCGTCTTCGGCGCCGTGGAGCTGAACGAGGTCGAGCTCACAGTACTCGACGATGCCCCGCACCAGGTCCGGCGGCGAATCAACGAAAACCCCGACCCTGGAAGGGCCCCGCGGCATCTCCCTTGATATCCGCCTTGCAACCTCCGGACGCACGCGCCTCGGGCTGTCGGCAAAGACGAAGCCCACCGCGTCCGCGCCGAAACGCGCGGCCGAAATTGCATCCTCGAGCCTGGTGATTCCACATATCTTTATCCACATGACTCGTTCACCTCCCTGAATGAGTCGCGTCCAGTGCCCGGCGAGCCGCCGAGCAACTCTCTCAGCTTCACGCCGGGATCCACAGCTTTCATCAACGCCTCTCCCGCGAGGATCGCGTCTACGCCAAGGCACTCGAGCCACTCGACCTGGGAGCGCCGGCTGATCCCGCTCTCGCTCACGACCACGAATCCGTCTGGTACGTATGGCAGCAGACGCTCGGTCGTGGAGAGGTCCACCGTGAGGGTCGCCAGGTCGCGGTTGTTTATCCCGACGAGCTTTGAGCCCGACTCGAGCGCGGAGCTCAGGTCTGCTTCGCCGTGGGCTTCCACGAGCGCATCCAGGCCCAGGTCGCCCGCGAGGCTTACGAGCTCTTTCAACATTACGGGCGAAAGAGCCGCCGCTATCACCAGTACGGCGGAAGCGCCGAACGCGCGAGCCTCAAGCACCTGGTACGGTTCCGTGATGAAATCCTTACGCAGCAACGGCAGGGCCGGGCGGGCGCCGGCAGCCTCGCGCAGGTCGTCGAGGCTCCCGCCAAACCTGTACGAGCAGGTCAGGACGGAGATCGCGGACGCCCCGGCACCGGCATATACGCCCGCCAGTTCCGCGGCCCCCGCGCCTTCCCTTATCGACCCCGCGGAAGGCGATCTCCTCTTTATCTCGGCGATGGCGTTGATTCCCCCACCGTCGCGGCTCAAAGCCCGACTGAGGCTCGGTGCGATCGGGCGGGCGGCGACAATGCTTTCGAGCTCGGCCACGCTCCTGGTCGCCATCCGCTCACGCGCGTCTCTCCTTGCCGCCGACACGGCTTCATCGAGGAACATCGCCGGCACCTCCAGGGCATGAGAACTCGACCAGCGCATCCAGCTTCCGCCTGGCGGCTCCGGACTCGATGGCGTCGCGAGCGAGCCGGACGCCCTCTTTCATGTCCACCGCCCTGCCGGCTACAACGATCGCGAATGCGGCATTGGCAACGCAGATGTCCGCTTTGGGCCCTCCTGCTCCCGACAGGACCTCGTGGATGATCGAAGCGTTCTGTGTCGCGTCACCGCCAAGAAACTCGAGGGACCGGAAGCGTGCCAACCCGAGGTCCTCCGGCGCAAGCAGTTTCGTCCTCCTCCTCCCCTCGCGGATCTCGCATACGAGCGTTTCCGCGGTGAGGGTGAACTCGTCCATCCCGTCCATGCCGTGAAGCACGAACACATGATCGGAGCCAAGCTCCGAGAGCACCTCACCGAGCGTCTCGACCAGGTCCGCCCTGTTTACCCCGATTACCTGCGCACGGGCCCCCGCGGGGTTTGTGAGAGGGCCAACCACGTTGAAGATGGTCGGCAGGCCAAGGGACCTCCTGGGCTCGACCACCCGTTTCATGGCGGGGTGGAAATTTGGCGCGAAGAGGAACCCTATGCCGAGGCTCTCGATACAGGAGCACACCTTCTCGGGATCCATCGCTATGTCGACGCCCAGCTCGTCGAGGACGTCCGCGCTCCCGCACCTCGACGACACTGACCTGTTGCCATGCTTTGCGATGCTGACTCCCGCCGCGGACGCGATGATCGCGGCGGCCGTCGAGATATTAAAAGTCCCCGTCCGGTCACCCCCCGTGCCGCACGTATCGACAAGGAGTCCGACGCGAGGCCTGATAGAGACCTGGACGTCCCTCATCCCCTCGGCGAAACCCGCTATCTCTCCGGCGGATTCTCCCTTCATCTTGAGCGCGACCAGAAGGCCGGCTACGAGCGAGTCACCCACTTCGTTCTCGAGCATGGCCCTGACGGCCGCGCGTGCCTCCTCCCTGGACATCTCGCTGCCGGAAGTGACCGTCCTCAACGCTTTTGCCACGCTGCTTGCAGGCAATTCAAACCCCTCCTCAAACCCTCATCCGAAGAAAGTTGTCCAGTATCCGCCGCCCGCTCTCCGTGAGAATGGACTCCGGGTGGAACTGTACGCCCTCGACGGGCGCCTGGCGGTGCCTCACGCTCATGACGAGGCCGTCGCCGGTCGTCGCCGAGACTTCGAGGCAATCGGGAACGGTATCCGCATCCAGCACAAGTGAGTGGTACCGGGTCGCCTCGATCGGGTGCGGCAGACCCTCGTATATCGTTCGCGAGTCGTGATAGACGCTGGAGGTCTTGCCGTGCACAGGCTCGGGCCCGCGCACGACCTTGCCACCCATGACCTGGCCGATGACCTGGTGCCCAAGGCAGACGCCCAGAATGGGTAGCTCCCCCGCCATCCGCGAGACGAGCTCGCACGACACGCCCGCGTCCTCCGGCCTGCCCGGGCCCGGAGAGATAACGAGGTGGCTGGGCGCGAACCTGCGGACGGAATCCACTCCGACTTCGTCGTTCCTGAACACCGCCACGTCGGAGCCCAGCTCCTGGATGTACTGCGCGAGGTTGTAAGTGAACGAATCGTAGTTGTCTACGAGCAGAACCCTGTTGTTCATTGACCCACTCCTTCCATCTCCACATCCCAAACCGGCGTTTCGCTCAAGCCGAATCCGTGTCCGGTAGACCGGTGCCTTTCAGAGACCCCGGCGGCCTCAACCGCCCTTAGCACGGCTGAGGCCTTGTTGAGCACTTCGCGACGCTCGCTGCTGGGGACGGAGTCCGCCACTATGCCCGCTCCCGCCTGTACGAACGCCCGCCCGCCCGCCACCACGGCGGTCCTTATCGCGATGCATGTATCCATGTCTCCCGAGTAGCCAAGGTATCCGATCGCGCCGGCGTAAGGGCCCCTCCCCTCGCTCTCCAGCTCCTCGATGATCTCGCCCGCGCGAACCTTTGGTGCTCCACTGACCGTCCCCGCCGGGAACGTGGCACGCAGCAGGTCGTGATTGCCGAGTCCCGGGCGCAGCATCCCTTCGACCTCGCTGACGATGTGCATGACGTGCGAATAGTTCTCCACGTCCATGAGCCGCGTGACGCTTATCGAGCCAGGGGTGCAGACGCGTCCAAGGTCGTTTCGCGCGAGGTCGACGAGCATAACGTGCTCGGCTCTCTCCTTGGGGTCGGCGAGCAGCTCCCGCGAAAGCTCCGCGTCTTCAGCCGCCGTCGCTCCCCTTGCTCGCGTTCCGGCGATCGGCCTTATCAGCACGCGGTCGCCCCTCCTCGTAACCATGGGCTCGGGCGAGGAGCCGACGAGCGTCATGCCGCCAAAACGCATGAAGAACATGTAAGGAGATGGGTTCTCGGCACGCAGGTAACGATACATCCGCAGTGGATCGCCTCCGAAGGGAACGGAGAACCTTGCCGAGACGACCACCTGAAAAGCGTCGCCCGCGGCAATGTACTCCCTGGCGCGCGATGCCATCAGCTCGAACCGCTCGGCGCTCATGTTGGCCCTGGGCGTGCAGGGCCGCTCGCTGGAGCCTTCGCTTTCGGCCGTGTTCGCCATCCAGGGGTCGTCTTGCGGCACACGCGGTCCAGCGGCCGGCGCGAGATCGAGTGCGGCCCCGCCGTGCAGAGGCACGTTCAGTGACGCCATCATCTCTTCCAGCTCAGCGACGGCTCGAGCGTGGGTCAGGGCGCATGCTTCACGACCGCGTGGCACCGACACGAGTACGCTCAGTCTCATGCGCGACCGCAGGTGGTCGAACGCGATGAGGCGCCTCGGGAACATGAACATCATCTCGGGCAACGCCATTGGGTGCCCGGACACCGGGACGTTCTCGAAGTACTTGAAGACGTCGTAGCCGAGGTAGCCTACGGCGCCGCCCGCGAACGGCATGTCGTCCGGAACCCGCACGCGAGCTCCATCGACCAGATCGACGAGGGCGCGGACGGGATCGCCGGTGAGCGATCTCTCGACGCCTTCTTCCCTGACGATCAGCGATCCATCGCGAGTGAACGCCAAAGCCTTCATACCGATGCCGAGGAACGAGTATCGCCCCCACATCTTCGTGCTGTCCGCGCTCTCCAGGAGAAAACCCGGCCCGCCCCTGTCGAGCTTAATGAAAGCGGAGACTGGCGTATGGACGTCACTCGAGATCTCCGCGCTGACCATGACCGCGCCGTACCCGTCCCGCAGCTCCATGAACTCTTCGAACGACGGCGAGACGCGCGTTGCGAGATTTCCTGCATGATCCTGGGGCATTTTCCGTCCTCCAAACTAAAAATAGCCGTGACCTCGGGTCACGGCTACGAAAAAAAACCGCGACCCCCTTTGAGGGTCACGGCTGACCTACTCTCTATTTACTCAGGCACGCTCGTGAAACCCTCTATTCGGGGGCCCACCAGAAGTTAAAGTTGTTCGTGCCTCTTATTTTCAACATGCGGCTATTGTAGAAGGGCTTGTCCAACCTGTCAAGGAATCTGTTTTCAAGCACTTGTATGACCGGTAGGCCAGAGGTATGAATCTTATGGCCCATTGGTCTTGCTTTTATTAACCGGGCGCGAAGGTCGGCCGATACATCGTATGGGAGGAAATATGAAACGCAGGTCGGTTCTCAATTTCATAGTCAGCGCAACGTGTTTCTTTTCCGTCATCCTCATCGCGGCGGCGATGTCCATCTCGCTCCTGATAATCGCTCAGCGGATATTCGAGCCATTTCACGTCGTGGTGAGCAACTCGATGGCACCTCAGATCAGCAAGGGCGACGCCGTGATGATCAAGGACATCGAGCCGAACAACGTCAAGGTCGGCCAGGTCATAGTCTTCCGCGACCCCGAACAGAAAGACGAGATGATAATCCACCGGGTCGTCGCGGTCGAGCCGTCGGGGCAGGCGGTCCTCTTCACGACCAAGGGCGACAACAATCCCGTAGACGACGACTGGAGAGTATCGACGGGAGAGATCGTTGGCGCCGTAGGGCTGCACGTCCCGCGTTTCGGCTCATTTGTAGCGTTTATCTCGACCTCGAGGGGATACTTCTCGTGCGTCGCTATCCCCGGTGCGGTCGCCCTGGCTCTCGTGTTCCTTCTGGGCATCGGCGAGACCGCGGAGAAGAGGCGACCGAAGCTCGTCCGTCAGATGGCGTGTCCGCCACGCCCGAAGTTCGATCCCAAACCGACGGCCGGTGACAGTTGACCCACTCGGTCGTTCAAGCCATCAGTCGTTGAACAGGTCGCCCAGGCCGCCCTTCAGCACTGAATCCGCCGCCAGAAGCCCCGAGACCACAGAGGCGTAAATGCCCCCGCCAAAGACCGATTTCGAGCCCGTCACGAACAGGCCTCGCATCGGGGTCCGGGGGCCCGGCCTTCTGGTGAGAGTCCATGCCGGGACCGGCGCGGTATCGTACCAGCAACCATCTGCGGCCATGGTGTAGCGTTCGAATGTCACTGGTGTCGAGATGTCGTACGCCTCGACGTTTCCAATCAGGTCCGGGAACCTCTCGGACACCGCCTCGACGACCACCTCGGCGTATTTCTCCTTGATCGCGCGATACTTGTCGCCCCTGACGCCGCTTTCGACCCCCCAGCGTTCCATGAAACCGTAAGGGACTCCGGGTACGACGATGTCCAGGCACGATTTGCCCTCGGGCGCGAGCGTCGGATCCATCGCGGAGTGCACCGTCACGCCCCAGCTTATGCTCTCCGCGTCGGGATAATCTCCGGTAGCCCGCGCGGCCTCGTACATCGAACGGTGGTCGTAGGAAGGCTGGACCAGGACGGGGCCGTTCGCGAAACCCGGATCTTCTGTCTTCTTGGCCATGCCCAGGTGGATGGTGAACCCGGATATGGACAGAGGGCCTTCCTCCACCCGCTCCAGAAAGGCGCGCGGCAACCTCTCCCTGTCTGCCAGTCTCAGGAAAGTGCGGCGCGAATCCGCGTCGCTCACCACGACCGGCGTCTCTATCTTTGTGCGCGGCTGCAGCTCGACGCCACAGACAACTCCGGCCTCGGCGTTGATCGCCGTTGCCTCATGACCGAGGAGAAGCTTACCGCCCCTGTCCGTGAACGCTTTCGCGAACGCATCCGCAAGGGCGCCATATCCGCCTGAAGGGACGAACGCTCCCTCTCTGAAGTTCTTCATCATCCACAACATCGAGAGCGCGGAGAGCTCCCACGGCGGAGCGCCCAGGAACGGCCACGTAGTTGCCAGCACCGCTTTTATACGGTCTTCCGTGAAGTACGAGTCGAGCAGCTGTTGTAGAGTCCTGCCGCGTGCCTCGAGGGCTACCATCCGTGGATACACGAGCGGGTATGCGGCGGCTTTGAGGGTGGATGCCGCTGGGCGAGGCTTCCTGAACATGCGCACGTCCATAGCCTTGTACACGCGGGTCGCCACCGAGAAGAAGTGGTTGAGGTTGTCGGTCTGGGGCTGGAAGTTCTCTTTGAGCAGTTGCTTGAACGCTTCGGCGTCGCTCGGAACCGAGATATCGTGTTCGGGGTAGACGAACCGGACGTACGGGTCAACGCGCTTGAACTCGAACGTTATCCCGAGGTGATCCATCACTCGTGCGAGGTACCCGCCGGGCCCACAGCCTCCCACGAGGTGCGGGACCTGGAACCGGTAGCCTTTTCTCTCGTAGTCGGTGACGAAGCCGCCCGGCCTATCGTGACGCTCCACCACGAGCACCTCGAGCCCCTCCGCGGCAAGCAACGCGCCGCAGGCAAGGCCACCTATCCCAGCGCCTACGATCACCGCGTCGAACCTCTCCCCGAAATCGGGGGTAGGCTCACCGGACTCCCGTTCACCTGCCATCTCCACCTCCAGGCCGTTCAGCTACAAAACGAGCTTCCGCGCGTATGCCAGCTGGGCGCCCTTCTTGCGCTCGAGAGAGGTCGCGTTGCCCTTACAGCTGACGACGCAGACCCCACAACCGAAGCACTTATCCGTATCGACCGCGCCTGACGGTCCCCCGGAGAGCCTCGCATCAAACGGGCACCTTGAGACGCACACTCCGCATTCCTCGAGGCCCAGGCAGGCTTCCCTGTCAACACTGGCGAGAGCCCTTCCCTTTCGGAACGACTGGAAACCTCGCAGTTTCTGCGCGTTCAGCGGAATGCAGACCTCCTGGTCGCAATTGCAGACCACGAAAGCCACGCCCTCTTTCTTCAGGAAACCGTACACCTGGTGGAGGAAACCCAGACGATCGAATTCATCGATCAGCTCTCGGGCTTCTTCGCGGGTGACTTCATGGTAAAGGCCCGGGTAGTTCTCGATGTACCCCTCGGCCCATCTACCGAAAACCATATCGGTGTTGTTCGGCACTTCGTCGGACAGCTCGTTTCGCGCGCGCCTGCACGGGCACGTGCCGACCGCGACCGTGTAGCCGCCTTTGATTATCGAGTCGATCATTTCTTTCGCCTCACCGGCCGTCAGGACCTCGCCGTTGATCGTGCTCATTATGAGGTCGGCGGTCTTCTCGACGAAGCGCCTGATCGGGTCGTACCTGTAGATCCAGTCGCGAGTCGCAAGAAAATCGATCGATCGCATTATCAGATGTTCGTAGCGCGACATGAGTCTCAACATGAAGCGCGGGAGATGCTGGTGTAACTCCGGCTGGCCGTGGCCCACGTGAGCGGGCAACGTTCTTGCCACTATGACGGGTGCGGAAAAGAGTGTAAGAAGGTGTCGGACAAGGTCTCTTTTACGAGTGATGCTCATGATCAACCTGACCTTTCTTGCTGCGGCTCAAACTCCTGCGGGTCCGGCACGACACCTCGCTTCCCGGCATGTAATTGGTAACCGGCTTTGCTGAAGCGTGCGCCGCCAGACAACAGTAAATGATACCACCACCCGAGGCCTGTCAGGTCAGTCGATCAACTTACTGACGTAGATGAGCCTGGCGCCTTTCTTCCGCTAGAGGCGGGTAGCACTTTCTGGACACTTTATGGAAAAAATTGGTTGCGCGAAGAAGCGTCTTGTATTAGCCTCAATTATCGGGGCAGACACGTATTTTAAACATTCATCGATTCGGAGGTCTCATACCTTGACGGTCCTGGATACGGAGCTCGCGGTCGAGGCCGCGAAAGCCGCGCTCGAAACTGGCGGCGCGTATTCCGACGTCCTGTGCCAGCGCAGGTCGGTCCAGATGGTGCGCTACGAGGACGGGAAGCTCGACGACCTGTCGATCGGGGTGGACATCGGCGCCGGCGTCCGGGTCATCAAGGGCGACCTGACAGCGTACGCGCACACCGATATCCTCGACCGGGAACACCTCCTGAAGGCCGCGCGCACTGCTGCTGAAGCTCTACGGCATGCTGCCGGTGGCCGCACGCTCGAGGTGGTCGTTTCTTCGCGAAGCGCGCCGCCCCCGGTCTGCAAACCGGACCCCGGCTCGCACGACGTCGGCAATGTGGTCGAGTACCTGGCTGCATGCGACGAAGCGGCGCGCGCCGAGAGCGGCGAAGTCAGGCAGGTCACCGCAATGCACAACTCGCTTGTCGAGGAAGCGCTCTTCGCCAACAGCCTCGGTGAGGTCCGAGGGGACTCGTGTCAGCGGACACGCCTCGTCGTTCAGGTGGTCGCCAGCCGTGAAGGCTTGATACAGATCGGGCAGGAGGCCCCGGGATCACTCTCGGGACCGTGCTTCTACGAGGAGCACGATCCGGCATACGTTGCTGTCGTCGCTGCGCGCAGGGCGCTCACGATGCTCGGCGCCAGGCCCTCGCCCACAGGTAAGATGGCGGTCGTCATGAACTCCGGCACCGGTGGCGTGCTGCTGCACGAAGCCTCGGGGCACGGACTCGAGATCGACCACGTTCACAAGGGCGCCTCGGTGTACGCCGGCAAGGTCGACCGGCAGGTCGCGAGCGCCGTGGTCACGGCATCCGACAACCCGACGCTGCCGGGGCTCTGGGGTTCGTATGAGTTCGACGACGAGGGAACCCCTTCGCGGCATACCATACTCATCGAAAAGGGCATCCTCAGGGAGTTCCTCTACGCGCGGCACGAAGCGATGAAAGACGCGACCGAGAGCACCGGGAACGGAAGGCGCCAGTCGTTCCGCTTCGCGCCGGTACCTCGCATGAGCAACACGTACATTGAGCCCGGTGACTCGGACCCCGCCGATATCATCTCTTCCACCCCGAAGGGTCTGTACGCGGCGAAGATGGGCGGCGGGCAGGTCGACCCGGCAACGGGCGACTACGTTTTCGGCGTTTCCGAGGGATACCTGATCGAGAACGGGCGGCTCGGACCGGCTGTCCGCGGCGCAACCCTCATCGGCAACGGCCCACGGACGCTGGAGCTGATCGACGCCGTCGGCAACGACCTCGGCTTCGAGGAAGGGACGTGCGGGAAAGACGGACAGGGCGTACCGGTAACGACCGGCGGCCCGACATTCAGGATTGCCGAACTCACGGTCGGCGGTACGGAAGTATAGGACGGGAGATCGAAAGTGATCAAGAAGATCGACAACCTTGGAAGGGTAGTAGTGCCAAAGGGCTACCGCTTGATGCTGGGCCTGGAGCCCGGAGATCCACTCGACGTAGAGGTCGAAGGAGACCGGCTTGTCATCGCGCCTCACCACGAGGGCTGTACGTTCTGCGGCGGCGCCAGCACGCTTTACCCTTTCCTGGCGAAAAACATCTGCTCGGAGTGCCTCGAACAGATACGGGAGATGCCTACTCCTTGAGCGCCGCGTTGTAGAGCCTGCTCCTGGAGAGACCCGGGGATTGCCCGGCTGCCAGTACCACGGCGTCCTTGAGCGATGCGCCTTCGGCTCTAAGGCGCTTCACTTCCACGAGCGCTTCCTCGCACGAGATGTCGCCCGGCGCCCGTTCGCTTGCCCCTTCCACCACCAGGACTACCTCGCCCCTGACGGTCCCGTCCTCGAGCTTCTCGCGGACCTCGGAAGCCGTGCCGCGGATGACCTCCTCGAACTTCTTTGTCAGCTCGCGAGCCAGGGCGACGCGACGCTCGCCCAGGACTTCGACAATGTCCTGGAGTGTCTCGGCCACGCGCTGGGGACTCTCGTGGAAGATGATCGTCCTGCGGTCTTCGGATAGTTGCTCGAGTGCTCGCCGCCTCGCGCCCTTCTTGCGCGGGAGAAACCCCTCGAACGAGAAACGCGCGGTCGGCAGCCCGGATATGACCAGTGCCGTGAGTGCCGCGTTTGCTCCCGGTATCGCCTGCACCTCGATCCCGGCCTCCAGGCACCTTCGGACCAGGTCCTGCCCCGGGTCCGAGATCCCCGGCGTCCCGGCGTCGGACACGAGCGCCACTTTCCGGCCGCGCTCGAGGCGCGCGATTATCTTCGAGCCGGCGGTGTCGCGGTTCTCCTCGCGGTAGCTTGCCATCGGAGTGTGGATGTCGTAGTGGGACAGCAGGCGCCTGGTGCGCCGGGTATCCTCCGCGGCGATGAGGTCGCACGTCCGCAGG
>Ga0182021_10000817_pt1 | contig 34891 bp, 34 predicted proteins | sample 612E3MmetaG_FD_120493 | JGI IMG/M metagenome (GOLD analysis project Ga0182021, IMG submission 120493) | Permafrost microbial communities from Stordalen Mire, Sweden - 612E3M metaG (Illumina Assembly) | ecosystem: Environmental > Terrestrial > Soil > Wetlands > Permafrost | place: Sweden... | reverse complement strand
CTTCCCGGCTTACCTCCAGCAGTTGACGATGGAGAGCAATGGCAAGCACGTCACGCTTGACGGAACCGAAGTCACCTATCAAACCGGGCCCATTACCTGGGGGGAGCCTGGCACCAATGGCCAGCATTCCTTCTACCAATTGATTCATCAGGGGACCAAACTCATCCCCTGCGATTTCATCGGGTTTGTTCAGCCGCTTAATCCTCTCGGCCGCCACCATGACTTGCTCCTGGCCAACATGTTTGCCCAGGCCGAGGCGCTGGCCTTTGGCAAAACGACGCAGGAGGTCCGAGCCGAGGGCACACCCGCATGGCTGGCGCCGCACCAAACCTTCGAGGGCAACCGTCCGTCCAGCACGATCCTTCTGGAACGGCTGACTCCGGCGGCGCTGGGGAAGCTCGTCGCCCTGTACGAACATAGCGTCTTCACTCAAGGCGCCATTTGGCGCATCGACTCATTTGACCAGTGGGGAGTCGAACTGGGAAAGGCGCTCGCCGCGCGCATCATCCCCGAACTGGAGACCGGGGCCAAAGGCCCACTCAAGCACGATAGCTCAACCAACACCCTGATCCGGCGCTATGGGCGATCCAAGGAGGTGTCGGATGGGCGATAAAACCAGTCCCTTGAACGTCGGCGCGGTAGACTCGGTGCGCGGCAGCGTCGTGGATATACGGTTCGATGCCTATTTGCCGCCCATCTACTCGTTGCTGCGCGCGCAGGATGGAAAAATTGCCATTGAAGTTTTAGCTCAGCTCGACGCCCATCGCGTACGTGGAATCGCCTTGACCCCCACCCAAGGTCTCGCTCGCGGCATGACCGTGGAGGACACGGGCGCGCCGCTGAAAGCGCCGGTGGGCAAAGGGATCCTTTCACGCATGTTCGACGTGTTTGGACGCACCATCGACCGCGGAGCGACGTTGACCGACGTCCAATGGCGTTCCGTGCATCGGGCTCCGCCGCCCCTGGCGCGACGTTCCACCAAGTCGGAAATATTTGAAACGGGCATCAAGATCATCGATGTACTCTTGCCGCTGGAGCGCGGCGGCAAGGCCGGTCTGTTCGGCGGGGCGGGCGTGGGCAAGACGGTGCTGCTCACCGAGATGATCCATAACATGATCAAACACCAGAAGGGAATCAGCATTTTTTGCGGCATCGGAGAACGCTGTCGCGAAGGCGAGGAGCTTTACCGCGACATGAAGGAAACCGGAGTGTTGCCGAACATGGTGATGGTCTTCGGCCAGATGAATGAGCCTCCGGGCAACCGGTTCCGCGTGGGCCACGCCGCGCTGACGATGGCCGAGTATTTCCGGGACGACGAGCAACGCGATGTGCTGCTGCTCATCGATAACATTTTTCGCTTCATCCAGGCCGGAATGGAGGTGTCCGGCTTGATGGGACAAATGCCGTCGCGTCTGGGCTATCAGCCCACGATGGGCACCGAGTTGTCGGGGCTGGAGGAACGCATCGCCAATACCGATACCGGCGCCATCACGTCCATTCAGGCGGTGTATGTGCCGGCGGACGATTTCACCGATCCGGCCGCGGTGCATACGTTCTCTCATCTCTCCGCCTCGATCGTGCTCTCGCGCAAGCGGACGAGCGAAGGCCTTTACCCGGCCATCGACCCGCTCCAATCCAGCTCCCAAATGGCCACGCCGGGCATTATCGGCGAACGTCATTACGGCTTGGCCCAGGACATCCGGCGGACGCTCGCCCAATACGCGGAACTCAAGGACATCATCGCCATGCTCGGACTTGAGCAGCTTTCGCCGGAGGACCGCAACGTCGTCGCCCGCGCCCGCCGCTTGGAGCGTTTTCTCACCCAGCCTTTTTTCACGACCGAGCCCTTCACCGGCCTCAAAGGGAAGCTCGTCAGCCTCACGGACGCGTTGGACGGCTGCGAGAGAATCTTGGGCGATGAATTCAAAGACTTCCCGGAAAGCGCGCTCTACATGATCGGGGCGATTGATGAAGCGAAGAAAAAGGCCCCGTCCGACAAACCCGCCGCCAAGGCCAAGCCCAAGGCCGATCCTCATTCGAACTTCGAGGCAAAATCTAAGCCGGAGGTTGAACATGCCGCCGCCGACACTCATGGATCTTAAGATTCTCCTGCCGTTCCAAATCTTCGCCGAGAAAACCGGCGTGTCCCGCATCGTGGCGGAAACGCGCGAAGGCTCATTCGGACTCTTGCCCCATCGACTTGATTGTGTGGCTGCGCTCGCGCCTGGAATCATGATCTACGAAAATGAAGCGGAGGGCGAGGTTTACGTGGCCGTCGATGAGGGGGTGTTGATCAAGAGCGGCTCGGAAGTGCACGTCTCCGTGCGCAATGCCATTGGCGGAACGGACCTCGGCCAACTGCGCGAGGCCGTGGAGCGGGAGTTTCTTAACCTGAATGAACGGGAGCAGAGCGTCCGCGCGGTGATGGCGAAGATGGAGAGCGATTTCATCCGCCGCCTGGCGGAGTTTCAGCATGACTGAAAAAAAGGTGATCAGGGGCGCGGAAAACCGGACGGCGTTCAGTCGGGAGGTCGGTGCGAAGGCGGCGCGCAAGCTCCAAGCGCGGCGCAACTCCCGGCAGGTCGCCTGGTTCGGCCTGGGCATGATGGGGCTCATCGGCTGGTCGGTGGCGGTTCCCACCTTGCTCGGCGTGGTCCTCGGAATCGGACTGGACCATCGACATCCCGGAAGTCATTCCTGGACACTGATGCTGCTGATCATCGGCCTGGTCATCGGCTGTTTGAATGCCTGGCATTGGGTGGGGAAAGAAGAAAAGGAAATGCAAGAGGACGAGGAGAACGAAGATGAATGAAGCCTGGACGATGGTGTTCGCTTTAGTCACGGGCGTTTTCCTCGGTATGATGTTCTTCGGCGGCTTGTGGTGGACAATTCAGAAGGGGGTTTCATCCCGACGGCCGGCCCTTTGGTTCTTCGGAAGCCTGTTGCTCCGAACGAGCCTGGCCCTGGCCGGTTTCTATTTTCTCGCGCGCGATCATTGGCAGAGGCTGCTGATGGGCCTCCTGGGATTTGTCCTGGCGCGCCTGATCGTAATGCGGCTGACCGGCCCGCCAGTCGGACACCGCGTCTCGCCGGCAAAGGAGGCCAGCCATGCACCTTAGTCCCGATCAGATGATCTTCTGGCAATTTGGATTTCTTAAGCTCAACGCCACCATTGTGTTCACGTGGGGACTGATGTTCGTGTTGGCCGTTGGTTCAAAACTGATTACCCGCAAGCTTTCGGCGGATCTTCAACGTTCCCGCTGGCAAAACCTTCTGGAAATCGTCGTCACTGGCATCGAGAAACAAATTGAAGAAGTCGGCTTGAGTCAACCGCGGAAATATCTCGGCTTTATAGGTACGCTCTTCCTGTTCGTCGCCGCCGCCAGCCTCTGCACCATCATTCCCGGCTACGAGCCGCCGACGGGCTCGCTCTCGACCACGGCGGCACTCGCGCTGTGCGTGTTCGTGGCCGTGCCGTTCTTCGGCATTATGGAGCAAGGGGTGGGCAACTATCTGAAGTCGTATGTGAAGCCGACGTTCATTATGCTGCCGTTTAACATCATCAGCGAGCTTTCTCGCACGCTGGCCCTCTCCGTTCGTTTGTTCGGCAACATGATGAGCGGGGCGATGATTATCGCCATCCTCCTCACGATTATGCCCTTCATCTTTCCGATCCTCATGACGGTGCTCGGCCTGCTCACCGGCATGGTCCAGGCCTACATCTTCAGTATCCTGGCCGCGGTCTATATCGCGGCCGCCACACGAGTCCGGAAGCCCAAGCCTGAACCCGAGGCTGCCCCTTGAAGTATGAACAAGGACTAGAAAAGGAGAACCCATGGATACGATGACGATTATCGCGGTGGCATCCATTATCATCGCCGGCATCACCACCGGTTTCGGCACGATGGGGCCTGCGCTGGCGGAAGGAAGGGCGGTGGCGACGGCGCTCAGTGCGTTGGCCCAGCAGCCGGATGCTTCTGCCACCATCACCCGGACCCTGTTTGTCGGTCTGGCGATGATCGAGTCTACGGCCATTTACTGCTTCGTCGTCACGATGATTCTCATCTTCGCCAACCCGTTCTGGAACCACGTCATAGCAAAAGTCGCAGGAAAGTAGTCCATGCTCATTGATTGGTTTACCGTCGGTGCGCAAGCGCTCAACTTCCTCATTCTGGTGTGGCTGCTGAAGCGCTTCCTTTACAAACCGATTCTTCGGGCTATCGATGCGCGGGAGAAGCGGGTCGCCATGGAACTCGCGAACGCCGACAAGAAAAAGGCCGAAGCTCAAAAGGAGCGCGATGAGTTCCAGCACAAGAACGAGGAGCTCGACCAGCAACGTGCCGCTCTATTGAGCAAGGCGACGAACGAAGCGCAAACCGAACGTCAGCGGCTTCTCGACGAAGCTCGGAAGGCCGCGGCGGTCTTGAGTTCAAAGCTTCAGGAAACCTCGAGAAACGAAGAACATGCCTTGCATCAAGCCGTCCGACGCCGGACCCAGCAGGAAGTCTTTGCGATCGCTCGTAAAGCGTTGATGGATCTGGCCACGACGAGCCTGGAAGAACGCCTGGGCGAGGTGTTTACTCGCCGCTTGCGAGAGATGGACGGCGAAGCGAAAGCGGGCCTCGCCGAGGCCCTTAAGACAGGGTCCGCCCCCGCGCTCGTGCGCAGTGCGTTTGACCTGCCTGCGGAGCAGCGCGCGGCTATACAAAACGCGCTCAACGAAACCTTCTCGGCTGAAATCCGCGTCCGGTTTGAGACCGCGCCGGACCTGGTCAGCGGCATTGAACTCACCACGAACGGGCAGAAGGTGGCCTGGAGCATCGCGGATTACCTGGCCTCGCTGGAAAAGGGCGTCGACGAGCTTATGAAAGAGCAGGACCAATGCGAAGCCAAAGCTGAACCTAAGCCTGAAGCCAAAAACGAGCCTAAGCCTGAGGCCATAGCTGAACATAAAGCTGAGGCCAAAGCCAAATCTAAACCTGAAGATCCTAAACTCGAAACAAAGAGCAAATGAACATGGAACGAGAGAGCCTCCAGAGCGATTTCGACAGAGCGTTTGCCGGAATTAGCCAAGTGCGGGAAGCTTTCATGCCGCAACTGAGGCCACTGGAGGTGGGCACGATCACCAGTGTCGCGACTGGCATCGTAAAGGTCTCCGGCCTTCCCAGCGTGGGCTATGCGGAGTTGGTAAAGTTCCCCGGCGATCTGCTCGGCATTGCGTTCAACGTGGACGCGGATGACATCGGCGTCGTTTTGCTCGGTGAATACTGGCATATTCACGCGGGAGATGAAGTCCGGCGCACGGGCCGGGTCACGGACGTGGCCGTGGGCGATGGACTCTTGGGGCGCGTCATCGATCCGCTCGGTCGGTCACTGGACGGCAAAGGCCCAGTGGTCTCCAGCAAACGCCTGCCCGTCGAACGACCCGCCCCGCCCATCATGGACCGCGCGCCGGTCACGGTGCCTCTCCAGACCGGCCTCAAAGTCATCGATGCGCTCATTCCCGTTGGGCGCGGCCAGCGCGAGTTGATTCTCGGCGACCGCCAGACGGGCAAGACCGCCATCGCGATTGACACCATCCTCAATCAGCGGGGCCAGAATATCGTATGCGTCTATTGCGCCATCGGCCAGCGTGCGTCCGCCGTGGCCAAGACCGTGGCGACCTTAAGGGAAAAAGGCGCAATGGAATATACCGTCCTCGTCGTGACCGAGGGCAACGACCCTCCCGGTCTCGCTTACATTGCACCCTACGCCGCCACCAGCATCGCGGAGTCCTTCATGGAAGCGGGCCGAGATGTGCTGATCGTCTACGACGACCTCACTCATCACGCCCGCGCCTACCGCGAGCTCTCTCTCTTGCTGCGCCGGCCGCCCGGTCGCGAAGCGTTTCCCGGCGACATCTTTTATATCCATTCGCGGCTGCTCGAGCGCGCGACGCACCTGCGCAAGGAACTCGGCGGCGGCTCCCTCACCGCGCTGCCCATCATTGAAACCGAAGCGCAGGACATTTCCGCCTATATTCCGACGAACTTGATTTCGATCACGGATGGGCAAATTTACCTCTCGCCGTCGCTATTCGAATTGGGGGTGCTGCCCGCGGTCGATGTCGGGAAATCCGTTTCTCGCGTCGGCGGCAAAGCGCAGCGCCCGGCCTATCGCGCTGCGGCGGGTGACCTCAAGCTCGCCTACGCACAGTTCGTGGAACTCGAGACATTTTCTCGGTTCGGCGCCCGCCTGGATGAAAATACCCGCACGATCATCGATCACGGACGGCGGATCAGGGCTTGTCTCAAGCAGCCGGAATTCGCCCCGGTTTCCGTGCCCGCACAAATCGCGGTGCTGCTGGCACTGACCGCTGGAATCTTCGACCGCGTGCCGCTTGACCGGATGACGGACGCTGAGGGCGCGCTGCGCAAGGCGGCGGCGGAGATTCCGGCGGAGATGCGTGAGCGATTGGATACCGCCGATCAATTGAGCGACGAGGATCGTAAAACGATTATCGAAATCGCCCGAAAATCATTGGCTCCGTTCCAACCCAAGCCGGAATCCAAGCCCGAGGCCAAAGACAGCCCCGAATCGAAGCCCGAGTCCAAAGCGGAAGCACAAACGGAGGTCAAGCCCAAGCCCAAAGGGGCGCTCGAAGAGAAGTCATGAGCGAAACCACCGCGAGTCTGCGCCGAAAGATCGAGAATGCCGGTGATCTCCAATCCGTCGTCCGCACGATGAAAGCCCTGGCCGCTTCGAGCATCGGACAATACGAAAAATCCGTGCGCGCGTTGGGCGACTACTATCACACCGTGGAGTTGGGGTTGGGCGTATGTTTCCGGGAAAGCGGGCCGGCGCCCTTGATCGGAGAACGCCAAGAACAAAAAGGCGCGGGTGAGATCGACGCGGTCGTATTCGGTTCAGACCAGGGATTGGTAGGCCAGTTTAATGATGTGATCGCCGAATACGCGATGAAGACCCTTGCTCCCTGGCCCGGCCAGCACCGAATCTGGGCGGTCGGTGAGCGCGTTCGTGCGCGCTTGGCTGATGGGGGGTTGCCGGAGGCGGGATTCTTCCCCGTGCCGAACTCCGTCAAAGCCATCACTCCGCTCGTCGGGCGGATTCTCGTGGAGAGCGAGAAGCGCCAAAATCATGGGGAAATCACCGAACTCCACCTCTTCTACAACCGCCCCACGTCCGGGGCGGTTTATGCGCCCGTCAGTCAACGTTTGCTGCCGCTGGACGAAAACTGGCGACGTGGCCTATTTCAACTTCCCTGGCCCACGGCAAACTTGCCCGAGGTCATGGGTGGCGGCATGTCGACCTTGCGGGCGCTCATCCGCGAATATCTTTTCGTCTCGCTCTTCCGGGCTTGCGCCGAATCCCTGGCCAGCGAGAACGCGAGTCGCCTGGCGGCGATGCAACGCGCTGACAAAAACATCGACGACTTGTTGGGAAGCCTCAATGGGACATTCCATCGTTTGCGCCAAAGCGGCATCGATGAAGAGCTGTTCGATGTCATCTCCGGCTTTGAAGCGCTGAGCGGGAATGGGAAATGAGACGTGCCTGCGCCGCGCGCAGAGCGGAAAACAGCTCCCTTCGTCTGTGATATACTATCAGACCGGCCGCCGATCGATTCGAAAGAACGGCGGCCTCGTCCATGCCGATGGACGGCCTGTTCCGATCTCAAATTCCGAACGATAGCGATGGATCGATCAACCCTCACGGAGTCGACGCAAAGGCTTTCGGGGAACGCCCGGAGCCTCGTTCAGACCGCGGTGCTCGGCAGCGCGGCCGCCCTTTCGGCGGTGGCGTTTCTCTTCTGCACGAATTTCCTCTTCGCCCGGACCTTTTTGGCGTTCGCCTCCCGCTCCCGGTCTTTTTTCCTCATCGCCAGCTTCCTGACGATCATGGGTCTGTCGGTCGTCGTCGCTCTCCTTCTCCGTTTCATCGCTCCGGAGGCCGCCGGCAGCGGCATTCCCCAGCTGAAGGCGGCCTATTGGAAGGAAATGGGATACGTGGAATCCCGCGGAGTGGCCGTCAAGTTTGTCGCCGGAGTCTTGAGTATCGCCGGAGGCAACAGTCTCGGGCGCGAAGGGCCTTCGATTTACGTCGGCGGGGGCCTGGCCTCGAACCTTTCGGGTGTTTTCGGCATCTCCCGCCGTGAGCGCCGCAGCGCCGTGGCCGTCGGGGCCGCGGCGTCCCTGGCTTCGGCCTTCAACACGCCGCTGGCGGCGATCACCTTCGTCATCGAGGAGATCATCGGCGATTTCAACAGCCGCTATCTCGGCCGCGTCCTTCTGGCCTCCGTCCTGGGCGCCTTCGTCGTCCATGCCCTGATCGGAGGGCAGCCGTCCTTCTCCCTTCCGACGGTCGAAAGCGTCGGCTGGAGCATGTATCTCGTCGTTCCCATCGCGGCCGCGCTGGCGGCGCTGGGCGGCGTAGCCTTTCAAAAAGGAACCCTAACCTTGCGGCAGGCTTTGCGCCGACAAGAATTCCTTCCTCGATGGGCGCTCCCCATCGCCGGCGGATTTTTGACCTGGACGATCGGCATCGCCATCTTCCTGGCCAGCGGCAAGATCGGCGTGTTCGGTCTCGGCTACCAGGATCTTTCGGCGGCCCTAAACAACAATTTCCCCTGGAAGATCGCCGGCGCCATCGCCGTGGCCAAGCTGGCCGCGACGATCATCGGGTACAGCTTCGGCGGATCGGGGGGGATCTTCGCCCCGGCCTTGTTCATCGGCGGCATGATCGGCTTTTTTACGGCCGGTCTGGCCAATATATGGATCCCGCTTTCCGGGTCCCAGATGATCGTCCTGGCCGCCATCGGGATGAGCTGCTGCCTGGGGGCCATCGTCCGGGCGCCGCTGACCTCGCTCCTGATCGTCTTTGAAATGACCCATCAGTTCGAGCTGATCCCGGGACTTCTGATCGGTTTGATCATCAGCCAAGCCGTGGCCCGGGCGGCCGGCCATCTGAATTTCTATGACGCCCTGCTCGTCCAGGACGGCCATGAGCTGCACAAGATCCGTCCGCCTCTTGATTTGGCCGGCTGGCAGAATTTGCCCGTTTCCGCCGTGGCCAATGCCAAGCCGATCGCCTTGAAAAGCCTGGGGACAAAGGCCATGAAAGAGCTCATCGATCGATATCCGTATGGAAATTTTCCCGTCGTCCTGGACGGCGTCCTGCGCGGATTAAGCACCCGACAGGAGATCGAGGAGGCCATTCTTTCGGGCGAGCCGCCGATTGTCCATCCCGCGGGCCTTTGCTATCCCGACCAGACCATTCAAGCCATCGGCAATGCTTTCGTCGAATCGTCGGTACCCGTACTTGTCGTCGTCGACCGTACGGATGGCGCCCTCAAGGGGATCGTGACGCTCCACGATCTGATCCGCACGCAAGCCGGTTTTCAGCAATAGCCCTTTTATCGATCTCTCCTTCCGTTTCCTAAAGCCTTGGTCAGGTGTTCGAGTTATCCCAGATGCGCAGCCCTTTTGCTCCAGAAAAACCCAAGGAGCGGCCCTCCAGATGGCCGGTGCAACTTCTCGCTTTCAGGAAGCTTCGTGAATGCGCTTGATTTTGCGGCGGGGTCGAATAGAAGGACAGGAATCGACGCTAAAATGGCCTCAGCGGCCATCAATCAATAATCTTGTATTTCTTTTCATCGAAAAGCCTCAAACAGGCATCCACAACTTCAGTCTCATAGAGGATCCCTTTGTTCTTGGAAATCTCTTTCAAAGCCGCCTCAATACCCAAAGAGGCCCTATAGGGACGGTGGGACGCCATGGCCTCCACGACATCGGCCACCGACAGAATCCGTGATTCCATGAGAACGTGATCTCCCGTCAAACCATTCGGATATCCGGAACCGTTCACCCTTTCGTGATGCTCCAGGACGATCCTGGCCACGGGCCAGGGGAAATCAATGTCTTTCAATATATCGTAACCGCTTTGAACATGGGTTTTGATGATCGTAAATTCGAGGTCCGTTAGTTTTGTGGGGTTGCTGAGCATCTCCGCCGGAACGGAAATCTTTCCGAGATCATGGATGGCCGCGGCCATGCGGAGCGCATTGATCCTCTCAAGCGGAAGGTTCATCTCGACGGCTATCGCGCCGGCCAGATCAGCCACCCTTCTTTGATGGCCGGCGGTGTAGGGATCCCTCATCTCGACGGTCATCGAAATGGCCTGGATGGTCGCTTCCAAAGCCTTTTTTGTCCGTTCGTTCTCCAATCGGTGTTCGGTGATATTACGGGTTACGCCGAGGATGCTCACCACTCGCTGATGTTCATCTTTAATAAAGGAAAAAATAACCTCCGTCCACACGGTGCTCCCGTCTTTTCGGATCATCTCCAACTGAAGCGTCCGGGATACGGGAATATCCGCATGTCCCGATTTTTCAATCTCCATGATTTCGGCGAGGTTCCTCCCCGCCAGATCCCAGGAGAGCGGCGTCAACGACTCCCGCGGCGTCTGTCTCAACACCTCCTCCGGTTCATACCCCCTCAGGCTTTTTACGGAAGGGCTGACATATGTAAATTTCAGATTCATATCCAAAACGAAAATAACGTCTTGCACGTTATCGGCCAGCAGGCGATATTTGTTTTCGCTTTCCTTTAGATCCTCCTCCGCCTGCTTCCGTTCGGTGATGTCGGCAAGAAAATTCAAAGTCGCGGGTTTGCCTTCCCAAGTCACCAAGACCGCATTGATCTCCACCCACTTGATACTCCCGTCTTTACTTGTCCACCTGAACGCATATTTGGATGTAGACAAATCGCCTTGGAGGCGTTTCCTGTGATGTTCGCCGACCATGGCCCGGTCATCCGGATGAATAAGCTCGACAAAAGGCATGGCCAGGAGTTCCTGCTTCGAATAGCCGGATATTTGACTCGCCAGGCGATTGACGAACTTCAGCCGGCCGTCTTGTTCGACGACGATGGCTTCGGCGGCGTTTTCCACCAGAACACGATATTTCTCTTCGCTGTCTCGAAGGCCCATCTCCGCCTTTTCGCGCGCGGTGATGTCCTCGATGGCGCCGATCCACTTCACGGGCTTCCCCGATTCATCCCGAACGACGGTACCCCGATCCTGCCAATAAAGAAAAGTGCCGTCCTTCCGTTCGACACGGCACTCTATGGAATACGGCTCCTCGGACTTCAACTGCTTCTGAATCGCCGCCAGAACACGGTCCCGGTCCTCGGAATGGATCCGGCTCGTATACGCTTCCCAAGTCCGGGGGATTTCGTTGGGTTGGTATCCAAGAATTTCATCCACCTTTCCGAGCCACTCTACGTGCGTGCCAAGATCCCATTCATAGATCAGATTCGTGGACGATTCCGCGGCCAGACGATAGCGCTGGCTTTTCACCCTTTCCTGCTCAAGGGCCACCGTCAAGCGGGCGATCTCGGCGGCTGAAAAATCCGCTCCCGGCGCACCTGCTTGGTTTTTCAATCCGTCCGACATGGTCTTCCCCTCCTTATCAATCGCTCAAATTTAAAATAGGGTGGACATACCGTGATGTCAAATAAAGGCGCTTCGTGATCAGGGCCGGGATCCAAGGGCTTCATCCCGCGTTTGATAGAGACTTGGCCTCTTCTCCACAAATCCTTGACAATTCGAAGGGAAAGCCGAGGTATCTTGAAGCCATTGCGTTTCAGGTCTTGGAACGCTCCGGCGGCTTGGCCCGCCAATCTAAAATAGAGGAGGCATCCATGAGAAAACATTTCGTATTGGCCATCTTCGGTTGCCTTATTTTCTCCGGATGCGGCATCGACTTGCCGGATGCGAAAGCGAATGTTGTCTTGAGCTCGGGTCCGTTTTTCCGAGACGGTTCATCCTCCTCTGCGGTCTGGGGGAACGTCAAGAACGTGGGCAATTGGGGCGCCCAATTCATAGAGGTCTATGGTTATCTCTGTGACGCGGCCGGCAAAAAAATTGCCACGGGCGGAGCCACTTTTAATTATCTCGGTGCCGGCCAAACGTACGCGTTTTCCGCCGATTTTCCTGACGAAGATCGGACCATTCGGAATAAAATGTATTCTTCAAGAACGGTCTGCAAAATAACGTGGAAAGAATATCAATCGGAATAGGGTTTCCCGGCCGAGCCTAACTCTTCCGCTAAGTCCGGCCGCTCTTCCTCCTCTTGATGAACTCCGCGGCGGGGTCCCGTCCGGCCGCAATATGCTTTTCGTTCCATTCGTGCTGAGCGCGCAGGGCGCGCCAGCGCTCATTTTGTCCCTCGTATTGCGGATGGGGATTCTCCTCGCCTTTCAGCCAGAAACGGAACCAGTCCACCGATCCCTGCATCGAACCGGCCCGCTGCAGCGGCAGCTCCAGGACGTGCTTTCCTTCCGGAAAGAGGACCAGCTCCACGGGCTTCCCCTGGACGATAAGTGCCGAGTAAAATTCCGCGGCCATGGAGACCTTGTTGTTATATTGCATGAGCAGCGGCGTCCGCACGTTCCGGGCCGAAAAAGCCGGAGCGTAATCCAGCCAGATCTTCAAGGTTTCTCCATACGGCGGCCCGCCGTACATGGCCGCCATGCCCGAACGTAGGTTTTTGTCGCCCAGATAGGTCCCATAGTTGTAAATGCCCGAGTCCGCCGACACTGCCGCGGCCCACGTTTCCTTCGAGTGGGTGAGGGCAAAATCCACGGTCCAACTTGTCCGGCTGAAGCCCATGAGTCCGACCCGCTTCGGATCGATCAACCCAAGCCGATCCAGTTCCCGTTTGGCCGTCTCGAATGCATCCATCGCCCGGAACGCTTCGGAGATGCCGCCGGGCAGCTTCTCCCATGATCCGCGGGGAAAGGGACCGACCGCGTCTTTCAGCATCAGGACGATGAACCCGCAGCCGGCCAGAGCCTGCGGCGCGAAGTTGGCCTTCAGATCGTCGTTGCCCCCGTGAATGAAGGCCTCATCCCAAGACTTGCACATGATCACGCACGGATAGCGCCGGCCCTTCTCATAGCCGACCGGGTAGATCAAATAGCCCCAATTCCGAATCTCGTTGCCGCCGGCCCATTCTATTTTTTGGACCTGCCCGAGCATCTGCTCCCGCAGCTCGGGATTGATCTCCGTCAAAGCCGTTTGATGGCCCGTTTGAGCATCCAGAATCCACAGGTCCGGCGGCACCGTCGTCGTTTGATGGATGCCGACAAAGCGGCGCATCTCGCCCGGCGCCGCCGCCAGGCCCGTCAGTCCGGAGGCGGGCAGTTTCGTCCGCCGCTCCTCCGTCCAAGCGCCGGCCGCGCTGTCGGCGCGCCGCAGCGTCACCAGATCGCCGTTGCGGAGCCTGACGACCACCCGCCGGGCCTTCTCATCAAAGGCCAGCATCGCTTGGGGCGTCTCCTGCATCACGCGTTCCGCGGCGCCCGTTGCGGCGTTGATGGCGAAAAGATGCTGCGGCCGATACGGCCCCTCCAGCGTCTCGCCGACAGAGCGGCCGTCGCCAACGGGGCTCGGACCGCAGGCGAGGTAGAATGCGCTGTCGTCGCTCCATAAAACCGCCAGGCCCCATAGATGATCGCTGATACAGCCGGCGTCGAGGGCCAGCCAGAGCGGAATCCCGTCCTCGCTCGGCCCGGATCGCGAGGGAGAGCTGGGAATGATCGCCGGCAATTCCGCCCGCACTAATTCGTTCGGGGGGATGACGAAGCCTCGTTCCGGCCAGAGGCGGAAAGCCGGATCTTTTGACCAGGCGGAGGGGTAGGGAATCGCTTCCCCCAAGGCCATGAAGCTCGCCTGCCGTCCATCGGCCGAGATGGCGGGCCGCATCAGCCCCAAAGACCGTCTGCCGCCGAACACGGTCATCGTCCCACCGCCCGTGTCCGACGCTATGAAAGCCGTGCGCGCGGTCTTGTTTTTCCCCGTGCCCCGGGCGTCGATATCGAGCAGGAAATCATTCTCGGTGATGACCACTCCGCGAGGCGACGCAAAACGGTCCGCCTGTTCTTCGTCCGGCACGCTCACCAACATCGCCAGCCGCCGGCCATCCGGCGTGGCGGCGAATTCCGCGACATCGAGTTCGCCGGGACTCAGGGGTGAAGGTTCGCCGGACTCCTGATCGACGCGCACCACACGGCCTTTGTTTCCGTCGGGACGGCACAGAACGAGGATGCGCCGCCCGTCCGCGAGCCATTGCATTTGGAGGATATCCCTTGTCCGAAGCACGGTTTTTCCGCAATAACGGGGCTGATCGGTCACGACGGTTTCCGGCAGTTCGCGGACATAGACCACCGCGTCGTTGCGGTTTTCTTTCAGGTTGGGCTCGATCAGCACGTAGGCGACACGCTTGCCGTCAGGAGAGACCGCCGCCGGTTTTTCATCCAGAAACGTGCGTAATTGAACGGAATCCTCCACGGTTGCCGCCCGGCGGCCGACCGCTTTTGGGGATGATGATTGCGCGATAAGGGCGCCCGACAGTCCGAAGATAATTCCCAGGCAAGCCAGACAACGGACGGAGATGCGCATGGATTATCCGCCCCAATCCCGTCGTTTGGATTGGGCCACCAGGATCCGGCCGAGCCTCTTGTGTCCCGCCTTCAGGTACCAGCGGGCCCACCAGGAAGTCACGTCGCGGGCGGTCCAGGTCTCGATGTGTTCCTGCAGCTCGGCCAGGGCTTTTTCCGCGGCCTCATCGAATTGTCGGGCTTGGGCTTCGTCGAACGGCATCTTCCTCTCCTCAAAAGACATAACCGAGGCGAACCGCCAACCGAGTCCCGCCAAGGTCCGCGGCGATGGCGGCCGGCTTCACCTTGATAGACGCATAATCCCCGGCCAAATCTATCAACAGCCCGGCGACGATGGGAAGATAAAAACCGGCTTGTCCGATGATTCCGACGTTTGTGCCCTGGGCCACGCCGATGGCGTTGGCCTCCCGATAGGCGCAGGCGGCGGCTCCGATCCCCGCATATAGGCGCAGGGGACCCGCCGCGGCCCGCAATTTCAGCCCGCCGCCGAAGGTGGTCAGACGCATGGTCGTGGATTCCGCGGTGACGGGCAGGCGGCCGCTCTTCCGATAGCCGTTTCCGAAAGCCCAGAAGTCCAGGATTGAAACGAGCTTGAGGTTCATCTCGGCGTTCCAGCCCGTGCCGTTCCCGTAAATCTTCTTGAGCGACGACTCGGCCGGATAAAAATAGCCTGCTCCCGCCTTGACGGAGAAGGCGTCCCTGGGCGCGGCGCCGACATGGGAGACGGCCGCGGCGGCCATTAAAAGCAAAACGATCGCGGATTTCCTCATCATGGCGCTTTCACCTGGGCCGTGGCGCCGTCCCCGGGGCGGCCGCCGTTATCCACGGCTTTGAGGATGTACGTGTAGGCGGCGGACTTTTTCACGTTTTTATCCATGGCCGTGAGCGTCTGCGTATCGAATTCGCCGATCAGCGTCCAGACCGATCCGTCCTGGCGATACAGGCGGTAGGACTGGATGTCGCGATTATACGGATGGGCTTCCCAGCTCAGGACGTTGATGTACTGTTCGAGCAGCGTGGAGCTGTTGTTTTTCTTGATCCCGGAAAAATTCGGGGGCGCGTGGGGGATCAGGACGACGCCGATCTGATCGGAGGCCGTCTGCCCGATCGTGTCGGTAGCCACCGCTTTCAATGTGGTGGCCCCGTTGTAAGAGGCCGATGAGTCCCAGGATGTCTGGTAAGGGGAGGCTGTCATCCGGGTGACGAGAACGGCGCCGACGTAGAATTCAACTTTGCCGACACCGTGGTCGTCGGAGGCCGCGGCCGTAAACGGCACCATTCCCGAAACGAGCGCGCCCGCCGCAGGAGCGGTGATCGAGACGGTGGGCGGGTGGTCGGAACCGCCGCCGCCGGCCGGAGCGCCGTACATGGCGTAGAAGCCGGCCCGTGCGTCGGCGTCGATCGAGCGTTGAATGCCGGCATAATAGGCCTGCATGATGCCTGACGAGCTGTGATCCAGGCCGACGACATGACCCATCTCATGCAGGGCGACGGTTTCAACATCGTAGCTCCCGCCAGTGATGGACCAGGTCTGGGCGTCGTTGAAGACGATGTCGTTTTCGAGGATCGTGGCGCCGCTGGACCATGTGTAGGTCGTGGCCAGCGTAGAGGAGGCCCCCTGGTCCTGCCAGCCGATGGTGTTGGCGCCGTCGTAATGGTAGCCCACGACCGCCGTCGGCCCTTGATAGGTCATCCGGAACCCGGACGGATTAAGGGCGCTCCACGTCGCGGCCGCGCTCAGGACCGAGGAAAGCTGTCCGCTGATCTTGGCCGAGGCGAGGTTCACCGTGAATCCCATGTTCGTGCCGGTCGGCCATTTGACACCCATGAGGACATAGGCCGAAGCGGCCCCGGCTAAAAGGAGGCAGGCCGAGAGAATCCGGATGCGGCGCCGTCTCATGGGGTCCTCCGGGCCGCGGCCGGCCGACGGAGCAGCGTTTTGATCCGGGCCGTCAGTTCGATAAGCGGCAGCGCCGTGTCGTCGGATTCATCCACGGCCAGCAGCCGGTACCCTGCTTTTCGGGCCAGTCCGTCCTCGCCGATCGAATATTTGCCCTGGGCTTTATCCAGCATTTCGTAAACCGGCGCCGGGCTGTTCAAGACCAGGATGGAATTGGCGCCGGAAAAGCGGGCGGGGAGGGGCTTCAGAAAAAGAAGCACCGTCTCGTCCGCCGCGAATGCCGGTTCGTCCGAGACCGTCAGGCGGAGATCGCCGACCTGGCCTCCCGGCGTCTGGACGGCGATGCGCCGGAACACAGCCCGCCCTTTGATCGTCTCCCGGACTTCGATCGTCGTCAGGGTGACGATCAAGCTGTTGTCCAAGCTCCAGGACGAGCGGGCCTCGATCACCCGGCCGAGGAGGATCAATTCCGCTCCGCCGGCCAGATCGGCGAGGGACGCCTTGACCATCAGGCCCGAGGCCGACAGGCCGAGCGCGAGAACGCCCAGCGCGGACGCGGCAAAACGAAATGTCTTCTTCATGAACCTGCCTTTCCCGGATTCAGTGAAGATCGGGGATGTCGAATTCGCCGAGCCGCAGCGGGTAGCGCCCGTATTCCCGGACCAGCTCGACGAGGAATTCATAATTCGCCGCGGAGACGTTGGCCGGCACCGAATGATCCGACTGGACGATGTATCCGCCGCCCTTGGCGGCGTTGAGCTTGGTCAGGACCATGCGCCGGATGTCCTCTCGCGAGCCCTCGGCCCAGGTGAGAACGTCCATGTTGCCGCAGAAACCCAAGGCGTGGCCGTAGCGGCGGCGCAGATCGACCACGTCCAGGCCGGCTTTGGCCTCCAGGGGATTATAGGCGTCAATACCGGTCTCGATGAAGTCGCCGAAGATCCGCGAGACGTTGCCGCAGCCGTGATAGATGACGGGCAGGCCGTGGGCGTGGCAGACGTCGACGATTCTCTTGACCACGGGCTTGAAGTGGCGCCGCCAGTAGTCGGGCGAGAAGAAAAGATCCTTGCGGTAGGCCACGTCGCCCCAGATGACCATGCCGTCGAGCATCCCACCGGCGGCGGCGATCTGGGCTTCGGTCAGGCCGACGGCAAAGTCGCCGAGGCGGCGGACGAACGCGCCGATCTCCTCGGGATAGAGGCCGATCCAGAGCATGACCGCCTCCGATCCGATGATCCGCCAGAGCATCTCCTGGGCTTCGCAGACGCTCCCGTAGACCGGAAAGTCGGGATGGAAGGAGCGGACGGTCTCGATCCAGGGCGGGGAATTGCGGGCGAAGCCGTCCCCGACGCCGGCGATCTGGTTGTCGCCGGAACTGAGGAAGCGGCGATCGTCGGCCGGATCGTCGAAGCGGAAAGCGGCCATCTTTTCGGGGGTGTCGGTTTCGAATCGGAGGAAGGACGGCATGGGGTCGGCGAACTGCTTGCGGACGACCGCCTCGAATCCGGTCCGGACGATGATATGGCCTCCGGTCTCCTCGATGATGTCGAAAGGCCGGATGTGGGGATCCATGTTGGGGACGGTGGAGATCCAATCCAAGTCGTAGTGCCGGTAGATGTCGGCCCCTTCGGGCAGCCCCAGCTCCCGGCGCCAGCGCTCAAGGAAAGAGCCCCAGAAGAAATCGCTGATCGGGACCCGGTCCGCCTCCTGGTGGCGGAGAGTCTTGTTCATGCGGTCCAGCTTGGCCAGGCCGTTCGGCGTGCGGATGAAATTCATTTTTAGTTTTTGACCGCGGCCCAAACCGCGGCCCGGGTAAGGGTTTTCATGGATTCAGTCTATCAAACTTCGCCCCCCGTGTCTCGGAGGATGGCGTGTGATATCGGGGGGAGATTTGTCGTATATTGGAAGAGGATACCCCACCATGCGAACAACGAAACAACGAATGATTTTGCTCCTTCTCCTAGCCGGCGCGGCCCTGGGGCCGGCGTGCTCGCGGTCGAAGCCTTTCCAGGCCAAGACGTCCACCGAGTCCGGCATTCCCGTGGTCATGAACCCGGGCCGGCCCCTCCATCAAAAGGTGCTCCTGCGGTTGACCGCGGAGAAGAGCTTCGACGGCCGCGAGGGCGGGGAGGGGCCGCTCCCGGCGATCGACAGCTTCGCCGTGGACCGGGACGGGACGGTCTTCGTCTGCAGCGAGAAGGCGGCCTTGATCAAGACTTACTCCGCCGCGGGCGGCTTCTTGGGTTCATTTGGAACTTCGAACCCGGACGCCGGCGATCTGGAGCGGCCCCAGATCGTCGGAATCACCCGGGACGGGGAGCTCGCCGTCGAGAGCAGCGGCCATGGAATGCTCGTCTTCTATTCCCGCGAGGGCCGCCCGCTGCGGACGATCTCCTTGGCCGCCCTGAACATCTTCCGGCTGGGGGTCGATTCGCGGGGACGCATCCTGATTCACAGCTATCGGTACGTCCGGCCGAACGTCCTTTACTACCTGCGCCTCTACGATTCCGGGCTCGAGGAGATCAAGACCTACGGACAGTATTGGGAGCCCCAAAGCGTCGGCAACGATTTCTATGCCTATCTTCCGATCCTGTGGTGGGCGATCGACGGGCGGGACGGGGTCGTCTACGGCTATCCCCAGCGGTACGAGCTCAAGGTGTTCGGTCCCGACGGCGCGCCGTCGAGAATCATCCGCAAGGAACACGTCCCTCCGGCTCTTACCGAAAAGGAAAAAGCCGATTACCAAAAGGAATATGCCAACGCTCCATATATGCGGATCCATTTTCCCGACGTCCATTCGGCTTTTCAGAAATTCACCGTCGACGAAAAGGGCTGGATCTTTGTCATGACCTGGGGCCGCGCGGCCGGGGCCGCCGGATACTGGTACGACGTCTTCGATGAGAACGGCATCTACACGGCGCGCATCACCCTGGCCAGCATGCCTCAGCTCTGGGCGGGCGAAAGGCTCTATACGCTGGACGCCGATCCCACAGGGACGCCCATCCTGGTCCGGCATCGATTCGAATGGATTTTACACTGACGCCGGAGGTATGATGCCGTCCATGAGCCCCCGGATCTTGGTGCTGGGCCTCGACTCGGATGAGGACTACCTGAGCACGTATACGAAAGCCGTTGCCGCCGCCGGGGGTGATGCCGACCGACGTTGGCTGGCGGCACCGATGCGGCGCGAGAGAGCTCTTATCGAAGGTTTCCTGGCCGCTTATGACGGCGTCATCCTTCCGGGGGGCGAAGACATCGATCCGCGTCATTATGGGGAGGGCCCCCGTCCTGAGCTGGGCGAGACGAACGCGGAGCTCGACCAAGGCCAGATGGCCGCTGCCCGCGTCCTGCTGCGGTACAGCATTCCGGTCTTGGCCATCTGCCGCGGAATGCAGCTCTTGGCCGTCGCGGCGGGCGGGGGGCTGATCCAGGACCTGCCTTCCCAGAAGCCCTCCCCGATCAAGCACAACGTCAAGAATCCAAAGGATTTCCTGGCCCACGAAGTCGATGTCGAGCCGGGCAGCCGGCTGGCGGACCTGAGCGGGGCGGCCCGGTTTGCGGTCAACAGCCGGCATCACCAGGCCGTCCGCGAGACTCCGGGGGAGAGCGTCGGTCCGTTCCGGATCGTGGCTCGGGCCGCGGACGGCGTGCCGGAGGGCATGGAGGCCGTCGGTCATCCTTTTCTGGTCGCCGTGCAGTGGCATCCCGAGAACCTCGTCTTCGGAAACGCGCAGGCCATGGGATTATTTCAAGGCTTTATCGAAGCGGCCCGCGAATGCTCCGCCGTCTGAATCCCCTCGATGGCCGGGCCGGAGATCTAAAGTCATCCGCAGTGAACTTTTCGGCCGGAATTTCGTTTATTGTTTAGAGGAGAGTGACCATGAACGCTTCATCCGGAAAAACCCTGGGGATCATCCTTGTCGTCCTGCTCGTCCTGATGATCGCCTGGCCGCTCAAATACGTGCTCTTCGCCCCGGTCGGCCTGTTCGATTCGATCTTCCACGGCGGCCACGGCCTCCACCTCGACCATTCCGGCTGGTGGCCGTGGGTGGGTTTTGTCGGCTTCTTTGGCCTGGCCGCCCTGGCTCTCTGGATCGCCGTCATCGTCTGGGTCTACAAGGACGCCGAAAAGCGCGGCATGAACGGCGCCTTGTGGGCGCTTCTGGTGTTCTTCCTGCATCTGATCGGGCTGCTGATCTTCGTCCTGGTCCGCGGCGATCATCCCGTGCGAAGCGGGGGACCGCAGGCGGCCCCGGCGCCCCCGGTCTGCCCCAAGTGCGGCAAGCCCGTCGACCGGTATCATTCCTTCTGCCCGGCCTGCGGCGAGCGTCTCCAGCCCCGTTGTCCCAAGTGCGGCAAGGACGTCCAGGTCGGCTGGCAGGCCTGCCCGAGCTGCGGCGAAAAGCTCTGAATTCCCCGGAGCGGGCGCGGCGTCTCAGCGGCCCCGCCAGTGCCAGGGCCTGGCCGGGACGATGCGCGTCCCGTCAGGCGCGATGATGGCGATATCCCGCCGCCCCCGGTCGAGAACTTCCATCATATAGACGATTCGCGGCCGATCGACGGGCACAAAGCCGGGAACAGCTTTCACTTCTTGGAGGACCGCTTCCCGGAACGTTCCCCCGGGACAGGCTTTTGAGGCGGCCTGGGCGATCACGGGAGGCAGATCCCCTTGGGAAACCGGAGTGACCGTATAGAGAAGGATCCCGTCCGGGGTCACCGGAATCGTTTTCAATTTTCCCTGTTGGCCGATTTCCACGTCAAAATAGACCGTCTCGACCGTCCCCGATTGGTCGTTGAAGACCGTGGGTTCGATGGTCTGGACGATCGCGCCCGGATATTCCCGTTTGACTGCTTCAACCGCGCGAACCGCCTCGGCCGGGATCGGGATCTCCTTTTCCTTGACCTGGGGCGGGGGAAAGAAGGGATCGTTGGCCGCTTCAGCTAAAGCGCTGGAAATTGCGGAAGGGGAAGTTTGAACGGTCCCGTCGGAACGGATGTCGAGCTTGGTTAGCCGGCCGTCTTTCATCAAGGTCAGGCCATAGATCAGGCGCGGCGTTTCGGCGGCGATGAACCGGAGCGTCCCCCAAGTCTCCCGGCGGCTGATCCCGACGAGGGCCTCCGCCGGCCAGGTTTCCTTCAACGTTTTGACAACTGCGGCGGGGACATCCTTGGATTCGACCGGAGCGACGATCCGGACGAGAAGGCCGCGCGCCGTAAGGGAGGCCTCGGCGATATGGCCGCCGGTTCGAAAGCGGACGATCCAGTAAAGCCGCTCGCCGCCCAGCGTCCCGCCGGGATCGCCGGATCCGGGTGAGCGCACGTTTTCAATGACGGCGCCCGGAAAACGGGTTCGCAGCGCCTCCGCGGCGCCGCGCGCTTCGGGCGGAATGCGCTGGGCCGGCCAGGCCGCCGCCGCGGTCAACCCCACGAGCAGAATCCATGGCTTCATCGCTTGCTCCTTTGGAGCGCGAAAAGAGAGAACTCCGGTTCCTATTCGGCGTACTTGAGCTCGAGGACGACCTTGAAGAAGTCCTTGAGCAGCAGGCTCGTCCAGTTGGTCTCGTCGATCAGCCGGCGGGTCGTGGCGAACGAGCAATAATTCCGCCACTCGATGACGTCGCGCCGCTCGAACACGTCGACCTTGAAGACCACCCGGTCGATGGATTTGAACTTCCGGTAGAGCGCCTGGATCTTAGGGGCCATGTCGGGGCCGATGCGCTCTTCCAGGCCTTTCTTGCGGGCCTCATAGAAGTGATAGGTGACGACAAGCTCGTTCTCGCCTTTGGCCAGATCGACGATCCCCGAATTCTCGGCTTCGCCTTTACCCAGAATCCCATAGAGGGCTTCGAGGGTCGGCTCTTCGACGGCCGGGGCGGCGACTTTCTCGGCGGCGGGCGCCGGGGCGGCGGCCTTTTCCCCGCCCTGGCACGCGGCCAAGGTCAGGGCGGCCAGAACGGCCAGCCCCAGCAGAGCGGAAACGCTCATGGATCGATGCTTTTTCATTCTTTTTCTCCTTCAGCCGGTTCTGCCGCCATTGTAGGTAACCGGCCCGCTCAAATCAAACGTTTTTAGAATGGCCCGTTTGATTTTAGGTTATTATCTTCGAACGATCTCAAGCGAAACGAGAGGGAAACCGACCATGAAATCGCTCAAAACCATTCTGCGGGCGGCCCTCATGCTGGCCCTCGCGTTGCCGTCTCTCGCCGGCCCGGCCCTGGCTCAGCGGAACGCCGATCGCCCCATCCGGGTGCCCGGCCTTCCCCGATTCACCATCGCGGTCGGCGGGGGCGCGGCGTTCGCCGAGGACCATCACGCCCTGGCCCAGCTTCTGGCCGAGCTCCAGTACAATTTCACGCCCCGGTTCCGGCTGGGTCTCGGCCTGGGATATCTCTCTTCGGGCGGCCACGGCGAACAGCGCGGCCGGGACCGTTGGACGAGTCCTTTGGACGGTTTGCACCAGAGTGGGATGACGCTGATCGAACGGCTTCTCAACGGGCCGTCGACGGAGCAGGGCCGGGATTTCCGGCTGGTGCCGATCAGCCTCAACGCCTATTATGTCCTGCGCCTGGCTCGCAAATGGGACGCCTTCCTTAGCGGCGGGGCCAGCTATTATCTGGGCACATTCTATGGAGACTCCTCCCGGCTGGGCAAGAACGCCCTGGGCGGCCAGGCCGGCCTGGGAGTGGAGTTCCGGCTGAACCCGCGATTGAAGCTGGTGGCGGAGGGCGCCTATCGCTTCGTTTCCTTCAATGGGTTGAAATTCCCCCGGCCGCTCGGCGTTCTGGATTCGCTGGCCGCCACCTCCGGCTTCGGAAACCTGTTGTATTTCCTGGCCCCATTGCTCCAACCCAAGCCCGTCGACGTGCGTCTGAACGGCTTCAGCCTGACGGCGGGCGTCCGTTTCGGCATCTAGGGCCGCAAGGCGGTTTATGACGTCGGCGGACTGTGGAACCTTCAAGAAAGGAGGCGACTGTCTTAGGCGCCCTATTCCGCAGCCACGTTAAGGGGACATCTTGACTGGGCTTAGACAACGGCGGGCCGGGGATGGATCAGGTTTCCCCAGGATATTTCAACCCCCAGGGGGCCCGGATGCGGTCCAGGGTGCGCATGATGGCCAGCGTTTCGTCGAGGGGCATGTCCGCGCTTTCCATCCGGCCCTCCCGGAGGCAGCGCATGGCCTCCTCGGCCTCGTAGTTATATCCGTTGCCGAGGAGGGGAAATTTAAAGCCGCGGGCTCGATGACCGGCGGCCGCCTTCTTCAGCGGGGCCAGGAAGGGGAGACGGGCCGCGCGCTTCATCCAGTCCGGCCGGGGTTTGGAGGCCGGGCCCGGCAGATTCTTGAGGACGACCGAGAGGCGCTCCGGCCGGAAGATGGGGGGCTGGACGTGAATCCGGCCGCGCGTGCCCATGACCACCGCGCCGCTGGGCGCATCCGCCGCCAGGGTGAAGTGAAGGACGGCCATCCGGCCGTCTTCATATCCGAACAAGGCGGCGGACTTCTCGTCCACTCCGGTAGGGCCCAGCACGGCCAGGCTCTCGATTCGGCTCGGCGGGCCGAACAGCCAATAGGAGAGGGAGATCGGGTAGATGCCCAGGTCGAGGAGCGCCCCGCCCCCCAGGGCCGGATTGAACAGCCGTCCGTGCGGATCAAACGCGGCGGGGAATCCGAAATCCGCCTCCATCATCCGAACCTCGCCGATCAGCCCGTCGGCCAGGAGCCGGCGAAGCTCCCGGACGGCGGGGATGAAGCGCATCCACATGGCCTCCATCAGGAAGAGGCGCCGGGAGCGCGCCGCATTGATCATGCGCCCGGCTTGGTCCGCGTTCAGGGCGAAGGGTTTCTCACAGAGGACGGCCTTGCCGGCGGCCAAGCACATGAGGGTGTTTTGGCAATGAAGATTGTGGGGCGTGCCGATATAGACGATGTCGACGTCGGGATCGGCGGCCAGGGCTTCGTAGCTTCCGTGGCGGCGGGGGATGCCGAGGCGCGCGCCGAACCGCTCCGCGGCGGCGGAAGTCCGCGAACCGACGGCCGCGACCTCGGCGTCCGGGCAGAAGCGCAGGCCCCGGACGAACGAATCCGCGATCGATCCCGTGCTCAGGATGCCCCAGCGGATCTTCGGATTCATGCGGGTTTCCTTTAAAAACGCAGGGACATGCAGGTCAGCCCGCCGTCCATCTTGCGCACTTCGCTGACATCGATTTCCTGAACGGGAATCCCCAGCGCGGCGATCTTTCGACGAACGGACGGGAAGCCGGCCGGCAGGAGGACGCGGCCGTTGACGCGCAGGACGTTGGCCGCGTAACACTCGTCCGGCTCCAGGACCAGGAGGCTGTAGCCGCGAAAGGCGGCCGCGGATTTGAGATCCGGCGTCACGATCAGCCGGCCGTCGCCCAGGTCGTTGACGCTGGATTTCAAATGCAACCCGGCCGGAACGGGAACAATCGTCCAGGCCTCGCCGTGCGAGGACAGGAGGGCGCCCAATTGCCGGGCCCCCTCCTCGTTGGTCCTCTCGGATACGCCGATAAACCAGCGCCCGCCGGCCTCGAGAACGTCGCCGCCTTCGAGGGTTCCGGGCGCCTCGATGCGGGCGACCGGCTTATAGCGGGCCAGAACAGGGGCCAGGCTTTCCTCCTCGCCGCGCCGGGACGCCGCCCCCGGCCGGGTGATGACGGCGATTGGGGAGGCGATGACGGCAGGATCCTCGACGAAATAGGCGTCCGGGAAGCCGGGCGCGGGCGGAAGACGGACGATTTCGAGGCCCGCCGCGGCCAGCGCCCGGGCGTAGGCTTCGTGCTGTCGCGAGAGGAGCGCCGGATCCGGCGGGCCCAGGCCGGCCGTGGTCAGCCCGGCCGCGCTGTCGGGCCCGGGGGTGCGGATGATGGCGGTTTTGAAGGTGTCTGATCGGTTCATGGCGGCCCGGCTGCCGATGATATCCCAGCCTCGATCGGCGGGTCAAACTATGTTTCAATAAGGGTCTGCCAACCTCCCGCCGGTTGGGCCCGTCTCTACTATGGAATGAAGATGAACCCGGAAAGAGAACTCGACCTCGGGCTGGAGGTGCGCCTGCGGCAGGGCGATCCGGACGCCTTCCGCCAGCTGGTCGAGGCGTACAAGCGGAAATTCTACGGCCTGGCCTATCAGTACACCCGCAACCATGCCGACGCCGAAGACGTCTCCCAGACCGCGTTCATCAAGGTCTTCCGATCGATCGGCACGTTCAAGGCCGGATCCAGCCTGAACGCCTGGCTCTACCGGGTCGTGGTCAACACGGCCATCGATCACATCCGCAAGCGTTCGTTTTATCCGGAAACACTGGCCCGGCCCGAAGAAGCCGGGACGGCGTCGGGCTCTCCGGACCCGGCCCGGTCGGCGGAAGCGGCCCTGCTCAGGAAAAAGCTCGACGCGGCGCTCGAGCGGATCTCGGAACGGGAGAGGACGGCCTTTCTTCTGCGCTTCGATCACGGCCTGAACCTTCAGGAGATCGCCGATGTGCTGGACGTGTCCGTCGGGTCGGTCAAGAGCTATCTTTTCCGCTCGGGGCGCAAGCTGCGCCGCGAGCTCGCGGGTGCGGGTTTGAGACTGTCCGAGGAGGTTCCCCATGCATGAATGCCGCCGTCCGCGAAAGCTGATGCGGGAATGGCTGGCCGGCACGCTCGATGCCGCCGGCCGCGAGACCCTGGAGCGGCATGCCGCCGGCTGTCCCGCGTGCCGGGAGGAATGGCGGGGCCTGCGGGAGGTCGTCATGGGAACCGAAGAAAAGTCGACGCCGGACCCCGGTCCGGAATATTGGGACCACTACTGGGATCGTCTCCAGGCGCGTATGACGTCCGAAGCGCCTTTGGAATCCGTGCATAAGGCGGCGGGCCCGGCCGCTTTCGGCCGTCGTCCGCTCTTTCGCCGGTTGGCGCTGCCGTCCGCCGCGGCGGCGCTCATCGTTGCCGGAATCTTCGTCGGCCGCTGGAGCATCCGTCCTCAGCGATTTTCGGGCCCGGGCGTTGTCAGCGTGGCCCAAGCTTCGGATCTCGACGTCCGCACGGACCGCTATCTCGACCGTTCCAAGCGGATCCTGCTGGCCCTGGTGAACGACGTTCCGGCCGATAAAGACGTTTACGGGCTGGACCTGCCCGCTCGGAAAAGCGCTTCCCGATCGCTGGTCCGGGAAGCCTCCGACCTGCGCGGCGATCTTGGCAAGGCCAGGAAACGCCGCCTGGAGCGGCTGGTCTCGGATCTCCAGACCATCCTGATGCAGATCGCCAATCTCAAGTCCGAAGCCGGCCTGGAGGACGTCGATATCATCCGTTCCGGCATCGAGGGCCGGGACCTCATTTTCCAGATCAACCTGGCCCGGATGCGGGGAGCATCCGGAGATTCCGCATCCGCGGCCGCGGTTTCCGCGAAACCGGCGGCGCGAACGTTTTGAAAATTCAGCCTGCAAAGGAGACCTCTTCCATGTTCAAAGAAAAAAAACGATCGCTGTTCCTTCTTCTCCTGGTCCTGGCCTGCGCGGCCGCGGCCGGCGCCGCGGTCCAGATCAGCGGGCCCGCCGACGGAGGCCAGACCGAAGACGCCAAGTCCTATAGAGCCGCCTACAACCTCGTCCTTCAGGAAAAATGGCCCGAGGCCGGCGCCGCCCTGGCCGCGTTCCTGGGCCGGTTCCCCAAAAGCGAATGGGCCGACGATGCCCGGTTCTGGAGCTGCCACGTGCTGGAAGAGCAGGGCAAACGGGAAGAGGCATTCCGGGGATACCAGGAGTTCCTGAAAGCCTATCCGGAAAGCGAGTGGGCCGACGACGCCCGGACGAACCTGGTCGCCTTGGGACGCCTGCTGGCCCGGACCGGGAAGCCCGAATACGAAGCGGTCATTAAAACCCTGGGCGCGGCCGACGACGAGGACGTGGCCATGGCCGCGCTGTATGCCCTCAAGGACATGGGCGACGAAAACGCGGTCCAGACGCTCTTCGGCCTCTATGACCCCAAAGGCAAGCCCAAGCTGCGCGAGCGGCTGGTGGCCGTCCTCGGGGACACCGACAATCCCAAGGCCATGCAGAAGCTGATGGAGATCGCCAAGGCCGATCCTCTTCCGGAAATCCGGGAGCGGGCCCTCGAGGCGATCGGCTCGAAGAAGACGCCCGAAGGCCTGCGCTTCCTTAAAGAAGTTGTCCAGAACGATCCCTCGGCCGAGATCAAGCAGATGGCCTTGTCGGCCCTGGCCGACAGCGAGGATCCCCAGATCGTGCCCTATCTGAAGCAGATCGCGCTCACGGCCAAGGACGAGGAGATGATCGGGGCCGCCCTCCGGGGCCTGGGCCAGTTCGACAACGCCGAGGCCTTGGCGGCCCTGCAGCAGATCTTGAAGGAATCCAAGTCCACCGAGCTGCGGACCGAGGCCCTGCGGGCCCTGGCCGAACGCGAACACCCCTTGGCCATATCAGCCCTGCGCGACCTGGCCTTGAACGATCCGGACGCTGAAATCCGCCGGACGGCGGTCATGCTCATCGGCGAACGGAAGGATCCCCAAACGTTCGAAGCCCTGAAAGGCATCCTGGCCGCGTCTACGGACGTGGAAGTCCGAAAGGCCGTCCTCTTCGCCGTCCATGAGAGCGGCGGGGCGGGCGCCCGGGAGATGCTCATGGGCATCGCCCTCGGCAAAGAAAACGACGAGCTGGCCAAGGAAGCCGTGTTCGCCCTGGCCGAAGAGGAAACGCCAGGCCGTCTGGCCATGCTCCTCGACCTCTATCGACGGGCCAAGAGCCCCGAAGCCCGCAAGGCCGCGGTCTCGGCCATCGCCGAACACGACGAGGAGAAGCCCGCGCCGATCCAGACGCTGGCGCAGATCCTCAAGGAGGAGAAGGACTCCGAGGTGAAGCGGGAAGTGATCTCGGCCCTTGGGGAATCGAAGAACGATGACGCCATACCGGCGCTCCTGGACGCCGCCCGCAATGACGCGGATGTCCGCGTCCGCACCGCGGCGGTCTCGGCCTTGGGCGAGCTCAAGACGCCCAAGGCCCGCGAGGCTCTTCTGCAGATCCTGAAGAAGAAGGACGAAATCGGCGGGCTGTGAGGCGGCCGTGAACAGCGCCCGGCTCCGAACCGCGGTCTTGACCTTGATTCTGCTGGCAGGGGCGGCCCAGGCCGCCCCCGGCCTTGTCGTCAAGCATCCCGATCCCGCCGCTCCCCTGGCCGACCGCTGGGCATGGGCGTTCCGGACGGCGGCCGGCGGTCCATATGCCGGCGGATTCTGGGCCGGCTACTCGATCCATCGGAAAATGTCCGAACACTCGTTCATCGGCTCCTTCAATTGGCCGCCCCGGTCCGAGGACTCGACTCTGGCAGGGATCCTCTCCGGCCGGAAGGCCCCCGTCTCCGACCCCAAGGCCGATGAACAAAGCGTCCGGGAGGCGGCCCGCCTGGCCATCGATGAAATCGACCACCGGGCCCGGCCCGAGCGCATCGTCGATAAGGAGATCGCCGTCCTTTTCCGCTTCCGGCCCTCGTCCGGGTCGGTCCCCGTGGAGATGGAATATTGCGACCTCCAATCGCTCTTCGACTCGAAGGGCGCGCCCCTGCTTTGGCTGGGGCCGGCCGGCGATGCGGACAGCCTGGCCGCCCTGGACCGGTTTTTTTCCGGCCCCGCGGGAATCGAGGTCAAGAAGGACATCGTCGGCGCGGTCGGGCTGCACCAGGCGCCGGGCGCCGCCCTGCCGTTCCTGGAACGGGCCGCGGCGCCGGCCTTTCCCGAAGTCCTCCGCATTGAAGCGGCCGAGGCCCTGGCCGAACAGACCGTACCCCGGGCCGTCGAGGTCCTGCGACGGCTGATCGGGGAGGATCGCTCTTTGAAGGTCCGTACGGAGGCGGTCTCCGCCCTGGCGGCCTGCACGCTCCCGGCCGCCCTCGATGCGCTTATCGAGACCGCCTTGAAATCACCCGATAAAGAATTGCGCGTCGAAGCGCTGGAAGGCTTGGCCGAGAAGGCTTCGGAGCGGGCGACCGCTGCCTTGAACCGGGCCGCTTTCGACGATCGGGACACCGAGGTGCAGAAAGAGGCCGTCTCCGCCCTGGCGGAGCTGCCCAGGAGAGAGTCGCTGCCGGCGTTGACGAACGTGGCCCGCACGCACGCCAATCCGGAGGTGAAAAAGGCCGCCATCGAAGCCCTCGCCGAGATCGGAGGGCCGGAGGTTGTCGCACTCCTGGCCGAACTGGCCCGGGGGAAATAGGGGCGGGCCGCTCCGCGAATCGGTCCGGGAGGCCGAGTCCGGCGCGGCCGGGCTTCCTTTTTTGAGGGGAATATGGTAAAAATTCCCCTGTTATCCGCACCCGAGAGGAAGCCCCATGAAACGCGAAATCAAGAAAAAACTCAAAGAAGACGAATTCGTCGACAGTTTCGGATGGGTCGTCAGCTTCGTCCAGAAGTGGAGGAAGGAGCTTACCATCGCCGCCGCGGTCATCGTCGGCGTGGCCGTGCTCTGGGCCGGCGCCCAGGTCCTGAACGGCGCCCAGAACCGCAAAAACAGCGCCGCGTTGGGCGAAATCCTGGCCCTCAGAAACGACCTGGACAAGAATCCCCAAAATCTGTCCAAGCTTGAAGCGCTGGCCCAGAAAGGCAAATTCGCCCGCGTCGCTTCGGCCCAACTGGCGGCCTATTGGGTCGAACAAGGCGCGCTGGATAAGGCCGAGAAGGCCTTGGCCGGGGCTTCCGCGGGGCCGCGCGATTTCTTCTATTATCAGGCCCAGGACCTCTCCGGCCAGATCGCCGTCCTCAAGGGCGAATACGACAAAGCCGTCAAGATCCTTCAGGCGGTCGAAGACGCCAAGCCGAAGGATTTCAATCTGGACGCGGTGCTCTATCACAAGGCCGAAGCCCTAGAGAAGAAAGGCGATGCCGCCGGCGCCTTGGCCCTCTACAAGCGGATCCAAACGGAGTACGCCCAGTCGTATTTCGGCTATGACGCCGGCCAGAAAACCCGCAAGCTCGAAGCGGCGAAGTGAGGGCGGAGGCTTGCCAAGCGCCCGGAAAAGGGCCATAATTAAAAACCAATTTTTCAAAGGAGGAGAACGATGGCGTACAAAATCACCGAAGAATGCATCAACTGCGGCGCTTGCGAGCCCGAATGCCCCAACCAGGCCATCACGGCCGGCGATGAGCGCTATGTGATCGACGCCGACAAGTGCACCGAATGCGTGGGCAGCTTCGACGCCTCCCAGTGCGCAGCCGTCTGCCCGGTGGATTCCTGCGTTCCCGATCCGGACCATAAGGAAACCCGCGAAGCGCTGGAGATCAAGCATAAGAAACTGCACGGCTGATTTCCAGCCGGACCGGCCGATTATCCATAGGAGTGAGCCCCTCACTCCTATTTTTTTTAAGGTGCCCATGGACGACACGACGACCTCCGGTCCTCCGATCCACATCCGGCGCCCGAGTTTCTTTGCCAAGGACCGGACCTGGCTGAACATCCTGCTCTTCGTCCTGACCATCGGGTCGACCTTTTTGGTGGGAATGACCTGGAGCGCCAGCTTCCTCTACAGCCAGGCGCCTCTCCCTGAAGGGGCCGCGCCACCGAATCCGTTGCGGGACCCGCAGGCCCTGCTCCTCAGCGCCGTCTATACGCTCGTCCTGCTTCTCATCCTGGGCGCCCACGAGATGGGCCATTATTGGACCTGCCGGAAGAACGGCCTCTCGGCCACCCTTCCGTTTTTCATCCCTGCGCCGACCCTGATCGGCACCATGGGCGCGTTCATCCGGATCCGGACTCCCATCACGGCCAAGCGCACCCTCTTTGATGTCGGAGCGGGCGGTCCCCTGGCCGGGATCGTGGTCGCCGTGCCCGTCCTGGCGATCGGATTGGCCTTGTCCAAGGTCGTTCCGGCCCTGCCGCGGGACCAGTCGCTTCTTTTCGGGGAGCCTCTTCTGGTCAAGCTGTTCGGCGCTCTCCTGTTCGGCCGGGTCGGCCCGGGGGTTGATGTCCTCCTTCATCCGGTGGCATTTGCCGGCTGGGTCGGCCTGCTGGTCACGTCGATCAATCTCTTTCCCATCGGCCAGCTCGACGGCGGGCATATCCTCTACGCCGCGATCGGCGCGCGAGCCCGGATCGTCGGATGGTTTTTTCTGGCGCTTTTCGTCGTGATGGGTGTATTCTTCTGGGCGGGGTGGCTGCTTTGGGCCGTGCTGGTTCTGATTCTCGGCGTGAAACACCCTCCCGTCTGGGACGAAGGCGTGCCGCTGGGGAAGAAAAGGACGATCCTGGCTTTTCTCGTCCTTTTCATCTTCGTGGTATCCTTCATCCCGGCGCCTATCCAGGGCTTCGATTTGATCTCTTTGATCAAGCAATTTTGAGGCCAAAATGAGCTCCGGACTTTTGCACAGATATTGTGGAAAAGTTGTGGGAAAATCGGGCCTTCGTTTGTCCGAATGTCCATCAATTCATGAAGTTATGACCGTTTGCACAATTTCTTGTCACGAAATAAAAATTGTTTATTATCAGTAAGTTATGAACTGTAAGAAAACGGGCCACTTGCGTTGACGGAGCGTTCCCAGGAGGGGGAGATCATGGCCAATCCGTTCCAGGAAGTCGTCGAGACATTCTCCGGCCTCAAAACCAAATTCCAAGCCGGCGAGATATCCCGCCAGCAATTCATCGACGAGATGAAGAAGCTCCGGCTGAAGGATGATCAGGGGCGATATTGGATGATCGGCGCCCAGACGGGGAAGTGGTATTACTTCGACGGAAACGATTGGGTCCAGGCCGAGCCGCCATCCCAAAAAGAGAATAAGGCCATCTGCATCTATTGCGGATTCGAGAACAAAATCGAGGTCGAAGTCTGCGGCCGATGCGGGGGAAACCTGGTCGAAGGAGCCGAACCCGAGGACCGCTGCCCCACCTGTGGCTCGGCCCTGGTGAAGCCCCTGATGACCTGCCCGAGCTGCGCCTCGAAGGACGAAGGCCTGCGGTCGGTTGAATTCATCCAGCTCGGAGGGGCGGCCGACGTCAAGGGAGAAGTCTTCGTCTTGAAATATATCAACCCCCTATCAGCGCTCCTCGTCTTCGGCGTCCTGGGGCTCATCGGCGGAGTCCTCTATGGGGCGTTGGCCGGGGCCGTGGGATCTCTGGTCTCCTTTATGGCTTCTTGGCCGCCCATCATCCGCGATCAGCAGGGCAAGCTGGTCGGCGCCCTGCTCGACGGCCTTCTGGGAGGCGCCGGAGGTTTCATCCTTCTCGGGCTGGCGGGAGCGGTCTCCGCCCTGCTCCTCGACGCGGCCTTGGGCGCCGTCGGCGGCTTCAAGATCCGCCTGGCCCGGATTTGGGAACGGCCCGAGAGAAAGACGGACGCGAAGGAAAAGCCCGCCCGGGACGCCACGGGATTCGGCTTCAACCTCAACGATTGAGGCGTTCGTTTCTCGCGCGCGCCAGGGCGAAGGCGGTCTGGCCGAGCGAGATCGCCTCATCGTTGGGGGAATAGGCGGCCGGCCGCAGAACGCGGAATCCCGCTTCTTCGAGCTTCCGGGATGTGGACTCCAGCAGAATCCGGTTCAGGAAGACCCCTCCGCAAAGCACGGCCGTATCGATGCCCCGCTCCCGGCGGGCCAGGATGGCGACTTCCGCCGCCAGCGCGGCCAGCGAGCGATGGAACGAGGCGGCGATGTCGGCCGGAGGGACGCCCCGCTTCCGGTCCCTGATGACGGCGGCCGTCATCCTCCCGAACGAAACTGTCCGTGGTGCTCCCTCCGCGGAGACGTCTATCGGATAGAGGGTGCGGGCCCGCCCGCGCGAAGCCGCCGCTTCCAGGCGCATGGCCGCCTCGGCTTCGAATTCGTTCGACAAGGGCGCCGTTCCGGCCAACGCGGAAACCGCGTCGAAGAGCCGCCCGGCGCTGGACGCCAAGGGAGCGTGCACGCCGCGGGCGATCATTGCCCGGACCGCTTCGATCGAGCGGACCGGCACGCCTCTCAGGAGAAACCGTTCCGTTCGGCCGTCGACCGACTGCCCCGCCATATAGGAAAGCGCCATCCTCCAGGGCTCCTTGGCCGCCCGGTCTCCCCCGGGCAGGGGGACCGGCTCGAAACGGGCGAACCGCTCGCATCTTTCGTAGTCGGCCAGGAGAAACTCTCCGCCCCAGGGAGCGCCATCGGCGCCATACCCGAATCCGTCCCAGGCGATGCCCAGGACGGAGCGGCCCGGTTCGACGCCATGCTCGAGCAGGACGGCCAGGACGTGGGCGTGATGGTGCTGGACCCGGTCATGGGGGATCTGCAGGCGGCGGGCCAGGCGTTCAGCCCAGCGGGTCGTGTGGAAGTCCGGGTGGAGGTCGCTGACGACGCGGACCGGCCGGACGCCGAAGATCGTCTGGAGATGGGCGGCCGTCTCCTCGAAATAGCGATGGTTGCGGTATTCGTCCAGATCGCCCAGGAATTGGCTGGTGACGGCATAGCCGTTCTTGTAGACCGTGACCGTGTCCTTGAGCTCGCCGCCCACGGCCAGGATCGGGGCTTCCGAGCGGAACGCAGCCGGGACGGCCAGGGGGGCGGGAACATAGCCCCGGGCCCTGCGCATGAACAGCGGGCCGCCCGCGGCCGCCTTGACCACGGAATCGTCGGCCCGCATATGGATCGGCCGGTCATGGTCCAGGATGAAGTCGCAGAGCCCGTCCAGGCCCTCGTTGTCGTCCTTCATGATGGGCGAATCCTTGGGATTGGAGCTGGTGGCGACGACGAGCGGGAAGTCCCTCAGGAGCAGGGCATGCAAGGGCGTGTAGGCCAGACAGACGCCGACCTCCTCCAGATTCGGGGCGATTCCCGCGATATCCGCTTTTTTGCGCAGGAGGACGATCGGACGCCGGGGGGAGCGGAGCAGCTCCGCTTCGGCCGGGGATACGCGGGCGATCCCGCGGACCGCGCGAAGATCCAGGGCCATGAGGGCCAGGGGCTTCCTCTGGCGCTCTTTGATCGACCTCAGGCGCCGCACGGCCCGGGGATTGAAGGGATCGGCCATGAGATGGAACCCGCCCAAACCCTTGACGGCGACGATCTTCCCCCGGCGAAGCCGTTCCGCGGCGGCTTCGATTCCTCCCGGAACCTCGGCCGCCGATCCCGATTTCCTCAAGCGGACCCGGGGGCCGCACGCCGGACAGGCGATGGGCTGGGCATGATACCGTCGATTGGAGGGGTCATGATACTCGGCGGAACAGGCCGGGCACATCGGGAAGCCGGCCATGGTCGTCAGCGGGCGGTCGTACGGAAGGGCCCGGACGATCGTGTAGCGGGGGCCGCAGTCGGTGCAGTTGGTGAACGGATAGGCGAAGCGGCGGTCTCTGGGATCGGCCACCTCGGCCAGGCAGCTCGGGCACGCGGCGATATCCGGGGCGATGAAAACGAACGGTTCTCCTCCCGCCGTCGGCCGGATTTCGAAAGCTTCCAGTCCCTCAAAGGCCGCCGGAGAGTCGGTCAACGATTCGATGACTGCCAGGGGAGGTTTCTCTTCCCGGACCGCCCGCAAAAATCCGGCGAAGTCCGCCGGCGCCCCGGATTCGAGATGGATCT